>Ga0209061_1001107_pt1 | contig 49455 bp, 45 predicted proteins | sample Coa_R1_10_FD_187157 | JGI IMG/M metagenome (GOLD analysis project Ga0209061, IMG submission 187157) | Surface soil microbial communities from Centralia Pennsylvania, which are recovering from an underground coalmine fire - Coalmine... | ecosystem: Environmental > Terrestrial > Soil >...
CAGTGTGCTTTCGCAAAGCGCCTCCCACGACAGGATGCCGTCCCCGGCAGCGCCGGGAAATCCCACCCGGCAGACGTCGGGCGGCAACCCCTCGGCGAGTTCTTTGCTCTCCGCCGCCCCGATAAAGCAGGCGATGGCCCCGCTGTGCTCCAGAATCTGCCGGATCGAATGCGGCTGCAGCGAAGGATATACCGGAACCGATACGTGGCCAGACATCCAGACGGCCAGATCCGCCAGGATCCACCACGCGCAGTTTTTGGACAGAATCGCCACGCGCGAACCTGGTGGCCAGTTCCGCGCCTTCAGCCATCCCGCCACGCGCCGGGATTCGTCCACTGCTTCCGCCCATGTCCATTCCCGCACTTTCCCCCCGCCATAGGGTTGGCTGAGGAAAGTCTCCGTGGCCCTTTCCCGCTCCCATCGGTAAACCCGTTCCAGCGGGAGATCGCTTTGACCGGCAAATTCCACTTGCGTTTCTATTTTACCCATCGGTAAGATATCAAGTGCGCCCGCCGTGTCCATGGTATCCAAAAACGGGAGTTCCTCCCGGCCGCACTGGAAGGCTTTCGCCGACCGGCGCCGCGACCCGGCCAGCAAGCGCGAAGCGGTCCTCAAAACAGCGGCCGAGCTGTTTCTGGAAAAAGGCTACGGGCGCACCTGTCTGAACGACGTGGCCGAACGGCTGAACATTACCAAACCGGCCCTTTATCATTACTTTCGTAATAAGGAAGGCATCCTGCTCGAGTGTTACCGCGTGGGCGCGGGCCTGATAGAAGAGATTCTGAACGATATCGCCTCGCACTGCGGAACGGGCCTTGAAAAAGTCGAAGCCTTCATCTATTCCTACGCGAACGTGATGACCGTGAATTTCGGCCGCTGCGTGATGCGGCTGGATGAAGCCGAGCTTTCGCCGGAAGCATTGGCCGAAGTCCGCGGCTATAAGCGAAAAATCGATCGCCGCCTGCGCTCCTTTATTCAGGAAGGCATCGCGGACGGCTCCATTACGCCGTGCGACGCCAAGCTCGCGGCCTTCTCCATCGCCGGCGCATTGAATTGGATTTGCCACTGGTACGAACCGGCGGGTTCTCTGCCGCCGGAAGAAATTGCGGCGCAGTTTGCGCGCACGCTGACGCGCGGCTTAGCCGCCACGGGAGCAACGAAATGATCGCTGAAACGGTTTTTGCGGCGGACGCTCCGGCGCCCGCCAAAACGTCCCCCGTTCTCATTCGCAAGGTGGGCGTGCTGGGCGCGGGCACCATGGGGTCGCGCATCGCTGCGCATTTCGCCAACGCGGGCCTGCCGGTGGTTTTGCTCGATATCGTTTCGCCGCGGGGGCCGCGCGGCGCGGTTGCCGCTCAGGCGCTCGAAGCGTTGAAAAAGAGCAAGCCGGCCGCATTTTACGAACCGGGCGCGGCGGCCCGCATCGTCACCGGCAATTTCGATGACGATGCCGCCCTGCTCGCCGATTGCGATTGGGTCGTCGAGGCGGTCACCGAAAATCTCGCCATCAAGCAGGCGCTGCTCGAAAAAATCGAGCCGCGCCTCAAAGCGGACGCCATATTGACCACCAACACCAGCGGCCTGCCGGTCGCCTCGATCGCCGCCAAGCTTCCCGAAGCGCGCCGCCGCCGCTGGTTCGGAACGCATTTCTTCAATCCGCCGCGCTACATGCGCCTGGTCGAACTCATCCCCACCAGCGAAGCCGATCCGCGGGTTATGGAGGCGGTGAGCCAGTTCGCCGATGTCCGCCTCGGCAAGGAAGTCGTGCCCGCGCGCGATACGCCGAATTTCATCGCCAACCGCATCGGCGTGTTCGTCATGCTGCAAGCCGTCAAGCTGATGCAGAGCGAAGATTTGACCGTCGAAGAAGTGGACGCGCTCACCGGCACCGCCATCGGCTGGCCGCGCACCGGCACTTTCCGCCTCGCCGATCTGGTCGGCCTCGATGTGCTCGCTAACGTGGCCGCCAATTTCGCGCAGTCCCGCGGCGAGGCCGTGGCCTTGCCCCCATTCGTCCAAACCATGCTCGAACGCCGTTGGCTCGGCGACAAGACGAAACAGGGTTTCTACAAAAAGGTGCGCGACGAAAAGGGCGAGGAGGTGCGGCTGGCGCTCGACTGGAAGACTTTGGAATACCACCCCGCCGCCCGGCCGAAATTCCCCTCGCTCGAGATGGCGAAGAACGCCGGATCCATGCCGGACCGGCTGGCACAACTGCTCGGCGGCGATCCCCGCAAGGATAAAGCCGTGCGCTTCCACTGGAAGCTGCTTACCGCGCTCTGGAACTACGCCGCCGATTGCCTCCCCGAAATTGCCGATAACGTTTCCAGCGTGGACCGCGCCATGCGCGCCGGCTTCAATTGGGAGATGGGGCCGTTCCAGTTGTGGGATGCCGCCGGAGTGCGCGCCACAATCGAGCGGATGAAGGCCGCTGGATCTGCGATGAGCGCGCCAGTCAGCGCCAATGCCGAAATCCTGCTCAACTCCGGTGCCGATTCCTGGTATCGCAATCATGGAAAGGAATGCTTCGACCTCGCCAGTCGCGCCTATAAGCCGGTGCCCGAAGCGGAAGGCGCGGCGCGCGTGGCCAGTTTCCGCGCCTCTCACGGCGTGGTAAAGCACAACCCCGGCGCATCTCTGGTCGATTTGGGAGATGGCATCGCCTGCCTCGAGCTGCATTCGCTCAAGGACGCCATCGGCGAAGACGTGGTCCGCATGCTCACCGAGACGCTCCGTCCCGAAAGCGATGCGGTGCGCAACTTTACGGCTTTTGTCATCGGCGGCGATGCCGGCAATTTCTCCGTAGGCGCCAACCTCATGCAGCTCCTTCTGGCCGTGCAGGAACAGGAATGGGACGAAGTGGATCTGATGATTCGCGCGTTCCAGCGCATGACGGCCGCCATCAAATTCTGCCCGCGGCCTGTAGTGGTCGCGCCATTCGGTATGTGCCTTGGCGGCGGCGCCGAAATCGCCCTGCACGGCGCGCGGCGGCAGGCGCACGCGGAAACGTATCTGGGCCTGGTGGAAACGGGAGTCGGGCTGCTGCCCGCGGGCGGCGGGTGCAAGGAAATGACGCTGCGCGCCATCGAAGCCGCGGCCAAGCTCCAGGACAACGGGCGCAACGATTCGGTGGAACTCATGGACGCCATGAAACGCGCCTTCGAATCCATCGCCATGGCCAAGGTTTCCACTTCGGCCGCCGAAGCGCGCCAGTTGGGTTATCTGAGCGCGGCGGACGGCATCACCATGAACCGCGACCGGCTGCTCACCGACGCCAAGGAAGTGGCGCGCGGCCTCGCCAAGGCCGGTTATGCGCCGCCGCTGCCGCGGACTGATATTCCCGCGCCCGGCGCGAATCTGCTCGCGGGAATGAAGCTCGCGGTCCACACCATGCGCGAAGGGCAGTTCATCAGCGATCATGATGCGAAGGTCGCAAACAAAGTAGCGTGCGTGCTGTGCGGCGGTGATATCACTCCGGGCGCCCCGGTCAGCGAGCAATACCTGCTCGATCTGGAGCGCGAAGGGTTTCTGTCGCTGTGCGGCGAAAAGAAAACCCAGGAGCGGATTGCCTTCACGCTGAAAACCGGCAAGCCGCTGAGGAACTAGATAATGAAAGAAGCGGTCATCGTAAGCGCCGTTCGCACGGCGGTCGGCAAGGCGCCGAAAGGGACCCTGCGCGCCACCCGCCCGGACGATCTTGGCGCATTCGCCATCCAGGGGGCGCTCGAGCGCGTTCCCAATCTCGATAAAAAAGAAATCGAAGACGTAATCATCGGTTGCGCGATGCCGGAAGGCGAGCAGGGCATGAACGTTGCGCGCATCTGTGCGCTCCGCGCGGGCGTGCCTATCGAAGCGGCGGCTATGACCATCAACCGCTTCTGCGCCTCCGGGCTGCAATCCATCGCTCTGGCCGCGGAGCGGATTCGCGCCGGCAGCGCCGATGTGATCGTGGCGGGAGGTACCGAATCCATGTCCCTGGTGCCCATGGGCGGGAACAAACTTTCGATCAATCCGGCGCTCATGGAAAGCTACCCGGATTCTTATTTGCCCATGGGCTTGACCGCTGAACGTGTCGCGCGGCACTACGGCATTTCGCGCGAAGAGGCGGACCAGTTCGCTCTCGCCAGCCACCAGAAAGCCCTGGCCGCGCAGGCGGCAGGCAAATTCACCCAAGAGATCGTGCCTGTGCCGGTCGCCTTTTTCGCCTTAAACGGCAAGACCAAACCGGAAAAAAAAGAAATCGACTTCCGCGCCGACGAAGGCCCGCGCGCCGATACGTCGTTAGAAGCGCTCGCAAAGCTGAAACCCGTGTTTCACGCCAAGGGCACTGTTACCGCGGGCAACTCGTCACAGATGTCCGATGGCGCGGCGGCCGCGGTGGTGATGTCGGACGAACGCGCCAAAGCGCTCGGCCTCAAGCCGCTCGCCCGCTTCGTTTCCTACGCCTATTCGGGCTGCTTGCCGGAGGAAATGGGCATCGGCCCGGTCTACGCGGTTCCCAAAGCGCTGAAGCTGGCGGGACTGAAGCTGGCGGATATTGCCGTAATCGAACTGAACGAAGCCTTTGCCGCGCAATCGCTGGCCGTGATCGAAACCTTGGGACTCGATCCTGCCAAAGTGAACGTAAACGGCGGCGCCATCGCGCTGGGGCATCCTCTGGGCTGCACCGGCGCGAAACTGACGGCCACGCTGCTCGGCGAATTGAAGCGCCGCCACGCACGGTATGGCATGGTCACCATGTGCGTGGGCGGCGGCATGGGGGCCGCGGGCATTTTCGAAAACCTCGAGTGAGGGAGGGCAATCCATGGAAGCGACCAAAACCGTGACAACAGCGGCGGCTGCCCCGGGCGGCGGCTTTCTTGTCGAAGAGCGCAAACCCCAAGAGGTCTTCACTCCCGAAGATCTTTCCGAAGAGCAGCGGCAAATTGCCAAAACCGCGGCCGAATTCACCCTGAAGGAAGTGCTGCCGCGGGCGGCCGAAATCGAAGCCAAAAACTTCGCTGTCACCCGCGGCCTGCTGCGCAAGGCCGGCGAGCTGGGCCTGATGGCCGCCGATATCCCCGAAGCCTACGGCGGCCTGGAACTCGACAAGGTCACTTCGGCCGTAATCGCCGAATCCATGTCTATGCTGGGCAGCTTTTCGGTGGCCTTCAGCGGCCACACCGGCATCGGCACCCTGCCCATCGTTTGGTACGGCACCGAAGAACAGAAGCGCAAATATCTGCCGAAACTCGCCACCGGCGAATGGATCGGCGCCTACGCCCTGTCCGAATCCTCTTCCGGTTCCGACGCGCTGAACTGCCGCACCCGCGCCGCGCTCTCTCCCGATGGCAAGCACTGGGTGCTCAACGGCGAAAAAATGTGGATCACCAATAGCGGTTTCGCCGACCTGTTCACCGTCTTCGCCAAAGTCGATGGCGAAAAATTTTCGGCGTTTCTGGTGGAGCGCAACACGCCCGGATTTTCCGTCGGGCATGAAGAACACAAGCTCGGCATTCGCGGCTCTTCCACCTGCCCGCTGATTCTGGCCGATTGCCAAATTCCCGTCGAAAACCTGCTGGGCGAAATCGGCAAGGGCCACCACATCGCCTTCAACATTTTGAATATCGGCCGCTTCAAGCTGGGGGCGGCCTGCGTGGGCGCGGCGCGCAACAGCCTGCAAAACGGCATTCAATACGCCAAGGAGCGCAAAGCGTTCGGCAAATCGATTGCGGAGTTTGGCCTGATTCAGGAAAAGATCGCCGAATGCGCCGCGGGCATCTATGCGGGCGAATCGCTCGCCTACCGCACCATCGGCATGATCGACGCCGCGCTCGCCGCGCTCGATACGAAGACCTCGCGCGACATCCAGAAGCGCATTGAAGAGTACGCGGTCGAGTGCTCCATCCTCAAAGTCTGGGGATCGGAAATGCTGGACATGGTGGTCGATCACGTGCTCCAGATTTTCGGCGGCTACGGTTACGTGGAAGAGTACCCCGCCGAGCGTGCCTACCGCGATTCGCGCATCAATCGCATCTTCGAAGGGACCAACGAAATCAACCGGCTGATTATCGCCGGCTTTCTCATGAAGCGCGCCATGGCGGGACAACTGCCGCTCCTGGGAGCCATCCAGAAACTGATGGACGAAGTGATGTCCGGTTCCATCCAGGCTGAAGAACGCGAAGGCCCGCTGGCCGGCGAGCATCGCCTCCTTTCCAGCGCGAAGAAGCTGTCGCTGTTTGCCGCCGGAGTCGCCTCGCAAAAATACATGCAGGCCTTGGCCGATCAGCAGGAAGTCATGGCCGCGCTCGCCGATTGCATCATCGAAGTCTACGCCATGGAATCGTGCCTGCTCCGCGCCGAGAAACTGCGCGCCGCCCAAGGCGCCGCCGCCCGCCAGGCGATTGCCCCGGCAATTCAAATGACGAGGTTCTACGCGGCCAAAGCCATCGAGCGCGTCGAACTGGCGGCGCGCAAAGTCATCGCGGCCGCGAGTGAAGGCGATATGCTGCGCACCCAGCTCGCCATCCTCCGCCGGCTCTCGAAATATGAACCGGCCGATACCATCGGCCTAGGCCGCGAGATCGCTCGCCACATGCTGGCTGCGGGCCGGTACGCCCTGTGAACCACGAAGTCTGGAACCAGCCGCCGCCGCTAGTTGATTACAACCTGTTCACCAGCGACCGCGCGCTGCGCGAAGCGGTCGCGCGCGAAGGCGCGGGCTGGGCATGCGGCGCGCTCGAAGACTTCGGCCGCCGTCTGGGTACGGCCGAACTGATGGAATGGGCGCTCGAAGCTAACCAGAATCCGCCGATCCTCCACACGCATGATCGCCAGGGGCGCCGCCGCGATGAAGTTGTGTTCCATCCGGCATGGCACCATCTGATGCGCCTTTCGGTGGCGCAGGGAATCCACAATCTGCCGTGGGCGCGGCCGCAACCGGGGGCGCACGTGGCCCGCGCCGCTCTCGCCATGCTCGCTTTGGAAAATGAAGCAGGCCATGTCTGCCCGATTTCCATGACATATTCCGCCGTTCCTGTTTTGCGCCTGGATCGCATGCTGGCCGCCGAATGGGAGCCGCGCATCCATTCCTCCACCTACGATTTCTCCTTCCGCCCCGCCGATCAGAAGCACGGCGCGCTCGTCGGCATGGCCATGACCGAAAAGCAGGGCGGCTCCGACGTGCGCGCCAACACCACGCGCGCCCAGCCGATCGGCAACCGCGAGTATCTGCTCGACGGCCACAAATGGTTCTGCTCGGCCCCGATGAACGACGCCTTTGTGGTGCTCGCGCAAGCGCCCGCCGGCCTTTCCTGTTTTTTCCTGCCGCGGTGGAAACCGGACGGCCAGCTCAACGGCTTTCACCTCCAGCGCCTCAAAAACAAACTGGGCAACCGCTCCAATGCTTCAAGCGAGGTCGAGTTCCGTTCCGCGTGGGCGCGCCTCATCGGCGAGGAAGGCCGCGGCGTGCCCACCATCATCGATATGGTGCGGCACACCCGCCTCGATTGCACCCTGGGTTCGGCCGCTTTGATGCGCCGCGCGCTCGTCGAAGCGATTCATCATTGCCGCTACCGCCACACTTTCGGGCGCCCCCTGATCGAGCACGCGCTCATGCGCAACGTGCTCGCCGACCTGGCCGTCGAATCGGAAGCGGCCTCGCTCCTCGCCCTCCGTGCCGCCCGTGCCTTCGATGAAAACGACCGGCCGTTTGCCCGCCTGGTTGTCGCCATCGGCAAATACTGGACGTCGAAACGCGCTTCCGCCCACGTGGCCGAAGCGCTCGAATGCCTCGGCGGCAACGGTTACGTGGAAGATTCCGGCATGCCTCGCCTCTACCGCGAAGCTCCGCTCAATTCCATTTGGGAAGGCTCGGGAAACGTGATCGTGCTCGATGCCCTGCGCGCCATCAAGAAGGAACCGGAGTCGCTCGACCGCGTGATGGCCGAAATCCTATCGGGGCGCGACCCGCGCATTGAGAAATTCGCCGCACGCATCGGGACGAGTTCCTCCGAAATAGAAGGCCGCCGCCTGGTGGAACGTCTGGCGCTGGCGCTCCAAGCCTCGCTCCTGGTCCGCTTCAGCCCGGCCGCGGTAGCCGACGCCTTCTGCGCCTCCCGCCTGGAACCCGATTTCGGCGGCGCCTTCGGTACACTGCCCAAGGGCGTCGCCATGGAAGAGGTAATCGCAGCGGCATTCGAAGGCTAAGGACAGGGCTTTGGCCCCGCGCCAATCCAGTCCAGTTCCAGGTGAGCCATCCGCTGAAATTCGGGATCTCCGGTAACCAGAGCGCAATTGTGCTTCAAAGCGAGTGCGGCCGCAAAGGCGTCTGCATAGGCAATGGGGAACCGGGCTTTGAGCGATGCCGCATTCCAAACGTCCGGGTAGGCCGGCGTTTCAATAGTGACCGGCAGCGTTCCCGACAATTTCCGCCATTGTTCGGCAATTTCCTCGCTCCGGCTCTTCCAGAGAAAATAGTAAACCTCGCCCACGTTGATGGCGCTCATCAGCAGCCGAGCCTTGCCGGCTTCGGCTTCCGCCAGGAGCCCGTCTAGGCGATCGCAGGCTGGCTGGCGGGCGTTCATCCACTCCAGAATCGCCCACGAATCAAGCGCGCGAGTCTTCAAGCTTCCGTTCCCGCTTGCGGAAAGCCGCAAACTGTTTCATCACATCTTTGCCAGCCGCGGCGCCCCTCAGTTTTTTCCATGCCGGCTCTTTCGAAAGCACGATTTCCTGGCCCCGTACTTCGAGCGTGAGCTTAGCGCCTTCCGAAAGATTAAGCTGGTCGCGAACTGCTTTGGGGATGGCGATCTGCCCCTTGGAGGATAGTGTAACCCGCTCCATAGAAGCATCTTACCATGGGTAAGACCACCGCAAGCGGGTAACTGGGTCTCCACTCCAAACCGCGGCCAAAATCTCGGGCCGGTCCAAGAACGCTCCTGAGTTGGTAAAAGCCTTGACAGCGACACAGTCGAGCGTTACCGGATAACCCGCACTTCGAATCGCAGCGGCCTGATTGTCGAAAAGAAAGGCTCCAGCCCACGCTCCGGCCTGGGTCCAACAGTATATAATCGCCTCACTGCGAGGTCCCATGTACCAGCCTCGGTTTGCCGCCCCCCTTCCCGCGGCCCTTCTTCTCTGCGGAACGGCCGTAGCTCAGTGGGTGAACGTTCCCAAAGGCTCGATTCCGCGCACGCCCGATGGGAAACCCAATCTCGCCGCGCCCGCTCCCAAGCTGCCAGATGGCAAGCCCGATCTTTCCGGCGTCTGGGAGCCCAACGGCAATAAATACGTGCGCGACATCGCCGCCGATCTCAAACCCGGCGACGTCCCCTTCCAGCCCTGGGCCAAGGCGCTTTATGAGCAGCGCATCGATGGCTCGCACTCCCGCGAAGATCCCGACGCCAATTGCCTCCCGCAGGGCGTTCCCAAAATCAACGCCGCGCCCGCGCCCTGGCGCATCGTGCAAACGCCTGGCTATATCGTGATCGTGTACGAAGCCTTCAATCTATGGCGGCAGGTTTTCCTCGATGGCCGCCGTCCCGCCCCTGACCCCAATCCCACCTGGATGGGCTATTCCACGGGCAAGTGGGAAGGCGATACCCTGGTCGTCGATACCACGGGCTTTAATGGAAAGGCTTGGCTCGATCAGTTGGGGAAGCCTTCCACGGAAGCGCTGCATGTCATCGAGCGCTTCCGCCGCAAGGATTTCGGACACATGGAGATTCAAATCACTATCGACGACCCTAAGGCCTACACCCGGCCCTGGAACGTCACCGAAGACGCGCGCCTGCTGCCGGATTCGGAATTGTTAGAGTTTATTTGTAACGAAAATAATCGGGACGTGGCGCATCTGCCCGGCCAATAACATGAGGAGATTCCGGATGAGGCATGGACTATTCGCGGCGGCCTGCGCCGCTCTGGCGGTCTGCGCAATTGCGCCGCTCGAGGCGCAGGAAGGAACGCCTGCCACCGGCGAGTGGCGCGTGAACGGAGGCGATACAGGAAGCACTCGCTACTCTCCGCTGAGCCAGATTAATGCCGATAACGTAAACCAGCTCCAGGTCGTGTGGCGCTGGAAAGCGCAGAACATGGGACCAAAGCCGCAGGCGGCCTGGGAAGTCACGCCGCTGATGGTGGGCGGCCGGCTCTACTTCACCGCCGGCACCGGCCGCACCGTGGTCGCTGCCGATGCCGCCACCGGTGAAACCCTCTGGCTCTATCGCGGCGACGATACCGCCGAGCGCGGCGCCGTGCGCGCCAACAATCGCGGCGTCGCCTATTGGAGCGATGGCCGCGGCGACGACCGCGTCATCTTCGTCACTCCCGGTTACCAGCTCGTTGCGCTGAACGCCAAAACAGGATTGCCTCTTCCTGGTTTTGGCGTCGATGGTCACGTCGACCTCTGGAAAGGACTCGACCGCCCGGTGGTGCAGAAGGGAACCATTGGCGCCACTTCCCCGCCCATCGTGATTCGCGACGTAGTCGTCGTCGGCGCGGCTCTGCGCGTCGGAGTCGCGCTGCCTACCAAGGAGAATGTCCCCGGCTACATTCGCGGTTATGACGTCCACACCGGTAAGCTGCTCTGGACCTTTCACACGGTGCCCCAGGCGGGCGAATTCGGCACTGAGACCTGGGGCAAAGATCCGCAAACTGGCATCGAATCCTGGAAATTCACCGGCAACACCGGCGCCTGGGGCCCGCTCACCGCCGATGAAGAACTCGGCTACGTCTACATCCCCGTCGAAGCCCCCAGCGGCGATACCTACGGCGGCCAGCGCCCTGGCGCCAACCTCTTTTCCGATAGCATCGTCTGCCTCGATGCCAAAACCGGCAAGCGCGTCTGGCACTATCAACTGATCCACCACGAAATGTGGGACTACGATATTCCCGCCGCGCCCATCCTGCTCGATCTCACCGTCAACGGTCGCAAGATCAAAGCGCTTGCCCAGGTGAATAAATCCGCCTACACCTTCGTCTTCGACCGCACCAACGGCCAGCCTGTCTTCCCCATAGACGAGCGGCCCGCACCCAAGGGCAATACTCCCGGCGAATGGTATTCGCCCACCCAGCCGCACCCCTCCAAGCCCGCTGCCTTCGACCGCCAGGGCGTGACGGAAGCCGATCTCGCCGATTACACTCCGGAAATCAAAGCCGCGGCATTGAAGAAGGCGCAGGAGTACGTGCTGGGGCCGATCTACACACCACCCATCGTGAAAGATACCGGCGGCAAGGTCGGAACCCTGCAACTGCCCGGCGCCGGCGGGGGCGCCAATTGGATGGGCGGATCGGTCGATCCGGAAACCGGCATCTTGTATGTTCCTTCGGTCACCGCGCCCTATGTGTCCTCCCTCCAGCCGGGCGGTACGCGCTCCGAAATGCCCTACATCGCCGCCGGCGGCCTCGGCGGCCCCACAGTCATGGGCTTGCCGCTCATCAAAGAGCCCTACGGCCGCATTACCGCAATCAATCTGAATACCGGCGAGCATGTATGGATGGTGCCCAACGGCAAGACTCCGGACAGTGTAGTCAACAACCCCGCGCTGAAGGCCGCCAACATCGACGCCAGCAACTGGGGCGGCTCGCAGCGTTCGCCTATCCTGGTGACCAAGACCCTTCTCTTCGAAGGCAGCAGCAGCCTGCGGGTGCTCGACAAAGCCACCGGCCGCGAGATCCATGATTTTGACTTCGGCTCCAATCTCACCGGCGGCACTATGACCTATATGATCAACGGACGCCAGTTCATCGTGGCCGTGGTCGCCGGCAAGCAGGGCGAAGGCGCTGAACTGGTCGCGCTGGCCCTGCCGCAACCCGGCGGCGCGCAAGGCCCCGGCGGCAGAGGCGGCCGCGGCGGTGCGGCAGAGGAGAACCAGTAGCGCGAACGGGCGCCGGCGGTCTTCTCCCGGCGCCCTCCGTCGTCAGGCTTTCCTTCTCAAGCGGGCGGTTCCCAGCAGGCCAATGCACCCCGCCAGCACCGGCCATGCAGCGGGCTCCGGCACCGGGCTTCCCGCGTCTCCCGGTCCGGACGGCGGACCTGAGCCGGCCGGAGCGAACGCAACGTTATTCAGGTACAGAGTTGCATCCGAAGTCGTCAGCAGAACGGAGTTGAACGGAGTCGTGCTGGTCACTCCGAAGAAATCCGGCGCCGCGCCGAAAGCGGCTCCGCTGCTGCTGGGTTGATTGATTACGCTGCCATCGGAGACCTTGAAAGTTACGGAAGATCCGTCCTGCGTGCCGTAATCCAGCGCCAGGCCGGTAACCGTTTCAGGCAAGGTGACCAGAATATTGGCTTCCCCTGTTCCACCCGCCGGTTGCAGGGAGGAGGACAAAACCGCGGGAAGGCCGCTATCGGCCACACCGATGTTGACCAGAAAGGGGCCGGTGCTGTCATCGCCGGTTTGGGAAAACTGCACGCCGGAATAGGTCACCGAACTATCCCCGGTTCCGATAAACGTGAAACCATCGGGTCCCGGATCGGGAATGCTGGCCGTCAGATAACCTGGGTCGGCCGCTGCCCAACTTGCAAAATCTACGTAGGTGATATCGGCATGGGCTAGAAAACCAGCGAGGAGAGCAAGAGCGAGAGCGGGGCCGACTGGGGAAACGGATAATGCTTTTCGGATTGTGTGATACATGGTCAAACCCTTTCTTGAGAGTTTTCAGTCAGTTTCCTGAAGATTTGTTCATTTTTGCACGCGGCGCTCATTATGTCTATAAGTACTGAAACCTAGGAAGCCAGTCCGAGCGGGTAACAACACCAAATGTTTCAGTACGTTCCGGGAGTCGCGGTTCGCGTGTCGATTCTTGCAAGTTTGACTTTGTTACGCAAAAAACAAACCACCGTAGTCCGGTATACTAGTACCTTTCATGCGTTTTGCCGTTGATGCACACGCCATCGGCCGACATCTGACGGGGAACGAAGTTTACGTGCGCAGCCTGCTTGGTGCGCTGGTCAGCGTCAATCCCGAGTCTGAAATCGTAGCCTACGTTTCTTCGCCGGAAGCCGCGCAGGTGCTACCCCCCGGAATTGACCTTAAGAACGTTGCCACGAACCCGTTCGTGCGCTTGGGATTCGATCTTTCGGTGCGGGTGCTGCGCGACCGGCCGGATCTGCTGCACGTGCAATACACAGCCCCGCTGGCCTGCCCTGTTCCGGTAGTGGTGAGCGTGCATGACGTAAGTTTTCTGGAACATCCGGAATACTTTTCGCGGGCGCGCGCCTGGCAGTTGCAGTTGACCGTGCGGCAAACGGTGCTGCGGGCCGCCCGCGTTATCACCTGCACCGAATTCTCGCGCGCCTCGATTTTGCGGGCCTATGGGGAACTCGAGGAATCGAAGGTGGTGGCGGTGCCGCTGGCGGCGGCCACGTCTTTCCGGCCGATCGCGCGCCAGGCGGCGGCAGCGGCGGTGCGCGAGCGCTTCGGGGTTGCCGGACCCTTCCTGTTATCGGTGGGCGATTTGCAGCCCCGCAAGAATCACCCGGGGCTGATCCGGGCTTTCGCGCAACTGGCGCGAGCATATCCGCACCTCCCGCACACGCTCGTGCTGGCTGGGAAGGACACGTGGTACGCGGAGCGCGTGAAAGAGGCGGCGCGGGCATCCGGCGTGGGCGAGCGCATCCGGTTTCTGGGTTTCGTCTCGGACCAGGATTTGCTGCAGCTTTATAACGCCTGCGACCTGCTTGTCTTTCCCACTTTCTATGAAGGCTTCGGGCTGCCTGCCCTGGAGGCCATGGCATGCGGCCGGGCGGTAGCCTGTTCGAATACTTCGGCGCTGCCGGAAGTGGTGGACGGGGCCGCCATCGTTTTCGATCCCTACTCGACCGGCGAGATGGTGCGGGCCATGGCGGATCTGCTGTTGAGCCCGGAACTGCGCGCGCGCATGGAGCGCCTTGGGCTGCAGCGGGCGGCCCACTTCAGTTGGCACAAAACTGCCCAGAAAACGCTGGACGTGTTCGCGGAAGTCGTGGAGCGCCGCGCCTCCGCGGGGCGGAAAATCCGGGCGGCTGTGGTTCGATGAGCGCCGTGGGGCCTTTTCGGTAGTGCGGGTCGCTTTCTTTTCGCCGCTGCCGCCGGTGCGCAGCGGCATCGCGGATTATTCGGAGGCGCTCATTGAAGCGCTGCGCTGGCACGCCGAACTGCGGGTGTTTTCGACCGCGCCCGCGCACTTCGATCCCGCGCGCTTCGATATCGCGGTTTACCAGGTGGGCAACAATCCGCACCACGAATTCGTTTATCGGGCCGCGCTGGCGTATCCGGGCGTGGTGGTGATGCATGAATCGAACCTCCACCACCTCATTGCCGATATAACTATCAAACGCGGTGAGTGGGATACTTACCTCGCGGAGTGCGAATATAACGGCGGGGCGGAAGCGCGCGCCTTCGCCGAGCGCGTACGGGCGCTCGAAGTGGGGCCCGATTACACCGGCCTGCCGATGACGCGGCGCATCCTGGAGTGCGCGCGCGGCGTGATCGTGCACAGCCGCTATCTCGAACAGGACATGCGGCAGGCGGGATTCAGGGGACCCATCGCGGTGATTCCGCACGGGGCCTGGATTCCGCCCGGCGATCGGAGCGGCTACCGCGAACGGCTGGGCTTGGACACAGCCACACCCCTCATCGGCATTTTCGGATTTTTAAAACCCTATAAGCGAATCGCGGAATCCTTGCGGGCCTTCCGGCGGCTGGCGCACGTGTTTCCGGAAGCGCGCATGATTCTGGTCGGCGAGGCGCATCCGGAATTGCCGGTCGCCGACATGATCCGCTCCATGCAACTTTCCGCGCATGTGCGGTGGCTGGGGTTCACGCCCCCCGAGGACTTCGTCGGTTACCTGAGCGCATGCGATATCGTGCTAAACCTGCGCTATCCAACCGTGGGAGAAAGCTCGGGGACCCTGCTGCGCGCGTTGGGTTTGGGCAAGGCCGTGCTGGTCTCCGACATCGGCTCGTTCCGCGAGTATCCGGATGAAATCTGCCTGAAGGTGCCGGTGGGGGCGGGCGAGGAAGATCTCATCTTCGAATACCTGAACCTGCTGGTTTCGCGGCCGGAAGTAGCGACTGAAGTAGGCGCGCGGGCGCGCGAGTACGTTTCGCGCGAATGCAGTTGGGACCGGGTGGCGGGGCGCTACGCGGAGTTTCTGGAGGCGGTGGCCGAGGGAAGAGAGTACGCGGACGCAAGCCCAGCGCCGCAAATAGTGGAACCGCCGGCCACCCCCGAAAACGCGCAAGCCGCCACCGCTTACCTCGCAGGTTGGGCCACCGGGCCCGAAAGCCATCGATATTTTGAAACGCACCAGACGCGGCTCGCCAAGACCCTGGAAATGATTCCGCCTGGCGGGCCCTCGAGCCGCATACTGGAGATGGGCGCGTATATGCAGATCACTCCGGCGCTGCGCTACAAGCTGGGCTATGGCGAAGTGCGGGGTTGCTACTACGGGCAGGCGGGACAGGTGGACCGTCGCGTGGCTGCTTCGGAAACCGGGGAAACTTTCGAATGCTTGATCGACCACTTCGATGCCGAGAAAGACTGCTTCCCCTATCCCGACGAGTATTACGATACAGTCCTCTGCTGCGAGCTGATCGAACACCTGGCCGCCGATCCGATGCACATGATGGCGGAGATCCATCGCGTTCTGAAACCCGGCGGGCGCCTGCTGCTCACTACGCCGAATGCCGTGAGCCTGCGCGCGGTCTCGGCCGTTCTGCAGGGCTATCATCCGGGATTCTTCACCGCCTACACCCGGCCGGCGGCGCGGGGCGAAACCGAGGCGCGCCACAACCGCGAGTATGCCCCGCGGGAGATTCGCGCGCTGCTTGAGAACTCCGGCTTTACCGTGGAGCGCCTCGAAACCGGCGAGTTTCGCGAGGAACCGCATCCCGAGTTTGGCTGGGTGCGGTACCTGCTGCGCCAGTACAAACTGGAGACGGAACTGCGCGGCGATGGCCTGTTCGCCCTGGGGCGCAAAACGGGGCCGGTGAAGGAACGGTATCCGGCATGGCTTTACTCGTAAAGGCCGTCACGTATCCCGTGGCCACGACGTGGCGGAACCGCGGCCTCATCCGCACCATGGTGCGGCGCGACATTTTGGGCCGCTATCGCGGCTCGTTCGCGGGCGTTTTCTGGACGGTGATCAACCCCCTGCTGCTCATGCTGACGTACTTTTTTGTGTTCGGCATCGTGCTGCGCGCGCGCTTCGCCGGCGACACCAGCCGCTCCGGCTTCGCGCTCTATTTTCTGGCGGGGATGCTGCCCTGGCTGGCCTTCAGCGAAGCCGCCGGGCGCGCGCCCACCGTGCTGATCGAGCATCGCAATTTCATCAAAAAACTGGTATTCGCGGTGGAAACGCTGCCCGTGAACCTGGTGATCTCGGGCCTGGTGAGCGAAGCGTTCGCGATCGTTTTGTACTGCGTGTTCCTGGTGGGTTCGCGGGGCGCCGCGCCGTGGACCGTGCTGTGGCTGCCGGCGCTGATCGTGCCGCAGATTCTGTTCACCGCGGGCGTCGCCTGGTTTCTTTCGGCTTTGGGAGTGTTCTTGCGCGACCTGGGCCAGATCATCGGTTTTCTGCTCACGCTCTGGTTCTTTCTCACGCCCATTTGTTACCCGGAAACCTCGCTCCCAAAAGAGTTCCTGCCCCTTTTTTCCCTCAACCCGATCTTCACGCTGGTGCGCGCCTACCGCGCGATTCTGCTGGAAAATCGCGCGCCGGATTTCGATTCCCTGTGGCGCTTCTGGGCCGTCGCCATCGCGGTTTTCGTGCTGGGCCACGGCTGGTTTTATAAGCTGCGCAAAACGTTTGCCGATATCATTTAGGCCCTGGACGGGGACCCCGCTTTCGGTGGAGATTGCCAGGAGGCGCAGTAAGGCGCAGCCTGGCGTGGCTCTTGTGAAACTCGGCGAAACGGGCGCTTAGCGTTTTATCCCGGAAATAGTCGCTGGTTTCACCATACTCATTTCCACCAATCTCCACAGCCAAGATATCGATTCCGTTCTCGGCTATGAATTTGCGGACCAGGTCCTCGAACGGCGGCTCGTGGTCTACGTTATAGTAGTCGCGCGTGACTCGTTCACCGCTAAGCGGGCAGATCCAGGTCGCCTGCTTATCAAAGCAGCGGTTCACAAAATCGATGATCTGTTGGGACGCCGTCGTACGGCAGGCGCGGCGAAAGCGCTCTGAGTGAGGTAACGGCCGCAGACATTTTTCAAAACTGAACCAATCCCCCTTGCCATCTACCCTGACGACATAAAAGGCACGGTTCCGGCGCCAGGGCGGAACAGCCCGGATCGTAATGTACGCAACGCCCGGGCCGATCTTTTCCTCTGCCCGCGGGTGCCGGAACAAGAGAGCATAGGCAGATGCTTCGTCGCTCTGGTTCAGAGGTTTGCCATCAATAGGATACTTAGCCCAGCGACCGCATCGTCGAAAATGATTAGTCCCCCCTGATCGGCTTCATTGAGAACAGCAGGCTGCTCTTGGGAGCGATGACCTCCAGCCATCGCGCAACACTACTGGCCATTGCTGGACCGGCTCCGGTGCCAGGGGATGCTTCAGTTCCGCAAGCACCGCAGGCGGGATCAGGATACGTCTGTAAAGCCGTTCGAGGATGTCGACGTGACCAATCAGAATAAGATAGTTGATCGGAGACGTATCCGCGTCAACCACCATGGCGGGAACGGCGGGACCGTATCAATGTTGCTCTTTGGCGCGAAGTTGACGGAGCGTTTCGCGGTCCCGATCGAAATCTTCCGCCGTGTAATCGCAGACGCCGTGCTCCTTCAAAAACGCATCCACTTGCATGCGCGTCTCAAACCCCAGCAGCCTTCGAAGCTGGGCCGCGGTAAGTGCCTGGGCGCGGTAAGCTTCGAGCGCAAGGCTTTCGAGAGCGGCGCGCGGCAAATTCTTCCACTTTGTCTCCAGGCCCCGGACGATGTCTTCCGGCAGTTCCAGGGTAATCTGCATGGCAACGAATCTATTATCTCAGGGCCGAAGCGGACGCGCGGGCACCCGCCGGATTTCGATTCCCTGTGGCGCCTCTGGGCCGTCGCCATCGCGGTTTTCGTGCTGGGCCACGGCTGGTTCTATAAGCTGCGCAAAACGTTTGCCGATATCATTTAGCATTTCCGGATACTATTGAGTTATGAGCGGCGATGGTATTGGGGGAGTGCGGAGCATCTTGCGAGCCGCCCATTTCGCGGCCGAAAAACATGCCGGACAGCGCCGCAAGGGAGCCGCCGCCGAACCTTATATCAATCACTTATTGGAAGTGGCTGAGCTGGTTTCGGGCGCCCTCACCGAACCCGATTGCAACCTGGTGATCGCGGCTCTGCTGCACGACACAGTGGAAGACGCGGGCGTCACCCGGCAGGAACTGGCACGAGACTTCGGAGAAGATGTGGCGGCGCTGGTCATGGAGGTTACCGACGACAAATCGCTGCCCAAGGCCGAACGGAAACGGCTGCAAATCGTCAACGCGCCGCACAAATCCACGCGCGCGCAAGTGATCAAGCTGGCGGATAAAATCTCCAATCTGCGGTCGATTCTCACCAGCCCGCCGGCCGATTGGAGCGCCACGCGCAAGCGGGAATACTTCGACTGGGCCCGGCAGGTGGTAGACGGATTGACCCATCCGGCGCCCTCCTTAAAGGCCGAATTCGAACGGCTCTACGGTCAGGCTGGAAGCATGTAGAAAGGTTAATTTCTCAAGTTGGGAAGCCCGGGCAACTGAGAGGTTGCGCGGGCCGTCTTTCGATCAGGAGGCAACCGAATGAAAACGAACAGAGCGACCAAAATAATCGGAGCGATCGTGGCAATATTGGCGGCGGGCATGGCGCCGGTGCCGGGGTGGGCGCAACAGCCGCCTCCGCAATATCCGCAGGCTCCCCCGCCCGGATATCCGCAAACACCGCCTCCCGGCTACCCGCAGTCGGCCCCTCCCGCCTATCCTCAACAACCGCCTCCCGGCTACCCGCAGGGTTATCCGCCGCCGTCGAATTATCCGCCGCCGGCATTCACGCCGCAGCAACTCGATGGGCTTGTGCAGCGGATCGCGCTCTACCCGGATCCGCTACTCTCACAAGTTCTGGCGGCGGCGACGTTCTATTACCAGATCCCGGACGCGGCCCGCTGGGCGGATGAGCATCATTACCTGACCGGGGACGCCCTGGCGGCGGCAATTCAGGGCGACCATCTGCCGTGGGACCCGAGCGTGCAGGCATTGCTGCCCTTTCCCAACGTGCTCGATATGATGGCCGCCGATCCGGGCTGGACGCAGGAGCTCGGCAACGCCTTCCTGGCAAACCAAGGAATGGTCATGGATGCCGTGCAGCGCCAGCGGCAGCTCGCTTATCAGTACGGCTATCTGCGGTCAGGCCCGCAGATTGTGGTAACGCCGGGACCTTACATTACGATCATGCCTGCGAACCCGGCCTTCATCTATGTGCCGGTCTATAACCCGGCAATCGTGTTTGTCCGGCCGCGGCCGGGATTCGTCGTAGGCGGAGCAATTTCGTTCGGTTGGGGATTCTCGATCACCGCCGCTTTCCGGCCTTGGGGATGGGGAGTCGGATTCGCGCGATTCGATTGGGGCGCTCACCGGGTCTTTGTGAATAATGTCGTTTGGAACCGGACGTGGGTGAATCGCAACGTGTACGTTCACCCGTATGCCGTACAGCGGTACGAACCGGCGCGGCGGGTGGAAGGGCACGAACTGCACGAGCCTACGCCGCGTGAGCGGGAAGCATACCGCAGCGGTCGCCGGGTGGAAGAGCACCAAGCGCGCGAGCACGACCGGCGGTGACGCGGTAGCGGGCGGCGGTACGCTGAAGCTGCCGCCCGCGCGCCGCGGTTATTGCTTCTTGGCTGTAAACTCCAGCGGGTTGCCTCGTCCACCCGAGCGAGTGAACTTAATCTCGTCGCCCGCCACCGTTCCCTTGTACTCCTGCTTAATGGTGTTTCCCCTGGCTTCAAAACTGACTACGAAGGAGATGTTATCGCCTTCGACTTTGCCCTCCGAAATCTCCCGCTGACCGGCCTGAGTACTTACAGTGCCAGTGAGATTACTTCCGGATTGCATGAACGTAAAAGTGGTTTCCTGGTTGCCGTTGCGCCCCGGGACCTGCGCCATCCACTTCCCCGTGACGTCCGCGGCAAGCGCGGTAAACGCGAATGCGCCCAGCAGGGCGGCTAATAAGGTTAGTCTCATGGCAGAAAGATGCTGTGTGGGGGGTGGAAAGTTACCACCCGTCGAAAAGGCCTACAAACCTTTCTGCGCGATGAAAGCTACCAGATCGACGATCCGGCAGGAATAACCCCACTCATTGTCATACCAGGAGACAACCTTCACCAGGTTACCGTCCAGCACTTTCGTCATTTCCGAATCGACAATGGAACTGTTGGGGTTGTGCATCAGGTCGCTCGAGACCACGGGATCTTCGGTATAGGCCAGAATGCCTTTGAGCGCGCCGTCAGCCGCCTTCTTGAGGGCGGCATTCACTTCGGCCGTGCTGGTCTGCTTGTCCGTGACGGCTACCAGATCCACTACGGAAACATTCGGGGTGGGGACGCGCATGGCGTAGCCATCCAGTTTGCCCTTCAATTGCGGCATCACAAGCCCGATGGCTTTGGCCGCGCCGGTAGTGGTGGGAATCATGTTGATGGCCGCCGCGCGCGCGCGCCGCAGGTCTTTGTGAGGAAAGTCGAGAACGTTCTGATCGTTGGTGTAACTGTGGATGGTGGTCATCGACCCCTTCTGAATTCCGAAGCTGTCGTATAGCACCTTCACCACGGGAGCCAGGCAGTTGGTGGTGCAGGAAGCGTTGGAAACGATATTGTGCCGGGCGGGATCGTACATGCTGTCGTTCACGCCAAGCACAATGGTGACATCTTCATTCTTCGCCGGGGCCGAAATGATCACCTTCTTCACTGTTCCGCGAATGTGCTTGCAGGCTTCCTTCGCATCCGTGAATTTACCTGTGGATTCGACCACGATCTGCGCGCCGACGGAAGTCCAATCGAGCTGCGCCGGATCTTTGGTCGCGAACACTTTGATCTTTTTGCCGCCCAGGGTAATCGAATCGGCGTCGTGTGTGATTTCTTCCTGAAGAGGGCCAAGTACGGAGTCGTACTTGAGCAAATGCGCCAGTGTTCTGGTGTCGGTAAGGTCGTTGACAGCGACAAATTCCATGTCGCCGCGCTGGTAGCCCGCGCGCACCACGTTCCGACCGATGCGGCCGAAGCCATTAATTCCGACTTTGATTGGCATAGGTTCTCCTGTTGGAATTTCGGGAATCCCCGGTCTGAATTCCCAGGATAGCATGATGATTTTTCACCTCGGAGCCTCGGAGAATTCAATTGATTTTTTAAACTGATTCCGTGTCTAAGTGGTGAGATCAGCCCCGGAATTCCTGGCCGATGCGGGAAACGGCCACCCGATCGGGGTGGCGGCCGGCGGCTTCGAAAACGCGCTCAATCGGCTCCAAATACGGCTCCTGGCCCAGCCGGAAAGTCTGATGGTGCACCGGAAGGAAGGCTTCGGCGCCAGCCTCTTCCGCCATTTGCCAGGCCTGTTCGGGCGTACAGTGGTAATGCACCCACGGATTGTAAGCCCCTACCGGCATGATGGCCAGGTCGTATGGACGCGAACCGCGCAGGCGGCGGAAGGAATCGGTGAGAGCCGTGTCTCCTCCGAAGATTACGCGGTGGCGGTCTCCTTTAATCGTGTAACCGTTGAAGCCGCGCCACGGATCGGTGCGGACGCGCGCTCCCCAGTGGTTCACGGGGAAGGCGCGAATTTCGAGGCCACTCACGCGCGTGCGCTCGCCCCACGCCAGTTCCTGCACGCGGCCGTATTGCTGCACGCGGAGCAGGTCGCTGGTTTTGGAGGCGGTGACGACCGCCGTGCCGCTGCTCTCCAGATGCCGCAAGCTGCGGATATCGAAGTGATCCATGTGGGCGTGGGAAAGCAGAATTACGTCGATCTTCGGCAGTTCTCTGAGGCGGAGGGCCGGTTCGACGATGCGCTTCAGCCCGACCGTAACCGGGCCCAGGCGAACACCCACCCGCCGTCCGAGCACGGGGTCGGTGAGCACGGTTGTCCCATCGATCTGGAGCAACACAGTGCTGTGCCCCAGCCAGGCCGCAAACAGGCCCGCTCCCTTCCAAGAAGCCAGATTGGGCCGGTGCGGGGCGGCAAGCACACGACGGCGCTCCCCGGCGCGCAATCGCTGCCAGTACACAGGAGCTACCCGGCAAGCCCAGGCCGCCCTGCGCAGATTGTCTCGATGCATCTTCTATATATGATGCCTTGCCGGGCGGCCCGGTTGCCGTGCCCGTTCTAACGGGAACCGGCTTCCTTGGGTGTCACATGGATCAGAGCGCCCGGATTGGCGTCTTCCAGCATCCACAGAGAGCCATCGGGAGCTTCTTCCACGTCGCGGATGCGGTGACCCACGCTCCAGCGCTCGGCGCTTTTGGCGCCGCCATGGCCGTCGAAGACGATGCGGTTGAGCGACATGGTCCCCATGCCGCTGACGAAGCCGCTGCCATTCCATTGCGGGAAGGTCTGGGTGCCGTGGTAGAACATCAGGTTGCCCGGCGCGATTACCGGAACCCAATAGAGCACCGGCGCAGCCAGGTCGGGCCGGGTGTCGGGCTTGGGAATGGGCACGCCGTCATAGTTATTGCCAAAGGAGACCAGCGGCCAGCCGTAGTTCTTGCCCTTTTCGATCAGGTTCAGCTCATCGCCGCCGCGCGGGCCATGCTCCACCTCCCACAACTCGCCGCTGGGCGAAAACGCCAGGCCGTAAGGCGTGCGGAAGCCGCTGGCCCAGGTTTCCGCCGGAGTCAGATTTTCGGCGGGAAAATGATAGATGCTGACCACCTTCGCGGTCTTGGCGGCTTCGGTATCGCGGGGCGGATCGATCAGCGGAATTTCGGAAGCGCCGGTTTTGCCGTAATTGGGATTATCGGGGGAAGGCTTGCCATCGAGCGTCAGGTGCAGGATCTTGCCTTCGGGCTGGTTCGGATCCTGGGCGGGGGTGAAGCGCTGGCGGTCTCCCACGGTGAGGAACAGAGACTTGCCGTCAGGCGCAAAGGCGACCTGCGCGCCTTCCTGCCCGCCCTTGCCCTTGGGCAACTGGCGCCACAGCACTTCCAGGTTTTGCAGCCTGGCGTTGATACCGGGACCGCCACGCCCCCCTTCGCCGATTACTAACTTGGCGCTCGCCAGCACCAAACCCCCGCCGTAGTCGCCGGGCTCGGAATAGGTTAGATAGATCCGCTGGTCGGTCGCGTAGGTGGGCGAAAGGAAGACACCGAACATGCCGCTCTGGCCCTGCCAATAGACCGGCGGGGTATTGGCCACCGGGCAGATCTTCTCTCCGTTTTGGGACACCAGCCAAATGGGTCCGATCTTTTCGGTGATCAGCATGCGCCCATCGGGCAGGAACGCAATCCGCCAGGGCAGTTCAAATGTGGCCACAGTGGTCATGTTGAAGGGCAGGGTGGCTTCGGGTTTCTGTTCGCCGATATTGACCTGAGCCCAGGCCGCTGCCGAGGCCAGGGTGAGAAGCAATGCACCGTTCGCCAATTTCATCGTGATGTCTCCTTGCTTTTCGAGCGCCCGTCTTTTCCGCGATCCTGGCGCCGTTTTATACATTACCATGGCGTATAATACGATCCCGATGGCTTGGCCCGGTTTCCGAATAGGAACTTCCCTTCCGGTGATGCTGGCCTTGGCAGCGGGCGCGCTGCCAGCGCAGTCGTCTCACCCAGCGCCCGATCCTCTGGCCGCCGATCCCGGCCACTACCATCTGGATCTGGAAAATCAATGGGTGCGCGTGATTCGCGAGCACATGGCCGGGCGCGAGACCATGCCCATGCACCGGCACCCCGCCCCCGGCGCGGTGATCGTATTTCTGACCGCCCGCCACAACCGCCTGACTTCGCCCGATGGCAAGAGCCAGGAACTGCGCAACCAGGCGGGCGACCTGATGTGGTCCGAGCCCAGCACGCACCGCAGCGAAAACCTTTCCGGGGACCGGTTCGAGGCCGTGCAAATCGAGCCGCGCGTCCCGCCCGGCGCGAAGCCCGCCTTCACACCCGATTCGCGGGATGCCGCCGCCATCGATCCCCGGCACTATCGCGTGGAATTGGAAAACCAATACGTGCGCGTGCTGCGCGTCTCCATCGGCCCCCACGAGAAATTGCCGCTGCACACGCACCCGGCGGCCGGAGCCGTTCTGGTTCATCTCACCGATCAGCACCTCCGCCTGACCCTGGCCAACGGCGAGGTTCGCGAAAGCCGTTACGCCGCCGGCCAGATTCACTGGGCCGACCCCGCGCCCGCCCACCAGGATGAAAACCTGAGCGATACGCCGCTGCGATTCATTCGGGTGGAGTTGAAGTACGCGGGGAAGGCGAGATAGATAGCGAAGGCCTCTACAAACTGTCTTCTCCGGCGAGGCGAATCATTTCGTCGCGTACCCGGATGATTGTGGTTTGCAGGTAGCCTCGTGTGATACCTAGACGGTCGTCGCGCGAAAGCTTTTCGAATTCGGCGACGATCGACGCGCAGCATTTTGCTAGCTTGCCGATCCGGGCCTCGACACTCAATTCATGCCCAATATCGTTGAGTTCCTGGATGATACGTTGCATCTCCGGAGGGTTTTTCGGAATCGCATTGCGCAGTTCGGTCACAGCCGCCGCAATCTTCCGGGAATTTTCCACGTTCAGTTCGATGGCTTCGCCGTTATGGTGCAGCACGCCGTTTCGGATATTGGGCGCGATGGCGCGATAGGTTTCCGGGGAAACGCGCGTGATTTGTGAGAGTTCGAAATAGGTGGGCCCGAACTCTTCCAGTAATCTGATGATCCGGTCGGCTTCAGCCCGGCTCATCTTTAGGTACCGCGGGCAGAAGTCTTCCCATTTTTCGGTACAGCCTTTGTAAAGCTTCTGCTCACGGATGCGGCGCATTCCTTGAGCCTGAGCCGCGGAGCAGCGTCCGGCGACCATGGCAAAGGCATTCGTGTGACCAAGAGCAATGCCCAATTCCAGCACTTCGGCGGGATCGGCGATCGGTTCGGAGAGCGTTCGTTCTTCCATGAAACACCTCGTTTCACCGCTTATATAAGCGGTGAAAAAAATTCACTTTCCTTGATTCCAAAGGAGAAAACAAAAAATCCACCGCTTAGGTCTTGCGGTGGATCGGCGGTGGAGCGGCGTAGCAGCCCTCCCCCGACCTCCACCATCGCACGCGAGCGCGAAAAATCCAGGTCGCGATGCCGGCTTTCAAGCGCTTAAATTCTTCAATCGGAATGCGATAAAAATATTTTCGCGGGACGTGACCGGGTTTGCCGCCCGATGTGCCATGAGGCGTGGATCTGCCGGTCAAGCCGCCCGTTCCGCCGATGCTTGCCAAAGCGGGTGGAGCGGCTGCCTTCCGGATCCGAGTGGATTTTCGAACCGAAGTGGGATGGGTTCCGGGCGCCGCGGCGCGCGGTGCTGGATGGCGAAATCGTGATCGTGCACAACCAGGGCCTCGATTTCGAGTTGCTCCAGTTGCGGCTGCATCCGGCGGCGCGCGCGTGAAGATGCTGGCCCAGATGAACCCGGCATCTATCGTTTTCTTCGACCTGCTGGCGAAGGGCAGCCGCGATTACACGGGCGAAGCCTTTGCCACGCGCCGCCGTGAGTTGGAACGGGTGCTGCGCCGCGCTACGCCGCCCATTCATCTGACACCCGCAACCACGGACCCGGCCGTGGCCGCCGATTGGTTTCGCCGGTTCGAGGGCGCGGGTCTCGATGGCGTGATGGCGGGGTTTCGCTGGGATAAGAAAGGCGGGCATGCGGCACGCAATTCCGCCGGTGGCGCCTGGACAAAAGCCCCAAGGATTGCACGTACGCGCAGTTGGAAGTGGTGCCCGCGCAAGAAGTGGCGGCGATTTTTTCGGTTGGACGGTAGGCCAAGCGGATGTCACCGGGCCGCTCCGTTATGCAATGGCTCCGCCGCGAAGCGCGCGGGGCGTGAATCGGTTCAGGAGCGCGCGCCGCGCCCGGCCCGGTACTGCCGCCACTCGCGCGTGGGGTCGTCGTCCGGATCGGGAGTCTCCTGCGGCGGACGCATCTGCTCCGGCACATGGCGCAGGTTTACGCGGATGCGGGTCCAGGTGGAGGATCGGCCGCGCATGGAATCGACCAGAACGTCGTCGATGGCGAGCAGGGCCGCGGTTTCCGGATGTCTTTGCTTCCACCGCTCCAGGCCTGCCAGCGCGGCCTCTTTCGAAGGCGAGTTGGCCACTACGATTAGCGGCATTTTTTCGCGTGGCGTTTTCGCCCGCGGCGGCCAGGGGGCGTCTCTCAGTCCGGCGGCTTCGTCGCGCGCCGCCAGCTCCAGAAGTTTCTCCAGCGAGCCGGGCGCGTCGTCCATGCCGGCGTGCGGGTCGCCAATCTGTTCGAAACGGCGCGGCACGGTGAGAATGGTGAAATCGGTGGGATCGCAATCCGGCACTTCGCTCCAGGCGAGCGGCGTCGAGACGCGCGCATCGGGAAGCGGCCGCACCGAATAGGCCGAGCAGGTGGTGCGATCCTGGGCGTTCTGGTTGTAATCGAGGAACACGCCATGGCGCTCTTCTTTCCACCAATGAGAACTGGCCAGCGCGGGCACGCGCCGTTCTATCTCGCGCGACCGCGCGACCGCGGCGCGCCGCACCTCCTGGAACGTCCAGCGCGGCTCGATGCGCACGTTGATGTGCATGCCGCGCGAACCGCTGGTTTTCGGCCGGCCGCGTCGTCCACCACCACTTCTTCGGCTGTCCGGCCCGAAAGGAAAGACAGAGTCGCGGTTCGCAGCCATTGCGGCCGGTCGGCCGGCGCCCGCTTTTGGTAGAACGCTTCGCCTTCCGCTCCATTGACGAATCGCTTGAGCACCAGCGGACGCTCGCGGATGCCGGCCAGCGCGCCCTTCGCCACGGAAAGGTAGTAGCGCACCAGATCCAGCTTCGAAATTTTCACTGCGCGCGAGAAATAAAGCTTTTCGGGATGAGTGATCCGTACCTCGCGCCCGGCAATCGCGAGTACTTCCGCCGCGTCTTTCCCCACCAAGCCAGCCTATCGCAGGAAAGAGCATTCCAGGATGAGGGAGACAGCCGGCGCTCCTCCCGTTACTCGTAACCATGCTTGCGGGCGTGGCGTTTTTTAGTCGAAAAAAGAAGATGGCCTAGCAGGTACGGAGGGCTTCGGCGGGCGCGGCGGCTATAATTGTGCTTTGGCCGCTACCATTACCATCACGCCCGTGCGTACGACCGCGGTGCCCTGGCCGGTCTGGTGCTCCGTGGCCGCGGTGACTTCGGCCATGATCGGCGTCCACTGGGATATTTCGTGGCATCAATCGATCGGCCGCGATACGTTCTGGACACCGGCGCACCTGGCGATCCATCTCTGCGGCGTGCTGGCGGGCACGGCTTGCGCGTGGCTGATTCTTTCCACCACGTTCGCGCGTGAATCGCCGCTCCGCGCGGCGTCGGTGCGGATCTGGGGATTCCGCGGCCCTCTGGGCGCGTTCGTAGCGGCGTGGGGCGGCATCGCCATGATCACCTCCGCCCCGTTCGACAACTGGTGGCACAACGCCTACGGCCTCGACGTCAAAATTCTCAGCCCGCCACACATGCTGCTGGCCGCGGGAATCGGCGGTGTGGAGGTGGGCGCGGCCATTCTGATTCTGGGCTACATGAATCGCGCCCCGGAATGGCAGCGCGGGCGCTTTCTGGCGCTTTACCTTTATATCGGCGGCATGCTTCTGATCACCGCCATGGTGCTGGAAATGGAACTCACCTCCCGGGTGGTGATGCACACGGCGTATTTCTACCGCGTGGTGGCTACGGCCGCGCCGGTCATGTTCGCCGTAGTCGCGCGGGCTTCCCGGTATCGATGGGCGGCCACTGCGATCGCCGCGATTTATACGGTTTTCGTGGCGCTGCTCGGCTGGATTCTGCCTCTGTTCCCGGCCGAACCCAAGCTCGGTCCGGTATTGTCTCCGGTAACGCACTTCACTCCTCCGGCGTTTCCGCTGCTCCTCATTGTTCCGGCGTTCGCTCTCGATCTGCTCTGGCAGCGGACGCAAAGCTGGAATGCGTGGCTGGGCTCTCTGGTTTCGGCCGTGGTTTTCGTGGCAACGTTCGCCGCGGCGCAATGGCCGTTTGCGGTGTTCCTGAATTCGCCGGCAGCGCGCAACGCGGTTTTCCACACCATGGATTTCGGATACAACGTGAATCCGCTAAGCCGCTTTGCGCGTTTTCAGTTCGCCCCCGAGAGCGCCGCGGATTTCCGGAACAACGCCGCGCTCGCCCTGGTAATTGCGTTTATCGCCATACGGTTCGGCCTGGCTTATGGAGACCGCTTGAGGCGCATTCGGAGGTAGGGTGAGGCTGGCTGTAGTTGCGGGCGCGGCGCTGTGTTGCGCGGTCCCCGTTTTGGCCCACGTCGGCAGCCCGGATGTGTTCTATGAAGGGGAAGCCGGCCCCTACCGCCTGCTGGTAACCATTCGCCCGCCGCAAGTGATTCCCGGGGTGGCGCAAGTGGAGATTCGCAGCGCCTCGGCCGATGTGCGGCAGGTCCGCATCGTGCCGCTGCGGCTCACTGGACCGGGCGCGAAACTGGCGCCGGTGGCCGACGTAGCGCGCCGTTCGGCGGAGGACCCGCAGTTCTACACCGGGTCGCTCTGGTTAATGAACCCGGGCGCCTGGCAGGTGCGGGTGGAAGCCGAGGGCGCGCGGGGTTCGGGAACTCTCGCGGTGCCCGTGCCCGCGGCCTCTCTGCGCATGCTGCCGATGCAGAAGGGACTGGGAGCGCTGCTGGTTGCCCTGGGCCTGGTGCTCTTTCTCGGCCAGGTGGCTATTATCGGGGCGGGCAGTGGCGAAGCGCAGCTAGAACCCGGCCTGGAACCGGACGCGGCGGTGCGCCGGCGTTCGCGCACTGCCATGGCAATCGCGGCCCTGGCGCTGGCCGGCATTGTCTGGCTGGGGCGCGCGTGGTGGAATGCGGAAGCCGGCGATTACGGGCAACGGGTTTTCAAGCCGCTCCAGCTCGAAGCGGCGGTGGAGAACGGCAACCGCCTGGCGCTGGCCCTCAGCGACCCTGGCTGGCTGACCCGCCGCACCGACGATCTGCTGCCCGATCACGGCCACCTGATGCATCTCTACGTGCTTCGCGTGCCGGAGATGGATTGGGTGTGGCACCTGCATCCGCAACTCACCGGCGATGCGAGCTTCACGCAAAACCTGCCGGCTATGCCCGCGGGGCGGTACGCGCTGTTCGCGGATATCGTGCACGCGACCGGCTTTTCGGAGACACCCACGACGGAGATCGACCTGCCAGCCATTGCCGGGCAGGCTCTCGAAGGCGACGATGCGGGCGGCGCGGTGAAGCCGGAGGCCGCAATCGCACCGCTTTCGGGGGGATACCGCATGATTTGGGAACGTTCAGCCGAACCCATTCATGCCCGCCGGCCCTACGAATTCCGTTTCCGCGTGGAAGATGCGGTTGGACGCCCGGCCGATGGCATGGAACTCTACATGGGCATGGCGGGCCACGCCGCGTTTGTGCGCACGGACCTCACGGTCTTCGCCCATGTCCACCCTTCCGGCTCGGTCCCAATGGCAGCCTTGAGCCTCACCGAATTCCATCCGCAGGCCGCCCACACGATGGCCGGCATGGCCAATATGGCCAACGTTCCCGCCGTGGTATCGTTTCCCTACGGCTTTCCCAGACCCGGCGATTACCGGGTCATCGTGCAAGTAAAGCGCTCGGGGCGTGTGGAGACGGGCGTTTTCGAAACCCGCGTGGAAAACTAAGCGTCCGCACCCATGGCAACCTCAATCGTGGCGAACTCAATGAATGGAAAGACTGTGCTGATCACCGGGGCGGGCCGCGGCATTGGCAAGCGCCTTGCCCTGGGATTCGCGCAGGCGGGCGCGCGCGTGGCGCTGCTGGCGCGCAGCCAGGCCGAACTCGATCTGGCAAAGCTGGAAATTGAGCAGGCCGGCGGCGCCGCCATGCGGATTCGAGCCGACGTCCGCGAGCTGGATCACTTGGCCGCCGCCGTGGACCGCATCCGCGCCCACTACGGTCCTGTGGATGTGCTGATCGCGGCGGCCGGCGTACAGGGGCCGATTGGCCCGCTGTGGCGCACGAAACCCAACGCCTGGAACGAGGCTATCGAAATCAACCTGATCGGCACGGTGAACAGTTGCCGCGCCGTGCTGGCTTCGATGATGGAGCGGCGGTCGGGCAAGATCATTCTGCTGGGCGGACCGGGCTCCGGTTACACGCGCCCGTACTTTACCGCTTATGCCGCCGCGAAAGCCGCGATTGTGCGGCTGGTGGAGTGCCTTGCCGACGAGGTGCGCGACCACAATGTGCAGGTGAACTGCATGGCTCCCGGCGCCGCTTACTCGAACATGACCGATGAGATTCTGCAGGCGGGCGAGCAACTGGCCGGCGCGCGGGAGATCGAAGCCGCCCAGAGAGTGCGCATCACGGGAGGCGAAGCGCCGGAAAAACAGGTGCAGCTTGCGCTGTTTTTGGCTTCGGACCGCTCCAATCACATCAGCGGCAAGCTCATCCACGTGAACGACGATTGGCGGCGCCTGGAACAGGAGAACATGCGGCCGGAGCTCTATACGCTGCGGCGCGTGCAGAAGATTTAGCGCCGCCGGTTACGAAAGCTTTGCGGCCGGACGCGCACGACGGACGAGGGCAACCAGCGCGCCGATCAGGATCAATGACCAGGCGGACGGTTCGGGCGTACTCTGGATGCCCGGCGTGGCGAAGAATCCCTGGTAGTTGTCGCCGCAGGCAGCGCAGGTATAGTTGCCGACGATCTGTCCAAGATCGTTAATGCCGTAGATCTCGGTGCCGCCGGCCGCGATCGCATCGGGATCGTCGATCGTAGTGAACGAGCCATTGTACAAAAAGCCGTGGTACGCCAGCCCGTTTACCCCCAAATTATCCACGTAATAACCCACAATTTCTCCCAAATTATTGATGCCCAATGCGTAGGTTCCGTAGTTTGCGTTGGGATCATCGAGCGTGGTAAAGACGCCGTTGCGGTCCAGGAATCCATGCGTTCCGCTGCTATTTACGTAGTAGCCTGCAACCGCCCCGGCAGTGTTGATGCTCCAGGCGTACGTCCCCTGTCCATAGCCGCTGCCTGCCAGCGGATCGTTAATCGGGGTGAAAGACCCATTTGTGTCGAGAAACCCGCTGTAGGTGGTGCCATTGCCGTTCAAGGCGTAGCCGACGATCTGGCCCGGGTTGTTGATTCCGGTGGCGTAGGTGTCAAACGCGCCGGGAACAGCGATCTTGGTGAAAACGCCGCCGTGATCTACGAACCCGTTGGCGCCGAAAAAGCTTGCGTAGCTGCCCACAATCGTGCCGGAATCGTTGATGCCATTGGCGAAGGTGTTGCGGGTCGTAGGATCGGTGTCGGTGACGTCGGAGAACGCGCCGCCAACGTCGACGAATCCGGTGGAGGTAAATTCGGAAGTCGAGTAGGACCCTACAATTGTGCCCGAGTTATTTAACGCGTTCGCGAAGGTGGCCGGGTAAAACTGCGCGTTCGGGTCATCGACGGTGGTGAAGGTATAAACCGGGTCTGCATGAGCCGGCCGCCCGCCGAGCGCGCATAGACCTAGGAGTAATGGCAAAGAAATGCGATGTGCCGCAAGAGTGAAATTCCGCATGCGACGAGAATAGCCGCGGCATTCCGGAAGCGGGAAGTTACAAAAGGCACGGGCATGTTACGCCGTACGTTACAGAGCGCAAGTTACAGGGCTGGGGAGCCGGGCTGAGGCGAATCAGAACGCCAGCCTGGCGGAAAGCTGAAACTCCCGCGGGGTGCCACGGCCGGTGGCATAGTTGCTGATGGTGGTGGTGATCGCGCCGAAATTGACTTGGGAAAAATCCGCGTTGGGCGGGCCAAACTGGGGCCGGTTGAAGAGGTTGAACGCGTCCGCGCGCAGGCGCAGCTTGAAGGTCTCCGAAAACGAAACCGTCTTTGCCAGCGCCACATCCAGTTGCGAAATGGCGGGCGCGCGGAAGGCGTTACGGCCCAGGTTACCGAATGTTCCCGGCGCGGGGATGGCAAAGGCGGCCGGGTTTACCCAGAGTTGGGGAGTGGAACCTCCGGGCGGCGCCAGGGGCACTCCCGGCACGTAATTGGGCCGTTCCTCGCCCGCGATGGCGAAGTTGCCCGGCACCGTCCCATTCGCCCGATCGATTGTGATGTTGAAAGGAAGGCCGGTCTGCGCCGTGCCGATGGCGCTCAAAGTCCAGCCGCCAAACATCCGGCGGCTCCCTCCCCGGAAGGGAAGCTGATAGACCGCCGAGAGATGGAACACCTGCCGCACGTCATCATCGCTCGAGGCCTTATCGCATGCGCGGCAGAAGGAATTCTGCGGGGTATCGGATTCGCCCCCGCCAATGCTGCCATCGTTGATCGAATGAGACCACATGTAATTGGCCGAAAGCAGCAGGCCTTGGCGGAAGGGCCGGCGAAGATTGAGCGCGAACGCATGGAAGGTGCTGTTGCCGACATCGCCACGCCAGGAAACCGGACCGAATGCGGGGTAGGGCACCACGCCGGTTCGCGGATCGGCGAGGTTCACGTAGGTGGTGGTGAGCACGTCCGTTCCCTTATTCCCCAGGTAACTGGCGGTGCCGACCAGGTCCCACGGCAGTGTGCGCTGAATCGAGGCCGTCCAGGCAGCGACGTAATCGTCTTTGCGGTTGCGGTCGAGGTCGCGCGGGGAAACTACCCCCAGGCCGCCCGCTTCGGCGTATGCCAGAAACGGAGCCAGCGGAAAGGAAAGCGCGGGGAACGCTGTGTTGCTGAAAGTGTAGCGGTCCACTGTGTTCGAAATCGGCAGATTCTGATCGTCCTCCTGGCCATCGGTGTGATAGATTCCGGCGCCAGCGCGCAGGACCGTATTTCCATGCGACCAGGCGACGCCCACGCGCGGGTCGAAATCGTTCGCGCGCGGATGGAAGAAGGAATCGGTGCGGGGGCAGTAGCCGCCGCAGGTGCCGAAATCAAAGGGAACGGCGTGATTGCCGATCGCATGCAGCGCGTTGAAGAAGTTATAGCGGATTCCGGCGGTGATTGTCAGATTCGGGGCGGCTTTCCACTCGTCCTGCGCGTAGCCGAAGTATTGCGTTTTGCGCTGCCGAACCAGCGGCAGAATGGCCGTATACGTAGCGGACCCCAGGCTGTTGTTTAGAAAAGCGGCCACCGAAGTGTACGTCAAAGATCCGCTTTCCGATGTCCCCTGATTCAGAAACACCCAGCGCGTCTCAAAGCCGAACTTGAGGATATGATTGCCCCGCGCCCAGGAAAGGTCATCGATCAGATCGAACGACTTCGAAGGATAGTCCGTAGTGGATGCGCCGGTGAGCGAACTGAAGCCCGATACCGCCACATTGAGCGGGACGGGCGAAAGATTCGCCGCGTGATAGATGGTCTGGTTCACGCCGAACTTGAGCTCGTCGATCAGCGAAGGGCCGAACACATGCGAAACAGCGGCTACTCCGTTGTTGAACTTGGTGTCGTAAAGAGTTTTGGCTGTCAGTTGGCCGGTGGGATTCGACTCCACCGCCTCATCCGCATTGAATCGCAGAAAAGCCGTCGTATGGGCGGAAAGATAATGGTCGACGCGCGCCATCCCGGAATCTTCGTTATCGACTTGTCTCCCCAGCGCCTGGTATTTCCAGATATTGGAATCGGCCGTGGGCGCGGTTCCCGCCGGATATGCCTGGAGAAGCGGCGCCAAGGCTGGTGAAACCGCCAGCGCTTCGGCCGTAAATGCAGGGCTGGGCACCAGCCCGATCTGCGTGCCATCCAACCGCTGCCGCAGCCCTTCGTAGTTCAGGTGGAAGAAGGTCTTGCCGTGCACAACGGGGCCGCCGAGCCCGCCACCGAACTGATTCAGCAGAAAGGGATGAGGAGAGGCGCCATCGAATGGAGATCGCGCATCGAGCGCGCCGGCGCGGAAAAAATTGAAGGCCTCTCCGTGAAACTGGTTGGTGCCCGAAGGCGAAACTACCGAGACCTGTCCGCCCGCGGTTCCGTTCTGCGTATCCGCGCCGAAATTCTGCGACTGCACCTGGAACTGTTCGATGGAATCGAGAGGGATGTTCAGCCGCATGTACTCGCGCTGCTCCTGATTGTAAATGGCAGTGGCATCGATTCCATCGAGCGTCAGGTTGTTGTCGTCCAGTCCATGACCCGCAAAGCGAATGGTTCTCTGGTCGCCGGCGCCATTGTCGATGGCTCCGGGCGCGAGCGCGGTCAGGGTTGCCCAGTTTCTTCCATTAATTGGCAACTCTTCAATTTGGATGGGATCGATCGCGATGCCAACAGACGCGTGCACTTTGTCCAGGTCCGCGAGCGAACCGGTTACGGTGGTCTGCTGCTGGCCGTTGGCCAGTTCCAACCGGGCATTCAACGTCCGGGTCTGCCCCACGGTTTGCTCGACACGGTCCACGTGCAAAGGCGCGAAACCTTCTTTAGAAAATTGGACTGAATAAACGCCCGGCGGCAGGGCCGGCAGTTCGTAATTGCCCTGTAAAGTAGTGAGTGTCTCCCGGACTAAGCCGGTGGAGTTCTCGACGGCGCGCACGCTGCAGCCCGGAATGCCCATTCGCTGCTGGTCGGTAACAGTTCCGGTAATCGCGGCGCGATTTACCTGTGCCCGGAGGATGTCCGGATGAGGCGCTCCGAGCAGAAGGAGAGCGGCAATATGGGCAAAGCGTTTCCAGGAGCAACGACGAAGAGACCCCATAGGTTTATTTAAGTCGGCCGGCTGCAGCGAGGCAAATGAATAGTTGGTTACGGAATGGCCGGTCACGCAATCACTGGTTATACCAGGCTGCGCGGGCTTCGGCTGCTATCATTCGGCTGCTATAATCAGGATCACGCTCGACGCACTCCGATGCCGAAACGCTTTACCCTGGCGCAGGCTGAGAGCCTGATTCCCACGCTCGCCCCCCTGCTCCGCAAAGCAATTGAATGCAAACAGCAGTACGCCGGCGCGGAACAAGAGTTGCAAAATTTTCACCAACGCATCGCGGTGGCGGGGGGAGTGCTGGTGAATCGCGACTTGGCCGCGGCGGTGAAGGGCAAGCGCGACTCCGCCGCCCAGCGCCTGAAGGACGTCATCAACGAGGTGCAGAAGTACGGGTGCGTGGTGAAGGACCTGGATATCGGGCTGCTCGATTTCCCTAGCTGGTTCGGCGGGCGCGAGGTGTATCTGTGTTGGAAACTGGGCGAGCCGGCGATCGGGTTCTGGCATGGCACGGATGAAGGCTTCGCGGGACGCAAGCAAATCGACGCGGCTTTCCGCGAGCAGCACCGCGGCGACCGCACGCAATAGGAGCCAGGCCGCGTTGCCTACGGAAACCGAAGTAAAACTCGCGGTGGCAAGCGCGGCGGCGGCGCGGGGCCTGCTTCGGGCCAAGGGATATCGCGTCAGCAAGCCCCGGATCTTCGAAGCGAACGACGTGTTCGATACTCCCGATCGCCGGCTGCGCGACGCCCAATCGCTGCTGCGCGTTCGCCAGGTGCGCCGGGAGGCAAAGCTCACCTACAAGGGGCCGCCGAGCGGCGGCAAACACAAGAGCCGGGAAGAACTGGAACTGAAGGCCGACGACGCACAGACGCTGGCCTCAATTCTCGGCCGCCTCGGCTTTGCGCGCGTCTTCCGCTACGAGAAGTACCGAACCGAGTTTCAGCGGGAAACGACCGGGACAGTTACGCTGGACGAGACACCTATCGGAACTTACCTGGAACTGGAAGGCGCGCCCGGCTGGATCGACCGCACCGCCCGCGCGCTGGGCTTCGAAGAAAAAGACTACATCCTCGAAAGCTATGGCCGCTTGTACCTGACCTGGTGCGAGCGCCAGGGCCGGGAGCCAGGCGATATGGTGTTCGGGAAGCGCGGTGGGCAGACTCGCTGATAGGCCAGCGCTTCTCTATTTCGGCGGCGATGCAGATAGAGCCGCAAAACCTCCCAACCGCGCCGTCATCGGCCCGCCGGCACCTTCCCTTCCAACACCTCCACCGCCTTCAGAAACTCGCGGTAATTCTTCGGCGCTTCCCCTCCGAAATACCCCTTCAATCCGGCCTTGGCGCTCCATTCCTGCCGCCGCGCGGTAGCTGCCGCCATAATCGGCTCGATGCCCAACGCCTCTAGCGTCTCCGCCACTTCCTCCATTTCGCGGGCGCGCCGTTCGCCGTGCTCCACCACCCGGCCAATCATGTAATTCGCCAGCGCCGGCCAATCGATGCCCGGGTAGCTTTCCGCCAGCGAAGCGAACACACCCTCCTCGGCGCCATACCTTCCGGCCGCCAGCACACATTCGGTAATCAGCGCCTCAAGCCCCTTGATCATGATGCTGCGGAACATCTTGGTGGCGGCCGCCCGGCCCACCCGCTCGCCCGTTACTTCGATCCGCATTCCGTAGGGCGTCATGCGCTCGCGAAACTCCGCCGCTCCCACGCCGCCCGCCAGAATCGGCACGCGATGGCCGTACGGCGGCACTGGCTGCATCATGGCGACCTCCACGAACCGCGCGCCGCTCGCGGCAATCGCGCCGGCAATCGATTGCTTCACTGCCGGAGAAACCGAGTTCAGGTCGGCATACAGGTGCCGCGCGGAAAGATGAGGCGCGGTTTGCCCCGCGGCCGCCGCCGCCTGGTCCGAAGTCACCGCCGACCAGATCCAGTTTGCGGCCGCCGCCAGTTCGGCATTCGATTCCACCAGCCGCGTGCCGGTTTCCTCCGCCCGGCGCCGGATCTTCTCGCCTCGCCCCGGAGTGTGCATGTGTATGTCGAAAGCCACAAAATCGCCCAGGCCCGCTTCCCGCAACCCCCGCGTAATGTGGAACGCCGCCTCCCCGAAGCCTACGAATCCGATCGCGCCGCCGCTCCCAGTGTTGGTCATAACATTTAGTTAATCACCCGCTTCCCTTTGATTACAATAGAAACATTATGTTGCGATCCCTCCTAGCGGCCGCCGCGGCCTTCGTCTGTTTCTGTCAAACCGGCGTCGCGCAGAAGAAGTCGGCGCTCGATAAGGCCACGCTCGAGACTTATGTCCGCCATCTCTACGTGATGGACAAGAACGTAACCGTCCAGGTGGGCGACCCTAAGCCCTCCGATCTGCCGGGCTTCTATAATGTCGTCGTCAGCGCTTCGGCCGGCAATGCCCACCAGGATTTCCCGTTCCTGGTCTCCAAGGATGGATCCAAAATCATTCAGGGCACGGTTTACGACGTCTCCGAAAATCCCTATAAAAAGGATCTCGACAAGCTGAAAACCGAGGGCGCGCCCAATTTCGGCAAGCAGGGGGCGCCGGTAGTTATCGTGGAATTCAGCGATTTCGAGTGCCCGTATTGCCAGCGGGAGGCCAAGGTCCTGCGCGATAACCTCCTCGCCACTTATCCCACCCAGGTCCATTTCTACTTCAAGGAGTTTCCGCTCACCAGCCTGCATCCGTGGGCCAAGCCGGCGGCCATCGCTTCGCGCTGCATCTACGATCAGAAGAGCGATGCCTTTTGGGAATATCACGATTGGATCTTCGAGCATCAGAACGAGATCACTCCCGAAAATTTCAAAGACAAAGTTATGGACTGGGCCAAACAGCGGAAGGATCTGGATTCTTTCAAGCTTGGCGCCTGCATCGACAACAAGACCACGGAAGCGGAAGTCGATAAAGACATCGCGCAGGGCCGCTCTCTCGGGGTGGATTCTACCCCGACCCTCTTCATCAACGGCCGGCGCATCGCCAGCGCGGCCGAATGGCCCATGCTGAAGGCCGTCATCGACTACGAAATCGAGTACCAGAAAACCGCCAAGAACGCCGGCGAAGATTGCGGCTGCGCCATTAAGCTGGATTTGCCCATTGGCCAACCAAGCGCTCCCGCCCCGGGAGCATTGAAATAAGACGGGCTTTGTGCCAGTCTCCACCCGCCAAGGACCGGGTATCGGAATGAAGCAGTGGAAGCACGGGCTCGTGCCCGCCGTATTTTGTTTGTGCCGGCTGGGGCTGGGCGCTACCGCCTCAATCGATCCCAACCTCTATCTGGACGATATCAAGTTCCTCGCCTCGCCACAGATGAAAGGCCGGGCCACCGGCAGCCCCGAACTCGAGAAGGCCGCCGCCTTCATTGCAACGAAATTTCAGGAATTCGGCCTGAAGCCGGCGGACGGCAAGAGCTTCTATCAAGCTTTCCCGGTCACCACCAACGCGCGCCTCGGCAAAACCAACCGCTTCCACTTCACCGAAAACGGCAAGGCAGTGGCTCTTCATTTCCCCGAAGATTTCCTGCCCTTCAATTTTTCGTCTTCCGGCAAACTCGCGGGCCAGGTGGTGTTTGTCGGATACGGCATCACCGCGCCCGAATATAACTATGACGATTACGCCGGCATCGATGTGAAAGGCAAAATCGTCCTGATGCTCCGCCACGAACCGCAGGAATACGACGAGAAGAGCGTCTTCGCCGGCAAAAGCTACACGCGCCACACCCAGTTTGCCAGCAAAGCCAGCAACGCCAAAAATCACGGCGCTATCGGCGTGATTCTGATCAACGATCTCCCCAATCACCGTTCCGACGGCGATGGGCTCGAAAAGTTCGGCAGCACCGAAGGACCCGCCGAAGCCGGCATTCCGTTCCTCCAGGTGAAGGTGGAAAAAATTGAGAGCTGGTTCAAGGATGCAGGCAAAGACCTGGATGCTATCGAAGCCGATATCGATCGCACGCTCCAGCCGCGGTCGTTTGCATTCCCGGCGTCGCTGCGCGTGGATGCCAACCTGGATGTCGAGCGCGTAGTGAAAACCGTGCACAATGTCGTGGGATACCTTCCCGGCGAAACCGATGAGTACGTAATCCTCGGGGCGCACTACGATCACCTCGGCCTGGGGGAACAGTTTTCGCTCGATCCCGAAATGAAGGGCACGGTACACCCCGGCGCGGACGATAACGCCTCCGGCACCGCCGGAGTCATCGAGTTGGCGCGCTGGTATGCCTCGCAGCCGAAACAGAAACGTGGCATCGTGTTTATGACCTTCGCGGGCGAAGAACTGGGCCTCCTCGGTTCCGAGTTCTATACCGAGCACCCCGATTTGCCTCTCGACAAATGCGCCGCCATGATCAACATGGATATGATCGGCCGCGTGCGCAACGAGAAGCTGTACATCGGCGGCGTAGCTACGGGTTCCACGCTCCGCGCCCTGCTCGAACGTGAAGCTCCCAAATTCCCGCTGCAGCTCGACTATTCCGATACCTCCGGTTATGGATCGAGCGACCACTATGAATTCACCGCCAAGGGCGTGCCGGTGCTGTTCTTCTTTTCGGGGTTGCATGGGGACTATCACAAGGCGACCGATACCTGGGACAAAATCGACGCCCCGGACGCGGCCAAAGTGCTGCAACTGGTAGCGGACGTAACGGATCAACTGCGCCAGGAGCCGGGCCGGCCCCAGTTCGTGCGGGTCGCGCCGCCTGCCGGAGCTCTCGGCCCGGCAGCCGGAGGTTCCGGCGGCTACGGTCCCTACTTCGGCTCGGTGCCCGATTTCGGCGAAGGAGTCAAGGGAGTGAAGTTCTCCGACATCAATCCGGGCTCCCCCGCGGCGGTGGCCGGATTGAAGGCCAACGATGTCATGATCGAATTCGATGGCAAACCGATTCAGAACCTCTACGATTTCACCTACGCGCTGCAGGCGAAAAAGCCCGGCGATACGGTAAAGGTGAAGGTTCTGCGCGATGGAAAGCCGATCGAAGTGAACGTGACTCTAACCCGCCGCAAGTAATCATTCCATGGATGCCGAAATTCTGAACAAAATGCGGGCCGACTGGAACGGCCGCGCCAAAGAGAACGCCCAATACTACGTCCAGAACGAGAAAGAGCAGTGGGACCGGCGCGATTTTTTCCGATCCGGAGAAATCAACGTCGCCAACGAAGTGATGACCGATATGGTCGCCATTTGCGGCGGCCGGCGTTCGCCGCTCGACCTGCGCATGCTCGAAATCGGCTGCGGCGTGGGCCGCATGACCCGCATGCTCGCGCGCATTTTCGGGCACGTCACCGGGGTCGATATCAGCGAAGAGATGATCCGCCAGGCGCGTGAAAATACGGCCGACCTAGACAATGTCGATCTTGTGGTAGGAGATGGCTGCACGCTCGCCGGCCTGCCCGATGCGAGCTACGATTTCGCCTACTCCTTCATCGTGTTTCAGCACATTCCGGCCTACCGGGTGATCGCGTCTTATTGCCGGGAGGTGAATCGCGTGCTGAAACCGCGCGGTCTTTTCAAGTTCCAGGTGCAGGGATACACCGAGCTGAAACGGAACGAGGACGATACCTGGCTGGGTCATCCGGTTTCCGCTCGCGAAGCGAAACGGCTCGCCGAAGAGTCGGGCTTCGCGCTGGAGCGGCAAGAGGGCGCGGGCACGCAGTGGTATTGGCTCTGGTTCCGCAAGCCGTGAAGTTTCCGCCTTAAACGAACTCCACTTCGGCGCGTCCAATGCCGCCGAAATCGGCCACTGCCCGGTCGCCGCGCTCCGCCATGTAAACCTCCGTGGTCACTCCCGTAGTCACGTACTGGCCCCGCTTGAGACCGATACCCCGCTCCGCGAGCGCGTTCACCAGCCATTCAAGCGCGTTCAGCGGATGGCCCAGCACCGCCGCGCCGCTGCCTTCCCGCGCCAGCTTTCCATTTACGTAGACGCGCACCGGCTGCCCGGCCAGATCGAAGCTCCGCCAGTTCTTCACCAGCGGCCCGCGCACCCATGCCGCGTGGCAGGCGTTGTCCGCGATCAGCGAGAGCGCGCCAATGGCGAGCCAGTCGTCGAAACGGCTGTCAACAATCTCAATCGAAGGGATCACTCCCTCCACTGCTTCGGCGATCTCTTGGCGCGAGTGCGCGGCTTTATTTCCTGCGATTGGCGGCGGAAGATCGCGCCCCATGCGAAATCCGAATTCGGCCTCCACCACCCGCATGAAAAACTGCGAGGCATCCAGGCGCGCCGGGCTTTCGAAACAGTGCGCCGTCGCCAGAGTGCCATAGAACGGCCCGCCGACGCCGAGCTGCCTCTGCGCGATCGCATTCGTGCAGGCGATTTTGTATCCCGCCGGCTCTCCGCCGTAGTGCGCCAGCAGGTTCGCCATCAGCTCGGCCTGGCACTCGTATGCTTCCTCCGTGTTTTGCGGCCTCACCGATTCCGGCAATTCGGCCAGACGGGCGTGTTTGGCGCGGGCTTCGGCAAGCAATTGAGCGGCGGTCGGGGTCACCGGAATATGGTACCAACTCCGCTTGCGTTACCTTGAAGCGTGGACGAATTTCCGCTGCTCTCTTCCACCCCGCCCGCCTGGGGCCGCGCGGTTCTCGCCGAGCCGCTCAGTCTGCTCGTCGACCACGCGTTTCTCGAAAGGAAAGCGGCCAGCAACGCGCTCGAATTACTGACCCGTTGGCCCAACGACTGGCTGGATGGCTGGGTGGAAGCCATGGCCGCCGTGGCCCGCGACGAAGTCGCGCACCTGGCGCAGGTTACGCGGTTGCTGCTGGCCAGAGGCGGGCGCCTGGAGCGCTGCCACAAGAACCCTTACGCCAATGCGCTGCGGCAACTGGTGCGCAAGGGAGAACGCGACGAACTGCTGGACCGCCTGCTGGTGGCCGCCATGATCGAAGTGCGTTCCTGCGAGCGGTTCTGCGTGCTGGCGGCCGTGGCCGATGACGCGGAACTGGCGGCCTTCTATCGCGCTCTCTACTCTTCGGAACGCGGCCACTACAAAACGTTTTTGAACCTGGCGCGCAGAACCGCCGGCTCCCCTGTTGTGGACGTCCGCTGGAGCCAGATGCTGGTGGCGGAGGCCGCCATCCTGGCCCGGCAATTACCCGGCCCGCGCATCCATTCCGGCCTGCCGACCGACGCCGCTAGTTCAGAGCAAACACCCAGATAGCCCCGCCTTCGGGCACTTCCGGAAATTCGCCCGGAAACGCCCGGTTCAAGGTCGCCTGCATGCCTCGCGAATCGCCGCCCCAGCCCGCCAGCACGGCAACGTATTGCTTGCCTCCCACCAAAAACGTAGTGGGGGGCGCCAGAATGCCGGAGTTCGTGGGAAACTCCCAGAGCAGATCGCCGTTGGTCGCGTCGAATGCGTGGAACTTGCGGTCGGCGGTGCCGCCGCTGAAAACCACTCCCCCGCCGGTCACAAGCATGCCGCCCCAGTTGGGACTTTTGGCGTAACTGTGCATCCACACCTTCTGGCCGGTATCCACGTTCCAGGCCTGCACTTCACCGAAGTGATCGGCGCCCGGCGCAATGGAGCCGGGCAGCATCCGCACGCCGGTGTAGTTCTTGCCGGCCACGTATGTCACATCCTCCCTGCCTTGGGTCGATCCGCAGATATTGTCGTTCGCCGGCACGTAGATCATGCGGGTTTTGGGGCTGAACGCAATCGGAGGCCAGTTTTTGCCGCCGTGCGCGTTGGGGCAATAGCTGGCTGCTTTGCCGGTTCCCGGCTTGCGCGCGGGGTCGACATTGGGCCGCCCGGTCTCGGGATCGAGGCTGAGGTACACATTCTGATACACGTACGGCTTGCCTTCAATGAACTTGATGCGTCCGCCGGTAGTGGCGTCGCCGCGATCGAGGAACCACAGATAGCCGTCGCGCGCCACGTCGATCAGGCCTTTGATGGTGCGTTCGCCGCGGCGGTAATCGACCAGAATCGGCGGAGAGACTTCGTCCCAATCCCACGACTCGTTCGGATTGTACTGGAAGTGGCCTTTGATCTGGCCGGTGGCCACGTCGATGGCAATAGTAGAGGCGGTATAGAGATCGTCGCCGGGCCGCTGGTCACCCATCCAGGGTCCGCCGTTACCCGTGCCCCAGTAGGCGATGTTGGTTTCCGGATCGTAATTCCCGGTCACCCATACCGGGCCGCCTCCCGTCTTCCACTGGTTGCCTTTCGGCCAGGTTTCGCTGCCGGGTTGGCCTGGCGCCGGAACCGTGTAGGCGCGCCACTGTTCTTTGCCGGTCTGGGGATCGAAGGCGGCTACGAAACCACGGATTCCGGTTTCTCCTCCCGAGCAGCCCACCATTACCTTGCCGCCCGCGACCAGGGGCGCCAGCGTCATGTAATAGCCCAACTTCGAGTCGGCCACGGTTGTGGTCCAGACTTCTTTGCCGGTGCGGGCATTGAGCGCCACCAGCACGGCCTCACCCGCGGCGAAGTAAACCTTGTCGTCAAACAGCGCCACCCCGCGGCTGGTATCGTGCAACACTACCGAGCCCGTGGGCTTCTGCCGGCGATAGCGCCAGAGCAGGTTTCCCGTGGTGACGTCAATGGCGATTACCTGGTCGTTCGGCGTGGAAACGAACATCACCCCGTTATTCACCAAGGGCGCGGCTTCGTGCACTTTGGCTTCTCCGGTGGAGAACACCCATACCGGGTGGAGGCCCTTCACGTTTTGCGGCGTGATCTGGTCGAGCGGGCTGTAGCCCCAGCCGTTGTAGGTGCCGCGGATGGAGAGCCAGTTGCCGGGCTCCGGCTCCTTCAGGCGCTCGGCCGTTACGGGCTGGTAGTTGCGCAAGATGTCCGGCATCGGCACGGGAATTTCCGGCTGCGGCTGCGGCTGTCCGAAAACGGCGGCGGAAAAGGCAAACGCCACGGCGGCGAGGCCGAGACTTCGATTCTGGAGCATAACGGGATCTCCTGCTGGTTTAACTGGTCCTGATATTATCTACCATTTGCGAGCCGCGCCGCGCCACTTCGCCCGGCGTGCGCTTCTTTCCGATCCCTTACAATAAAGCTTTCTATGCCATTTGAGGAACTGGTGGAGGCGGAAGGCCACCTCATCGACTCCCACGTGATGGAGGACATTTTCGACAAAGTTGTGGAACACGGCGCGCGCTTCGAGGTGGAGCAATTCCGTATCGGGCGGACCAACAGCGAGCCTTCCTACTTGCGGTTGAAAGTCGCGGCGCCCGCAAAGGAGTCCCTGGATCACCTGCTTGAGGAATTGCTGGGCCTGGGCTGCGCTCCGGTGGAATCGAGCGATGCGGTGCTGCGGGAAGTGGAACGCGACCGCTGCGCGCCGGAGGATTTCTACTCCACCACCAACCATCGCACGTATGTCCGCCACGGCAGCGACTGGATTGAAGTAGAGAAGCAGCGCATGGACGCGATGATCGTGGTGCGGGACGGCAAAGCTGTGTGCCGGCGCCTGCGCGATCTGCGCCGCGGCGACCGCATCGTGGTGGGTCTGCGCGGCATCCGTGTGATTCCCGAATCGAAGGAACGGGACCGGCTGGCGTTCGCTTTCATGTCGAACGGCATCTCCTCGGAGCGGCAGGTGGAGACGGCCGTGCGGCAGACGGCGGCGCTGGTGCGGCAGGCCGCGGAGCAGTCGCAAAAAGTGGTGGTGGTAGCCGGACCGGTAGTGGTGCACACCGGCGGGGCGCATGGCCTGGCTCGCTTAATCCGCAACGGCTGGGTGCAGGCGTTGCTGGCCGGCAACGCGCTGGGCGTGCACGACGTGGAAGCCGCGCTGTTCGGCACCTCGCTGGGCGTGCGGCTGGCCGACGGCCGCCAGGAGGAGCACGGCCACCGCAATCACATGCGCGCCATCAATGCCATTTTCCATGCCGGCTCCGTGCGGGCGGCGGTGGAATCGGGCGCGCTTAGCTCCGGCATTCTGTACGAGTGCATCCGCGCCGGCACGCCGTTTGTGCTGGCCGGCAGCCTGCGCGACGACGGGCCGCTGCCGGACACCATCACCGACATGAATTGCGCGCAGGACGCGTATGCCGCGCAACTGGAAAATGCCGGCCTGGTGCTCTGCCTGGGATCGATGCTGCATTCCATCGCTACGGGCAACATGCTGCCGAGTTGGGTGAAGATCGTCTGCGTGGATATCAACCCCGCCGTAGCCACCAAGGTCAGCGATCGCGGCACCGGGCAGGCGGTGGGCGTGGTGGCCGATGTGGGTCTGTTTCTCGACCTGCTTTCGCGGTTGCTGCCGGAAAAAGCGGTGGCATGAAACGGGCGTACACAGACGAGCATGCCGCAGCGGGGATCCGCGCCGAACTGCCGGAAATTGAAACCTGGCCCAACCAGTACGCGGATTACGAAATCGAAATCGTTATGCCGGAGTTCACTTCGGTGTGCCCAAAAACCGGCCTGCCGGATTTCGGCAAAATCGTGCTGCGCTATGTGCCCGGCCGGCGCTGCCTGGAACTGAAATCTTACAAGATGTACCTGCTGGCCTACCGCCAGTTGGGGATCTTTCAGGAAAACGTGGTGAACCGGGTGCTTGAGGACGTAGTGAAAGCGGCGAATCCGGTGCGCGCCACGGTGACCGGCGAATTCACGCCGCGGGGCGGGCTGGGCACCGTGGTGACCGCCAGTTGGAGCCAGCCGCCGCGGAGGTCGCGGCGTGGAAAGCGCTGAACTGATCGCGCTCCTGCAGCAAGCGCGGGAGCAGGTGCGCGCGCGTAATCCGCAAACCTCGGCGCCGGGCAATGTGCCGCTGCCCGATTTGATGCCGCTGGTGCATGCGCGGGATGCGGCTTTGGGCAAGGCGGCGGCCATCGGCACGGTGAACCCGCGCCGCGGCGGTCCGCTGAACGCGCTGGTCCAGGGGTGGAAGCGGCTGCTGGCGCGCGTGCTCGATTGGCACGTGCGCGAGCAGGTGATTTTCAACCGGAAAACCGTGGAGTGCATCGATGCCGCGCTCGATGCGCTCAACCAAAGCAACCGGGCATTGGCCGAATTGGCGGGGCGGATCGAGGCCCATCAGCAGGGATGGGAGGAGTTGCAGGACATTCGCCGCCATTGGGCCGAGTGGCGCGGCGGATGGGAAACGAAACTGCGCGACAACGAGGTGCATTACCTGCGCAACGTGGGCGAGTTGCATGCCGCATTTCAGCATCGGGTGACGCTGCTGGAGGCCACGTTTCGCGAAGCCGTGCGCGCGCAGCATGCCGATTTCACGGCCGCGCTGCGGGAAGGCATGGAGCAGACGCGGCGCGAGTTTGAACGGGTGATCCACGCGGAGCTAAAGCTCATCCGGCAACGAGCCGGGTTGGGGGGCGCGGAGCGGGGATTGGGGACTGAGGGACCGGCCCTTCCTCCGGCGCCGGTCTTCGACTATGGCGCATTTGCCGAGCGGTTTCGCGGCTCCGAGGACCGCGTGAAAGCGGGGCAGCAGGTGTATGTGCCGTATTTTACCGGGCGCCGCAGGGTGCTCGATATCGGCTGCGGGCGGGGAGAATTTCTGGAGCTGATGCGCGCCGCCGGGGTGGAGGCGCGCGGCATCGATCGGAGCGCCGAATCCGTCGCCCTCTGCCGCGGCAAGGGACTCGAAGCGGAACAAGCAGATCTCTTTCTCTATTTAGCGGGGCGGCCGGAAGCGGGCCTGGACGGCATCTTCTGCGCCCAGGTGGTCGAGCACCTGCCGCCGGAGCGGCTACCCGAATTCCTCAAGCTGGCGGCGCGCTGCCTGGAACCGGGCGGTGTAATTGCGATTGAGACGCCGAATCCGGAATGCCTGGCCATCTTCGCTACCTATTTTTACCTCGATCCCACTCACACCCGCCCCGTGCCGCACCCGTTGCTGGTCTTCTATCTGGAGGAGTTTGGGATTGGCGCAATCGAGGTCAAAAAACTTTCCCCAGCGCTCGATTCAATGCCCGCGCTCGCCACTTTGCCGCCAGAGTTCCGCGAGGGTTTTTTCGGGGGACTGGATTATTGCGTTATCGGGAGAAAGCTGCCTGGGCCGTAACACCCGCCCGCGCCGTTCCGCGGCGCAGCCTGGCTGAAGTATTTTGCCTGGCCGGACTCGGTGTAAACGAGTCGAATCTTCACCACGGAGAAGAGACACGGGAATCTCTTTAGCGTTTCCGTGTCTCCGTGGCGATTCTCCTAGCTTCCGCCCAAGACGGGTGGGCCCTCGCTAGAATTAGCTCATGTTCCCAACCCTGTCTCGCACTGTTGCCGTAGCTGCGTTCGCATCGCTGCTCAGCGCGGAAACGATTTCGATGACACTGCGCCAGACCGTCGAAACCGCCCTTAAACAGAATCCCGATATCGTGTTGGCGCGCCTGGATGAGCAGAAGACCCGGGCGGCTGTCCTGCTGGCTAAGGCGCCATTCATTCCGCGTCTGGTTGTGGGCAGCGGCCTTGCTTATAGCAACGGTTTTCCGCTGAGCATTGAAGGCGCCGCTCCCAGCGTGGCGCGGGCCGATGCCAGCGAGTTTCTCTTTAACCGGCCGCAGAGCTACACGGTGGCCCAGGCTCGCGAAAATGTCCGCAGCGCGCAACTGGGAGCCGAAGCCAAACGCGAAGAGGTGGCGTATCGCGCGGCCACGCTGTTTGCCGATGCCGAGCGCGCGGCGCGCCTGAGCGGCTATGCGGCCAAGGACGCGGAGAGTCTCCAACAGGTCCTCGAAACCGTGGAGGCGCAGGTCCGGGAAGGCCGCGCCCTGCCCCTTGCGCAAAAACAGGCCGAACTGAATCTGGCCCGCGCGCGGCAAACGTCCGAAGACCTAGAGTCGGATCGGGCGGCCGCCGAGAGCGCCCTGGCCGTGGCCCTCGGCTTAGGCGCCGAAGATCGCGTGCAACCCATCGCCGAGGAGCGCACCCCCGCGGAAACTCTTCCGGAACAGCAGGCGATCGACCAAGCGCTGGCGTCGAACAACGAATTGAAGCAATTGGAGTCTGAAATTGCCGCAAAACAGCTCGAAATCCGCGGCGAGCGCGCCGCCCGCCTGCCGCGCGTCGACCTGGTGGCCCAATACGCCATGCTCGCCCGCTTCAATAATTACGACGAATTTTTCAAGCACTTCCAGCGGAACAATGGCCAGCTCGGCGTCTCCGTGCAACTGCCGCTCATTCCCAGCCCCGCCATTCGCGCGCAGACCGCGGCAACCGAAGCCGAAATCGCGCGCTTAGAGGCGGAGCGGAACTCCACCCGCGATCGCCTGATCTCCGATATCCAGCAGTCTTACCGGGATATGAAAAAAGCATCCACCGCCGCCGATGTAGCCCGGCTCGACCTGGAAGTCGCGCGAGAGCAACTGTCGGTGCTGCTCGCGCAGGTGCAGGAGGGCCGGGCCAGCCTGCGGCAGGTGGAAGAGTCGCGAGTGGCGGAAAACGACAAATGGATGGCCTTCTACGACGCGATGTATGCGGTGGAGAAGGCTCACTGGAATCTGTTACGGCTGAGCGGAGGACTGGTGGCGGCGCTTGAAAGCTCACCGGTTGCGCCGCAGCCCGCGCAGCGCCCGTGAGTCCGGGTCCACTAGCACGATCGGCGCGCGGGGCAGCATTCGCGAGTAAGCCAAACCCAACATCAGCGCGCTCGTGAATGCGGCCCCCAGAAACGCCCAGGGGAAACGGCGGTATTGTGTCTTCCAATCGAGCGAAGCCCGGACGTGATATTGCAAACTGTTGAGGTCCTGCTCGAGGCGGCCGCGCGCCAAATCCACCCGCTCCTTCAGCTCGCTTGCCGTTTCAGCCATTCGGCGTTCTCCTTAAGCGTCCCCGTCGTCTCCGGAAGTACAGGTTGCGCCCGCTTGATACGGTCCAGGCCGTGCAAGAACAAGGCCCCGGCGATGGCGCCAAGCACAACGGCCATAATCAACGCCGCCAGCCAAAGGGGCAATATGAGCGCCAGCGCCACGATCACCGTCATCACCACACAGGCGCCGGCCAGCAGCCCCAGGCCGGCCGCCGCTCCTAGCCAGCCACTCGCTTCGCCCGCCGTGCGAACTTTTTCGCGCATCTCGGTTTTGGCCAGTTCGACCTCGGCGCGAATGATCTGTTCAATATCGCGAATAATGTCGCGAAGAATCGTGCTCGTAGTCCGCCGCGGTTCCACGATTCCCAATTCATCGGCCATGCCTCACCTCCGAAACGGCGCGTTTTGCCGCCAACAACTTCACCGGAAGATCTTGCGACCCAACGCGCGGCCCACGACAAAACCCAGCGCACCCGCCAGAGAAATCGCCGCCACCGGATTGCGGCGCGCGTATTTTTCGATTCCGGCTGTCATCTCCTTCCACGAATACGCTTGCACGTAGTGTGCCGCCCGCCCCACTCTGCCGGCGGCGTCGCGCACCACACGGTTCCGGCGCAGTTTCCGTGCGAATGCGTCCAACAGGCGGGCGGCCGTTTCGCGCGACCGCTCGACTTCCGGATCGACACGCGGAACGGCGGGAGGGTTTGCCGACATGGCTTCATGATAGCTCCGGATATCGGGCCGGCCGAGTTTCGCACGTCCTGTCTCTCACACCCCCTTATATACTTGAGGTTGGCGGACTACGATCGCGAATTATCCAAAATCGTCGCCGAATTGAACCGCGCGGCCCCGAGCCAAAAGGCCGCGGCGCGCGGCCCGCAATCCACGGCTTCGTTTGAGGAGTTATTA
>Ga0209061_1001109_pt1 | contig 49292 bp, 43 predicted proteins | sample Coa_R1_10_FD_187157 | JGI IMG/M metagenome (GOLD analysis project Ga0209061, IMG submission 187157) | Surface soil microbial communities from Centralia Pennsylvania, which are recovering from an underground coalmine fire - Coalmine... | ecosystem: Environmental > Terrestrial > Soil >...
CGAACCGCCAAACCCTCGCCCTCGAGCCCCCGCTGAGGTTCCGGTGACCGAGCACGTGAAGGTGCTGATCGCGGGGTCCGGGCCTGCGGGCCTCACCGCGGCGCTCTACACGGCGCGCGCACAGCTCCGCCCGGTCGTCGTAGAGGGCGAGCCGTCCTCCACCAGCGACCAGCCGGGCGGCCAGCTCATGCTCACCACCGACGTCGAGAACTTCCCCGGGTTCCCCGAGGGCGTCCTCGGCCCAGACCTCATGACGGCGATGCGCTCGCAGGCGGCGCGATTCGGGGCGGACATCGTCACCGCCAAGGTGTCCAAGGTCCGCCTCGAGTCGAGCCCCTTCTTCGTGTGGGCGGGTGACGCGTCGGCGCCCGATCCCGCCTACGAGGCCGAGGCGCTCATCATCGCCACCGGCGCGCAGGCGCTCATGCTCGGCGTCCCCGGGGAGGACCGGCTGCTCGGGTACGGGGTGTCCACGTGCGCCACGTGCGACGGGTTCTTCTTCCGCGGGCAGCACATCGCCGTGGTCGGCGGAGGGGACTCCGCCATCGAAGAGGCGCTGTTCCTCACCCGCTTCGCGTCCAAGGTCACGGTCGTGCACCGGAGGAACCGGCTCCGGGCGTCCCGGATCATGCAGGAGCGCGCCTTTCAGAACCCCGGGATCGAGTTCGCCTGGACACAGCAGGTGGTGGAGGTGCTCGGCAACGGGAAGGTCTCCGGAGTGCGTCTTCGGCACTCCACGACCGGCGAGGAGCAGGACCTCGCCGTCACCGGGCTCTTCGTGGCGATCGGCCACCGCCCGAACACCGAAGTCTTCAGGGGGCAGGTGGAGCTCGACGACGACGGCTACGTCGTCACGCACCACGGGAGCCGGACGAACGTGGACGGCGTCTTCGCCTGCGGCGACGTCCAGGACCGCACGTACCGCCAGGCCGTCACCGCTGCCGGTTCCGGCTGCATGGCGGCCATCGACGCCGAGCGGTGGCTCGAGGCGCGGGGGTCCTAGATCCGTGGGTCGGGAGTGACGCACCCGGTGCGACCCCTCGTTCGTGTCGCCGACCGGGCAGGCGGGAACAGTGGGATGTGCAACGGTGTTGGCTGTCGGGGAACCGGGCACGTGGTGCACGAGCACCGCGGACGCAGGGTCGAGGAGGACACATCATGAGCGAGACGATCGTGACGCTGGACGACAGTACGTTTGACGAGCATGTCAAGGCGGCGGAGGTGCCCGTCCTCGTCGACTTCTGGGCCGAGTGGTGCGGACCGTGCAAGATGATCGCACCGGTCCTCGAGGAGATCGCGTCGGAACAGGCCGGCAAGCTGCAGATCGCCAAGCTGAACATCGACGAGAACCTGGACGTGACCCGGCGCTACGACGTGATGAGCATCCCCACGCTGATCCTGTTCAAGGACGGGGAGCCGAAGGTCCGCCTCATCGGGGCGAAGCCCAAGGGCCAGCTCGTCCAGGAGCTCTCGGGCTACCTGTAGCACCGGGGGTGGACCACTCCGCCTCGCGGCTGCCGCTCAAGGCGGGCGACAGCGGCGAGGCGGTCGCCGACATCCAGGACCGGCTCCTCGGCCTGGGCTTCGGACCGATCAGCGACCCCACCGGCGAGTTCGGCGTCGCCACCCGCGCCGCGCTCGAGGCGTTCCAGCGACACCGCGGGCTGCGCGTCGACGGGGTGTGCGGCGTCCAGACGTGGCAGACCCTGGTCGAGGCCGGACACCGGCTCGGCGACCGGTTCCTCTACCGGCGTACGCCGATGTTCCGGGGAGACGACGTTGCGGAGCTCCAGCAGCGGCTGTGTGCCCTCGGGTTCGACACCGGGCGCGTCGATGGGATCTTCGGCGACGCGACCGCAGCCGCCCTGCGCGAGTTCCAGGAGAACTCCGCGCTCCCGGTAGACGGGATCCTCGGCACCGAGACGTTGCGGGAACTGCGCCGCGTGACCGTCCGGGGCATCGCCGGGAGCCAACTCGTGTCGACCGTCCGCGCGCGCGAGCTGCTCCGGCAGTCGCCGCCGACCCTGTCGGGTCGTCACGTCGTCATCGGCGAGCCCGGAGGGCTCGCCGCCCAGGTCACGGCTCTGCGCAGGCGACTGGTCGCCCACGGGGCATCGGTGACGACCCTCCACCATCCCGACAGCTCCGAGCAGGCGCGGGAGGCGAACGCCCTCGGGGGCGACGCCTTCATCGGCCTGCGCCTCGAGCCCGACCGTCCGGGGGTGCTCGCCGCCTTCTACTCGGGCTACCGGGACGAGTCGGTCGGAGGCCGCCTGCTGGCAGAGGCGATCCGACGGGCGGTGCCCTCCGCGCTCGGGGTACCGGACCTCGGGGTGCACGGCATGTCGATACCCGTCTTGCGCGAGACCCGGATGCCCGCAGTGGCCGTCGAGATCGGACCGGCCACGATCGTCGTGGAGCAAGGGCCGGCTCTCGCCCGCGCCCTCGCCAGCGCCCTCGCGACGTGGGTCTCTGGACCGTGGGAGTGAGGCCAGACCGTGGGCGAACGGCCCGCAGCCGACTGCGAAGAGCATGCGGATCGTGCAGGGGGACGGCCCTGGAGTTCACGGGGACCCTTCAGTATCCACAACGTCATGCACAGCTTGTGGATATCGCTGTAGTGGCGGTTGACGGTTCGGCTTGCCTGTTCAGCGAGGGCTCCCGGGTGACCGGGGGCGGGATCAGTACGCCGGGAGCTGGTCCGACGCGCGCTGACCCTCGACCATCGCCCTGTAGATCCGCTCGAGGTCCTCCAGCGTGGCGAACTCCACGACCACACGGCCGCGCCGGTTGCGGAGCTCGACCTTCACGCGGGTGTTGAGGTGGGTGGAGAGCAGCTCCTCGAGCTCCAGGAGCCCCGGCTCGGGCAGGCGGCGCCCAGGGGAACGAGGCTTGCCACCAGTGGTACTACCGATGGTGGCATCACTGGTCATACCACTGGCCGTACCTCCGACCTCCCCCGAGCCCGCTCCGGCTCCCTCTACGTCCACCGACTCGTCCTTGGGTCCGCCCGCTCTGACGGCCTCCTCCACCTGCCGCACGGTCATCCCCTCGGAGACGATCCGGCTCACGAGGGCTTCTTGCAACGCTCGGTCGGGCGTGCCGAGGAGCGCTCTGGCATGACCGGCCGAGATCGACCCGTCGGCGACGGCCCGCTGGACGCCTGAGGGCAGTTGTAGGAGCCGCAGCGTGTTGGTCACGGTCGCACGGCTCTTCCCGACGCGCGTGGCAACCTGTTCGTGGGTGTGGCCGAAGTCGTCGATCAGCTGCTGGTAGGCGGCCGCCTCCTCCAGCGGCCCGAGGTCTTGGCGGTGCAGGTTCTCGACGAGTGCCTGTTCGAGGCTGGTCGCGTCCTCGGCCACGTCGCGGACGAGCACGGGGATCGTCTGGAGCCCGGCCCTCTTGGCGGCACGCCAGCGGCGCTCCCCTGCGATCAGCTCGTACTCGTCGGACCCGTCGCCGCCCTCGACGGGTCGTACCAGCACGGGCTGGAGCACGCCGAGCTCACGGATCGAAGCCGCCAGTGCCGACATCGCCTCTTCGTCGAAGTGGGTCCTCGGCTGGTACGAGTTCGGCCGGATGCTTGAGATCGGCACCTCGCGCAACGCGCTGCTGTGCGAACCTGAGACCTCGTGCGGGATGAGCGCTCCGAGACCTTTACCCAGCCCGCTCCGTCGCGCCATTGCTCACCTCCTTGGCAAGTTCCCGATAGGCCACCGCCCCTCGTGAGGACGGATCGAACACCGTGATGGGTTGCCCGAAGGACGGCGCCTCGGAGAGCCTGATGGTCCGCGGGATCACGTTCCGGCACACCTTGTCGCCAAAGTGCTGGCGCACCTCAGCAGCCACGTCGACGGCGAGGCGCGTCCTGGCGTCGTACATGGTGAGGACGATGGCGCTCACCTCCAGCCGGTCGTTCAGGTTGGAGGCAACGAGATGGACGTTGCGAAGCAGCTGCCCCAGGCCTTCGAGTGCGTAGTACTCGCACTGGATCGGGACGAGCACCTCGCTCGCTGCGGCAAGCCCGTTGACCGTGATCAGACCGAGCGAGGGCGGGCAATCGATCAGCACGAAGTCGAAGTCCTCGAGCACTGGCTCGAGGGCCCGTCGCAAGCGCAGCTCCCGGCTGAACGCAGGAACGAGCTCGATCTCGATTCCGGCGAGATCGATGGTGGCCGGCGCCACGAACAGGTTGCGCACGCTGGTCGCCTCGATGCAGTCCTCGAGCGGCGTCCCGTGCATCATCACGTCGTACATCGAGTGCTCGAAGTTCCTGGCGTCGATCCCGAGCCCGGTGGTGGCGTTGCCCTGCGGGTCCAGGTCGACAACCAGGATCCGGTAGCCGATCTCGGCCAGCGCCGCACCGAGGTTGACGGTCGTCGTGGTCTTCCCGACCCCACCCTTCTGGTTAGCAACCGCGATCACCCTCGGAAGTGGACGCTCCGTCGAGACGCCCCTGCCGTCCATTCCCACGAGGGCAGCCGCATCCAGGGCGTCGTCCGCGCGTTGACGGCCGGGCACCTCAACGGACACCACTGGGGCTGTCGCTCCAGCAGGTCCCGCGGCATCCGCCTCGGCCACCCCGTGCGCGGCGCCCTCGTCCTTCTCCTCAAGTGCCGCCTGCGCCGTCGCCGGACCGGATCCGCCGCGCTGTCGGGGTCCGGTCATCTTGGCCACTGGGCACTCCCCGAGCTCGAGCGAAAGCGGTCGCGCAGGATCTCCGCGCGTGTCACAGGCCCGTGGGGAGCGGCGCCCGCTCCGCCACGTCCCCTCACGGCTACCGCCTATCCTCGCTCCCCTCGAGGGTACAGGTCAAGCCTCCGTGCCCGTCATCCCGACACCGACCACCCGCACGTGCCGGTACCGGCATCGGTCCTGGCGGGCTCATGCCGGGCACCCTCGCACGTGGTGAGCCTGACCAGGCCCGCCGAAGGGTGTTTCACCGTTAGGTTCCCCGTGGAACCTTCCTAGACCTAGACCTCGCCTGCTGGGCATGGCGCACCGGAGTGTCGCGTGCATCGCCGCCCTCCACCGCTCCCGCAAGCCGCCCGGCCTGGGCGCCGTCTGACTGAGAAGCCCGTCTGACTGAGAAGTCGTCTGGACAGTTCCATGTGTAACATGACGGTGAAACATCACTTGACGACCCAGAAGGGCATCCAACAATGGCCACGGACTTCGAAGACGGCGTCCTCGTGGGGCTCCTCATCGGAGAGGGCCACTTCGGAGGAGACGGACGGCAGCCGCAGATCAGCCTGCGGATGCACGAGCGTCATCTCACCCTCTTCCACTGGCTGCAGCGGACGTACCCCGGTGGCCGGCTCTACGGTCCCTACGAGCACGGGGGGCGCCGCTACTACCAGTGGATGGTGCGGGGGTCGTACCTCCGCGACGAGCTGGTCCCCCTCCTTCGCGACCGCTTGGAGGCGGGTCTCGACGAGTACGCGCGCGGCCGGTTCCTGGCCATGATCGGACGCTACGCACGCCGGCTCGGCACCCGGACAGCGAGCACCGGTCACCAAGAGTCGGTGCCCCCGCGCAGCGGCTCGGCACTCCGTCGGCCTCGACGTGGCGGTCCCGCCGCGGCTGATCCCACGCCGTACCGGGCCCGGGCTGCGGATGTCGCCGCCATCTTCGCAGCCCTGCGGAGCTCCCAGGGCGTGGCCGCCGCTGACGACAGCGCCCCAGACGGCCGCTGAGTACAGCTCCGCGCCTGCACCCCACCGGCGAAGTGCGGCGCCGTCGCCCCTGTGACCGATCCCCGGCCAGACCGTGAGGCAGCCGGGGGGCTAGAACAGCGGGCGCTTTGCGGGCACGCCCACCCGCCGCGGGAAGCGATCAGGACACGGCGACTCCTGGCGCACGGCGGCGAAGCGGAACCGGCCGCCGACCTGCTGCGCCGGCCCCATTCCCAGTTGCGCGAGGCCTGGCTCGGACCAGCGTGCGTCGGCGGGCTCGCGGGCAGTCAACCGCGCGGGTGGGGGTTCCGACACGACGAGGAGGCCACCCGTCCGAAGCAGCGGTGCTGCGCACTCTGCGACCACGGCAGGCCGGCCGAAGCTCCGCGCGGTGACCACGTCCGCGGCACCCCGCTGGCCCTCGGCCCGGCCGACGGTCTCGGCTCGCTCGCCCGCCACCCGCACACGTTCCTCGAGCCCCAGGTCCAGTACCGCCCGGCGCAGGAAGACGGCTCGGCGTGTGCCAGCCTCGATCAGGGTCAGCGTGGCTCCCTCCCACCTCGCCGCGAGGACCAGCCCAGGGACCCCTCCCCCCGAACCGAGGTCGACGACGGTCGTGGGCGTCCCTGCCAGCATCTCCACTACCGCCCCGAGCTCCTCGGCATGCTCGAGGTGCGACTCGACGGGCCCCGGCCCGAGGTACCCAAGCCGCTTGGCTTCCTCCAGCAGCGCGAGGAGAGACAGGCTCAGGACGCGGGGGAGATGACGACGAACCGGTTCGGCTCCTCTCCCCGGGAGCTCGACGTGACGCCGTCGATCGTCAGGGCGGTGTCGTGGACCACCTTGCGGTCGGCTGGGCTCATCGGCTCCAGTGCCCGCTCGGTACCGCTCTCCAAGACGTCGGCAGCGACCTCTGCGGTGAACCTGCGCAGTGCGGCCGCCCGGCGCTCTCGGTACCCGGCGACGTCGACCAGGATCCGGTCCGTACGGTTCGGGAAGTGCCGCTGCACCACCGTCCTCGTCACGTCCTGGAGCGCCGCGATGGTTGCCCCCTTGGGGCCCACGAGAACCCCGAGACCTTCCCCGTGGGCAGCGAGCTCCACGGTTTCGTCGTCCAGCTCACGCACGTCGATGGTTGCCTCGAGCCCGTAGCGGTCGAGCAGTCCCTCGAGGAACTCCTTGGCGACCTCGGCCTGCTCCTGCAGCGTGATCCCGTCTGCCACCGCCTGACCCTCCTTCTCCGCCCCGTTCCCGTTCGCCGTCTTCCGTCGATCAGCCCGGTCCGCCGCTGCCGAATCGGCGCCCGCGTGCCCCTCTCGAGCCTGCGGCGAACCGCTCTGACCCCCTTCAGCACGCGAGGTGCGCCGCCGACGGCGCCGACGGCGCCGGCTGGCCGAGCTCGGTGCTGCTGCTCCCTTCTCCTTGGCGGCGCTCCCTCGCCCATCGCTCACCCGGTCTTCCGCCGAGGTCGGCTCCGTGGGCCCGTCGCCGGCCCGGCTCGGCCGCCCGCTCCCGCTCCTCGACCCCGCCCCGCCCCCTCGCGCTCGGTCGCGCTGACGGCCGCGCTTGGGCCGAGGCTCGGCGGGCCGGACACGGGCCCGCACGCGGGCCTCACCCCGCGTCCTGCCGAACAGCCCCGTCCTCGGCTCGGCCAACACCACGAGCTCGGCATCGTGCTCGGACACCCCCAGCTGGTCGAGGGCGCGTTCCGTCGCCTCGGCGACCGTCTTCCCCGTCTTCTCGACCCACTCCACTGCTCAGCGAGACCTCCGTTGACGCTTGGACTTGGACCGCGGGTGCGGCTTCGGGGTCACCGGGCGTGCCCCACCCCCCTGGGGCCTCTTGGCGGACGTGGTACTACCGGCGGTACGACCATTGCTCGCCCGGGCGGTGCTCCCCGCTGCCCCGCTCCCGTCTCCTGGCTCGTGCGCGCCGTTCCGCCGGGCACGACCGCCGTCTCCGCCCTCGGCTCGCCTCCCGAACGCGAGCGCCGGCCGGCGATCGGCCGGGGCGGGCCCCACCTCCCCGTCGCGCCGCGTCTCCCCGGCAGCCGGCTTGCGGGTCGGGCCGACCCTGCGCTCACCGGGCCGCTGCACGAGGCCCGTGCGGAAGATGAGGTCTTGGGTGAGCACCCGGATCGCCGACGAGACGATCATGTAGACGACGACGCCGGCAGGGACCAGGAAGTAGATGTAGGCGAAGATCAGCGGCATGAAGCGCTGCATGGTCTGCATCTGCTGCGGCATCTGCTGAGCGGTGTTGCTCTTCTTGTTCCGCTTCGTCATCTGGGCCATCTGGAAGTACTGCAGGGCGACGGCCAGGGCGAGCAGGGCGAAGTAGGGGATGTAGTCGACCCACTGTCCGCGGTGTGTGAGGGGACGAGCAGCGAGGTTCAGCCCGATCGAATGCATCACGCCCGGCGTCCTCACCAGGTTCCGGTAGATCGCGGAGCTGTGCGGTACGTAGCGGGGTGTCGCGCACACGGCCTGGTGCGCGAGCGGGTGGCAGTGGAGCTTGCCTGTGCCCATCAGGGCTCCGCGCTTGACCGTGTTGGCGAGTCCGCGGATGACGTCGTAGAGGACGATGAAGGCGGGCATCTGCAGGAACATCGGCAGGCAGCCCCCGGTCGGGCTGACGCCCTGCTCGCGGTACAGCTTCATCATCTCTTCGTTGAGCTGCTGACGGTTCTCCGCGCCCTTGTACTTGGCCCTGAGCTTCTGCATCTCGGGCTGAAGCGCCTGCATGGCGAGCATCGACCGCGTGCTCTTGATCGTGAGCGGGGTCATGATCGCCATGATCAGGACCGTCAGCAGGATGATCGTCACCGCGTATGTCGGGACGATGCCGTAGATCCACGCGAGCACGTCCGCGATGGCGACGAAGAGCGGGTGGAAGATGTCGCCGACCGTCTTGAACAGCGCGTTCTCGGCAACGATCTCGGGAAGGGGCACCCTCAGGTCCTCCCGCTCTCAGCCCGGTCACCGGGCAGCGGCACCAGGTCCACGCCGTGCCCGCCGAGCGGGTGGCACCGCGCCAGCCGCCGTGCCGCGAGCCACAGGCCGCGGGCAGCGCCGTGGCGCTCGACCGCCTCGACCGCGTAGGCCGAGCAACTCGGGTAGAAGCGGCACGGCGAGACCCCGCCCGCACGGGCGGCCTGATAGGCCCTGAGGGCCCCGAGCGCCGCTCGCTGCGCCAGCGTGCGGCCAGCGTGCCGGCGGGACCCCTCTTCGAGCCGGGAAGCGGCGGGCGCGCGCCTCATCGTCCGGTCCTCCCCGGCTCCTTCGTCCGCCCACAGGCGGCGCGCGCCGCGTCCTCGACCGCCCGCTGCAGGTCGGCGAAGTCCAGCTCCGCGGCTTCGGGTCTCACACGCACCAGGTACGCCCCCGCGGCCAACTCCGGACCGGCGGACCGAAGTGCCTCCCGGAGACGCCGGCGTAGCCGGTTGCGGCGTACGGCGCCGCCGTGCCGCCGGCCCACCGCGTACCCGGCGATCGGGCCGTTGACGGCCTCCTCCGTCCGGCTGAACACCACCGTGACTGGACCCCGGCTCGCCCGCGCATCTGGGCGCGACAGGGCGCGGAACGTCGCCCGCCTGCGGATCCTTCCGACTCCGTGAGCCATCGCGTCCTCGAAACGCCGGCCCGCGCTCACACCGTCAGCCGATGACGCCCCTTGAGCCGTCTCGCCTTCAGGATCGCCCGGCCTGCGCGCGTCGACATTCGATGGCGGAACCCGTGCCGCTTGGCCCGCTTGCGCGTGTTGGGTTGATAGGTACGCTTCACCTCGGTACGCCTTTCCGCAGTGCCCCGGCGACCCCGCCTGGGGCGGCGACGGCGCACGGACTCCACCGCGACCGCGTCACCGGGCTGCGATGTCTCCGTTCGATCGTATGCGACGTCGGCCTCCCACACTAGTCGCCCCGGCTGCGGTGACCCCGATGAGGCCCCGGGCCACCGGGCGGCCCCCTGCGGGAGGGGGTTCCCACTAGTCGCCGCCGCCCCGACGGTGTACGTTCGATCGACCACGCCAGTGCAGCACGTTCCACACCTGTGGACCGAGCTGTGGACGAAGATCGCCCCGGGTGCGCGGAGGAGCAGGTGGACGAGACGACTGTCCTGTGGACCAGGTGCGCCGCACCGCTTCGGGACCAGGTGTCGGACACCGTGTGGCAGATGTGGCTCGCGGGCATCCGCCCGGTGTCGTTCGACGGTCACACGATGGTGCTCGGCGTCCCGAACGCTGTGGTGCGCGAGCGCGTCGGAACGCGCTTTCTCCCCCTCATCGAACAGACCGTCTCCGCCACGGTCGGGCGCGACGTCGTCGTGCGCCTCGACGTCGACGCCCTCGACCCCGCGCCACCGCCCGTCACCGACACGGGGCCGGCTCCGACCACCGACCCCGACGTCTCCGAGCGTGATCCGGCAGCCGCGCCCGTCCCGTCTCGTCCCCCCGATGTCGGCCCGGGAGCAGACGGTCCCCGAGGACCGGCGCAACCGAAGGTCGGTGCGGCCGTCTCCCTGGACCGCCGCTACCGGTTCGAGACGTTCGTCGCCGCCTCCTCCAACCGCCTCGCGCACGCCGCCGCGCAGGCCGTGGCAGAGACCCCGGGCCGTTCGTACAACCCGCTGTTCATCTACGGGGACTCCGGGCTCGGCAAGACGCACCTGCTCCACGCCATCGGGAACTACGTGCAGGAGAACTTCCCTTCCCGCACGGTGCTCTACGTGACCACGGAGACGTTCATGAACGACTTCGTGGACTCCCTGCGGATGTCCACCACGATCGCCTTCAAGCGCCGGTACCGCGACTGCGACGTCCTGCTCATCGACGACGTCCAGTTCATGGAGAACAAAGAAGGTCTCCAAGAGGAGTTCTTCCATACCTACAACGACCTTCACGGGGCCGGCAAGCAGATCGTCCTCACCTCCGACCGTCCCCCGAAGTCGATCGAGACGCTCGAGGACCGCCTTCGCAGCCGGTTCCTCTCAGGGCTGATCACCGAGGTGGACCCCCCCGACCTCGAGACCCGGCTCGCCATCCTCCGCAAGAAGGCGGAGGCCGACCACGATGACATCCCGGACGACGTCCTCGAGTTCATCGCGACCCACGTCAAGAACAACATCCGAGAGCTCGAGGGAGCCTTGATCCGCGTCAGCGCGTTCGCCAGCCTGAGCCGCGAGCCGATCTCCCTCGAGCTCGCCGAGCGCGTGCTGGCGGACATCGTCAGCAGCGTCGAGCCGCGCCGCATCACCCCTCAGATGATCCTGGAAGCGACCGCGGCGAGCTACGGCTTCACCGTCGACGCACTCTGCGGGCCCAGCCGGACTCGGCCGCTCGTCACCGCCCGCCAGGTAGCGATGTACCTGGTGCGAAACCTCACGGACTACAGCTACCCGGCCATCGCCCGGGTGTTCGGCGGACGCGACCACACCACCGTCATCCACGCGGTCGACAAGATCACGACCCACATGAAGGAGCGACGGCAGCTCTACGAGCAGGTCACCGAGCTCACGGTCACCATCCGGAACGGCTCGTGACGCTGCGCCGTCTTCCCGCCTCGTCGAGCGCCTCTGATCCCGTGCGACGTGCTCGTCACGGTCCGGTCGCGGGGTGGACGCCTCGGGATCTCATGGGCCGTTCCTGTGGACACGCGCCGCACCTGTCCACAGCCGCCTCCACCTCCGCTCCGCTGCCACCCCCCCCACCGAGCGGCCTGACAGCCCCTGGGGATCGCCGCCCACCTGTGACCAGGACAGATCCGCCGGTGTCCACAATCCCCAGGACTACTACCCCTGTCATCTTGTCTCTCCACCCTCTGAGCCACGAAAGGATGTCCGTGTGAAGATCCGTTCCGAGCGGGATTCCCTGGCTGAGGTGCTCGCCACCGCAGGGCGCGCGGCGGGTGGGCGCGGCGGGGGATCCGCCGTCCTGTCGGGGCTCATGCTGCGTGCCGAGGGCAACCGTCTGGAGGTCACCGGTACCGACTTGGACCTGACCATCCGTGTCGAGCAGGAGGTCATCGGGATCGAGGACGGCTCCTGCGTGGTTCCCGGAAGGCTCAGTGCCGATGTGGTCCGTGCGCTGGAGGCCGGAGCCGTGACGATCGAAGGTGACGACGAGAAGGTCGAGATCTCCTCCGCGCGGGCCCACTTCGGGTTGCGTGCCTTCCCATCCGTGGAGTTCCCGACCTTGCCTGGTCCGCCGGCACCGACGGTGACCGTGCCGCGCGGCGCGTTGGTCGAGGCGTTGCGCCAAGTGGTCCGTGCCGCCTCTGGCGACGACGCGCGCCCGCTCCTCACGGGTGTGCTGATGACGACGGAGTCGAGCGGGGTGCGGCTGGTCGCGACCGACTCGTACCGGCTCGCTGTGCGCGACCTGCAGGGGATCGCGGCGCTGGACGAAGGTCAAGGTGTCCTCGTCCCGGCCCGAGCCCTCTCCGAGGTCCAGCGGCTGATGCCCTCGGGGCCGGGGACGGACGGAGAAGGGCCTGGGTCAGAGATCGGGATCGCCCCCGCGCTCACCGACATCACGTTCACCAGCGGCCCCGTCCGGGTGACGACGCGTCTGTTGGAGGGCACGTACCCGGATTACCGCCAGCTCATCCCCGACCACTATCCGAACCGGTTGCACGTCGGCCGTGAGTCGTTGCTCGCAGCGCTGCGCCGTGTGCGGCTCCTCGTGCGCGACAACACGACGCCTGTGCGGCTCTCGATGCGCGCGAACGGAGTCGACTTGTCGGTCGTGTCACCGGAGATCGGGGACGCGGCCGAGACCGTGGACGGGGATTACTCGGGGGAGGACCTCGTCATCGCGTTCAATCCGAGCTACTTGCTCGACGGGGTGGACGCGGTCCTCGACGACGAGGTGTTCATCGAGACCGACAACCCGGGAAGGCCCGCGACCGTGCGCGCCGCGAGCAGGGACGACTTCCAGTACCTCCTCATGCCGGTCCGGGTCACCTGACGGACGCCGTGGCAAGGGTGCCGTTCAACGTCGGCGCCGCGGTCCAGCTCCGCCAACTCGAGCTGCAGGACGTGCGAGTGTTCGCGCAGGCGCGGCTCGATGTCGAGCCGAACGTCCTCACGGTGCTGATAGGACCCAATGGATGTGGCAAGACGACGATCCTGGAGGCAGCGGCCTTCCTCGGGTCCCAGCGGTCGTTCCGGACTGCGGCGCGCGAGACGATGGTACGGAGCGGAGCGGAGCGCGCGATCATCCGGGCCCTGTGTGAGCGGGAGACACGCCCGCTCGTCATCGAGGCGGAGATCGACGCCGGGGGGCCGACGCGCACGCTGGTCAACCATCGGAGGGCGAGCGCGCGGGCGGAATTGGCGGACCTCGTCCCGACGACCGTCTTCTCGCCCGAGGACCTGAACGTCGTCCAGGGTCCGCCTGCCCGTCGCCGCGAGGTGCTGGACGCGGCGCTGCGGCTCGTTGATCGCCGTGCAGCAGAGGACCTCGATACGATGGAACGCGTCCTTCGCCAACGCGCGGCGCTGCTCCGTCAGGCGACCGGCAAGCTCACCCCGGAGGTCGCGACCACGCTGGACGTCTGGGACGAACGCCTCGTGCGCGCGGGAAGCGGCGTCTCGGCCGCGAGGCGGGCGCTGCTCGAGGAGCTGACCCCCGTGGTCGAGGACGCCTACGCGGCGCTCACGACGTCGCCTCAGGCCCGCGGCCCGATCGCCATGGCGTATCGGCCCGGGTGGGAGGGGGAGCTGGCCGAGGCGCTCCTGGCCCATCGGACCGACGACGTCCGGCGCGGCGTCTCCACGACGGGCCCGCAACGTGACGAGGTCCTGATCTCGGTGGAGGGCCGCGACACCCGCACCCGTGCGTCCCAGGGAGAGCAGCGCACGGTCGCGCTGGCCCTCCGGCTCGCGGTCCACCGCGTGGTCACGGCGCGGCGGGGCAGCGCCCCGCTGCTGCTCCTCGACGACGTCTTCTCCGAGCTCGACGGCGACCGGTGCCGGGCCCTCGTCCGCAACCTCCCCGAGGGCCAGACGCTGCTCACGACGGCAGGCACGCTGCCCGACGCCATCCGGGTGAGCGCCGTCGTGGACGTCGGCGCACTCGGGAGCAGAGGGTGACTCGCCGCGGGCGGCGCCGAGCGCGCGGAGCCGACAGCGGACCGCGCCCGCTCCGGGAGTCGCTGGAGGAGGCGCTCGCCGAGCTGGGACCGAGCACGCGACGGGAACGGCCGAGGGCTGGTTCGGACTCCGACCCCGCTCCGACAACGACCCGAGCGCCCAGCCCGACGACCGGCGGCGTGCCGCGCGCAGGCTTCCGACCCGCCACGATCTCGACCGTGTTCGCCAGGTGGGAGGACCTGGTCGGCACCGCGGTCGCGCGGCACGCGACGCCGCTGCGCCTCGAGACCGGCACCCTCGTCGTCGCGGTCGACCACCCCGCGTGGGCGACGCAGGTCCGCATCCTGGCGCCGGGGATCCTTGCCCGAATCGCCGAGGGATCAGGTGAGATGCTCGACCGGCTCGAGGTGGTCGTGAGGCCCGAGACGCACCCGTAAGACCGCGACGCGCGCCACGGCAGCGCCCCAACAGTTCGGCCCTGTGCGCAGTCACAGTCCCGGATGGCACGGCCCCGGACCGAGACGTCGGCCCGACGCGCCCGTCGGGTACACTGGGGACGTCCGCAGGCCGCCGTTACAGGCACCCGCTCGTCGAGGTTCGTGCGGCGCGGACGTCGGGACGATCCGTGCGCGATGAGCGCGCCCGCAGGCGCGGCGAGGAGGCAGAACGTGGCAGGTGACGGTGGCTCGTACACAGCGAGCGACATCACCGTCCTCGAAGGACTCGAACCGGTTCGCCTCCGCCCGGGGATGTACATCGGCTCGACCGGGCCGACCGGCCTCCATCACCTGGTCTGGGAGATCGTGGACAACGCGGTCGACGAAGCCATGGCCGGGTACTGCACACGGATCGACGTGACCCTGCTGGCAGACGGCGGATGCCGCGTGCAGACAAACGGCCGGGGGATCCCCGTGGACCCGCACCCGCAGTACCCGGACCGCTCAGCGGCCGAGATCGTCTACACCACCCTGCACGCCGGGGGGAAGTTCGGGGGGCGCGGGTACAAGGTCTCCGGAGGGCTGCACGGGGTGGGGGCGTCGGTCGTGAACGCGCTGTCGACCCGTCTGCTGCTCGAGATCGACCGTGACGGGAAGCACCACGTCATGGAATTCGTGAACGGCGGCGACATCAAGTCTCCGCTCGAGGTCTCCGGCGACGCGCCGCGGGGGCGTACGGGTACCACCGTCACGTTCTGGCCCGACCCCGCCGTGTTCGAGGAGGTCGAGTTCCGCGCCCAGACCGTGGCGGAGCGCCTCCAGGTGATGGCCTTCTTGAACCGCGGGCTCGAGATCCGCTTCTCCGACCTCCGGCCCGGCAGCGAGAAGAAGGAGGTCTTCAAGTACAACGGCGGCATCGTCGACTACGTGAAGCACCTGAACGCGTCGAAGGAGTCCCTGTTCCGGAAGGTCGCATCGTACCAGCAGGCCGAGGAGACCCAGGAGGTCGAGGTCGCCCTCCAGTGGAACACCGGGTTCAACGAGAGCATCTTCTCGTTCGCCAACGGCATCTCCACGATCGAAGGCGGGATGCACGAAGAAGGCTTCAAGAAGGCGTTGACGAACGTCGTCAACCGCTACGCCCGGGCACGCAACCTGGTGAAGGAGAAGGACGAGAACCTGGACGGCAAGGACATCCGGGAGGGTCTCACTGCCATCGTCTCGGTCCGCCTCAAGGACCCGCAGTTCGAAGGGCAGACGAAGGCGAAGCTCGGCAACGTCTCGATCCGCTCTCTGGTCGAGCGGGCGACCAACGAGAAGCTCGCCGAGTGGCTCGAGGAGAACCCGACCGAAGCGAACCAGGTGGTGAAGAAGGCGCTCCTCGCGCAACGGGCGCGCGTCGCTGCGCAGCAGGCGCGCGACCTCACCCGTAGGAAGTCCGGATTGGACGGAGCCGGACTGCCGGGCAAGCTGATCGACTGCTCCTCGCGCGACCGCCGAGAGTGCGAGCTCTTCATCGTGGAGGGGAATTCCGCAGGCAGCTCTGCCAAGGACGCGCGCGATCCGCGCACCCAGGCCATCCTTCCGATCCGCGGGAAGATCCTGAACGTCGAACGCGCCCGCGTGGACAAGATGCTCAAGAACGCGGAGATCCAAGCACTGATCGCGGCGATCGGCGCTGGGCTCGGCGAGGACTTCGACGCCTCGAAGATCCGCTACCACAAGGTGATCGTGCTCGCCGATGCCGACGTCGACGGAAGCCACATCCGCACGCTCCTCCTCACCTTCTTCTTCCGGCAGATGAAGCCGCTCGTCGAAGGCGGGTTCGTCTACGTCGCGCAGCCACCCTTGTACTCGACGCTCGTCGGGAAGGAGAAGATCTACCTGAAGGACGACGCGGCGAAGGACGCCTTCCTCGCCGAGCACCCGGACCACCGCCACGACTTCCAGCGGTTGAAGGGATTGGGAGAGATGGACTTCAACGAGCTGCGTGACACGACCATCGACCCCGCGCGGCGGTCTCTCCTGCAGATCAGCGTCGAGCAGGCGGCACTCGCCGACGACGTCTGCTCCGTCCTCATGGGCGACGACGTCGAGCTCCGCCGACACTTCATTCAGACGAACGCGAAGGACGTGCGCTTCCTCGACATCTGAGGGAGCGGGAGCCATGGCGAGACGGGCGGCAGCCACGGGAGCGTCGGCCAACGGGAGCTCGGGCGCGCCTCCGGGGAACGACGGAGGCGGGGGCGACGTCCTCGGCTTCATCGAGCCGATCGAGATCCAAGAGGAGATGGAGCGCTCGTTCCTCGAGTACTCCATGTCCGTCATCGTGTCGCGGGCGCTGCCGGACGTGCGCGACGGGCTGAAACCCGTTCACCGACGGATCCTGTACTCCATGTTCGAGCAGAACCTGCGTCCCGATCGGCCCCACGTGAAGTGCGCGGCTGTCGTCGGCGAGGTGATGGGGACCTACCACCCCCACGGGGACGCGGCGATCTACGACGCGCTCGTCCGGATGGTGCAGGAGTTCTCCATGCGCCACCCGCTCGTCGACGGGCACGGGAGCTTCGGAGGGCCCGGGCCCGACGAGGGCCCCGCGGCGATGCGCTACACGGAGTGCCGCCTGCAGCCGCTCGCGCTGGACCTCATGGCGGGCATCGACGAGGAGACCGTCGACTTCGAGCCCAACTACGCCAACAGCACCCAGCAGCCGGTCGTGCTCCCGGCCCGGTTCCCGAACCTGCTCGTGAACGGCTCACAGGGGATCGCGGTCGGAATGGCCACCAACATCCCACCGCACAACATGGGCGAGGTGATCGACGCCACGGTCCACCTGCTCGAGAACCCGGACGCGGGCCCGGACGAGCTGATGCAGTTCGTGAAGGGCCCAGACTTCCCTACGGGGGGCCAGATTCTGGGCCGGCAGGGGATCCTCGACGCCTACCGAACCGGGCGCGGCTCGATCAAGATGCGCGCTGTCGCGGAGATCGAGGACGGACGCGACGCGACGCGCATCGTGGTCACCGAGATCCCCTACCAGACCTCGATACCGGTGATCAGCCAGAAGATCGACGACTTGGTGCGCGCGGGGGAGGTCGACGGGATCGCCGAGGTGCTGGACTCCTCCGCAGGGAAGAAGACCCGCCTCGTGATCCGGCTGAAGCGCGACGCCAATGCCCACGTCGTGCTGAACAAGCTCTACAAGCACACGCCGCTCCAGACGAACTTCGCGGTCAACATGCTCGCCCTGGTCGACGGCGTTCCCCGCACGCTGAACCTCGCGCAGGTCCTGACGCACTACGTCGCGCACCAAGTGGAGGTGGTACGCCGGCGCTCCGAGTTCCGGCTGCGCAAGGCGGAGGCCCGCGCGCACATCGTGGAGGGCCTGCTGCGCGCCATCGACATGCTGGACGCGGTGATCGCCGCCATCCGAGCCTCGGAGGACCGCTCGGCGGCGCGGACCGCCCTCATGACGGCGCCCTTCTCCTTCACCGAGGAGCAGGCGAACCACATCCTCGACATGACGCTCGGCCGCCTGACGCGACTCGGGCGCAGCGAGCTCGAAGAGGAGATGGCGCAGCTCCGAGAGACCATCGCCGAGCTGCAGAGGGTCCTCGCCGACCCGGCACTGCTCCGGGGAGTCATCGCGACGGAGATGAGGGAGATCCGCGACAAGTTCGCGGACGGGCGACGGTCCGTCATCACGCACGATCCCGGCGAGCTCGGCGTGGAGGACCTCGTCGCGGACGAGGAGATCGTCGTGACCACGACCGCTGCCGGGTACATCAAGGCCGTCTCCGCCGACGCCTTCAGGACTCAGGGGCGCGGCGGGCGCGGCGTCCAGGGGGCGCGCCTCAAGGAAGAGGACCTGATCACGAACGTCGTCCACACGACCGCCCTCTCGTACCTCCTGCTCTTCTCGAACCGCGGGCGCGTCTACCGGCTCCGGGGCCACGAGATCCCGATGAAGGAGCGCACCGCGCGCGGCACTGCGCTCGTGAACCTCCTCCCGCTCGAGGCGGGGGAGATCATCCAGGCCGTGGTGGGGACCCGCGACTTCCCGGCAGACCACTTCCTCGTCTTCGCGACCGCACGGGGACTCGTGAAGAAGACGGCGTTCAGCGAGTACGACAAGTCACGGCGGGAGGGGTTCATCGCGATCAACCTGCGCGAGGGCGACGAACTGGTACGGGTGGTGGCGACCGCGGGGGGAGAGGACCTGTTCGCCGTCACGAGCAGAGGGATGACGATCCGGTTCTCCGAGAACGACGTGCGGCCCATGGGACGCGACGCCGCCGGGGTGCGAGGCATCCGTCTGCGCGAGGGCGACGAGCTCGTGTCCCTCGATGTCGCGCGGGACGAGGCCGACGTGCTGATGGTCACCGACGCCGGCTACGGCAAGCGGACGAAACTGGAGCGCTTCAACCGCCAGACCCGCGGGGGCCAGGGCGTCCGCGGCATCAGGCTGACCGCCAAGCGCGGGCGGGTGGTGGCGGCCTTCATGGTCGGCTTGGACGAGGAGATCCTCCTCGTCTCGAGCGGCGGCGTGGTCATCCGCACGCCCGTCCGGGAGATCGCATCACAAGGTCGGGACGCGACCGGGGTCCGTGTGATGAACCTCGACGAGGGGCACACCGTCGCGGCGGTCGCGAGGGTCTCGGGCAGCGAGTGAGCGAGCACGTCCCGGTCGGGACCGCCGTCCGACGACGCCTCCTGACTCGGTGACGGCGGGTCCGCTCAGCGGGAGGTCCGCACCGAGATCGTGTAGGGGGCTCCCTTCGGCGAGTATGTCGCGACGTGGCCGGCCGACGAGGTGATCGAGAGCCTCCCGGCCGTCGAGCCCATCTGCACCACGAGCGCGCGCACGTGTGGGAAGCGCTGCGAGCCGCCAGGTTGGATGACACCCGCGTACGCCGGTGTCGGGGATGTGTTCGTACGCACCTCGACCCAGCACGGGCCGGTGGCTGCGCTCACCGTGGCGTCGAATGTTCCGGCGTGGACGACGAATGTCGTGCCGCCGGCGGTGACGTGCGGGTGGAGCGACCGGGAGGGAGAAGCGGTTGCCGGCCGGACCGGCAGGGCGGAGCGCGGCGCGCCCACCTGCGCCGACGGCGCCTCGTGCTGGAGGATCCCGACGGTGCGCAGCCAGGAGGGCTTCAGCTTGTCCAGCGCGAGGAGCGCGAGGCCGACGGCGACGGCGACGGCGACGACGACGACGAGACCGCGCAACGCCACCGGCGCGGCGCGCCGTGACCGTCGGCGGACCTGGCCGGCAGGCGCAGGCACCGCGGGGGTGACGCCAGTCTCGGAGTACGCGTCCCATCGAGCTCCGTCATCGGGCGGAGGGGAGATGCGTGCCGCCGGGCTCCCGCCGACGCCCCGCCGGTCGGTCCCGCCGGTACCGGTCTTCGGCACCGGCACCGTGAGCGGCCCGAGCACCGGGACGGTCGCCGTCGGTCCTGTGAGCGGCGCGTGGCCGGCGGTCGGCGCGAGCGCACCCGCCGATGCGAGGGGGTGCGGGCCGCCCTTGGTGGGCCAGTGCTCGAGGATCGCGAGTGCGAAGCGGTCTCCGGGTAGCCCGAGGAAGTCGGCGTAACGTCGCACGGTCTTGAGCGTCGCGAGGCCGTCGGGCCGGTCGAGCACGCCGGTCTCCGCCGCTCGCAGCTGGTCGAGCGGGATCCCGGTCCGAAGCCCGACGTCGGGGAGGGAGAGGCCCTGGCGGGTGCGTTCCCGGGCGAGGAGACGCCCGATGTCGGCCGCGGTGTAGCCGGGGGCGGCGCCCGGTGCTCGATGCTCGGCCGTCCTAGGGGCGGTTCGACGGTCGGAGCGGAGGACCACCTCGGGTTCCTTTCGGTTCGTGTGTCCGGGCCCCACCCGCGGGCTCCTCTACGCCGGTTGCGCCGCCGTCTCACGCTCGGCGACTCGGTCCGGGTGGCCCGCCGTGGTGACCCGGACGCGCTGTACCCCAGAGGCGAGCGTTTCAAGCGCGTTGCGGTTCGGTGCAGACTCGTGCGCGCGCCGGACGGGGCCCGACCCGAGCTCGCCGCCCGCCTGCTCGGACGCCGTGGGAGGGGTCGCGGATGACATTTATCGAGGTTCTACTCCGCCCTTCGCAACCTCTTAGGTGGGTCCGGTCTACTGGGCTCGGTGCCGCGGGGACCGGCCCCTCCCCGGGGGGTCGTAGCCTTCGGACGAGTCCCGGAGCACCCGGAGAGCGGCGAGCACGGACGAGCGAGGAGAGGAAATGGACGACCGCACGGACGATCCCATCCGGCCCGAACCGGACGGTCACGAGGTGCCCCCCCCGCCTGCCGGTGGCTCAGGGCCTCCGTGGGGCTATCCGCAGGCGCCGTACGGCGCGTGGACGGGCGGACCGTGGAGCTGGTGCCATCCAGCGGCCGGCTGGGGGCCGCCCGAGCAGCCCCGCCGGCCCCGGCGTGCCCTCGCGGCCGCGGCCGCCGTCGGCCTGAGCGTCCTCGCCCTCCTCGCCGGCGTCGGGATCGGCTACGGCGTGTGGAGCGGAACCTCGTCGACGCCGACCGCCGGCCGCTTCCTCGTGCCCGGAGGCACATCGAAGTCGACATCGACAGCAACAGCTGCGACTGGCACATCGAGCACAGGGAAGATCTCGTCCGCCACGGGCGCGCCGACGGACATCGCCGCGATCGCTGCCAAGGTCACCCCGGGTCTCGTCGACATCAACACCGTGCTCGGCTACGAGACAGACGAGGCGGCCGGGACGGGGATGGTCCTCACCCCGACAGGCAAGGTGCTGACGAACAACCACGTCATCGAGGGCTCGACGAAGATCACGGTGACCGATCTCGGCAACGGCAACGTGTACACCGCCTCGGTGCTCGGCTACACGCGGACACAGGACGTCGCCGTCATCCAGCTCAAGGGCGCGTCCGGGTTGAAGACGGTGAAGATCGGCAACTCCTCGTCGGTCAAGGTCGGACAGCCGATCGTCGGCATCGGGAACGCCGGGGGCACGGGTGGCCGTCCCAGCGCGGCGGGCGGATCGGTCACCGCGCTGGACCAGTCGATCACAGCGAGCGACCAGGGCTCGCTCGGGATCACCACCGAGCACCTGACGGGGCTGATCGAGAGCAACGCGGACATCCAGCCGGGAGACTCCGGGGGCCCGCTCGTGACCACGTCGGGTGCCGTCGTCGGCATGGACACCGCGGCATCGGCGGCGCAGGGCTACAGCCTGCGGGGCGCGACAGGCCAGGGGTACTCGATCCCCATCAACGAAGCCATCTCCATCGCCCACCAGATCATCGCCGGCAAGTCGAGCGCCACCGTGCACATCGGGCTCACGCCCTTCCTCGGCGTCTACGTCGAGCCGACCTCGACGCGCACAGCGTTCGGCGGCTTCGGCAGGACACTGACAACAACAGCGGTGCCGTCAGGCACATCTCCGAGCAGCGGCGCCGCGGTCGCGCACGTGATCCCCGGGACGCCCGCGCAGAGCTCGGGCCTCGCCGCCGGCGACGTCATCACCAGCGCGGCCGGACAAGCCGTGACAAGTCCGAGCGGGCTCACCAAGATCCTGCTCCGGTACCACCCCGGCGACTCGATCAGGGTCGTCTGGACGACGCGCACGGGTCAGACGCAGTCGGCGTCCATCACGCTCGCCAACGGTCCGGCGGACTAGGCCGCGACCGGGCCGGCTGCAGGCGGATCTCGGTCCCGGGGCGGGCCTGGGCGCACGCGGCGGCGCAGGATCCGTCGACGACGCCGACCACGGGGTAGCCGCCCGTCGTGGGGTGGTCGGCGAGGAGGACCACGAGCTGGCCGTCTGGCAGGAGCTGGATGCTCCCCCATACGAGCCCCTCGCTCGGCAGCTCGCCGGGCGTCCGGCGCCCGAGGGGTCTGCCCTCGAGCCGCAGGCCGACGCGGTTGCTCAGCGGTCGGACGCCGTAGGGCTGGGAGAAGAGCAGCGCGGCGCCTTCGTCGCTGAGCCAGTCGGCTCGCGGGCCTGGGTGCACGGCGAGCGTCTCGACCTGGGCAGGGGCGGGGTACGGGGCCATGTCCAGCGCCGCCGGGGCGCCCTGGGGCTCGCCGACCGGCAGACAGGTGCCCGCAGCGAGGGGCGGAGGCCCGAGGCCGGAGAGGACGTCGTGGGACCGGCTGCCGAGCACCGGGTCCACGTCGAACCCCCCGGCCACGGCGAGGTACGAGCGGACGCCGCGCGTGGCGGGGCCGACGTCGACCGTGTCGCCGGGACGGAGGAGGACCGGGAGTCCCCACGCCCTCGGCTCGCCGTTCACGAGGACCCGGGCGCGGGCCCCGGTGACCGCGATGGCCACTGCGGAGTCGAAGCGCAAGGCGACCCCGTCGATGGTGGTCTCGAGGGTCGCCGCATGAGGAGGGTTGCCGACGAGACGGTTCGCCAGGACGTGGGCGGCACGGTCGAGCGCGCCGGCATGGGGCACGGCGAGGTGCGCGAGCCCGGGGCGGCCGAGGTCTTGGACCGTGCTCATGGCCCCCGGGCGGACCACCGTCGCACTCGCGACGCGCCGCGCCCTCCCGGCGCGCCCGGCAGGCCCGCGAGCGGGACGTGCCGTGCTCACGCGACCGTGAAGCGGACGGGGGTCCCCGGCGCGAGGAGCGCGGGGCGAGGCCGTTCCGGGTCCCACAGGACGGCGTCGGTGTGGCCGAGGATCCGCCAGCCGCCCGGGGTCGCGCGCGGGTAGATCCCGGTGTAGGGCCCCGCCACCGCGACGCTCCCGGCGTCGACGGACGGCCGCGGCACCTCGAGGCGGGGGACCGCACGGCGCGCTCCGAGCCCCGAGATGTACGCGAAGCCCGGAACGAAGCCGCAGAAGGCGACCCGGTGCGCGAGGGAGGTGTGGACCTCGGGGACCTGGTCGGGGTCCACCCCCCAGCAGGCGGCGACCGTCTCGAGGTCGGGGCCGTCGTAGCGGCAGCGGATCTCGACGGCCTCTCCGGCCGGTGCAGGCGGCAGGGGGGCGACGGTCCAGCCGGTGAGCTCGGCGGCGACGGCGGCGGGATCCTCGATCCCGTCGAGGAGGACCGTGCGCGCCCCCGGGACGACGTCGCGCACCCGGCCGAGCCAGTCAGCCGTCCGGTGCCGCTCGATCTCCGCAGCCAGCGCGAGCGCCGCCTCCTGGTCCTCGAGCTCCACGAGGAGTGCGTTCGGCCCCGCAGGGAGGCACCGCACCGACATGTTCACGCCGTATCGTGACGGGATGCGCAGGCGCGCGCTCCCCGTGGCCCGCCGGGAGCCGGCCGGCGACGGGTTGGGAGCGGACCGGGGTCGCGGCGATGGCCGCTGAGGGCGCGTGCGCGATCGACCTGAACGCGGACACGGGCGAGGGGTTCGGCCGGTACCGGATGGGGCCCGACGTCGAGCTCCTCGCGCTGGTCACGAGCGCCAACGTCGCGTGCGGGTTCCATGCCGGGGACCCCCGGGTGATGGATGCGACGGTGGCGGTCGCCGCGCAGCGTGGGGTGGTCGTGGGGGCGCACGTGTCGTACCCGGACCTCGTCGGGTTCGGTCGGCGCCACCTCGCGGTCTCGTCCGAGGAGCTGGTGACCGACGTGCTGTACCAGGTCGGGGCCCTGGACGGGATCTGCCGGCGCCACGGCACGGCGGTCCGCTACGTGAAGCCCCACGGCGCCCTCTACAACGACCTCGCCGCCGACGAGGCGCTGGCCCGGGCGCTCGCCGACGCGGTGCGCAGCTACGACCGGTCCCTGGCGGTGCTCACGCTGCCCGGGTCGCGCGCGGCCGACGTGCTGGCCGGGACAGGCGTCGCCGTGAAGCTCGAGGGGTTCCCCGACCGTTCGTACGCTGCCGACGGGTCGCTCGTCGCGCGCCGGCACGAGGGCGCCGTGCTGACGACACCCGGCGAGATCGCCGAGCGAGGGGTCCGCATGGCGCTCGGGCGGCCGATCGCGTCGGTCACAGGCTCCCCCGTCCGGGTGCGGGCGGACACGCTCTGCGTGCACAGCGACACGCCCGGCGCGCCCGCGATCGCCGCGGCCCTCCGGGAAGCGCTCGAGGAGGCGGGGGTCACGCTGCGCCCCTTCGCCTGAAGGCCCGCTCGCTCCCGCCCGCCGCCTCACCGGCCTCACCGCGCTGCCCGCCTCCCGAGCCCCTCCGTTCTCACAGCCACCCGCGACGGTACGACGGCGCGTCGGTCCACCCCGGCGGCGGGTCCAGGTCCCCGTGCCGGACCGTGGCCCACAGGCGCTCCACGGTCTCCACGATGCCGTCGGCGAGGCTGCGCGCCGCCCGGCGATCGGCGTCGCCGACCTCGGGGGGCAAGCCGTCCGCGGAGACGAGGAGCATCCGCAGCCAGCCGAGTGGGTCCGCGCTCAGCGCCGGGTCGAATTGGCGTGGGCCGGGGTCCCACCGGTGGAAGCCCGGGTGGTGGTGCACGCGGTCGGCGGTACCCCTTCCGTCCGGGAAGGTCTCGAAGAGGTCCACCCGCAGGATCGGGGCGTCGAGTGCGATGGGCTGCGAGGAGTACACCGAGCCGCGGAGCGGCAGTCGGGTGAGCCGGCGAAGCTCGACGCGCACGCCGGACTCGGCCCCCTCGAGCCCCCGGGCCGGGTGCGGGTCGACGAAGAAGACGTCGCCCACGACCACGGCGGTCGAATCGAGCCCGAAGACGTGCAGCACGCCGCTACCCCCCTCGACACTTTCACTGCGAGCGCAAGAGTAGCCCAGGTCCGCCGGTGCGGTACCGTCCCTCACGATGCGCGCCCCGAAGCCCCGCCCCTGGGTCGACCGGATCGAGCCCTACGTGCCCGGGACGCCGGCGCCGGCGGGGGAGGGGTCACTCGCCTCCAACGAGTCCAGTACCGGGCCGCCTGCCGCCGTGCTGGAGGCCGTCGCGGGTGCGCTCGGCGAGGTCAACCGCTACCCCGACCCGCTGGCGGCGTCGCTCAGGGACGCCCTCGGCGCGCTCCACGGCGTGGACCCCGACCAGATCCTCGTGGGCAACGGCTCGGACGAGCTGGTCTACCTGATCGCCTCGGCGTACGCGGGCTGCGGTGGCCGGGTGCTCTGCGCGACCCCGCCGTACCGGATCAACGAGGTGAGCGCGGTCGCCGCCGGCGCGCAGGTCGTCCACGTGCCGCTCGCAGGTTGGCGGCACGACCTCCCGGCCATGGCCGCGCTCCCCGCCGACGTCGCCTTCATCGTGAACCCGCACAACCCGACCGGGACGACCTGCACCCCCGACGAGCTGGCCCGCTTCGTGGAGCGCGCGCAGGCCGGGCTCACGGTGATCGACGAGGCGTACATCCACTTCGCGGACGACCCCGCAGCGGCCAGCGCCCTGCCGCTCGCGCAGAGCGGCCGTGCGGTCGTGCTGCGGACCTTCTCCAAGCTGTTCGGGCTGGCGGGTGCGAGGGTCGGGTACCTGGTCGCCGCGCCCGCGGTCGTCGAGACCCTTCGCAAGGTACGGGCACCGTTCTCGGTCTCGGCGCTGGCGCAGGCGGCGGCGCTGGCAGCCCTCGGCGAGCACGCACACTACGAGCGCCTCCGCGCAGAGACGATCGAACGCCGAGGCGAGCTGGCGCACCTCTTCGAGGAGCGCGGCTACGAAACCGTCCCGTCCCAGGCGAACTTCGTCCTCGTCACCTTCGGGGGCGACGAGGAGGCGGCACGCGCGCTGGTCTCCGAGCTCGCCGAGGGGGGGATCTCGGTGCGGGAGGGTTCGAGGCTCGGTGCGCCCGGGACGGTACGCGTGAGCGTGCCGTCCGCCGCCGGGCTCCGACTGCTGGGCGACGTGCTGCCAGCCGCCAGGGCGCTGCTGGACTCGGGGAGACGCTGAGGGGGGCGGCACATGGTCGCAGGTGCAGGAGACGGTGACCGGCAGGAGCGCGAGGTCGTCCGCGCCCCTCGCGGACCCGTGCTCTCGTGCAAGGGGTGGCAGCAGGAGGCTGCGCTGCGCATGCTCCGCAACAACCTCGACCCCGAGGTCGCCGAGCACCCAGAGGAGCTCGTCGTCTACGGCGGCTCTGGGAAGGCAGCGCGCGACTGGCCGTCCTTCCACGCCATCGAGCGGACCCTGGCCGGCCTCGCCGGCGACGAGACGCTGCTCGTGCAGTCCGGGCGACCCGTGGGCGTGGTCACGACGCACGAGTGGGCGCCCAGGGTCCTCATCGCCAACTCGAACCTGGTGCCCGACTGGGCGACGTGGGAGGAGTTCCGCAGGCTCGAGGCGCTCGGCCTCACCATGTACGGCCAGATGACGGCGGGGTCGTGGATCTACATCGGCACCCAGGGGATTCTCCAGGGCACCTACGAGACGTTCGCCGCCGTCGCGGAGAGGCGATTCGGGGGCTCCCTCGCGGGCACCCTCACCGTCACGTCGGGGGCGGGCGGCATGGGGGGCGCGCAGCCGCTCGCCGTGACCATCAACGGTGGCGCCGTCATCTGCTGCGACGTCGACCCCACCCGGATCGAGCGCCGGCTCTCCACGGGGTACCTGGACACGCTGGCGCACAGCCTGGACGAGGCGATCGAGCTCGCAGACCGGGCGCGCCGGCGCTCCGAGGCGCTCTCGGTCGGCCTCGTGGGCAACGGCGCCGAGGTGCTCCCCGAGCTCGTCCGTCGCGACGTCCCGGTCGACGTCGCGACCGACCAGACGCCGGCGCACGACCCGCTCAGCTACGTGCCCCTCGGGCTCTCCCTCGAGGACGCCGGGCGCCTGCGGCACGAGGATCCCGCCGAGTACCTGCGAAGGGCACGGGCGGCCATGGCGACGCACTGCGAGGCGCTCGTCGCCCTCATGGACCGGGGCGCCGAGGTCTTCGACTACGGCAACAGCCTGCGGGCCGAGGCGCGGCTGGGCGGGTTCGAGCGGGCGTTCGACTACCCCGGGTTCGTGCCCGCCTACATCCGTCCGCTCTTCTGCGAAGGCAAGGGCCCGTTCCGCTGGGCGGCCCTTTCGGGCGACCCGAGGGACATCGCGGCGACGGACGCCGCGGTCATCGAGCTCTTCGGTGACAACGACCGCCTCGTGCGCTGGATCCGCGTCGCCGGCGAGCGGGTGCGGTTCCAGGGCCTGCCGGCGCGCATCTGCTGGCTCGGTCTCGGCGAGCGCGACCGCGCCGGGCTCCGGTTCAACGAGATGGTCGCCTCGCAGGAGGTGTCCGCGCCGGTCGTGATCGGGCGCGACCACCTCGACTGCGGGTCGGTCGCCTCCCCGTACCGCGAGACCGAGGCGATGCTCGACGGTTCGGACGCCATCGCGGACTGGCCGCTGCTGAACGCGCTCGTTGCCACGGCGAGCGGGGCGAGCTGGGTCTCGGTCCACCATGGGGGGGGAGTGGGCATCGGGAGGTCGGTCCACGCCGGGCAGGTGTGCGTGGCGGACGGCACGGACCTGGCGGCCGCCAAGCTCGAGCGGGTGCTCACGAACGACCCCACCATGGGCGTCCTCCGGCACGTCGACGCGGGCTACCCCGAGGCGCAGCGGGTCGCCGGCGCCCTCGGTGTCCGCGTGCCGATGGCTCCCGCCGACCCACATGGCTGAGCCGACCCACACGGCCGAGCGGGCGTGACGCCGTGACACGAACCGTCGAGCTCGGCCGCTCGGGCGTGCGTCTGGACGACGTCGTTGCCGTCGCCCGGCACGGCGCTGCGGTCCGGCTCACGCCCGACGCCTTCGAGGCCATGGCGGCGGGACGCGCGGTGGTCGAGCGGCTCGCCGACGCGGCCGAGCCCGCCTACGGGATCTCCACCGGATTCGGCGCGCTGGCGACTCGCCACATCCCCCCCGAGCGCCGCGAGGAGCTCCAGCGGAGCCTCATCCGTTCCCACGCGTCGGGGATGGGGGCGCCCGTCGAGCGCGAGGTCGTCCGGGCCCTCATGTTCCTCCGCACCAAGACGCTCGCGTCGGGGAGGACGGGGGCGCGACCCGTGCTCGCCGAGACCCTCGTGGGGATGCTGAACGCCGGGATCACCCCGGTCGTCCCCGAACACGGGTCGCTTGGCTGCAGCGGGGACCTCGCGCCGCTCGCCCACTGCGCGCTCGTCATGATGGGCGAGGGCGCGGTACTCGGGGCGTCTCCGGACGAGCACGTGCCGGCCGCGCGTGCGCTGGCGGCCGCGGGGCTCGAGCCGGTGCGGCTCGCGGCGAAGGAGGGTCTCGCGCTCATCAACGGGACCGACGGGATGCTCGGGCTGCTCGCCCTGGCGCTCCACGACCTCGAGCTCCTCCTGCGGACGGCGGACGTCACGGCGGCGATGACCGTCGAGGCGCTCCTCGGCACCGACCGGGTCTTCCGCCCGGAGCTCCACACCCCCCTCCGCCCGCACCCGGGGCAAGCGGTGAGCGCGGACAACATGTACCGGGTGATGGCGGGCTCCGAGATCGTCGCGTCGCACAGGGAGGGCGATCCTCGGGTGCAGGACGCCTACTCCTGCCGGTGCGCCCCGCAGGTCGCCGGGGCCGCGCGCGACGCGGTGGCGCACGCGTCGGAGGTGGCGGGGCGCGAGCTCGCCGCCACGATCGACAACCCCGTCGTCCTCGACAGCGGCGAGGTGAGCTCCAACGGGAACTTCCACGGGGCGCCGCTCGGCTACGTCATGGACTACCTCGCGATCGCCGTGGCCGATGTGGGGTCGATGGCCGAGCGCCGGACGGACCGGCTGCTCGACCCCGCGCGATCCCATGGGCTCCCCGCCTTCCTCGCCGAGGACCCGGGGGTCGACTCGGGGCTCATGATCGCCCAGTACACGCAGGCCGCGATGGTCTCCGAGAACAAGCGTCTGGCCACCCCCGCGAGCGTGGACTCGATCCCGACCTCTGCGATGCAAGAGGACCACGTCTCGATGGGATGGGCCTCGGGGCGCAAGCTGCGCCGTGCCGTCGAGAACCTCCGGCGCATCCTGGCGGTCGAGCTCGTGGCGGCGGCGCGCGCCCTGGACCTCCGGGCGCCGCTCGGGCCGGCGCCGGCGACCGCCGCGGTGGTCGCTGCCCTGCGCCAAACGGTGCCGGGCCCCGGTGCCGACCGCGCCGGTGCCCCGGAGCTGGCCGCCGCGGAGGCGTTCGTGGCGGCCGGGGGTGTCACCGAGGCGGCGGGAGCCGTCGCGGGGCCGATCCGGTGACCGACGCCTTCGGGAGGCTGTGGGCCGAGCTCCTCCCGATCGGCCGCCGAGCGGACGGGGGGTACGACCGCTTCGCCTGGACCGCCGAGGACGCGGCGCTGCGGGCGTGGTTCCGCAGGACCGCAGCGGCGCGGGGGCTCACGGTGGAGCAGGACCGCAACGGGAACCTCTGGGCCTGGTGGGGGCACGACCCGAGGGACGGTCCGCCGCCCGAGGGATCGGTGGCAGTCGGGAGCCACCTCGACAGCGTGCCCGGGGGCGGCGCCTACGACGGTCCGCTCGGCGTGGTCAGCGCCTTCGCCGCGCTCGACGAGGTCCGCGTCCGGAGGGCGCCGGTCCGGCCCGTGGCGGTCGTGGACTTCTCGGACGAAGAGGGGGCGCGCTTCGGCGTGGCCTGCGTGGGGAGCAAGCTCTCGGTCGGCGCGCTCGAGGCATCCACGGCGAGGGCGCTCGTCGACGCGCACGGGATCTCGCTCGCCGATGCGATGCGCGCCGCGGGTTCCGACCCCGACGCGCTCGGTCCGGACGACGAGCGCCTGTCGGCATTGGCTGCGTTCGTCGAGCTCCACGTCGAGCAGGGGAGGTTCCTCGTCGACGCCGGCGCACCCGTCGGGATCGGGACCCGGATCTGGCCGCACGGGCGCTGGCGGCTCCGCTTCGAGGGCGAGGCGGACCACGCGGGGACGGCAGCCATCTCCGAGCGCAGGGATCCGGTGCTGGCGTTCGCGGCGGCCGTGTGCGCGGCCAGGGAGGCGGCCCTCGCCCACGGCGGCCTCGCCACCGTCGGACGGGCGTCGGTGCACCCGAACGCACCCAACGCCGTGGCGGCGTGGGTCGAGGCCTGGCTGGACGCCCGTGCGCCCGACGACGCGTCGCTCGAGTCGATCGTGCGGGACGTCTCGACTGCGGCGGTGTCGGCGGGGGGGCGCCATCGCGTGGAGGTCTCGGTCTCCCAAGAGTCGCGCACCCCCGCGGTCACCTTCGACGCCGCGCTCCGCGGGCGCGTCGCGTCGGCGCTCGGCGGGCCCGTCCCCGAGATGCCGACCGGCGCCGGCCACGATGCCGGCGTGCTCGCGGCGAGGGTGCCGAGCGCGATGCTCTTCGTCCGCAACCCGACGGGCGTGAGCCACAGCCCGCGCGAGCGTGTCTCCGAGAAGGACTGCGCCGCAGGGGTCGACGCCCTCGCCCGGGTGCTCGAGGAGCTGCTTCGGTGACGCGGTACTTCTGCGAGCTCGCCTACCTCGGGGGGGAAGGCGTCGTCGGGGACGTGGCCGTCGACGTGGAAGGTGGCGAGATCACGGCCGTGTCGGCCGGCGCCACGCGCCTCCCCGGGGACGTGCCGCTCGGCGGCCTCACGCTCCCGGGGTTCGCCAACGCCCACAGCCACGCCTTCCACCGCGTGCTGCGGGGCCGCACGGAGCGGACGGGGACCTTCTGGAGCTGGCGCGAGCAGATGTACGCCGTCGCCTCGGCACTGGACCCGGACCTCTACCGCAGGCTCGCACGGGCGGTGTTCGCCGAGATGGTGCTGGCCGGGTTCAGCGCGGTCGGCGAGTTCCACTACCTCCATCACGCCGAAGGCGGCCGCCGCTACGCCGACCCGAACGAGATGGGCGTCGCCGTGTGCGACGCGGCCCGCGACTCGGGCATCCGCCTCACCCTCCTCGACGCGTGCTACCTGGAAGGGGGGCCGGGCGAGCCGCCGCGGGGCGCACAGCTCCGGTTCTCCGACGGCGACGTGGACACCTGGCAGGGGCGGGTGGAGGCGCTGCGGACGGCGGTGGACGGAGACGTCCTCGTGGGGGCGGCATCGCACTCGCTGCGTGCGGTGCCGCCGCGGGCGGCAGCCGAGGTCGCCGGGTGGGCGGGGGCGCTCGGGCTCCCGTTCCACGTCCACGTCTCCGAGCAGCCCGCGGAGAACGAGGCCGTGCTCGGTGCCTACGGCGCCGTCCCCGTCGCCCTGCTCGCCGACGGGGGCGCGCTCGGCCGCTCGACCACGGTCGTGCACGCGACGCACCTCGATCCCGCAGGGGTGCGCATGCTCGGCGGCTCGGGGACGACGGTCTGCATGTGCCCGACCACCGAGCGCGCCCTCGGCGACGGCATCGGCCCGGCAGCCGCGCTCGCTGCCGCGGGCTGCCCGATCGCGCTCGGCACGGACAGCCAGAGCATCATCGACCCCTTCGAGGAGGCCCGGGCCCTCGAGCTGGACGAGCGGCTCGCGTCGGTCAGCCGCGGGAGGTTCACGACCGCCGCGCTGCTCGACGCGGCCGGTGCGGCGGGCCACGCCGCGATCGGGTGGCCGCGGGCCGGGAGGCTCGCGCCCGGAGCGCCGGCGGACCTCGTGGCGGTCTCCCTCTCGTCGGTCCGGCTCGCAGGGGCAGGTCCTGGCTGCGCCCTCGAGCACGCCGTGTTCGCGGCGGGGGCGCCCGACGTCACCGACGTCGTGGTCTCCGGGCGTCGCGTGGTGGAAGGGGGCCGGCACGTGCTGGTCGAGGACGTCGCAGGCGAGCTCGCCGGCGCCGTGGCAGCGGTCGCCCGGGCGGCGGGGCTGGGGTGCTGAGGGCACGGTGGCGTCGCTCCTCTTCCGCCACGTCGGCGAGCTCGTGACCAACGACCCGGGGTCCGGGGACGCCCCGCTCGGCGTGGTGAGGGACGCCGCGCTCCTCGCCAGCACAGGCCGGGTGGCCTGGGTAGGCCCCGACACCGCGGCCCCGGAGGGGGCGGGGGACGAGGTCGTCGACGTCGGCGGCCGTGCCGTCGTGCCCGGCTTCGTCGACAGCCACACGCACCTCGTGTTCGCAGGGGACCGGGCGCCGGAGTTCGCCGCACGCATGGCCGGCCGCCCGTACACGGCTGGCGGCATCGCGTCGACGGTCGCGGCGACGAGGGCCGCATCCGACGCCGAGCTGGCGGCCGGGCGTGACCGGCGGGTGCGCGAGGCTCGCCGCTCGGGGACCACGACGCTCGAGTGCAAGTCGGGGTACGGCCTGGACGTGGCGCACGAGGCGCGACTGCTGGAGCTCGCGCGCGGCGCGACCCCGGAGACCACCTTCCTCGGTGCCCACGTCGTGCCCGAGGAGTATGCGGGGCGACCTGACGAGTACGTCGACCTCGTCTGCGGCGCGATGCTCGACGCCTGCGCGCCGCTCGCACGCTGGGTCGACGTCTTCTGCGAGCGCGGCGCCTTCGACGCCGACCAGGCCGCGGCGGTCCTGAGCGCGGGCGCCGCGCGCGGGCTCGGCGCACGCGTGCACGCCAACCAGCTCGGGCACGGGCCGGGTGTCCGGGTCGCCGTCGAGGCCGGCGCGGCCTCCGCCGACCACTGCACGCACCTGAGCGACGGGGACGTCGACCTGCTCGCGTCGTCCCGGACGGTCGCGACCTTGCTCCCCGCGTGCGACTTCTCGACGCGCTCGGCGTACCCGGACGCGCGACGTCTGCTCGACGCCGGTGCCGTCGTCGCCCTGGCGACGGACTGCAACCCGGGCACGAGCTACACGACGAGCATGCCGCTGTGCATCGCGCTCGCCGTGCGGGAGATGCACATGACCCCAGAGGAGGCGCTGTGGGCCGCGACCGCCGGCGGCGCAGCGGCGCTGCGACGCGAGGACGTGGGACACCTCGCCCCAGGGGCGCGGGCGGACCTGGTGGTGCTGGACGCGCCGTCCTTCGTGCACCTCGCCTACCGGCCGGGGGTCCCCTTGGTGGCAGCGACGTGGAAGGACGGTGAGCCTGTGCACGACGAGAGGAGAGCGACGTGACCGACGCGGTGATCATCGGCAGCGAACGCAGCGAGGTGGGGCTTCCCGCCGGCATGCAGGTCCTCGCCGGGGGAGGGAGCGCCCTCGACGCCGTGGAGGCGGCCCTGCGGGTGTGCGAGGACAACGAGGCGGACCACTACGTCGGCACCGGCGGCCTCCCGAACGCGCGGGGCGAGGTCGAGCTCGACGCGTCGGTCATGATCGGCTCGTCGCGCGCCTTCGGCGCCGTGGGCGCGCTGAAGGGGTTCCCGAACCCGATCTCGATCGCCCGTGCGGTGCTCGAGCGCCTTCCCCAGCACTGTCTCGTCGTCGGGGAGGGTGCCGAGCTCTTCGCCGAGGAGTGCGGTTTCAGCCGCCGACCCCTGTTGACCGCCGAGGCGCGGCGGCTCTACGTGGAGGCGCTCGGCGCGATGGACGAGCCGGTCGAGGGCGAGGACGAGGGCGCGACCCCCGGGGACCGGCGCTACCGGGAGTCGGCGCGTGCGCTGATGCGCAGGTTCGCCCCCCATGAAGGCCCGTGGGGGACGATCAACGTGATGGCCCTGGACTCGTCGGGCGAGCTGTGCGTCGGGGTCTCGACGAGCGGCTACCCCTGGAAGTACCCCGGCCGGGTCGGCGACTCGGCCCTTCCGGGTGCGGGGAACTACTGCGACCTGCGGTACGGGGGGGCGGCCTGCACGGGCCGCGGCGAGATGGCGATGCGCGCCTGCGGCGCCCGCCGGATCGTGGAGCTCCTGGCGGCCGGCGCCGGCCCGGCGGAGGCGTGCGCGGGCATGCTGCGCGACGCCCGCTCGCTCCCGGATCCCTTCGCCGCCGAGCTCCGCGCGCTGGCGCTCACCCCCGACGGGCGCCACGGTGGCGCCGCTGGCAAGCCGGGGTCCGTCTACGCCGTCATGACCGCACGCGACGCCGCACCGGTGCTCCTGCCGCGGGTGCTGGTCGGAGACGGAGGTGACGGACGGTGAAGATCTTCATCTCCTCGGACATGGAGGGGACCGCCGGCGTGGTCGACTGGGAGCAGGTCCGGCCCGGCTCGGCGGACTACCCGTACTTCGCGGGGTTGCTGTGCGCGGAGGTGAACGCGGCGATCGTCGGAGCCATGGACGCGGGTGCGACCGAGTTCCTCGTGAACGACTCGCACGGCCGGATGGCGAACCTCCGGCCCGACGCGCTCGCCGGGCGTGCGCGCTACCTCTCCGGGCGGCTCAAGCCGCGCTACATGATGGAGGGGCTCGACGAGACGTTCGACGCCGCCTTCTTCGTCTCCTACCACGGGTCGATGTCGTCGGGAGGCTCGGTGCTGTCGCACACCTACTTCCCCGCCGCGATCGCCGAGGTGCGCCTGAACGGGAGGATCGTCGGCGAGGCAGGGCTGAACGCCCTCGTCGCCCGGGCGTTCGGCGTCCCGGTCGTGCTCGTGACCGGCGACGACACGACGGCAGCCGAGCTCGAGCCACTGTGCCCCGGCCTGCGCAGCGCCGTCGTGAAGCGCTCGGTGACCCGATTCGCCGCGGAGTCGCTCCACCCCGACGCGGCGTGCGAGCTCATACGGGCGGAGGCCAAGACGGCGACGGCGCACGCGGCCGCGACGCGCCCGCCCCTCATCACGCTGCCGGCCACGATCGACGTGCGCTTCCACAACAGCGACTACGCCCAGCTGGCCGCCAGGATCGCCGGCGTCGAGCGGACGGGCGACGTGGACGCCACGATGTCGGGGCCGGACCCCCTCGAGCTGTTCGAGACCTTCGTCACCGTGGTGCTCCTGTGCCGAGGGTTCCTCGAATGAGCGCCGGTCCTGCGTGCGGTGGACGACGGCCCCCGACCCGGCGTGTGGGAGTGGGACGGGGGCTCCTCACCTGTCCCGTGGATACCCGTCCCGTGGATACCTGTCCCGTCGATCGCCCAGGTCGGCCCTGGCGAGGCGCCGCAGCGACTCGAGGAGCCCGAGGGCGTCCTCTTCGGTCGTGAGCCAGTTCATCACGCCCGCCCGCAGGTAGGTGCGTCCAGAGAGCCTGGTCGTCGACACCCACGCCTCTCCCGATACCTCGAGCGCGCGCTGCAGGCGGTCCTGGTGCGCGTCGAGCTGGGCGTCGGACATGCCCGGGACGAGGTGCCGGAAGCACACGATGGACAGCTCCGGCTCCGCCAACGCGGGCTCGAAGTCCGGCGAGCGGGCGATCTCGGCCGCCAGGAAGGCCGCCACGTCGTTGTCGCGCTCGACCAGGCGCGCGAGTCCCGAACTGCCCAGGTGCTTCCAGGAGGTCCAGAGCTTGAGGGCCCGGAACCGCCGGGTGCCCTCCATCGAGTACTCCAGCCAGTTGAGGGGCTCGTCCTCGGGGATCGCCGAGCGGTAGTACTCGGGTGAGCGGTCGAAGGTCGCGTGGAGGTCCTCCCGGCGTGCGACGACCAGTGCGCCGACGTCGTAGGCCTGGAAGAGCCACTTGTGCGGGTCGACCGTCACGGAGTCCGCCAGCTCGAGCCCCGGCACCCGTGACGCGTCGCGCGCGGAGAGGCGCGCGGCGCCCCCGTAGGCGGCGTCCACGTGCAGCCAGAGCCCCTCGCGCGCGGCGACCTCCGCCAGTCCGGGGACGTCGTCGACCGATCCGGTGTTCGTGCTGCCGCTGACGGCGGCGATGCAGAACGGGAGGAGTCCCGCGGCGCGGTCGGCCGCCACGCGCCGCGCCACTGGCTCGGCCTGGAGCCGGTAGCGCCCGTCGCTCGGCACGACGACGAGGGCCTCCGGCGGGAAGCCCAGCATGTCGAGGGCCCGGGCGATCGAGAAGTGCGCCTGGTCCGACACGTAGACCCGGGCGCGCTCGAGCGCACCGGCGCGCGGCGCCCCGGTCGCGCCGGCGACCCGCGCGAGGTGCCGGTCGCGCGCGACGGTCATGGCCATCAGGTTGGCCATCACCCCTCCGGAGGTGAGCACGCCCCAGCCCTCCGGCCCGGCGCCGACGAGGTCGGCCAGCCAGCGGGTGACCTCTTCTTCCAGAAGGGCGCCGACGGGCCCCGAGTGGAACACGTCGATCCCCTGGTGGAAGACCTGGCTGAGCAGCTCGCCGGCGACGGACATCGGCAGGGGCGGCGGGGTGAAGTACGAGAAGGACCGCGGGTGGTAGGCGTTGTAGAGGAACGGCACGACCCGGTCACGGACCTCCGCGAGCACGTCTGCAGCGCTGCTCGGGGCCACCGGCGCCGGCGAGGGGCGCCCCGACGGGCCGAAGAACCGCGCCCGGAGCTCGGGGTAGGAGTCGGGACCGACCGGACGGACCAGCGCCTCGCTGTAGAGGTAGTCGAGCGCGAGCGCCCAGGTCCGCTGTCCGAGCTCCTCGAGCGCCGCACGGGCGCCGTCCGCCGAGAGGTCGAGCGTCTCGGGCTCTGGGTGCCAGGCGAACCGGGAACTGCCGGGGTCCGGCGCGCGTCGCGGAGCGGGAGAGCGGTGGTCCATGACCCGATGCTCGCGCGTCGCGCGGGTGCTGGAGTCCCAGGGCTCGACGGCGGCCTCGCGTATGATCGGGCGGGGGGCGAGGAGGGAGCGACGAGGTGCCGACCGAGATCTACGAGGGGAACCGACCTCGCTACGAGGGTCACGCGACGCTCGAGATGCACGGGATGGCCCCCATCCCAGAGGCGGAGCGCTACGGGAGGCTGCACCGCGTCTTCACCGTGTGGTTCACCCCGAACCTGGTGCCCGCCGGCTTCTTCATCGGCACCCTCGCCACGGCCAGCTTCGTCGGGGTCGGGTTCTCCCTCGGCGTCACGGCGATCGTGGTCGGGACGCTCATCGGCGGGCTCCTCGTGGCGGTCCTCGGGACCTGGGGCCCGCGGACGGGGCTCGGGCAGCTCCCGGTCGGGCGGCTCTCGTTCGGCAAGTCGATCGCCCTCCCCGGCACCTTGCAGTGGCTGTCGACCATCGCGTGGGACGCCATCAACGCCATCTTCGGCGCGGAGGCGATCCACATCCTCATCCACGTGCCCTTCTGGGTCGGGTTGCTCATCGTGCTCGTGATGCAGGGGATCCTCGGGCTCTTCGGCTACGAGGTCATGCACCTGTTCCAGAAGTGGATGTCGATCGTCCTCGGCGCCATGTTCGTGGCGGTGACCGTGAAGGTCGCCTCGGTCGGCGACTGGCACACCGCCGCGACCGCGCACGGCGGGAACCTCGCCGGCGGCTTCATCCTGATGGTCACGCTGTCGGCGAGCTTCGTGATCTCCTGGGGCGCCTACGCGTCGGACTACAGCCGGTACATGAAGCCGGACTCGTCGCGCGCGGGGATCTTCTTCCTGAGCCTCGCCGGGGTCTCGCTCTCGTCGATCTGGGTGGAGATCCTCGGGCTCGCGGCGGCCTCCGCCGTCGCACAGAGCACCTCGGGGGGGATCGACCACCTCATGGGCGGCGGCGTCCTCGGGGGGATGGCGATGGTCGCCATCTGGATCGGCACCGTGTCGGTCAACGCCATGAACGACTACTCCGGGTCGCTCGCCCTCCAGGCGGCAGGGGCCCGGATCAGGCGGCCCTACGTGGCGGTGGTGGTGACCGCGCTCGCCTTCGCCCTCACCCTGTGGCTGCACACCGGCAACCTGACCTCCAAGTTCGAAGAGGTGCTGCTCTTCGTGACCTACTGGGTCCCGCCGTTCGCGGCGATCCAGATCGTCCACTGGTGGCGGCACCGGGGGCGGGTCGACCCCGCGGGCGTCCTCGACTACTCGGCGCTGCCCGCCGGCTGGGACGCGCTGGTCGCCGAGCTCGTGGGCTTCGGGGCCGCCGTGCCGTTCATGGACACCACACTGTTCGTCGGCCCGGCGTCGTCGAGCTGGCTCCACGGAGGGGACATCGCCTTCTACGTCGGCTTCGTCGTGGGCGGGCTCGTCTACTTCGTCATCCGCCTGGTCGAGACGGGCAGCGTGCGCGAGACGGGCACCGTGCGCGAGGCGGGCACCGTGCTCGTCGGAGGGACCGAGGGCAGGACAGGCGCCGCACCGGGCCGGGCGACGGGGGACGGCGAGCTGGCAGCCATGCCCCGGGCCGAGGAGGTGGCCGCCGCGACGCCGGCCGATCCGTGAGCCCGTCGGCCGCCGGCGACCCGACTGCCGCCGGGAGCCCGCCGACGGGCGGGGGCCGTGACCCTGGCACGATCGTCGGGCCGGTCCCGGGTACCGAGGTGCCGCGCTTCGCAGGGCCCGGGACGTTCCTGCGGCTCCCGAGCATCGACCGCTGCAGCCGCTACGACGTGGCCGTTCTCGGCGCGCCGTTCGACACCGGCACCTCGTTCCGCCCGGGCGCGCGCTTCGGACCGATCGCGGTGCGGACGGCGTCACGCAACGTCCGCCCGGCCTTCCATCCGGACCTCGGCATCGCGCCGTTCGAACGGGTCCAGGTCGTCGACGCGGGCGACGTGCCGGCCAACCCGTTCCAGCTGGAGACGGCCGTGGACCAGATCCGCGACCACGCGAGGGAGCTGCTCGCCAACCGCTCCCGCCTCGTCACCATCGGGGGCGACCACACCGTCGCGCTGCCGCTGCTGCGCGCGGTCAACGAGCTCCACGGCCCGGTCGCGCTCGTGCACTTCGACGCCCACCTGGACACCTGGGACACGTACTTCGGCTCGCCGCTCACCCACGGGACCGTCTTCCGTCGGGCGTTCGAAGAAGGATTGCTGATCCGGGACCGCTGCGTCCACGTCGGGATCCGCGGACCGATCTACGACGAGCTCGACCTGCGCGACGACGCCCGCTTCGGCTTCCAGATCGTCCGGGCCGGTGACATCGACCGGATCGGGCTCGAAGAGACCGTCGCCACGGTCCGCAGACGCGTCGGGGAGGCCCCCGTGTACCTCTCGGTCGACATCGACGTCCTGGATCCCGCCTTCGCGCCGGGAACGGGGACCCCCGAGGCAGGCGGCGTCACGAGCCGGGAGCTGCTGCACCTGCTGCGCGGCCTGGACGGGATCGCCCTCGTCGGAGCCGATGTCGTGGAGGTCGCGCCGGCCTACGACCACGCGGAGATCACCGCCCTCGCGGCGGCGACCGTCGTGTACGACGTCTTGACCATGATGGCCAAGCACCCGCTCGCCTTCTGAGGCGGCCCAGCCCGAAGGGGGCTTGTCAGCGCTCCGGCGCTGATGGAGGATGCGGGTCCGGACGGAAGGAGGAGCTGATGGCCGACATCGTGCGGGCGGCGCTCGTGCAGACCCGCTGGACCGGCGACAAGGAGTCGATGATCGACGCCAACTTCGCCTTCGCCAAGGAGGCTGCGTCGCAGGGAGCCAGGGTGCTGTGCTTCCAGGAGCTGTTCTACGGGCCCTACTTCTGCCAGGTGCAGGAGCCCGAGTACTACGCCTACGCGGAGCCCGTGCCCGGGCCGACGACCGAGCGGGTCTGCGAGCTCGCCAGGGAGACCGAGATGGTGGTGGTGGCGCCCATCTACGAGATGGAGCAGCCCGGCGTGTACTACAACACGGCGGTCGTCGTCGACGCCGACGGCCGAGTGCTCGGCTCCTACCGCAAGCACCACCTCCCCCAGGTGAAGGGCTTCTGGGAGAAGTACTACTTCCGCCCGGGGAACTCGGGGTTCCCGGTCTTCGACACCGCCGTCGGCCGGATCGGGGTGTACATCTGCTACGACCGCCACTTCCCCGAGGGCTGGCGTGCGCTCGGTCTCGCCGGCGCGCGCATCGTGTTCAACCCCTCTGCGACGAGCCGGGGGCTGTCGGCGTACCTGTGGAACCTCGAGCAGCCGGCTGCCGCGGTGGCCAACGAGTACTTCGTCGGTGCCATCAACAGGGTGGGGGTCGAACCGCTCGGCGACGACGACTTCTACGGTGGGTCGTACTTCTGCGATCCGCGTGGCCGGCTCGTGGGGGCGGCCGCCTCCGACCGCGACGACGAGCTCGTCGTGCGCGACCTCGACATGGGCATCCTCGACGAGGTGCGCCAGCTCTGGGCCTTCTACCGGGACCGGCGCCCCGACGCCTACGGCCCGCTGGTCGCGCCATGAGCACGCTCCTCGTCGAGGGCGGGACCGTGGTCACCGCCTCGGGCGCGCAGCGCGCGGACGTCCTCGTCGACGGCGAGCAGGTCGTCGCGCTGCTGGCCCCGGGTGGGCCGGCACGGCCGCCGGAAGGCTGCCGGCGCATCGACGCGACCGGCAAGCTCGTCGTCCCCGGCGGCATCGACGTCCACACCCACATGGAGATGCCCTTCGGGGGGACGCGCTCGGCCGACACGTTCTCGAGCGGGACGCGGGCGGCGGCCCACGGGGGGACGACCACCATCGTGGACTTCGCCATCCAGCCGCGCGGCGGATCGGCGCGCGAGGGGCTCGAGACGTGGGCGGCGAGGGCCGAGGGGCACTGCGCGATCGATTTCGGCTTCCACATGATCCTCTCGGACGTGACCGAGCCCGTGCTCAAGGAGATGCCGGGGCTGGTGGACGACGGGGTCACGAGCTTCAAGCTCTTCATGGCCTACCCGGGGGTCTTCTACTCCGACGACGGCCAGATCCTGCGGGCGATGCAGACGGCGGCGGGCTGCGGCGCGCTCGTGATGATGCACGCCGAGAACGGGATCGCGATCGACGTGCTCGTCTCCCAGGCGCTCGCCCGGGGCGCGGGGGATCCCAGGATGCACGGGGAGACCCGGCCCTCTGTGCTCGAAGGGGAGGCCACGCACCGCGCCGTCGTGCTCGCCGGCGTGGCGGGGTGCCCGCTCTACATCGTCCACCTCTCGGCGACCGAGGCGCTCGCCGAGGTGGCGGCGGCGCGCGACGCGGGCCGGCAGGTCTTCGCCGAGACGTGCCCGCAGTACCTGTTCCTCGACGAGGCGCTCATGGCCGCTCCGGGCTTCGAGGGGGCGAAGTACGTCTGCTCCCCGCCGATCCGGGCCCGCGCGCACCACGAGGCGTTGTGGCGGGGGCTCGGGACCGGCGACCTGTCGGTCGTGTCCACGGACCACTGCCCCTTCTGCATGAAGGACCAGAAGGAGCTGGGTCGGGGCGACTTCTCCAAGATCCCCAACGGCCTACCCGGCGTCGAGCACCGGATGGACCTCGTCTACCAGGGCGTCGTCGACGGTCGGCTGTCGCTCGCCCGCTGGGTCGAGCTCACCTCGACGGCACCGGCACGCCTCTTCGGGATGTACCCGAAGAAGGGGTCCCTCCTGCCCGGGGCCGATGCCGACCTGGTCGTCTACGACCCGGACCGGCGCCACACCCTGTCGGCGTCGTCGCACCACATGGCGGTCGACTACTCGGCCTACGAAGGGACCGAGGTGACCGGAGGCGTCGACGTGGTGGTCTCGCGCGGCGAGGTCGTCGTCGAGCACGGCGAGTTCACCGGCACCGAGGGGCACGGCCGGTTCGTGCCACGCGCACCCTTCGGCGGTCTCGACGTCCCGGCACGCGGACCGAACGCCGTAGGTCGGCCGTGAACTTCGGACTGGTCCTCCAGACGGACCCGCCCGCGGCGCGCCTCGTCGAGCTGGCGCGGCGGGCGGAGGAGGCGGGGTTCACCTCGGTGTGGACGTTCGACTCCCCGGTGCTGTGGCAGGAGCCGTTCGTCATCTACCCGCGCATCTTGGAGGCGACCGAGCACGTGCGGGTCGGGCCGATGGTGACCAACCCGCGCTCGAGGCAGTGGCCGGTCCTGGCGTCGCTGTTCGCCACGCTCAACGACATGTTCGGCAACCGCACGATCTGCGGGATCGGGCGCGGCGACTCGGCGGTGCGGGTGGTGGGAGAGCACCCGACCACCCTCGAGGAGGTCGCCCGGTGCATCCGGCTCGTCAAGACCTTGGCCGCGGGCGGCGAGGTGGAGCTGCACGGGACCGCCTTCCGCTTCCCCTGGGTCCGAGACGGCGAGCTCCCCGTGTGGATGGCCGCCTACGGGCCGAAGGCCCTGGCGGTCGCCGGCAGGGAGGCGGACGGGCTGATCCTGCAGATCGCCGACCCCTTCGTGATCTCCTGGGCGGTCGGCCGATTCCGGGCCGCGGCCGAGGAGGCAGGCCGCGACCCCGATGCCCTCACGGTCTGCGCGGCGGCCCCCGCCTACGTGGGCGAGGACCTCCCGCACCAGCGGGACCAGGTCCGCTGGTTCGGCGGGATGGTCGGCAACCACGTCGCGGACCTCGTCACCCGCTACGGCGCCGAGTCGGGCGCGGTGCCCGAGGCCCTGACCGCCTACATCGAAGGCCGCACCGGGTACGACTACGCCCACCACGGCCGGGCGGGGAACCCCGACACCGAGTTCGTCCCCGACGACGTCGTCGACCGCTTCTGCGTGCTCGGCCCGTCCGCGGCCCACGTGACCAAGCTCCGCGCGCTCGGGGACCTGGGCGTGTCGCACTTCGCGCTGTACCTGATGCACGACGGGGGCGACGCCACGCTCGCCGCCTACGCCGAGCACGTGGTGCCCGCGCTCCGGCAGGGCTGAGCCGTCGCGTGCGCCGCAGGCGCCGCCTGCGTGCGGGTGGCGCGGGTCCCCTACGCTTTCGGCGTGTGCCGCAACATCACCACGCTGCGCGGCCTCGTCCCCGAGGCCACCGATGAGGAGATCGAGGCCGCCGCGCGCCAGTACGTCCGCAAGGTGAGCGGGGTCACCCGGGCCCCGGCAGGAAGCGACACGGCGTTCGAGGAGGCCGTCGCCGAGATCGCTGCGACCACCGCCCGCCTGCTCCTCCGGCTCCCGCCGCGGCGCCAGCCGCCTCCGACCCTGCCGCCGCTCCGGCGGCTCGCGGCGGCGCGCGAGCCCTAGCCAGCCAGGGGACGGGCGGTGGGGCAACCGAGTGGCGCAGAGGGGGAGGCGCGCAGCCCGTCGCTCGACGTCGAGGCGGTGCGCGCGCAGTTCCCGGCGTTGCGCGCGTCGACGCGCGGCGGGCGCGAGCCGGTGTTCGTCGACGCCCCCGGAGGCACCCAGGTGCCCGAGCGCGTCGTCGAGGCGATGCGCAGGTACCTGCTCGAGCACAACTCGAACACCGACGGGGCCTTCGAGCGGAGCCGCCGCACCGACGAGCTCATCGCGCAGGCGAGGCGGCACGCCGGTGCCTTCGTGGGCGGAGATCCCGATGGCGTCGTCTTCGGGCAGAACATGACGACGCTCAACTTCAGCCTCGTGCGGGCAGTGGGCAGGACGCTCGCCGAGGGGGACGAGGTCCTCACGACGGCGCTCGACCACGACGCCAACATCTCGCCCTGGTTGCTCATGGCGCAGGACCGTGGGCTCGTCGTGCGCGAGGTCGGGCTCACCGAACGGCTCGAGCTCGACCTGGAGGACCTGCGCCGGAAGCTGACCGGCCGGACCAGGGTGGTGGCCTTCTGCCTCGCTGCCAACTCCGTCGGCACCGTCACCCGGGCCCGCGAGGTCGTGGCGATGGCCCACGAGGCCGGTGCGCTCGCGTGGGCCGATGCGGTCGCCTACGCCCCCCACCGGCGCGTCGACGTGGGCGCGCTCGGCGTCGACGTCCTGCTCTGCTCTCCCTACAAGTTCTTCGGTCCCCACCTGGGCCTGGCCTGGGCCCGGCCCGATCTCGCCGGCGAGCTCCCCGCCGAACGGGTGCGCCCCGCGGCCCAGGTCCCTCCGGGCCGCCGCTTCGAGACGGGAACGCTCAGCCACGAGGCCATCGCCGGCTTCGTCGCCGCCGTGGACTACCTCGCGTCGCTCGGCCCCGAAGGCGGCGAGCTCGCGGCCAGGCTCACGGGCGCCTACGACCTGATCGGCCGCCACGAGGCGGCGCTGGCCGCGGCATTCGGGCGGCGCCTCGCGGACGTGCCCGGCATCGCGCTGGCCGGGCTCGAGGGCGGCAGCCCGGAGCGGGTCCCGACCTTCGGCCTGGTACCGACGGCCACGACGCCCCGCAAGCTCGCCCAAGGGCTCGCCGAAGACGGGATCTACGCCTGGGACGGCAACTTCTACGCCGTGCGGGTGGTCGAGACGCTCGGGCTCGCGCTCGGCGAGGGGCTCTTGCGCATCGGCTTCGCCCACTACAACACGCTCGCCGAGGTCGACCGCGTCGCAGAGGCCCTCGAGCGCCTCCTCTCGTAGGTCGGGCAGCTCAGCGACGCCGGGCCAGGGTCCTGACCGCGCGGCGCTGCGGGAGGTCGTTGCGCTGGGTCGAGAGCACGAGGGCGATCCCGATGAGGCCGGCGATGCCCAGGAACACGACGGTGAAGGCGGACACGCCCCACCAGTGCGGCCCGCGCGGCGACACCGAGAAGATCGCAGCCGCGAGGAGGAGGGCGGCCACCGCGAGACCCGCTGCCGCGCGGTTGGCGAGCTTCTGGACGCTGCGCATGATCTCGCGTTCGTCCATGCCCTCCACGCGGACGTGGATCCTGCCGTCGGCGAGGGACTCGAGGAGCCGGTTCATCCGGTCCGGGAAGCGCTCGGCGAGCTCCTTTGCGTCGAGCGCCGCCGTGACCAGGCGGCTCGGGGAGAGCGCGCCGAGAAGGTGGTCACGCGTGAGGGCAGCGGTGTGCGCCCGGATGGCTGCGACCGGCTCGTAGCCCGGAGCGAGCCGGCGCGCGACGTCGTCGAGGTTCAAGAGTGCCTTCCCCACCATCGAGAGCTCGGGAGCGGGCCGCAAGCCGTTGCGCACGGAGAGCCGCGCCAGCTCGGCGAGCTGGCGCCCCACCTCCATCGACTGGAGCGCGGCGCCGTCGACCATCGCCACGAGCGCCGAGACGTCCCGCTGGAGCCCGTCACGGTCGTAGTCCTCGAGCCGCTCCCCGGCGCGCTCGAGCGCCGCGGCGACCGCTGTGCCCCTCCCCTCGCCCAGGGCGACGAGCAGGCGCAGCAGCGCCTCGCGCAGATCGGGCGAGAGGCGTGCCGTCATGCCCAGGTCCAGCAGCGCCAGGCGCCCGTCGTCGGTGAGCACGACGTTGCCCGGGTGCGGGTCGGCGTGGAACACGCCGCGCACGAGGACCTGGTCGAGGTAGGCCTCGAAGAGCTGGCTGACGAGGACGTCTCCGTCTGCGGCGGTGACCGCTGTCGGCTCCAGGCCCCCGACGCTCCTGCCCTCGACGAGCGTCATGACGAGCAGCCGCGCGGTGGAGAGCTCTTCAACGGGCGACGGGGTCACGAGGCGCTCGTAGGGCCCCAGGACCTCCCCGAGCATCTCGAGGGCCGTCGCCTCGTGCCTGAAGTCGAGCTCGTCGAGGAGGGATCGGCGGAACTCCTCCACCATCGCGCCCAGTCCTGCCCGACGCGCGGCGCCGACGTGCTGGTCGAAGGTCGCGGCGAGCTCGCTGATCACGTCCATGTCCTCGAGGACACGGCCACGGATCCCGGGCCGCTGCACCTTGAGCGCGACCTCCCGGCCGTCTCGCAGGACCGCCCGGTGGACCTGGGCGACGGACGCCGAGCCGAGCGGCTGGGGGTCGACGCGGCGGAAGACGGCCGAGAGCCGGCAGCCGAGCTCCTCTTCTGCCACCTGCCGGACCACGTCGAAGGGGACCGGCTCGGCGTCGTCCTGGAGGCGCCGGAGCGCCTCGGTGTAGGCCGCCGGAAGGAGGTCGACGCGGCTCGACAGGAGCTGGCCCAGCTTGACGTAGGTGGGGCCCATGGACTGCAGCTGCCCGACCAGCTTCTCGGCGTCCTCTTTGAGCCCGCGTTCGTCGTCCTTCCCTCCGGTGTCGTCGGGACCGGCAAGGCTGGAGCCGGGAACGCCGGAACGCACGGCGCTTCGGTGTGCGAGGAGGAGCCGGGCGAGCTCCCCGTAGCGTGAGAGGTGGCCCAGCTTGAGCGACGGCACGTGGGATGCGTACCCGGGAGTGGTCCCGAGCCAACGGCCGGCGCACCCTGGGGCGCGTCAGGCGCCCGCACCCTCCCCGAGGAACCGGGCGCCGCGAGCCGTGGTGGGGCGCCCCGGGCGCGGCGTCCACTCGCAGGGCAGGTGCTTGATGCCGTTCACGAAGGAGGACAGGAGGCGCTGCGGAGGGGCCGAGGCCCGGATGTCGGTGAGGCGCGTCAGGAGCTCCTCCCACATCACGGCGATCTCGCGCCGCGCGAGGCGGGCGCCGAGGCAGAAGTGCGGGCCGGCCGCGCCGAAGCCGAGATGCGGGTTGGGCTCGCGCCGCACGTCGAAGACGAAGGGATCCCTGAAGACGGCCTCGTCGCGGTTGGCGGAGCGGTAGAAGAGGAGGACCTTGTCGCCGGGGTCGAGCTGCTGGCCGCCGAGCTCGACGGGGCTCGCGACCGTGCGGCGCATCCAGGTGACCGGTGACACCCAGCGCACCACCTCCTCGACCGCCGTCGGGGTCGTGCCCTCGACGTCCGCCGCCCACCGGGCTCGCTGGTCGGGGTGCTCGGTGAGGAGCCACAAGGTGTGCGCGATCGCGTTGCGCGTGGTCTCGTTGCCGGCGACGACGAGCAGCACGAAGAAGGACGCAAGCTCGGCATGGGTCAGCGACTCGCCGTCGACGTTCGTGGTCACGAGGGCGGTGGTGAGGTCGTCGGTCGGGTGGGCGAGCCGCTCGTCCCCGATCCGGTGCATCAGCTCGGTCAGCTCCGCTCCGGCCTGCAGGAACGCCTCGATCGGGTCGGTTCCCTCCGGGACGTACTCCTCGTCGCCTTCCGAGAGGATGACGTTCGAGGCCCGGAAGACGTCGGGGCGCGACTCCTCGGGGATCCCCATGAGGTCGCAGATCACCGACAAGGGCAGTGGAGCCGCCACGTCGGTGACGAAGTCGCCCTCCCCCTTCTCGCAGATCGCGTCGACGATGGCGCGCGCACGGTCTCGGATCCCGGACTCGAGCGAGGCGATCATGCGCGGAGAGAAGGCGTTCCCCACGATCCTCCTCAGCCGGGCGTGGCGGGGGTTGTCGGTCGAGATCATCCCGCTGAAGTACTCCACCATCTCCTCGGGCAGGTCGACCACGCTCACCGCGCCCTGGCCCGAGCGGAACACCTCAGGGTGGCGGCTCGCGTCGGTGACGTCGGCGTGGCGCGTGACGGCCCAGTACCCGGGTCCCGGAGGCGGCATGTGCGGCGACCGGTCCCGCAGGTCGCGCTCGGCGAAATGGGCAACCGGCCGCTCCCTGCGCAAGGTCGCGAACGCCGCGTCGATCTCCTCCGGAGGCCTGCCCCAGAACTCGAGGGCCGACAGGTCGATCTGCTCGACGTCGACGGTGCGGTCGGGCTGCACGGTGGCCACGCTACGACTCCCGGGCAGGCGGCGGGAGCACGACTGGCGGCTCGGACCCGGCACCGGAGCCCCCCAAGACGTACCGCGGCGGGAAGTCGTCAGGAACTTCGATGGTCGCCGCTCCGGGACAGGCGGTCCCACATCGGTCCGCCGGCGGCATGTCCGCCATCGCTGCCGCGTCTAGGCGCTGGGATCCGCGAGATCGAGATGGCGCCGGACCCGTTCGGCAAGGGCATCGGGGATGACGCTATCGGGGTCGTGCAGGTTGCCGAGTGCGCTGGTCGTGCCGACGAGCGACTGGTAGAGGGGAGGGCAGGTGGCGCACCGTGCCAGGTGTGCCTCGAGCGCGCTCCGGTCGGCGGGATCGAGCTCTCCGTCGATGTAGCTCGAAACCTGCTCTCGAGCTTCCCAGCAACTGAGCGGCACCTGTGAGTTTGCTGCCCGTCTCTCGTCTCGGTGCGACAGTGCGCTCACGAGCATCATCCTTCCTCGTCGGATCCGCTGCTTTGCAGCAGGGAGCGAGATCTCCAGGATCTCAGCAACCTCAGTTGCCGTGAAGCCCTGCGCGTCGTGGAGCACGACTGCGCTTCGGTAGTGGTAGGGCAGGTGGATGAGCGCGTCCCGAAGCTCGTCTGCCGACTCGGCGCGCTCGGCAACCTCGGCGACGTCGACGCTGTACGCCTCGTCGCGCCAGCGAGACTCGATGTCGGTGGCACTGAGCTCATGTGCCTGATGGCGCGCCCGGTCGATCGCCAGATGGCCGAGGATCCGGTGCAGCCAGGCCCCAAGCGACGATTCGCCTCGGTACTGCTCGGCACGTTCGAGAGCTCGGAGCACCGTGTCGCCCACAAGGTCTTGCGCTTCTGCATCGTTTGCCGTGATCGAGAGCGCGTAGCGGTAGAGGCCGGGAAGCTCGGCACCAACGGCGGCAGAGAAGTCTTCCCGCCGCCCGTTGGCAGCCGCGCCACTCGACGTGTCGCTCGCGCTCTCGCGGGTCACGCTCCCCATGGTGGCCGTTGCTCAGGCCGCGTGGTCCAGGGTCCGCGCCCGGTGGCCGGTGTTGTTCTCGACCGCAGAGGTGGTCTTGATCCCGAGGATGGAGTAGACGGGGCAGCGTGCGCTGGATGCGGTGACGAGCATGATCCCCGCCACGACCAGAAGCACGATCCCACCGGCCGTCGAGAATCCCAGCACTGCACTTCCAGCGACCGCGCCTGCGGCCAGGAGGACCCGGAGTCTCCGATCGCTCTTTCCCATGTTCTTCTTCATGGCATGCTCCTCTGCTCGTTCGTCCTGGCCGCTCTGGCCGGTCGACATCTCATAGACGCACGGAGCGGCGAAAGGGATACACGGTCGGCGCGCTCACGCTCGACTCGCTGTCGCCACACCGGCTGATCGCGTCTGCAGGCTCTGATCAAGGGCCGTCTTGCATGGGCAGCCCGTCTTGGCGCCGGTCTCGACGTCGCCGTGCGTGGTGGTCCTCGCTCGCTCTCGACCACCTAGAGGCCGGTCAGTCGGTCGGCGAGGTCTTCACACAAGGCTCTGAGCAGCCCCGACGTGCCGCGCTCCAGGTATGACCCACGCGATACGCGTCGTCAGCCCACACAGACGATGCGCTGAGCAGGACCGACGCAAGGGTAGGCGATGAGCCCCTCATGCAAGGGCCGACGAGCCCTTACGACGACGCTGCCCGGGAGGCAGGGCCGGATCGTCTCCAGCTCGGCTCGGATGCGCGCCAACGCGCGGGCCTGGCGTGAGCTGAGGCGCACGCCAGAACGCTTCTCAGAGGATCCGCCACTCCGAGTGGACGCCTCGCGGGCTTCGCGCAGTCCGTCGGGCTCGAGCTCGATCAGGCGGTGCTCGTCTCGACGGGGAAGCCCCTCGCGCGAGCCGATCTAGCCCCTCGCCGCGTGAAATGCCTGTTCACAGGGACCGCAACGGCTTCTGTGAACCACAAGTCGCACGTTCTGTGCGCAGTATGGGGTGGGCGAGGGGGGACTTGAACCCCCACATCCTTTCGGACACAGGAACCTGAATCCTGCGCGTCTGCCTATTCCGCCACTCGCCCGAGTGCCCGAGACAGCGTAGTC
>Ga0209061_1001110_pt1 | contig 49280 bp, 42 predicted proteins | sample Coa_R1_10_FD_187157 | JGI IMG/M metagenome (GOLD analysis project Ga0209061, IMG submission 187157) | Surface soil microbial communities from Centralia Pennsylvania, which are recovering from an underground coalmine fire - Coalmine... | ecosystem: Environmental > Terrestrial > Soil >...
AGAGTCAAGCGAGCGGCGTTCGGGATGACCAGCTTCATCAACTTCAGGATCCGGGTCCTCCTCTACGCCGGAAAGCCCAACTGGGACCTGCTCCCCGCCGTCTCACCCCGCTGAAATCCGAAGAACCACAAGTGGGCTCCCAACCACGTCCCCCCGGAGATGAAAAGGCACACCACCACAACCAACCGCCTACGCGCCCGCAACGACCGCCTATGTGCCCGCTGCCGCACGGGCGCCCATCGTGGGGGCGCGTCCATGAGAGCTACCTGAAAGCCCCACGACGCCAGACCACTTCCATGTGAGCCCCTCCACCGGGAGCGTCACCGATGCGCCACTTCCCCCCAGTGTTGCGGACGATGGCGTCGGCTATCGCCAGCCCGAGCCCGGCGCCGACCTTGTGCCCAACCTGGGCCTTGTCGGGCAAGGCGTCCGCGAGGGGCTCGCCCCGGTAGAAGCGGTGGAAGAGCCTTGGGCGTACTTCGGGCGAGATGCCTGGGCCGGTGTCCTCAACGGCGAGGCTGACTGAGCCCGAGCGCGCCGCCACTGTCACTTTCACGCGGCCACCTTGGCCTGCGTAACGGCAAGCGTTGTCAAGGAGCACCCCGCACAGCCGGTCGAGCCACACAGGCGGCGCCTTCACGAGGGCGGGGAGGGCACCTTCACAGTGCACGGACAGGACCGTCCCAAGTGAAGCAGCGACCGCAGCGAAGCGGTCGGCGCAGCTCGCCGCCAGCGCCCCGAGGTCCACCGGCTCGTCCCCAGGGGGCGGGGGCACCGAGTCGAACCGGGCCAGGAAGAGCAGCTCCTCGACGATGTAGCGGAGCCTCCTGCTCTCCGTGCTCACCCGCTCCAGGGCCTCGCGGTAAGCGGGGGCGTCTCGTGGCGTCGACAGCGCGAGCCCGACTTCGGCTTCGATCACGGTAAGGGGCGTGCGCAGCTCGTGCGAGGCGTCGGCAGTGAAGTCGAGCTGGCGCCGGCGGGCCTGCTCCACGGGGCGTGAAGCCATCAGCCCTATCGCCAGCGCGACCAGGTAGGTAGCCAGCACCAAGGGCGGCCCAGCGATCAGTTCAGCTCGGTCCAGCACGTTTTCGATGCGCTCGGTGTTGACGAGGCTCTCGCCGGCAACCACCCAGCCGTCGCCGTTGCGCTCGGCAACGAGCCGGAAGTCCACGTTGGACAGCTTGGCAGTCGTCGGCCGCCCGGAGGCGTCCCAGGCTTCACGGGGCAGGTGGGGTGCGCTCGGGGTAAGGGCAACGGCGTCGCGGCCCGGGCCGGAGAGCCAGATGAGCACAGGCGCCCGGTCCACGTCGGGGTCGGCAGGCATCAGCTCGCCCGCCGGGGGCAGGTGGACGCGCCCAGCTCGCACCTCCCTTAGGGTCTCCAGGAGCTGAAAGTCCACCTCTGCGACCAGGTGGCCCGAGTCGACGACGTCGAAAGCTACGGCCATGGCGGCGTAAAGCCCTCCAACAATGGCGGCCGCCGCTCCCGCGATCCTCGCTGCGTGCGCCCAACCGGGACGGCGCGAGCGCCGCCTGAAAGCCCTCACAAAGGCAGCACCCTGTAACCCACCCCTCGTACGGTCTCGATCCGGGCTTGGGCCGGTGCAAGCTTGGCCCGCAGGCGGGCGAGGTGGACATCGATCGTATTGGAACCCACAGCGTCTGCTTCCTGCTCCCAGACGTGAAGGGCGATAGCGCGGCGGCTCACCACGGCCGGCGAACGCCGCATCAACAGCTCCAAGATCGCAAGCTCGGTCGAGGTCAAAGACGGTTGGCGTCCCGCCGCGCGCACTTGGCGCGTCGCGGGGTCGAGCTCGACGTCGCCGACCACCAGCACCGAAGGCTGCAGGTTCTTCGGCCGGCGCTGGAGGGCGCGCAGGCGTGCGAGCAGCTCACCAAAGTCGAAAGGCTTGACGAGGTAGTCGTCCGCCCCTTCGTCGAGGCCCGTGACGCGCTCCAACGCTGTGTCCTTGGCTGTGAGCATGAGCACGGGCACCGAGTCAAGCCGCGCCCGCAGGGCACGGACCACGTCGATCCCAGAAACCTTCGGCATCCGCCAATCGATGATCGCCACGGCGTACTCGTACTCCCGAAGGAAACCGAGCGCCGTTTCCCCGTCGGCCACGGCGTCCACGACGTAACCATGCTCTTTTAGGCCGCGCTCGAGGACCGAGCGAAGTGCCGAGTCGTCTTCGGCCACCAACAAACGCACGGGTAACTATCTAGTCCCAGAACCTGAAGAAGCCCTAGCTTTGGAGCCCAAGCCTCAACTCAGGGCGATGGGGCGAAGGGGAGGGCTTCCCAGGTGCGCTGACGAGACTGGCCCCAGCGCAGTACCTACCATCAGGACGTGGCACGTGACGTTGCCGCCCACGCTTACGTGGCAGAAGAACCGCGACGCGTGGCGAAGGCACTAAGGCGGTCCCTAATTGCACTGTTGGTCGTAGTCCTGCTCGCGGCCGCCGGGGCGGGCTACCAGTACTTCCGCTCTCTCCCGCCGGCAAGCGCTTCAGTAATCCTGCCACGACAGGCAAACTTCCCGGGCGCTCGGCCCAGCCTGCCCTGGCCGCCCTTGGCCGCTGGATCTCTCGCCGTCGAAGGAGTGGGGAGCCTGGGCGGCCAGTACAGTTCCGAGCAGAGGCCCCTCGCCAGCGTCACCAAGCTTGTAACCGCGCTCGTCGTACTAAAACAGCACCCGCTCGCCGTTGGCCAGAGCGGCCCGGAAATAACAGTCAGCGCTTCGGACGCTGCGGCTTACCGCACAGACGCCGCCCAACGCCAGTCGGTAGTGGCTGTAGTGCCAGGTGAGCGGCTCTCTGAGCTCGAGGCCCTCGAGGCGATGCTGGTCCCCTCCGCCAACAACGTCGCCCGGCTGCTCGCCCGCTGGTCTGCCGGGAGCATACCAGCCTTCGTCGCCGACATGAACGCCGAAGCGGCCGCTCTTGGCCTGCGCCACACCCACCTTGTAGGGCCCGCTGGCCTCAACGCGGGGAGCGTTGGGACCGCGGCCGACATGGTCCGCCTTGGCGAGGCCGTGCTTGCCAACCCTGTCCTCGCACAGATCGTGCAGATGCCCCAGGTCACCCTCCCAGCCGCGGGGACCGTCTACAACTACGACTACGTGCTAGGCCACGACGGCATCATTGGGATAAAGACGGGGTCTACGACGTCCTCGGGCGGCAACTTCGTGTTTGCCGCCCGGCGCTTGCTGGCCGGCCGCAGCGTCACCGTCGTAGGGGCCGTATTGGGAGTGACGGGGGCACAGCCTCTCACGAGCGCCCTCTCGGCGGGCGAGGCCCTTGTGAACGCTGCGTTCGACAGCCTGAAGGTGGCGACTGTGCTCCCAAGAGGCCGCAAAGTCGTAGTCATCAAGGCGAAATGGGGCGCCCAGGTGGTGGCAGGCACCTCGCGAGCCGTCAGCCTGTTCGGTTTCCCGGGAGAGCCGGTGCGCCTGAGCGTAGCACCCGCTCCGGCGCTGGCATCCAAGAAGCTGGCCAAGTTGGTAGCCGGAGAACGGCTCGCGACCGTTGTGGTGCGAGCTGGTGGCCAAGCCGTGGCCGTGCCCGTGCTCGCCCCCGGCCCCGTGCCGGCGGCGCCGGTGAAGTGGCGCTTCGAACGGGGCTTATAGGCCCTCACAGGCAACTCTTGGGGCCTGCTTGACAGATGGGGCTATGAGGGCCGGCCGGTTGGCTGAGCGGTCGCCTCATCTAGGCTCTCACCGATAAGGCACAGAGCGTCGAGCACCGCGGCTGCGTGCCCTGTGGCAGCGACAAGCTCGCCGAGCTTGGCGGACATCGCCTCATCGGCTTCTCTCAGCACTCTGAGCCCCGCAGGCGTCACAGAGAGCTGCACCGCGCGCTGGTCGTCGACGTCCCCAGTGCGCGACAAAAGCCCCTTTGTGCATAAAGCCTCGACCGAAGCGCTCACAGCAGGCCGCCCCAGGGCTAGCCGCTCGGCTACGCGGCTCGCCCTTTCGTGGCCTTCGGCTACGGCTGCAAGGACCCGGTAGTGAGCCAAAGAGAGGCCACCTGCGCTGCGCTCCAAGGCCCGCGACAGCCTTGCCACAGCCCGGACGGCCCTGGCTAGGCGCGCGTAAGGCGCACCCGCGCCCCCGGGGCCTACGGGAAGGTCACCGGCCACCAGCTCCGACGCTCCCACCCAGGGAATCCTAGCCAGCGCTGCCCACCGTATAACCTTGGCCCAAAGGGACTGCATGAAATGGCGAGCGCTGACAACGAGCGGAGCAAGATCTTGCTGAACGCCCCCTCGAACGCAAAGCCTGCCTCGCTGCGCGACGTAGCCCGCTTCGCCGGGGTGTCCCTGGCGACCGCCTCGTGCGCGCTGGGACAGGGAAGGCGAGGAGTGAGCGAAACGATGCGCGCCAAAGTTCAGCGTGCCGCGGACGAGCTCGGCTACGAGCTACGCCCAAGAGGACGGCGGCGGACAAGGCCACTTTACGTCGGCGTCGTCGTCCCCGAACCGACGAACAGCTTTTTTTCCGCAGTGACTGGCGCTCTCGTAGAGGCCCTTGCTCAAAAGGGCCACCGGGCCATCGTCTCGGCATCACGCGAGGACCCCGAGCTAGAAGACGAGCTTGTCGCCTACCTGTCGCCTCGAGTAGACGGCTTTGTGGTCGCACCGGCGGCACAGGTCGGGCCTGCTACGCTGGCTCTGGCAAAGCGTGGCCTGCCTGTCGTGCTCATAGACCGCGACGGCGGCGCGCCACAACTGCCGAGCGTCTCCATGGACAATTTCGACAGCGCCTACCGGGCGACCATGGTGCTCGTGGAGAGCGGCTTCAAGCGCATCGCCATGGTCAACGGCCCCCAGAGGGTGTCGACCGCAAGGGACCGCACGAACGGGTACCGGGCGGCTCTCGCCGCAGGTGGGCTGCCGCTGTCAGACGAGCGCATGTGGTTTGGCGAGTTCAGCGTCCAAGACGGCCGCCGGGCGGTCGACTGGCTGCTGCAGGCCTCAGAACGCCCAGACGCCATCTTTTCCTCCAGTGCCATCTTGACTTCGGGAGTACTGACAGGCCTTCGACAGCACGGGCTGCGTTGGCCCGACGACGTGGCCGTGGTCGGCTTCGGCGACGCTGTCTACGCAACTTTGGTAGAGCCCGGCGTCACGGTCGTCGAGCAGCCGACGGCCGCTATGGGCGAGACGGCGGCGAGGATCCTCATGAACGACGCCGGTCCTCGCCAAGAAGCCCCCCATGTGGTGTTAGCGTCCAAGCTCGTGCTGAGGGACTCACACTGGCGAAGGGCAAAACCAGCTGGTCGGCACAGGGGCCAAAAGCCGGTCGCCCTTTCTGCTCCTACGGGGCCACAATGACGAGCCAAAGACCACCACGATGACGAGCCAAAAGAACAGTAGCGGCGAGAGGCCACAAGAAGCTGGCAAGCTTGGCAAACCCCTGGTAGCCAACGCACGAGAGGGCAAAGTAGTTGGTGCCGCAGTACTTGGTTGCGGTTCCATCGGGCCGTTGCATGCCGAAGCACTGGCAGGGGTAAAAGGAGCGCGCCTCGTCGCAGTCGCGGACATCCGCCCCGAGCGGGCGCGCGCCCTCGCTGACCGGTACGGCGTCCGCTGGGCGTCGGGGGCCGACGAGCTGCTCGGGGCCGAAGACGTCGACCTCGTGTGCGTCTGCACACCTAGCGGCACTCATGCAGCACTCGGCGTCCAGGCGGCGCGCGCCGGCAAGCACGTGTTGCTGGAAAAGCCCATCGACGTGGCCCTCGACGCCGCCGACGAAGTGATAGCGGCTGCAAAGTCGGCCGGTGTCGTGCTCTCGGTCGTGTCCCAGCACCGCTTCGATGCTGGCGTGACCGCTTTGAAGCAAGCCCTCGAGGCTGGCAGCCTTGGGAAGATATCCCTGGCCGAGGCACGTGCTTGGTGGTACCGTACCCAAGCCTATTACGACTCTGACACATGGAGGGGCACTGAAGCGCTCGACGGAGGCGCCCTCCTCAACCAGGGAGTCCACTTGGTAGACCTGCTTCTTTACCTATTGGGCCCCGCAAAAAAAGTCTTCGCCCGCACCAAACGGGTAGCGCACGACATGGAGTGCGAGGATCTCGCGTTGGTCTCGGTAGAGTTTGCGAGCGGCGTCGTGGCTTCGCTGTCGGTGACTACAGCCAGCTACCCTGGCTCACCCGAAACACTTGGCGTGACTGGCAGCTCGGCCTCGGTCGTGATAGAAGCTGGGTCGGTCAGTTCCTGGCAGACCGACGAGCACTCGGCCTATGACCTCGCGCCCGCTGCCGGCAGGCCCACGCCGGCGAGCGCTGCCCTCGGCTCAGCCAACCTCGCCGTCACGGCCCACCGTGCCCAACTTCAAGACGTCGTAGACGCCATCGCGCAAGGTCAGCAGCCCGCCATTACAGGAGAAGACGGCAGGAGGGCTCTCGAGCTGGTGCGCGCAGCGTACGCTTCTGCCCGCTCTGGCCGGGAGGTCGAGCTGAGCGAGCCAGCCTGAAAGCTGAGCGAGCCAGCCTGAAAGCTGAGCGAGCCAGCCTAAAAGCTGAGCGAGCCAGCCCGAAAGCTGAGCGAGCCAGCCTGAAAGCTGAGCGAGCCAGCCTAAAAGCTGAGCGAGCCAGCCCGAAAGCTGAGCGAGCCAGCCTGAAAGCTGAGCAAGCCAGCCCGAAAGGCTCAGCTCAGCCAGCCAGGCTGACAGGGCCGTGACGCCGGGCGGACTCGTAAACCGCCAGCACGAGCTCCAAAGCAGCCCTGGCCTCCTCGCCGGTGACCAAAGGCTGGCGGCCCTCGTCGACCGCCGCCAACAAGTCTGCAACTTGGCGGGCATGGCTGTCGTTGCTTATTGCGGCCGGGTCTGAGCCCCCCGAAGAGCTGCCCGGTGCCGCCACCGGCGCCTCGGAGGCCACGCGAGCCCCGTAAAGGCCGACTTCTCCGTGGTCCTTCAGGAGCTCTTTCACGACTATGCGGCCGTCTTCTACCACGACCGTCCCCTCAGTACCGCTTATCTCGAGCCGCTCCTTGAAGCCCGGGAAGGCAGCGGTGGTCGCCTCCAAAGAACCGAGCGCACCCGATTGAAACCGGACCAGGGCCAGGGCCAGGTCCTCAGTCTCCATCTTGTGGGCCGCCGTCTCTGTAATAGCCATCACCTCGCTCACCGGGCCCATGCACCAGCGAAGCAGGTCCGTGTAGTGGACGCCTTGGTTCATGAGCGCCCCCCCGCCGTCGAGGGCCCAAGTCCCTCGCCAGTCGCCGCTGTCGTAGTACGCCTGAGTGCGGTACCACTTCACGCGAGCGTCACCGAGCACGAGCCTTCCAAGCGCTCCTTGGCTCAAAAGCTTGTGCAACTCGACGACACCCGAGTCGAAACGGTGCTGTGATATCACTGTCATCGTGACCCCAGCCCTCTTCACGGCCTCTATCAGCCTGTCGGCAGCAGCAAGCGAGATCTCGATGGGCTTTTCTACTACAAGGTGCTTGCCTGCCTCGGCGGCTGCCACACCGACCTCGGCGTGCAGGCCGCTCGGGACGCACACCGACACCACGTCCACGTCATTGCGGGACAAAAGCGCCTCAAGGTTGGGTTCGGCCTCGCCACCCTCGGCCTCTGCCAGTGCCTTGGCACGCTCTGCGACCAAGTCTGTGCAAGCGACGAAGCGCGCGTTGGGCAGAGCGGAAGCCACTTGAGCATGGCGAGGCCCTATGACCCCGCACCCGACGACGCCAAAACCGTACACCTTTCCCACTGCTTGCCTCCTAGCTGTCAGTCTCGTTGGCCCTAAGCCATTTGCCCGCGTCAAGCGATGTCAACTGCCACCCGCTGTAGACGGCAACCGCTGTAACCCCCTAGCCGCTTCTAGCTGTTGGGCCCGCCCTCCCTGCCGGTTAGGGCTGGGGAGCTCGCCCAAATCTCGTCGACCCAGCGCCTCAGCAACTCTATGTGCTGAGGGAGGGCCACCTCCGGTTCTTCGATCTCGGGGTGCCAGCGCTTTTCCCACTCAACCGACAGTGGCCGCCGGTAGCCATGGCTGGCCAGCACCTTCAACATCTCGCGCAGCGGGAGGTCGCCATGGCCCAAAAGGACGAGGTCCCAACCACTAGGGTTAGCGTCGTTGCGGCGTGCGTCTTTAACCTGAGCCAGTAGCAACCGCTCGCCTATCCTGGCATAAGTCTCACTGGGATCCTCGCCGACGCGGCAGGGGTGGTGGCTGTCCCACACAGCGCCCACCCAGGCAGACGGCACGCGTCCGACCAGCTCGGCTACTACGGCCGAAGACGAAAAGCTGTCGTGAGTTTCTACGCCGATGGCGACACCCAAGCGCTCAGCGTGGCTTGCCAGCTCTTCGAGCGCCCTCGCGGCTTGGCCCATCAGCTCTCCCCGCTCGCCAGGAGCGTCCGGGAGGTTACCTCCGAACACCCGGACCACCGGCGCTCCCAAGTCGGCCGCAAGCTCCAAAAATGCCCTCACCTGTGGCACGGGAGCTGGTTCTACGAGGCGGACAGAAGTGTCGACGGCCACTACGGGGAACCCACCCAGGTCCCGTCTCACTTGCTCACGCTCGGGCTGGCCCATCGCCGGGTCGACCAGCTGCCCGTCCACCAACCGCAGCTCGACCCCCTCGTAGCCCCACTGCCGGCCCAGCTCGGCCACCTCGACCAGCCGGCGGCCGGGGAAAGCCAGTGTCGAGAACGCAATAAGCGGGCGCGCCCTGCTACTTGCTTGGTCCATGAACGCCACCTCCTGCTGCGCACAAGCATAGCGCCGTCACTGCTCACACCCCATCGACCAGTGCGAACTTAACAGACGAACACGCGTAGCCGCCTCCTCGTCCGCAGGCCTCGCGCGTGACTACACCAACGGAGGAAGGCTCGCTATAGTTCGCTCAGTAAGGGTTGCGTGAACATTATTGCGTACATAGGGGCCTGTTGCGTACACAGTGGCATAAGGCAGGGCCCGAAGGGGCCAAACACAAAAAGGGAGGAAGCAAAATTGAGCAAAGTCCGTAAGTGCAAAGCACGTGTCCTAGCCAGCGGCCTGTCCATTGGCGCCGTCGTCTCGCTTGCCGGCTACGGGGGCGTGCCTGCGGACGCCTCGGTCACCGCGCACCACGCCGGCTTCGCCGGCCAGACGCTCACGGTCCTCGATGGCGCGCCTTCGGGCACCGATGCCACCCAGACAGCGGAGTACTACAGCTATGTGGCCAAACTGTTCAAGCAACAGACTGGCGCCACTTTGAAATGGGTCTACTACTCCGACCCCTCCCAAGAAGTAACTGACATCGAGACATCAACGGTGTCGGGGAGCGGGCCAGATGTCATCTCCTACGGGACCTCGTTCGTGGGGACGCTGTGGGCAACGGGGGACTTCGCACCCCTCACCAACGCCGACTGGAACTTCTTGGGCGGCAAGGCCTCTTTCATGAAGTCCACGTTCTACGACTCCGGCCTCACCCCTTCGGAGTACATAGGCGTCGTCAACGAAGTCAACCCCTTCGTGTTGACTTACAACACCAAGTACTTCCAACAAGCCGGGATAACGTCCCCCCCCAAGTCCTGGGGTGCCCTCATCGCCGACGCACAAAAGATCCAGGCCAAGCTGAAGGGCGTTTACGGGATCGGGATCGACCCCGACGACGCGTACGACCCGTGGAAGAACATCTTCTTCCTCGATGCCCAGCTCGGTGGCGCCAAGCCATGGGAGTGGGTCAACCCGGCCGGCACGAAGGTAAACCTGACGACGCCTCAGATGCAACAGGCGGTCAAGTTCTATTTCGCGCTGGAGGACCAGTTCCATGTGGCCCCACCACAGTCGCTCACCTGGAACAGCGCGGACATGTCATCTGCGTTCACCTCGGGCAAGGTCGCCATGGTCATCCTCGGCAGTTACGGCTACCTCGCTGCTGCGAAGGGCACGCCCGTCGAAGGGCACCTCGGCTTCGCCCTGTTGCCAACCATCCCCTACGGCGACAAGGCCATGCCTCCCAACGGCATCCCGATCGAAACCGAGACGACGGGCAACTACTGGGCCATACCCAAGTACGCGTCGAAGGAGGAGAAGCTGGCCCTAACCTTTGAGAAGGTGACCTTGTCCCCGCAGGTGCAACTCGAGCAGTTCAAGCTGCTGGGCTGGATACCGGTCAACAACGCCGGCATAAAGGCAGTCGAAGCTTACGACCCCGTCGCCAAGGTCTTCGTACAGGCCGAGGAGTCCGCCCTACCGACGTCCGCGGCCCCTGTTTGGGCCTACGTCGAGCCGGGTGTCCTCACGGCAATGCACAACATCGGCGCCTACCTCGCCACCCACGGGGGCAAGTGGGACCAGGCTTTTGCCAACGCCCAGCTCCAACAAGCCCAATCGGCGGCACAGGCGCACGCCACCGGCCTTAAGTAGAGGCACTTGAGCGCGCCTGTCAAGGCCCCGCCAACGCCGGCCGCGCAAGGGTACCTAGGTGCCCGCGTGGCCGGCAGGCCTCGCGGGGCAGCCCCGTGGTTGGTGGCAGCGGCACGCAGGTGGCGCGACCGGCCACTGTGGATGCTCCTTCCGGCCACCGTGGCCCTGTTGGTCATCGTGCTCGTGCCGGTCGTGATCACGATATGGCTCTCGCTGCTCAACGTGAACGTGAGCACGCTCCGGCAGTGGCTCGGCGCGCCCTTCTACGGCATCCACAACTTTATAAACGCATTTACCCAACCCAGCACGCTCGGCGTCACGCTCGGTTGGTCGATCTTCGTGTCTTTCGCCTTCTCTTTGCTCACGACGGTCGTGATCACCCCAATCGGGATGCTCACCGCCTTCAGCGTGCACCGGCGCTTCCGCGGCAGAGGGGTCGTGAGGGCGATCTACCTCATCCCTTACGTGGTACCGACCTTCGTGACCGCTCTGACCGCAAGGGTCGTGTTCTTGAACGGCTCAGGCCTAGTCGACAAGATCCTTGGTGGCCTAGGGATCACCAATGGCCAGACTTACTGGCTGATCGGGCCAAACGCCTACTGGGCTATGCAGCTCACCGAGATCTGGGCCACCTGGCCCTTCATCTACCTGATGACACTTGCCGGCCTGCAGGCGGTCCCCAAAGAGCACTATGAAGCTTCTGCGCTCGATGGCGCAGGCAAGTTCCAGCGTATGCGCTATGTCATCGTGCCCGAACTGGCCGGTGTGCTCAAGCTGGCGATGCTGCTCTCGACGCTTTTCCATTTCGGCAACTTCACGCTTGCTTTCGTGATGTTCGGCTCTCCACCGCCCACCGGTGTCGAGGTCCTGCCAATAGCCGCTTACTACAACGCGTTCGACTTCTTCAACTACGGCGTGGCTTCGGCCATCGCCGTGATCACGATGGTCATACTCATAATCCCAGGCTACCTTTACCTGCGCTCGACGCGCCTTGCCGGGGAGCTCGCCTAGGATGGCCCGCGCTTCGGCTGCCCTTGAGGTCGCCCAACCGGTGGCAGCACGCAGCAGCGGGCGGCATTGGCCGCTGCGCCGGCGCAAGAACGTCCAAGGCGAGGCGGAAATGTTGATGCCGCTCTGGCTGAGCAGGTTGGTCGTGGCCGTCACGGTGGTAGTCGTGGTGGTGCCTCTCGGGTACATGGTCTTGATGTCGTTCACCCCCAACAACGACGTCGCGCTCGGGACCATCTCCTCTGCCGTGCTCACAGTGTCCAACTACGTGCACATGTGGTCCGACGCCCCCCTAGCCCAAGGCCTCGTCAACACGCTCATCATCGCCGGGTCGTCAGCTGCCCTCTCGGTGGCCGTCGGCCTCCTCGCCGCTTACCCTCTCACGCGCTTCGTCTTCCGTGGCCGGCGCGGGTACCTTTACACGCTGATCGGCGTCCAGACCGTGCCCGGCACGACCCTGCTGCTGCCTCTGTTCGCCGTTTTCAGCTGGGCCCAGACCACCTTGTCGGTCCACATGATCGGGACGTACTTCCCGATCATCCTGACCTACATGACCTTCGGCGTGCCGCTTTCAACGTGGCTCCTCGTCGCCTACCTGCGGTCGGTGCCGAGAGAACTAGACGAGGCCGCTCTCGTTGACGGGTGCAGCCACCTCGGGGCGCTGTGGCGTGTGCTGTTCCCGGTAGCCCTCCCCGCGGTCGTGGTGGCTTTTGTGTTCGCCTTCCTCGTTGGTTGGAACGACGTGCTCTTCGCGAGCGTCTTCACCAACCAGAGCACCCAGACGCTCGCAATAGCCCTCGAGCGTTTCTCGGCTACGTCGGAGTCGACCGGGCTGCCCGTGTACGGCGAGCTAATGTCAGCTGCAGTAGTAAGCTCTTTGCCAGTAGTGATCATCTACTTGATCTTCCAACGCTACCTCGTCCATGGCCTCGCTGCAGGATCTACGACAGGCTAGGCCACTACCAAAGGAGGGTTAGAGAACTAATGACCGCACATGAAGGCCAGGTACTTTTCGGGATTTGCATGCCCCCTCCAACCCAAGGCCTCGCTGCTGCCCTTGCGGCGGCGGGCTGCGACTACTACGAGCCTCCGATGGCGAGCGCAGTGATGGCCGAGGGCCAAGCCGAGTTCGAGGAGCACCTGCCACATTGGTCTGTGGGTGGGCTCGAGCCAAGGAGCGCCAACTTGTTCCTGCCCGGCGAGCACAAAGTCGTCGGCCCGGACGTGGACGCCGACGCAGTCAAAGCCTATATGGCTGAGGCAATGCGCCGGGCAGCAGCGCTTGGCATAGAAAGGGTGGTCTTCGGCAGCGGGAAGGCACGCGAGGTGCCCGCCGGCTTCCCACGCGATGAGGCTTACCGTCAATTGAAACAGGCCGTTCGCTGGGCCTGCGAAGCGGCAGCAGCAGCCGGCGGCAACACGATAGTTTGCTTGGAGCACCTGCGACGCGCCGAGACCAACATAGTCAACTCCTTGGCCGAGGCCGGTGAGATAGCGTTCGAGCTCGACCTGGAGAACCTCGGTTTGGTGGTCGACGGCTACCACCTGATGGAGGAGCACGAAGACGTAGCTGTAGTGCGCGACGTAGCCGCAAAAGTGGCCCATGTCCACGTCTGTGGCCCTGACCGCCGCCCCCCAGCGGAAAGTGACGTGAAGTACCTGGCCTCATTGTTCAGTGAGCTGGCTGGCATCGGCTACCGGGGCCGAGCCTCAATAGAAGCAAGCTTCGCCGACATCGAGCGCCAGGGCCCGGGAGCGCTCTCGGCCGTGCGCCACGCTGCAGAGGTTGCCGGCCTTGGCTAGCGACACCGAGCTGACCCTCCACCCTGACAGGCTCTTCCCGGCCGAGCAGGCACAAAGAAAGGTGGCTCGTGCCATATTCGCAGAGATCGAGCACCTACCTCTGATTTCGCCTCATGGCCACCTCGACGCAGGCTTGTTCGTGCGAGACGAGCCATTTCGCGACCCGGCCCAGCTCTTGGTCACGTCCGACCACTACGTCGTGCGCCTGCTCCACGCCCAAGGGGTGCCCCTCGCGGACCTCGGGCTCGCAGCGCAGGCGGAAGGGCCCAGCGCGAACGGCCGAGAGGTCTGGCGGCAACTCTGCGCGCATTGGGGGGCCCTCGCCGGCACGCCCTCCAGGTTGTGGCTCGAGCACGAGCTTTTCGAGCTGTGCGACCTCAGGCAGGTACCTTCGCCTGCCAATGCTGAACGGACCTACGACCAGCTCGTGGCGCGCTTGGCAGAGAACGACCTGCGCCCCAGGGCCCTGTACGAGCGTTTCGGCCTAGAGGTGCTAACCACGACGGACTCGCCGCTCGACGACCTGTCGCTCCACCAGGCCCTCCAGGATGACCCGACTTGGAAGGGCAGGCTGCTGCCCAACTTCCGCCCCGACGCCGTGGTGGACCCGGGCAATGCCAACTTCCGCAAAAACCTGGCACGCCTGGCTGAGATCTCCGGTGAAGACACCACCACCTACTCGGGCTACCTAGCCGCCATCCACAAGCGCCGGGAGGCGTTCCGCTCCGCCGGCGCAACAGCCAGCGACCACGGCGTCCCCGTAGCCACCACCGAGCGCCTGAGCCAACGCGAGGCGACTGCGACCTACGCCAGGCTGTCCAAAGGGGAGGGCTCCCCAGCCGAGGTCGAGGCGTTCAGAGGCCACATGCTCGACGAGCTAGCCCGCATGGCTGCCGACGACGGCATGGTCATGCAGCTGCACATCGGTGTGGTGCGCGACTACGACCCAGCGACAGCACAGGCCTTCGGCCCCGACATCGGCCAGGACTTTCCCTACGCGGTCGAGTTCACGAAGACGTTGCGGCCACTGCTTTCCCGCTACGGCAACGCCGATGGCTTCCGGCTCGTCCTCTACACGGTGGACGAGACCACGTTCTCGCGCGAGATCGGGCCTCTCGTGTCGTACTTCCCGTCGCTGTTCGCGGGAGCCCCCTGGTGGTTCCTCGATGCGCCCGATGCTATGTCACGTGCATTTACAGCGCTCGGGGAAACTGCCGGCATCAGCAAGCTTGCTGGCTTCGTTGACGACACACGGTCCCTTTTTGGGATTGGCGCCCGCCACGACGTAGCGCGCCGGGCCTGCGCTGCCTACCTGGCCCGCCTAGTGTGCGAGCACCGCCTCTCGGAAAAGGAGGCCACCAAACTGGCCGTGGGGTATGCTTACGACACGCCTAAGAGGCTTTTCAAGCTGTAGCTAGCGCAGCCCAAGGCTCTGTCGCATACCTGGAGGCCCTGTTGCAAACCAGGGGCTGTCCTAGGCGAGCTTGGTCGCTTGCATTTCGGCAGTGACCGCCAGTTCGGCCGCCTTGAAGGCGTGCTCTTGGGTCATGGCAGTTTCGGTCCGGTCGAGCACGTCACGCACAAGCTGGGCGAAAAAGGGGTAGCCCACCTGGCCGCTCACGCAGAAGTGGTGCTCCCCCTTGCCGTCCACCAGGTAGACCTGGTTGCCGGTGGTGTCCCTGGCCACGTCCAGGTACTTGCGCAACTCTATGTAGCCGTCGGTACCGAGAAGGAAAAGTCGGCCGTCCCCCCAGGACGAGAGCCCGTCAGGTGTGAACCAATCGACCCGGAAGTAGCCTGCGGCCCCGTTGTCGGCCACCAAAGAACAATCCCCAAAGTCCTCTAGGCCAGGGTAAGCGGGATGACCGTAGTTGGCCACCCTGCTGGAGGTCACTGTTGCGTCAGTGGCCCCCGTATAGAAGAGGAACTGCTCGACCTGGTGGCTCCCGATGTCGCAAAGGATGCCGCCGTAGCGCTGCTTGTCGAAGAACCACGCTGGCCTCCTAGAGACGTTCGCCCGGTGCGGGCCCATGCCCAAGACTTGCACCACCCGCCCTATGGCGCCTTGCTCTACCAACTGGCCAGCGAAAACAGCTGCCTCCACGTGGACACGCTCGCTGTAGTAGACGGCGTACTTCTGCCCAGTGCGCGCCGTGGCCTGCCTGGCAGCCTCGAGTTGGCCGAGAGTGGTCAGGGGGGGCTTGTCGACGAAGAAGTCCTTGCCGTGCTCCATGACGCGCAGCCCGATGCCAGCGCGTTCCGAATTGACGGCAGCGCACGCAACCAGGCGCACGCGGCTGTCCTCGAGGACTTCTTGCTCTGAGCTCGCCGCCACGGCGCCTGGGAAGCGCTCGAGCATAGACTTCACCTTCTCTGGGTCGGGGTCCCAGACAAGCGAAAGGGTTGCCCCGGCCTCGCTCAAGCCGTTGCACATGCCGTAGATGTGGCCGTGGTCGAGGCCCAGAGCCGCAAAGACGAGCTCCCCAGGCTCGCAGGCCGGAGCCGGTTTGCCTTGCGGCGCGTAGTTCATCCCGTCAGCTGCGCTCATTTGTGCTTACCTCCCTCGGGCAATCCTAGGTGGCCGCTCGTGCATGGTGCCCACCTGCACGCTAGGTTGGGCGGCAACTATGGCCACCGACGAGACGTTCGTGATCGTGGGGGCAGCCCTCGCCGGCGCGAAGGCAGCAGAGACGCTACGCATGGAGGGCTTCGATGGCCGGGTCGTGCTCGTAGGAGAGGAGCACGTGCGCCCCTACGAGCGGCCTCCCCTTTCCAAGGAGTACCTGAGGGGAGAAAAAGGCTTCGACCACGCCGCAGTGCACGCTGCCGGCTTTTACGAAGACCAGCAGGTGGAGCTGCTGACAGGGGCCCATGTCGTCAAGCTCGACCCTGCAGCGCACGAGGTCGAGCTGTCTACAGGCGAGCGGGTCGGTTACACGAAGCTCCTTTTGTGCACCGGCTGTGCTCCGCGGCGCCTCCAGGTCCCCGGGGCAGACCTCCCGGGGGTGTTCTACCTGCGGACCGTCGAGGACTCCGATGCGTTGCGTCAGGCACTTTCGGGTTCGCCACGGGTGGTCGTCATCGGCGCGGGCTGGATCGGCTCTGAGGTAGCAGCCTCAGCCCGCCAGATGGGCGCTGAGGTCTCACTGGTCGAGCTGGCCTCGTCGCCATTGGAGAAGGTGCTCGGCCGCGAGCTCGGCGAAGTCTTCGCCAGCCTTCACTCAGACCACGGCGTGAAGTTGCACCTGGGGAAGGGGGTCGAGTCGCTAGCAGGTGCCGGCCGGTTGGAGGAAGTGCGCCTAAGCGATGGCACCGTGCTCCCTGCGGACGTGGCTGTGGTCGGCATAGGCGCGCAGCCGCGCACCGAGCTGGCCGAGGGTTGCGGCCTCGCCGTGGCTGACGGGATCGTGTCCGATGAGCACCTGGCCACCAGTGCACCCGACATATACGCCGCAGGAGACGTGGCGAGCGTGTACTACCCCCGCTATAAGGCCCACATACGCTTGGAGCACTGGGCAGCCGCCCTCAACCAGGGGCCGGCGGCTGCACGCAGCATGCTCGGGCGAGCCACGCCTTACGACGAGACCCCCTACTTCTACTCGGACCAGTACGACTTCGGCATGGAGTACCGGGGGTGGGCCCCTCGCTTCGACCAGGTCGTGTTCCGCGGCGACAAAGCGGCGCGGGTGTTCATCAGCTTCTGGCTCCAAGACGGCGTGCCTGTGGCCGCGATGAACGCGAACATCTGGGACGCCGGTGACGCCATCGAGGCGCTCCTGCGTGCCGCACCAAGGGTAGGTACGGACCGCCTAGCAGACGGGTCGGTGCCCCTGGAGGAGCTCGCCCGCACGCACTAGTTCAGTGAGGCACTAGTTTACTAAGCCACTAGTACAGTAAACCACTAGTTCAGTAAGGCGTTAGTTCAGCGAGCCAGAGTGTCGTTGGCGGTGCCGGCGTACAGCTCGGCTGCGCGCCAGCAGTACCAGGCGACGACCGAACGGTACGGCACGAAAGGGTCGCCGAGGGCGAGGAGCTGCTTCTCCGACGGCATCGGGACTTTCCAGGCGAGGCCATAACCGCGGCGCACCCCCAAGTCACCAGCCGGCCAGACGTCGAGCCGACGGAGCTGAAAAATAAGGAACATGTGCACCGTCCAGGGGCCAATACCACGCACGCTCGTGAGGCGCTCAACCACCTCGTCGTCGGCCTGCCTGGCGAGGAGCCTCGGGCTCAGGGCCACGGTGCCGTCAAGGACCTTCCTGGAGAGGTCCGCCAACGTGGCAGCTTTGCTGGCCGACAGGCCTACTGCCCTCATGCCGTCGAGGCCAAGTGCCAGGACAGCTTCTGGAGACACGTCCGCGCCCAGAGCCTGCAATAGGCGCGCGTGGATGGCAGCTGCAGCCTTGCCGGCGAGCTGTTGGAAGACCACCGAGCGGACCAGCGCGGAAAAATGGGTGGCGAGCGGCGGCGTGAGCTTGGGCAGCCCGGCGGCGCGGACTAGCCCTGCCAGGACGGGGCTCCGGTCCGCCAGCTCCAGCGCTGCTGCCCTGTGGCGGTCCAAGCCTTTGCTGCCGTACGGCCTCTGAGCTGCCTGCCCACCTGGCACCACCGCAGTCTCCTCCAAGGGCAGGGGCTGGGTCAAACGCGTGATCGAACAGTTTGCCAAGACGCGACCAAGAGCGCTGTTAGGTGCGCTAACCTCACCGCTTTAAGGTTTCTCTAACAATCACCAATATGACGGCCGCGAGGCCGGCGAGGCACGATCGGAGGTTGCACAATGATTAGACAGTCCCACTGGAAAGCGGTGGCCGGCCTGAGCGCAGCCAGCGCGCTGTTGGCCGTGGGGGTGACTGGCCTGCCTGGTGTAGCGAGCGCCTCGAGCGCACATGCGGCCGGCAACACGGTCGTCACCTTCGCCGAGGGCCCTGGGACCCCTCCCAACTATATATTCCCCGAGACGAGCACTGCCAACCAGAGCCTTTACAACAACTCCCAGTTCATCAACCTCTTGTACCCGCTGGTGTACCTACCTGACCCCTACCAGCCCGTGATGGACTACAACCGTTCGATGGCCTACCCACCCAAGTTCTCCGACCACGACACGGTCGTCACGGTGACGCTCAAGCACTGGATGTGGTCTGACGGCACGCCGGTCACTGCGCGTGACCTGGTGTTCTACATAAATCTCGGCAAGGCGATGGGCACTACATGGGGCAACTACGCGGGGCCCAGCCAGTTCCCCTACAACTTGAAGAGCTACACGGCCGTAAATGCCTCGACCATCAAGTTCGTCTTGAAGAGCCCGATGAACCCTACCTACTTCATAGACAACGGCATCGACTACATCACCCCGATACCTCAGCACGCATGGGACAAGACTTGTGCGACCTGCCCAGTCGGCAACTACGACATGACGCCGGCCGGGGCCAAGAAAGTAGTCGCGTTCCTACAAAAGGAGGCGTCGGACACGAGCACCTACGCGACCAACCCTCTCTGGAAGGTCGTGGACGGGCCGTACATGCTCCAGAGCTTCGGGGGTGCCAGCTCACCTGACGTCTTCGTTGCGAACCCTCACTACTCGGGCACCCCACCAGCGGTCAAGACCTTCGAGGAGGTCCCCTTCACAACCGACTCTGCCGAGTTCATCGCCCTGCGCTCCGGCAGGGTCGACTATGGGTACGTCCCGAGCCAGGACATACCGGCCATCCCATCGGTGAAGGCCGAGGGTTACAACGTCACGCCAGTGCCGACATGGGGCTTCGACTACATAATCCCCAACCAGGCAAACCCACAAGTTGGCCCTATCTTGAAGCAGGCCTACATACGCCAGGTGCTCGCCCACCTAGTCGACCAAAACACGATGATCGCCCACTTCATGCAGGGCTACGGCGTGCCGACTTACGGGCCCACCCCGATCTACCCGAAGGGCAACCCCTTCGTCTCTCCCGCCGAGCTGCACAACCCCTACCCTTACTCTGTCTCGGCTGCGGAGAAGCTCCTGAAGCAGCACGGCTGGCAAGTGAACCCCGGCAAAGTCGACATCTGTGAGGTCCCGGGGCCAAGAGGCTGCGGCGCAGGTGTGACAAAGGGCGAGAAGCTCTCGCTCAACCTGCTCTACTCGAGCGGCAACACCACCCTCCAAGAGGACGCTGACCTCTTCCAGTCGGACGCCGCTTTGGCTGGCGTGCAGATAAACCCTCGCTCTGAGGACTTCAACACCGTGATCGCTCAGGTGCAGCCCTGTGTCCTGCCCAAGGACAAGGGGACCCCTTATTGCAAATGGCAGTTGGGCGAGTACGGCGGCATCAGCCTTTCGACCTACCCAAGCGGTGAGGGCCTGCTCAACACTGGTGGCGCTTTCAACGCTGGCCAGTTCTCCGACCCAACCCTGGACAAGCTCATCCAAAACAGCACCACTTCGAGCGACCTGTCCGTGTACAAGCAGTACGAGGACCTCGTCGTTAAGCTCGAGCCTTGGATCTGGCAGCCCGTTCCTGACAACATCTTCGCCACGAAGAAAGGGCTCTCAGGCTATGGGCTGACGAGCGAGTTCGACGGTGGGTTCGGCTATATCGAACCTGAGTTCTGGACCTTCAACAACAGGTAGGCCTTAACAGGCCGACGAGCCTTTGTGGCTAGTGGGGCGGTGAGAGCGTGCCAGGCCAGCGGCCGTGCCCGGGCGCTCTCACCGCAACTGCGCCAAGGAGCTTGTGCTTGTGCCCTCTTGTTGAGCGTGAACACGGGTCGGGGGAGGTGAAGCCCATTGACGGGCTACATCATTAGGCGGTTACTGCAATCGGTGGCAGTCCTACTGCTCGTGACGCTTATAATGTTCGCCCTGTTCCACATGCTGCCCGGTAACCCTGCCCGTGCGGAGCTAGGGGTAAAGGCTCAACCAGCCGCCATTGCTGCGTTCGACAAAATGCAGGGCCTCGACAAGCCGGTTTGGTACCAGTACTACCTCTACCTAGACCACTTGGCCCACGGCAACCTTGGCTTCTCTTACATACAAAACGCGTCTGTAGCGCTCCTGTTCGCCCAGCGGTTCCCCAAGAGCATCCTCCTCGTCGGCCTCGCGACTTTGGTAGCGGTCGTAATCGCCATCCCCCTTGGTGTCATGCAAGCCGTCAGGCGCAACAAGCCCGAAGACTACTTCTTCACTGGGACGTCGTTTGTTTTCTATTCTTTCCCCACTTTCTGGCTCGGCATAATCTTGATCGAGATCTTCTCTATCCAAGCGCACTGGTTGCCCCCCGAGGCACCAGAGGGCACGAACGTCGCCCAGATCCTCGCCAACTGGAAGGGCCTGGTGCTCCCGGTGCTGACGCTGGCGTTGGTGAGCATCGCAGCCTACAGCCGCTACATGCGCTCGTCGATGATCGAGAGCCTCGCCCAGGACTACATCCGCACCGCTCGCGCCAAAGGTGTCGGCCGAAGGGCCATCCTCCTGCGGCACGCACTACGCAACTCGTTGATACCTATGGCGACTCTGATAGGCCTGTCGCTGCCCAGCGTGCTGTCGGGGGCTGTCATAACAGAATCTGTCTTCAATTACCCAGGCATAGGCTTGCTCTTCTGGCAGTCCGCACAAAGCGACGTCCCGGTGCTGCTCGGCCTCACCCTGGTAGCAGCTGTCGGGGTCATCGTCGGCAACCTGGTGGCGGACGTCCTCTACGCAGTCTTGGACCCAAGGATCAGGTACTGAAATGGCTGCTCAAGTCGCACCCGGTGCTCCGTCCCTCATGGGGATAGCCACCCCGGCCGCGGGCGCAACCGAGCAGTACGAGGGCGGCGAGGCTCGTACCTCCGGCAGCGTCCTAAAGCTGACGCTGCGCACCTTCATCGAAAACAAGCTCGCAGTGGCTGGGCTTGCCATCTTGGTTTTCTTGGTGCTCTTCTGCTTCGTGGGCCCTCACATCTACGTGACCAACCAGCGCACGCTCAACCCAGCCAACTCCAACTACGCTCCAAGTGGCGCTCACCTCCTTGGCACCGATTCGGAGGGTTTCGACGTCCTCGGCCGTCTCATGGTCGCTGGCCAGAGCTCGATAGAGATCGGCCTTGCTGCAGGTTTCACGGCTGCCATCTTCGGGACGCTGTACGGGGCCGTGTCAGCCGTCGCCGGGGGCGTGGTCGACGCGGTCTTGATGAGGCTCGTCGACGCTCTCTATTCCCTCCCTGCGTTGTTCCTGCTGATCCTGCTCTCAGCGATCTTCGCGCCGAACCTGCCGTTGATGATCCTCGTGCTGGCCTTCATCGCTTGGCTCGGCCCTGCGCGGTTGGTGAGAGGAGAGGCGCTAACCCTTCGGACGCGCGAGTACGTCCAAGCGGTCAAGGTAGCCGGGGGTACACAAGGCCGCATAGTCGTTCGCCACATAGTGCCCAACGCCATTGGGACGATCATGGTGAACACGTCCTTCCTCATAGCGGACGCGATCTTGGCCCTCGCAGCTCTCAGCTACCTCGGCCTGGGCCTCCCGGACACGACTCCCACCTGGGGCGGCATGCTCTCCAACGGCACGAACGTGATCTTCGACGGCTACTGGTGGCAGCTCTACCCAGCGGGCATCGCCATCGTGCTCACCGTTGTTGCTTTCAACTTCATCGGGGACGCCCTGCGCGACAGCCTCGACGTGCGGCTGCAGAAGCGCTGAAACGGCCCGTCAGGCCGGCGCAGCCGTGAGGGACGAAGGGGATCCCTCGAGGGGTGCCTGCAAGGGGAAGTGGCAAGCGGCGAGGTGGCCAGGCCCGAACAAACGTAGCGGCGGTTCCTCTTCTGCGCACACCTGCTGGGCGAAGGGGCAACGAGTCCTAAAACGGCACCCGCTGGGCGGGTTGATTGCCGATGGCAGCTCGCCTCGGACCGTCTCTTTCCGGCGCACGACAGTGGGGTCCGCCACTGGGACTGTGTCGATGAGGCCTCGCGTGTAAGGGTGCGCCGGCCGCGCGTACAGGTCCTCGGCTGGCGCGACCTCGACGAGCTTGCCGAGGTACATGACGCCGATGGTGTCCGCCAAGTACTTGACGACGGCGAGGTCGTGCGAGATCAAGATATAGGTAAGGCCGTGGCGTTCCTGGAGAGCCCGCATGAGGTTCAGGATCTGCGCCTGCACGGAGACGTCGAGAGCCGACACAGGCTCATCGGCGACTATGAGCTTGGGCTGGAGCACGAGCGCTCGAGCAAGGCCTATACGTTGGCGTTGCCCACCAGAGAACTCGTGCGGGTAAAGGTCGCCGGCCTTGGGCGAAAGGCCCACCTCTGCGAGCACTTCTGAGACTCGCTCTTCCTGCTCGCGCCTCGTCCCTACGTGCTGTATGACGAGCGGTTCTCGGATGATGGAGCGGACCCTCATGCGCGGGTCCAAAGAAGAGTACGGGTCTTGGAACATGAGCTGGAGCTCCCGGCGGCGCATCCTGAGCCGGCGGCCCCTCAACGCCGACAGCTCTTGGCCCTCGAAATTGACTTTGCCGCTGGTCGGCTTTTCGAGGGCGACCACGAGCCTGCCGGTAGTCGTCTTGCCGCAACCAGACTCACCTACAAGCCCGAAGGTCTCCCCCTTGCGCACGGTGAACGAGACGCCAGACACGGCCTTCACAGTGCCTATCACCCTCTGTACGACAGCGCCGGCGGTGACAGAGTACTGCTTTTCAAGGTTTTCTACGCTCAGGACGACCTCCCTGCCCGAGAGCCTCTCTGAGAAGGGTGCCTTAGCGAAGGGGGTTGCGGCGGAGGTGCCCGCTGTGGTGCCGGCGCTAGGTCGGCCCTGCCGGCCAACCGGGTGGAAACACGCGAACAAGTGCTCCTCTAGGCGTGGCTCGCCGCCGGCAGCCCAAGGGCCCTCGTCTTCTGCAACATCATCTCCAGTGCGCCCCGAGGCCCGAAGTCGCGCGAGGCCCCCATCGGCCCCCAAAGGAGGTTCGCTTTGCCAGCAATCGTCTACTGCGTAGCGACAGCGGGGTGCGAACCGGCAATAGGAAAACGCCTTGGACAGGTCCGGCGGCAGCCCGGGGATCGAGTAGAGCCGCTCGCCTTTGTCCTGGTCGAGGCGCGGGATGGAGCCAAACAGTGCCTCGGCGTAGGGATGCCTCATCTCCCCGAAGAGCTCGCGCGTCGTCGCTGCCTCGACCACCTTGCCCGCGTACATGACCATCACCCTGTCGGTGCGGGTAGCGATGACGCCCATGTCATGGGTGATCAGCAGGACCGCCATGTTGAGCCTGGAGCGCAGCTCGTCGATCAAGTCGAGGATCTGGGCCTGGATCGTGACGTCGAGGGCGGTAGTGGGCTCGTCAGCTATGAGCAGCTTTGGCTCGCACGAGAGAGCCATCGCTATCATCACGCGTTGGCGGAGCCCGCCGGAAAGCTGGTGTGGGTACTGGTGGATACGCTCTTCGGGACGAGGCATGCCGACCAGGCGCAGCACCTCGACCGCGCGTTCCAACGCCTCTTGCTTCGAGGCCCCCTTGTGGATCCTCACAGGCTCGGCAATCTGACGGCCTACCGTCCAAGTGGGGTTCAGCGACGTCATTGGGTCCTGGAAGACCATCGCCACGTCGTTGCCCCGGAGCTTTTGCATCTCCTTTTCGGGGCAGTCAACGAGCTCACGCCCAGCGAGGCGGATACTGCCACCGGTGATGTGGCCCACGTTTGGCAGCAGCTTCATTACAGCAAGGCCCGTGGTCGTCTTGCCGCAACCCGACTCGCCCACAAGGCCCAGGCACTCCCCAGCGCGCACAGCCAACGACACGCCGTCGACGGCTTTCACGTTGGCGTTGCGAAGATGGAACTCTGCACGCAGGTCACGGACCTCTAGCACCACGTCAGAAGGACCGGCGTCCCCCGTCAACCGAACGCTATCGGTCCCCATGGCACATAAAGGTTAGCCGGCCAGCCACACCCGAGCAGCCGCGGCACCTTTGGGGGCAATGGGTTGGCCTTCCTAAACCAGCCCGGCAACGCCCGTAGGCGGCGCTCAGTTATTTACCTGATGAAACCCTGTAAAGCACCCTTCGCAACACTTGCATTGTACTGCGCGGCCGCGCTTTGCACCCCTCATGCTGCCATTTTGACCGACGCGTCCTCTCGCTCCGCGACGTCGTCAGGCCTGGGCAACTTCCACCCGCTTTCGGTGACTTTCGTGTCCCTCGACCACGGCTGGGCCCTCGGTACCGCGCCCTGCAAGGCTGCGGGGGCGTGCCTCAGGCTGGCGCAGACGTCCAATGCCGGCCGCAGCTGGTCCCAGCAAGCTCTTCCAGCAAAGCTCGTCGCCGCCGCCGACCGGCCCGTAACCAACGGCCTTGGAGCAGGGAAGGCAGGTTACACTCGCCTGCCTGCCGTCCTCTACGGTGGCTACGCGCTCAACGTGCGCTTCGCCAATAGCGACGACGGTTGGATCTGGGGCGGGCTCTCGACGTCTCCTAGCGCCGTGCAGGCTGAACTGTGGTCCACAACTGACGGGGGGGAGACCTGGAGGCAGGTCGCCGTCCTACCAGGCTCGCTAGCCCCCTATAACGGGAAGGTGCTCGACCTCGAGGCAGCTGGTGGCTACGCGTACATGGTGGCCCCCAACGACGCTGGCACGCTCAGCATAGAAAGCTCTCCCGTAGGTTCCAGTTCCTGGCACCTGGACAGGGCTCCTCGTATGGGACAGCCCGCCGGCGGTGGTGAGCTCCAAGCCGCCATAGTGCTCCAAGGTGGCAACGGCTGGGTGCTTGCAGGCAACGACCGTGGCGTGACAGGGAGCGCGAGGCTCGCCTCAGGGGCAAGGACAACCTGGACGAACTGGCCCGCGCCCTGCGCCAAGGTGGGCGACAGCTTCGTGGTGCCGGCGGCGTCGACCTCCTCTAACCTCGTCACAGCTTGCCAGATGGGCGGGTTCGCCTACCCTTTGTCCAAGTACGCCCCTCCAGGGGCCAAGTTGGGCTCCTGGTGGCTCTACTATTCTCATGACAGCGGCGAGAGCTGGGCTACGGGGCCCGAGCTCGGCCCGGGAGGCTACCCCTTCGGCGGCCTCCTCGCCTCGCCGAGCCCGGGAACTGTGCTCATGAGCTACGGGTTCGCCCGTTCGGCCCCGCCGGCCGAACTGCTAGCGAGCTTCAACAACGGCCACACCTGGGTGAGCGTCTACAAGGGAGACTTCTTTTACCTTGGCTTCACCAGCGCGTTGCAGGGGGTGGGCATCCTGCAAGCCTCCTCGTCGGACGTGGCTGACACCCAGATGGTGATGACCTTCGACGGCGCTAAGCACTGGTCTGTAGTCAAGTTCTGACGTACTGGGGCTCGCGTAGCGTAGCCCTTAGGCCCAAGGGACCGGACGACCTCCACTGGGGGAAAGTTGCCGACTTAGCGAAGGTACGCGAGGTAGGGGCCATGCAGCTCGCGGTACTCGGCGAAAAGTTCCTTGGCAGCGCTGAGGCCAGGTACGAGCGGGTGGAGGGCGAGGGCTCGCACCGCCATGCCGGCGTCGGCATTGACGGCGGCGTCCACCAGCATCCTCTCGTACTCTTTCATCTGCGTGACGAGGCCTCGAGCCGAGCGGGGAAGCTCGCCGGCCGCCAGTGGCTGGATACCCCCAGCGTGGACGTAAGAGGGTACCTCCACCACGTCGTCGGGCTCGAGGAAGCCAACCGCCCTGCCGTTGCGGGTGTTCACTATCACTTGGGCGGGCTGGCGAGCCGTAAGGCCTGCGATCACCCTCAGGGCTACCCCCTCGTAACCACCAACCTTGGCCTGCTCGATCAATTCTGGGCCTGCTGCCCTTCTTCTCGCCCGAGCACTCTCTTGGCCGCTCGCACCCTCGGTGTCGGTACGCATGTAGGTGTCCCGCCGCACCCCGAGCAGCGCCGAGTACTCGGACCATGCCTGCCTGACACCGCCTTTGTCGAAAGCACGGCCGATGCCAGAAAGCAGCTCCTCGTTCAGCCGCAAGACGTCTTGGCCACGGCTCGAGCCGGCTCGCTTCACGCCTTCCACGTAGCGAAAGGGGTCATAGTAATAGTACACGTACTCAGTGGGGATGGCCCCGACCTGGCGTACCAAGTCAGCGTCGAAAGCAGAAAAGCGATGGTCGAAGCGCTGCAGCTCCTCGTAACGGCGCAGCAGCTCCCCGAGGCGTTCTTGGCCGGCGACACGGAACGACGTCACCCAGCCGAGGTGGTTGAGCCCGGCATAGAGCCAGGAAACCTCCTCTGAGGGCACGTGGGCAAACTCTGCGAGCTTCTCCAACGCGCTCCCCGGCGTGTCGCACACACCGACGGCCGCAACACCTCCGTGCAGTAGCAGGGCCTGGGTGATAATCCCAGCTGGGTTGGTGAAGTTGACAAGGGTTGCCGAGGGCGCCACACGTCTCAGCGTCTCACAGTAAGAGAGCACCACCGGGATCGTGCGGAGCGCCATCATGGCCCCTCCCGGGCCAGTGGTCTCCTGCCCCACGAGGCCACGCTTCAGGGCTACCTGTTCATCTATCACCCGACCTTGGTCCCCTCCGACCCGCACAGCGGAGAAAACGAAGTCCGCCCCTTCGAACGCATCTTCTGGGCTCGCTGCAAGGTGAACGGCCCCTGGCTTGCCTAGTGGGCTGGCCAGTTCGACCGAAAGCCGCCCAGTCGTCTCGCGCCGCTGTGGGTCCGGCTCCCACAAAGAGATCTCAGAGAACAAGTCACCCCCCGGCAACCCTGAGCCTCCCGTGAGGACAGCCCGCACGAACGCCGGCATACGCGCCCCGCCACCACCCAGGACAGCCAACTTCACCTTGCTCGCCCCCGAAAATAACCGCTGTCGGAGGCCGCCCTCTGGCCGCTAGCCCTCCATAGCTCCGGCAAGTCCAGCTCACCCGATGCCCCAAGCCTCGCAGCTGCCTCCGAGCCCGCCTGGTTCGCAAGCGCCGCGGCCTCGAGGAGGCTAGCCCCAAGGGCCAAGCCCCCTATGAGGGCGCCAGCAAAGGCATCGCCCGCGCCCGTCAAGTCTTTCACCTCCACTTGCTTCACGCCCTCTGTCACGTCTACACTCCGGCCACCCTCGGCCAAAGTTGCACCCCTGCCGCCGCGCTTGCAGACGACGAGGGGGCTCCAAGACGACGCTACCCTCAACGCGCGGTTGAAGTCACCCTCGCCAGTCACACGCCGTAGCTCCTCCTCGTTGGGGAGGAAAAGGTCACCGAGCTTGGCACATTCGACCACTGCCTCAGGGAAATCCTCGATCTCCTCGAAGTTCACGTCCACCGCTACCTTGGTGCCTACTGCGCGTGCTTTCTCGACGACGCGGACAGCCTCTGGGCCAGCGTGCAGGTAAGCCCATCGTGGCCTTAGCGCGTCTAGTACGTCGCACCATCGTTTTGCTTCGCGCCCTTCGAGGTCGGGTCTCGGTGGCATATGCGTCATAAACGCCCTGTCTCCTTGGTAGTTGACAACGACGGTTACCCCCGCGACCGGGCCCTTCACGTGCAGGCAATCGTCGGTGCCCACGCCCTCGGCGAGGCAGAGGCGCTCTGCCAGGGCAGAACCAAGGTCATCGCCCAAGATGCTGGCAACTGCGGCCGCTGCGCCACCACGGCTAGCCGCTACTGCCGAGGTGACCGCCCCCCCACAAGAAAATGCGAACTCCTCTATGAAAACCTCTTCGCCTGGCCTCGGCAGCTTGTCGGTGTGGCCGAACACCACCTCCAAGAAAACTGACCCGAACGACACAAAGTCCCACGTTCGGCCCCTGCGCGGGCTCAACTGCCCACCTCTGTGGCGATGGTGGAAGTACTAGCAGGAGCGTTCACGTGGCAAGCCGCACGGTGGCCTGGGGACACCAGCTCGAGCCGAGGAGTCGCTTGCGAGCAAACTTGTGCGGCCAAAGGGCAACGCCAGCGGAACCTGCACCCTTCGCCAGGGTCGACCACCCGGGGCGGCTCCCCCACGTCCGGCGGAGTGACGCCGAGCGGTGCGCGCGGGTCCGGGACCGCTGAAAGCAACAACTGGGTGTACGGGTGGACAGGCTCCTGCAGGACTTCCTCTACTGGCCCGTACTCCACTAGGTGGCCTGCGTACATGACCAGGACACGGTCAGAGACATAACGGGCGGACGCAATGTCATGAGTTATGTAGAGCACAGAAACCATTTCTTCGTCACGCAGCCGAGCCATCACGTTCAGAAGCCCTATCCGGATCGACACGTCGAGCATCGAGACGGGCTCGTCGGCGATTATGAGCTTTGGCCGGTAAGACAGCGCCTGCGCAAAGCCTACCCGCTGGCGTTGGCCACCGGAAAGTTCGTACGGGTACTTAGACATGACTTGAGCGGGCGGCACGAGGCCGACCGTTTCGAGGACTCGCTCAGCCTCGGCTTGGCGCTCTCGGCGCCCTAGCTCCCGACGGTGGAGCTTGAGGCCGCGCGTCAGGACATAACCCACCGTGTGGGCAGGATTAAGCGAGCTGAACGGGTCCTGGAAGACCATGGGTACCTGCCCCCTGTAGGCAAGCAGGTCTCTACGCCGGCGCAGTTGGCTGACCGGCTTCCCCCGGAAGAAAATCTCCCCCTTGGTCGGCCGGTAGACCATGGTGAGCAACCTGGCGACGGTGGACTTGCCCGAGCCTGACTCGCCCACCAAGGCCACGACCTCCCTGTCGGAGATCGCCATGTCCAGGTCGTCAACGGCGTGCAGGGACCGCCCACGAAGCCCACCAATGCGGAAGTGACGCGTAAGCCCCTTGGCCTCCAGCAGCACGTCAGGCACGCAGGGCCTCCTCACCGGCAGGAGCCGCTGGCCGGCGGCCAGGGACCTGCTTCGCGTACAACAGGCACCGGACCTCAGCCTCGCCAACGTTGCGCAACCCCGGGCCTTCCTCAAGGCAGGCCGGCATGACCTTCGGGCAGCGCGGGCTAAAGTTGCACCCTGCAGGCAGGCGCGAAAGGTCGGGTGGGGAACCCGGGATACCTTCCAGCACAGCCTTAGGGCCACGCACAGACGGGAAAGCGTCGAGCAGGCCTTGAGTGTAGGGGTGTAGAGGCGCCTCGAAAAGTCGCTGGGTCGCCTGCGACTCCACTACCTGCCCCGCGTACATGACGAGCACCCTGTCGGAGAAGTGCGATACGAGCGACATGTCGTGCGTAACGAAAATGACCGCAAAGCCCAACTGTGCCTGCAGTTGCTTCACTTGTACCATAAGCGAGCGCTGCGCCACGACGTCTAGGGCAGAAGTTGGCTCGTCCATCAAGATGAGCTCGGGTGAAAACAGCAGCGCCATAGCAATCATTGCCCGTTGCCGCATCCCTCCAGAAAGCTGGTGAGGGTAGCTACGAAGGTGCACCGGGTCGATGCCGACCATCCGGAGCACCTCCTCGCTCCGGGCCCGGATCTTCCGCTTGTCCCGTTCGCCGTGAGCTCTCATCGAATCGGCGAACTGTGCACCGATCGAGGTCACCGGGTTGAGCGCGTTCATGGCAGACTGCATGACCACTGACAAAGCGCTCCAGCGCAACGCCCTCAGCTGTTTGTCGCTCATGGCTACCATGTTGATGCCCCGGAAGGTCACGCTCCCGCCGGCCAGTTCCGCGGGCGGCGACAGCAGCCGAGCTATGGCAAACAAAAGCGTGGACTTGCCGCAGCCCGACTCACCCACCACCGCGAGGAACTCGCCCGAGGAGAGGTCAAAGCTCACGCTGTCGACAGCTCTCGCCGCGCCTCCCTGGCCAAGGTAGTCGACAGACAGCCCCCGCACGCTGAGGACTGGCGTCACCGACGCCGCCTTCGCCGCACTGGCCTCAGAGCCGGGTTGCTCACCTCATCGAAGGCGTACTGAAGAAGCGCGAAACCTGCGCCGAGCAACGCGATGCACACACCCGGCATGATTGCCCACAAGGGCGACCCAGCCTGGAGCGCCTCGTTGTTTTGAGCCCAGTACAACATCGTCCCCCACGACAACGTTTCCGGGTTGCCCAAGCCCACAAACTGCAGGCCTGCTGCGGTGATCACCGAGTATATCGTCGTCCCGAGGAAGATCGCCACAATAAGTGACGTCATCGTAGGCAGCAGTTCCGAAAATATTACCCGCCAACTGCGCTCCCCCCTCAGCCGAGCCGCGACCAAGAAGTCCCTGTTGCGTAACGACAGCGCCTGCACCCTCAGCTGCCTCGCGCCATAGGACCACCCCGTGACGACCAGTACCGCTATCAGGATCGAGTCGCCGCCGTTCTTCGAGTACGCTGCGATGACCACGACGAGCGGGAACGCTGGCAGCACCAAGAACACGTCTGTGACCAGCGACAACACGTCGTCTGCTAAACCCCCGAGGTAAGCAGCGCTCACCCCCACGGCCACCGACAGCACCGTTGCCAGGCCACCTGCCACCACCGCGATGAACATCGACTGACGAGTGGAGTACACCAGCTGTGCAAAAAGATCCTGGCCGTAGGCCGTTGTCCCAAGCAGGTGTGCCGCCGACGGGCCCAAAGATGGCGGGTACACTTCCGCGTTGGGGTTGTCGTGCGCCACGACGCCCGGGAAGAGCGCCAGGAAGCTGAAGGCTAGCAAGATAACTAGGCCCGCTGTCGCTTTGCGGTTGGACATGACCGCCTTCAGTAGGCGGCCCAGCGTCCCTCCCTTGGCTCGCTGCCAAAGCTCCCCTGCGAACGGCACTGGGCGCTGCTCTGCCGCTGCGGTAGCCATCGCGCCTAGCTATGCCTGTACCCTCGTACGAGGGTCAAGCACGATCGTCACGAAGTCCATCACCAGCACTGCGACGAGCACGGCAACCGTGATGAACAAAAACAGCGTCTGCATAAGAGCGTAATCCTCGTTTTCAACAGCTTGTAGCAACATGTAGCCTACGCCCGGGTAATCGAAAACGTACTCGACCAAGATGGCGCCTGACACCACGAACCCCAACGACATGGCAAAGCCCGTCAAATTAGGCAGGACAGCATTGCGGCCCGCGTAATTAAACATGATGCGCGCCGGTGACAAGCCCTTGGCTCGAGCCATCCGCACATAGTCCTCAGCGAGCACAGAGATCATGTTGTTACGCATCGTCAGCACCCAACCTCCAACGGACGTAACCAGTATCGTGAGGCCAGGCAAGACAGCGTGGCGAAGCACATCTGCTACAAAATGCCAAGTAAAACTGACAGTATCTGTGCCCGAGTAGCCAAACCCTTGGGGGAACCAGTGCAATGTCACTGCAAACAAAAGCAGTGCAAGCATAGCCAAAAAGAAATAAGGGAACGCACCAAGGATAACAAATAGCGGAGGCAGTAGGCTGTCGAAAGCCCCGTTCCGTCGCCACGCTGAGCCAACCCCGACCAGTGTGCCAACCGCAAAAGCCAGCACTGTCGTGACGCCAACCAGGCCGAGGGTCCAGGGCAAGGCGGAGAAAACCACCTTGGAGACCTGCTCAGGGAAGAAAGTGAGAGAGGTGCCAAAATGCCCAGACAGCGTGTTGCCTAGGTACGAAAAGTACTGGCGCAGCGCGCTTTCGTTGCTGTTGACCCCGAAAGCGATTTCTAAAGCCTTTAGAGCGGTCCCGTTTAGCTTCCCCTTGTACCTGGCCATCATAGCGATCGCTGGGTTGCCAGGCATGAGCCGCGGGAGCACGAAGTTGATAGTCAGGCACGCCCAGAGCGTCAAAAGGAAAAAACCCAGGCGGCGCAGGACGAAACGCACCTAGTCCCGCCCCTTGCCGCCCGTGGTCATCGGTGTACGCCTACCTGAGGGAGCTCCAAGAAGCTCGCCCGGCTCACTTCGGCACGAGGTGCAGCAAAAGCACCTCGTTGTCAGGGACGATGTATATAGCTGGTTGGGCAAAGGGGTTTCGCGGCGTAACCCACCCAGAGAAGTCAGCAGTGTTGTACTGGTACCAGTCCACCTCTTCGGTCATGGGGATCACCGGCACCTGCGACAACATGACCTGCTCAAGCTGGTCCACGATGCGGTGCTGGACGGCGACCGAGGTCGTCGTAGCGTACTCGTCGATCAGCTTGTCGGTGGCTGGGTTGGAATAACGCTCGTAGTTGGTGGTGGCTGGCTTGCCAAGGGGAGCCGTGTTGCCGCTGTAGAGCAGCTGGCGAAGCTCGTAGTAGGGCGTGGGCCCACCAGTCTCGTTGTCGTAGGCGAGCTGGAAGCGCCCGTAGAGCAGGTCTGGCGTGAAGTCGGTGCTGGAAAGGTTCTCCGGCGTCACTTTGATCCCAACCTGTGCGAGCTCTGCCTGGACCACCTGGACCGACGCCACCCAGTCGGAGTTGCCGCCCACGTTGATAATCGAAAATGCCAACTTGGTCTTGCCCTTCTCCATCACCCCGCCAGGTCCCATCTTGTACCCGGCCTTTTCCAGGAGCGAGCGCGCCTTAGCGGGGTCGTACGTGTAGTCGTACTTGGCCAGAAGGCCCTTGTCCAACCAGGAGGAGAACGTCGGTGTCACGATACCGGCCTGGTTGGAAGGCGGCTCGTAACCATATTCGCCGATCGCTGACACCCGCGGCCGGTCTATCGCGTAAGCCATGGCTTGGCGGACGACCAGCTGGTTGAGCGGGGGCTTGTCGAGGTTGATGAACATGCTCACATTCGCGATCGGCGGGAACCAGTAGTGGTTATTGGGGTTACGCGAGAGGTAAAAGGCCTTGATGTTGGGTATGAACTGGGCACCCAGCTGAGCCTGGCCGGTCGCGAGCTCTTCGTTGGCGGGGGTGTTGGACGTAAAGGCCGGGTACTCTAGGGTCTTTACCTTTGGCAGGCCTGGCTGCCAATAGTGGGGGTTGGCCGTATAGGTAATGTTTTCGGCTGTACAGGAGCTCACAGTGTACGGCCCCGTGCCGATGGGGGAAGAGTCTGCAAAGTTGACCGGGTTTTTCACGGAAGACCAAATGCTCTCAGGAAGGATAAAAACCTGGTCAGCGACATAGTAGAAATAGGGCACCGCTGGCGCTTTGAACGTGAGGACAACGTTGTCGCCTTGCTGGGCAACGCTCTGCAAGACGCTCCAGATCGAGTTCAGGTCCATCGCGGGGTACTTCTTCAACAGGTCGAACGTAAAGACGACGTCTGCGGGTGTCAAGGGAGACCCATTGGAGAACTTGACACCCTTGCGGACCGTGAAAGTGAGCACTTTGTTGCCATCGCTCCAGTGGTAGGAGGTAGCCAACCAAGGCGTCGTCTTCGCGTTTTCGAGGGTGTCGACGAACATTAGCGGCTCGTAGACGAACCCGGCCGACAATGTATCTACGGTCGGGTTGTACGGGTTGAACCCGCACGGCCACAGCTCGCCGGACTCGTTGGAAATAGTCAGCACCCCAGAAGCGGCGTTGCGGGGGCTTGCGCTCGCCTGAGGTGCCCCACTTGCGCTCACAGCCGTCAAGCCCAGCGAGAACGCCAATGGCACAGCCAGGCTGACGGACAAGAAACGTCTTTTCATGCTGTCTTACCTCCTCGGTAGGGGTCATTTGCTCGGGCTCGCCCGCGGCGCTCATGTCGTGACGTGGGCCTTAGGCCTGGCCGGGGCGCTACGGGCCACCGACAACCCGTCGGTGCACCCCTTTGGCCCCTTTGCATGCGTTTACGTGCGTTCGCCGCAGGCGGGAGCGGCGCCCAACCTCGCCCGTCGGGCAACCGAACATCGAGCGCGACCCGGGTGCCACCCCTACGGGCACCCAAGATGTCCCCCTCCATCGGTTACGGCCCTTACAAACGGGCCCTAGCAACGTGGGCAGCCACAGATAGTAAGGTATCCTAATTGTGGGGCAGCTAGCCAGTCGAGGCAGGGGTGCCAAGGCCGAGGGGCACGCGGCCAGGGCAGTGGCGGGCGAGGCCAAGGGCTCGGCACTGGCTGTGGGCGCGAGCCGGCCCCTTTGGGCTGGTGAAGCGCCGAGCGGGCGCTTAGACGCCAGCCGGCGAGCCGGGGGCGCCGCCACCAAGGAGCGGGCGGGCCGCCCACAGCTCATGCGAGCGATCAATGAGCGGCTCCTCCTCGAGCGGATCCGCTCTCACGGGCCGCTTTCCCGGGCAGAGTTGGCACGCTCGTCTGGGCTCTCCAAACCGACCGTCGCACTGGCGCTAGCCAACTTGGAGTACGACGGGCTCATCAAGCTGGCAGGGCGGCGCACGGGGTCGCGAGGCCCAGCGGCTGCGCTGTACGAAGTGCGGCCCGACGCTGGCTACGTGGTGGGACTAGATGTGGGCAGGGAGTTCCTAAGGGGTGCCCTCGCCGACATAACAGGCACGGTCCTGTCTCGCCTGTCCCGGCCTGCGGGAGCCTCCAACGCCGCCGCTCGGGTTGGGGAACTGGCAGCGCTGGCGGACGAACTAGCCACCATGGCCAGCGTTGCCCGCGCCGATGTGAGCCAGGTCGTCATCGGCAGCCCGGGCGTGTACGACCCCCACCGTGGGGCGCTAGCCCTTGCCGCCAACGTCCCTGGGTGGGAGAGCCCCAAGGTCCTCACCAGGCTTCGCAAGGCGCTCGGGACGAACACTCTCATTGAGAACGACGTAGACCTGGCTGCGCTCGCCGAGCGTGACCTCGGGCATGGGCGCGAAGCGAAGACATTTTGTTTCGTCTCTATCGGCACCGGCGTCGGGATGGGCCTCGTGGTCGACGGGCAACTCCATCGCGGGGCGCACGGGGCTGCTGGAGAGATCGCCTACCTCCCCATCGGCGACGCTGCCGTAAGCCCCGCCGAAGCTCGACGGTTCGGGCACCTAGAAGCGGCTGCTTCGGCCTGTGCTGTCGTAAAAGCTGCCAAGGACGCAGGTTTGAGCGCGCCGGGCTCGGCCCGCCAGGTCTTTGCCGCGGCAGCCCAGGGGGACAAGGCCGCTGCGTGCGTGGTGGAACGCGAAGTGGGGCTCATCGCTCGAGCCGTCTCGGCCGTCGTCGCCGTGGTCGACCCAGAACTAGTAGTGCTCGGTGGGGGCATTGGACAAGCAACTGGGTTTGCAGAGGCTGTAGCGGGCGAGCTCAAAAGTTTGGTGCCCTTCGTGCCTGAGGTGAGGGTCTCTGCCCTCGGCGATGAAGCGGTTGCAGACGGCGCGGTGGCTCTCGGCCTCGAGCTAGCCTGGAAGGGCCTGCTGGACAGGTTTTGAGGTCTCCCCGGCGACCTCCTTGGTGCTACAAAGCGCACCACAGAGGCGGAAGCGCAAGGCTTCGAGGCTCCAGGCGTACTAGACAGGACCTGCGATGAGGTACGTGTTCAGGCCACCAGCGGACGTCGCTTCTGGGTTGCTCACACTGCCCTGGCACCTGCCTCTAGAAGACTGGGACGACGACCGCCTCGTCGAGATCCGTCACGTAGGCACTTCACGCCACATCGTGCGCTTCGTGGCCGACTCAGGCCGCCTTTACGCGTTGAAAGAGATGCACGAGGTGCTCGCGCGCCGAGAGTACCGGATGCTGCGCAAATTGCTGGAGCTGGGGATCCCCTCGGTGGAGCCGCTCGGGATCGTCGTGGACCGCGGCAACCACGAGGGTACCCCGCTCGACGCGGTGCTGTGCACTCATTACCTCGAGTACTCGACGACCTACCGCGCCTTGTACTCCGACCCACACCGGCCCCGGCCTACCGACAAGCTCCTCGACGCCCTGGTCGAGTTGCTGGTACGGCTCCACCTTGCGGGCTTCTTCTGGGGGGACTGCTCCCTGTCCAACACCTTGTTCCGCCTCGACGCAGGCGCGTTCCAGGCCATATTCGTGGACGCCGAGACGACCGAGCTCCACTCGACTTTGTCAGATGGCCAGCGCGAGTACGACGTGGAGCTAGCCTACGAACGCGTGGGGGGCGAGCTGCTCGACCTGCAGGCCGCTGGGTTGCTCCCGCTCGACGTCGAGCCGATCGACCTTGCGGCCGAGATCCCCGAGCGCTATGGGCGGCTTTGGTCAACTCTCACCGAGGACGTCGTCATACGGCCCGAGGAGCAGCGCTACAAGATCGCCGAGAGGCTCCGGCGGCTCAACGAACTAGGCTTCGACGCCGACGAGGTCGAACTCGTGAGCGCAGACGGCGGTTTTCACCTGAGAGTCCGCACTAGGGTGGCCGAACCGGGCCACGACCGGCTCACGCTTCGCACTCTTACGGGCCTCGACGCGCAGGAGAACCAGGCTCGGCGACTGCTCAACGACATCGCCAGTTTCAAAGGCCACCTGGAGAAACAGACTGGCAAAAAGATCCCGATGATGGTGGCGGCCAGCCGCTGGCTCCACGAGGTCTACGACAAGGTGATGGCCCTCATGCCCGAGGAGCTGGCTACTCGGCTACCTCCTGCCGAAGTGTTCCACGAAGTGCTGGAGCACCGCTGGTTCCTCTCGGAGCAAGCGGGCCGGGACGTGGGCACGACGGCCGCAGCCAGGGACTACTTCGACCGAGTGCTACCTTCGGTACCTGAGCAGCTCCTCAGCGTGCCCGCAGAGGCGCCAGCAGCGCGCTTCGGAGAGGACACAGGCCAGTGGTTGGTACCGGTCTGGCCCTCCCCGGAAGGGCCACAGCCAGCCCAGCCACAACCTGGGCCTCAGCACGGGGCGCTCCCCGCAATGGGCACCGTAGGCACTGACATCGGGACGAAGGACGGCACTGGCGCAAAAGACCAGGCTACCGCCCCCAACCTCACGCCACAGCAGGCTCTAGGTGCTCGCTCGCCGGCAGCACAGCCAGAGCAAGGCCGCCCTACTCCACCACACGACAAGAGCCCTACGCGGGGAGCTTGAACCCAACGGGGCTCCGGGCGCCGGGCGCCGCCTCCCCGACGAGCCGCCTCCCCGAGAGCCTCGCCCCCGACGAGCCGCCTCCGCGAGAGCCTCGTCCCCGACGAGCCGTCTCCCCGACGAGCCCCTCTCCGACGAGGCCACAGGCCTAAGTAGGGCTGACATGCCCAAGTAGGCATGTCCAAGCATGCCTAAGTATGTCTAAGTATGCCTAAGTATAAGGAGAAGCCCCAGTTCTCGCTGCCGAGCCCAAGACGTGGCCGCCGGCAGCTTGCGCCGGAGCCGGCCCAGCTAAAAGACGCTGAGACCCCGTGGGCCACAAAAGGCGGTAGCGTCGGTTTGAGAAGGAGAGGAGGCCAAACGGTTGAGTGGCTCCGGCAGCCGATGAAACATTTCTCCAGGCCTGCCTGGCCCTATAGGTAGGGCAACCGCTTGCGTAACCTGGCTCGGCATGGTACGATAATTGAGAGGGACCGTACGCCGGTAGTGGCTGAGGCCGGGGTGGTGAGGGGGATGGCGAAGACGACCATCAAAGACGTTGCAGGGCTGGCGGGCGTGTCGCCGTCGAGCGTGTCGCGTTCGCTGCGCGGCAAGGGTGGCGTCTCAGAAGCAACCACTGAGCGGATACGCAATGCCGCAGAGCGGCTGGGCTTTACAGTCTCACCCGCCGCCTACAGGTTGGCAACGGGCCGGACTGGCACGGTCGCAATCGTCATGCCCTACTTGACGAGGTGGTTCTTCGCCGAACTGCTTGGTGGAGCGGAAGAAGTGGTACGGCAGGCAGGCCTGGACCTACTCGTTTACCACGTCGGTGACACTCAGAACCGCCAAAAGTACTTCTCGTCGGGCATCTTGCGCAAACGTGTCGACGGTGTCCTCCTCGTCACCTTGGCCCTGACCGAGCCGGAAATCTGCGCCCTGCGCAGCTTGGACGTCCCGGTGTGCATGGTCGGTGCTGAGGTGGAGGGTTTTTCGAGCATCTGCGTAGACGACGAAGCAAGTGCCCGCATTGCGGTCCAGCACCTCATAAACCTCGGCCACGAGCGCATCGCCATAATTTCGGGTGACCCCAACGAGCCCATGCACTTCACGGTCCCCCTGCGCCGGCGCGCCGGCTACCGCTCTGCTCTAGAGTCAGCTGGCCTACCGGCCGGGCCGGAGCTCGAGGCCCACGGCGCCTTCAGCGTCGAAGGGGGCGAGCAGGCCACTTTCGAGCTGCTCGGCAGGCGCGAACTGCCTACCGCGATCTTCGCTGAGTGCGATGAGATGGCCTTCGGGGCGCTCAAAGTGCTCCGCCAGGTTGGCCTCCGCGTGCCTGCGGACATCTCCGTCGCCGGCTTCGACGACCACCCAATGGCCAGCTATTTCGGGCTGACAACCGTACGGCAGGAAGTGGCTGAGCAAGGGCGCGCGATAGCCGAAGTGCTCGTACGCGCCGCCAACGAGGCCGGAGAAGCTCATCCAGCGCGCTTGACGGCGCCTACCCGCCTAGTAGTGCGAGAGACGACTGCCCTAAGGGCGGGGCAGGTGCTCAGCCGAAGCCGACGGCAGCTTGGCTTAGACCTAAAGAGGCCTCGGCACCGAGCCTCTTTACCCAGGGTGGCCGCGAGCCCACCTATCAACGGGCACGACCGGCTCCCCACCGTAACAAAGGAAAAGAAAGGAGAGATATGACCATGAAGCCCACAACTCCCGAGGCGAGGCCGAAGCCAAAGCGCAGGTACCGTCCCAAGCTGGGTGCGGGAGCGTTCGCCTCACTGGCTGCCGCCCTCACGGTGGCTGGGGTCGCAGCCGCTCCGAGCGCAGTGGCGGCCACCCACCATGCCTCGTCCGTGACCACCATCACCTGGTGGGCGAGCCCGATCTCGACCAGCGGGCCGGACCTCCGCAAGGTCCTCATCAGCGCCTTCGAAAAGGCGAACCCCAATATCAAAGTCAACCTCCAGACCGCGCCCACCAACACGGACACAAACCGAGCAGACCTTGTAACGACGATCTCGGGTGGTGCCAAGACACCAGACGTCTTCATGGGTGACGTGATCTGGCCCGGCCAGTTCGGCGCCCACGACTTGGCGCTGCCGCTTTCCAAGTACCTGCCGAAGAGCTTCTTTAGCCGCTTCGCGCCTGGGCTGGTTGCGGGCGCGAGCTACAAGGGCCAAGTCTACGGGGCACCTTTCTTCCAAGACCAGGGCTTCCTCTATTACAGGAAGGACCTCTTGGCGGCGGACCACATGGCCGTGCCGAAGACCTGGCAACAGCTCGCTTCTGAAGCAGCCACGCTCGTAAAGCAGCACAAAGTTAAGTACGGCTTCGTGTTCGAAGGTGCGTCCTATGAAGGTGGCACTTGTGACTTCATGGAGTACTATGCAGACACTGGCGGGTCGGTGCTGAACGCGAGCGACAGCAAGTCGGTCTTCAACGTTGGCGACGCGACCAAGGTGCTAACGTTCCTGCGGGGGCTCATCACCTCTGGTGCTTCACCCAAAGCGGTCACGACGTTCGAGGAGCCTCAAGCAATGGCTGCGTTCCAAAACGGGCAGGCCGCGTTCCTCCGCAACTGGGACTACGCGTGGGGCGTTGCCAACTCTAAGGGCATGGCGTCGGCTGGCAAAGTGGGCGTGGCACCGTTGCCGACGTTCGCAGGAGGAGTCCCCTACCCCGGCTACTCCAACATCGGAGGCTGGAACCTATACATCAACCCGCACTCTGCGAAGATCAGTGCCGACTTGAAGTTCATCGAGTTCATCACCGGGACCAAGGCGCAGACAATAGAGGCCAAACCGCCTTTCTCGGAGATCCCGACCAATGAAGCGGTCCGCTCCAACCCGGCAATCAAGTCGCTCAACCCGCCCTTCGCCGTGCTGTCGGAGACAAAGCTCGTCCCAAGGCCTGCGCAGAACCCCAACTACCCGCAAATCTCGCAAGCCATCTACACCAACTACAACTCCGCTCTCGCGGGTTCTGAAAGCCCAAGCGCTGCTGCCAAGGCAATGGCGAGTGGCCTCGCCGCCGCAGTGAGCAAGGGCGCAAGCGGGCTGTGAGCCACACCATAAGGCTGGGCTGACCAGCGCGGGCCTGCCGGTGGCCCCACGAGGGCCACCGGCCTGCCGCGCCGAAGCTCACGCACCTGAAAGGAGCAAATTTGGCATCTACCGAGTTGGCACCCGGCATGGTGGTTGCCCGTTCGAGCCGTGGTGCGCCACCCAAGATCCGTCCCGACCTCATCCAGCGCCGGTACGCCCGCCTGGGCTGGGGCATCTCCGCCCCTGCCTTAGCCGTTATAGGCGTAGTGACCATCGCGCCGATAATCTTCGCAATTTTCATGTCTTTTGAAAAGGTTGGAGTGACGGCAAGTGGGGTTAGCTTCAACGGCGCTACCGTTAGCAACTACCACCTCGTCGTCACGGCAGGGCTCTGGCACCACGCGCTTTGGTGGACTTCCATGTACACGGTCGTCACAGTCACCATCGAGCTGGTGATAGGCACTGTCTTTGCGCTAGTGCTCGAGCGCCTCACGGCTGGTCGAGGGCCAATGATGGCGCTGCTCCTCATCCCTTGGTCACTGATAACCGTCATCTCCGCGGAGCTGTGGAGCTACATATATAACGCCAGCTATGGGATATTGAACAGCATATGGCCAAACGCCCTAGGGACGCCTTGGTCCGCCACGTTCGCCCTCGTCGTTGCTGACGTATGGAAGACTACGCCTTTCGTCACGATCATCGTGCTCGCCGGGCTCGTCATGATCCCAAGCGAGCTCTTCGAAGCCTCAGAGGTAGACGGTGCTTCCTCTTGGAAAGCGTTTTGGAGGGTCACGCTCCCCCTCTTGCGCCCAACAATAGGCATCGCCGTGCTCTTCCGAGTACTGCAAGCCTTTGGCCTTTTCGACCTTCCGTACGTCTTGACCAACGGTGGCCCTGGCACGTCAACGCAATCGCTGGCGATACTCGCTTACAACACGATGTTCACGAACATCGACTTTGGCCCAGGCGCCGCCGTCGCAGTGTCCACGGCGGTCATCGTGCTCATCATGTGCTTGGTGTTCCTGCGCGCGTTCAAGCAGCAGGTCGGTAAAGAGGAGGTGCCAGCTTAGCATGCGCAACCGCACTCGCCACGGTGTAAGGCGCGTGGTCAACATCCCCGTCATCGGGTCCGCCGTCATCGCACTATGGGTCTTGCTACCCCTTTACTGGATGGTAGCGACTTCGTTCAAGACCCTGGGCAATGTAAGCGCGAGCCCTCCTCAGTACTTCCCTATCCCCGCCAGCACGTCCAGCTACAACGCCGCCTTCAACGACGGCTTCGGGGGGTTCCTGGCCAACTCGGTCGTCGTCGCAGCGTGCTCGACCGCCCTCGTGCTGGCCCTCGGCACGTTCGCTGGCTACGCGCTGGCTCGCCTGCCTCTAAGGGGCAAGTACCCGATCATGGTCAGCCTGCTTATGATCTCGGTCTTCCCGACGATCGCCGTCGTCCCATCTTTGTACATAGCAATGCGCGTCATCGGCTGGCTCAACACATACCAGGCGCTTATCTTGCCTTACACGGCGTTCAACCTGCCGTTTGCCATCTGGATCCTGCGCAACTATTTCCTCGGCATTTCTCGCTCGATGGAAGAGAGCGCCCGGGTTGACGGCGCTGGCTCTTTGCGCACCATCGTCCAAGTCATCGTGCCGCAAGTCACGCCCGGGCTTTTCACGGCCGGGGTGTTCACGTTCACTGCGTGCTGGACGGAGTTCTTGATGGCCTTGTCGTTCGACTTCGAGAAGAAGACCATCCCCGTGGGCATTGCCTCCTTCGGCGCCCAGTTCACCGTGCCTTATGGCGCCTATTTTGCCGCGAGCGTGATAGCGGTGGCGCCCATAGCAGCCCTTGTCCTCATCTTCCGCAGGGCAGTCGTCTCGGGCCTAACGGCAGGCGCCGTAAAAGGCTAAGCTTGTCCCCGCAAGCCGCCAGCTGGGTGGCGGCCGAGCGGTGAGGGTGCGATGACAAAGCTCTCCGAGATTGCCACACGGGCGGGGGTGTCGGTGTCAGTTGTTTCGCGGGTCTTGAACCGCGACCCCACCGTGCGCGCCCGGGAGGAAACTCGCCAGCGCGTGCTCCAGGTTGCCAAAGACCTCAACTACAGCGCGAACTACGCAGGCAGGGCGCTGCGCCTAGCGCGCTCCAAGGCACTGGCTCTGATCGCGCCCAACGTGAGCAGCCCCCTTTTCGCCGACCTGCTCGCAGGGGCAACTAAAGCGGCCGAGGAAGCCGACTACACGGTGCTCATAGGTCTCGCAGCTACTATCACCGCAGGCAGCGACACCTTGCGACGCCTCGTCGGCGAGGGCAGAGTAGACGGCTTCGTGCTCCAGCGCAGTGACGACCTGTCGGACCATGCATTGGAGAGCCTCGTCGCAAACGACGCCCGTGTGGTGCTCGTCACGTCGCGCACCCCCAGGCGGCGCGGCTCAGTGGTCCTCGACGACGTCGCCGGCGCCAAGCTCGCTACCGAACACCTGATCTCGCTTGGCCACAAGAGGATAGCCCTCATAGGCGGTGTGCCTCACAGCGACATCGCGCGCCGCAGAGAGCAGGGCTACGCCCTCGCCCTCCACGAAGCAGGCCTACGCCGGCGCGAGGGCCTCGTGCGTCGGCTGGGCTACTCGCCCGACGAGGCCGCCGCTGCCATGGAGAGCTTGGTAGCAGGTGAGCCACGTCCAACTGGAGTAGTCGTAGCCAACGTCAACGGCGCGGTCGGTGCCTTGACAGCTCTCCGGCGCCTTGGCTTGGACGTCCCTGGAGAGGTTTCCATCGTCGCCTACCATGACGAGTGGGTGGCAGAACACACATGGCCTCCTCTGACCACGGTGAAGATGCCTTACTACGAGGTCGGCTTCCAAGCAGTCCGCTCGCTCATCGACCAGCTCGGCGGCAAACCGGCGCAAGACATCGTCGTACGCGAGCCCGCTCCTCAGCTCATCTTGCGGTCCTCGACGGGGCCAGCGTAGGGCGCAGCCGGGATACGGCCGGCGGGCTGGCCTGCGTAGGTGAGGGCGGCCCAGCCGGGTAGGTAGGCGGGTAGGTAGGCGCGATGGCGCCTGATGGGCAACCCTCCCCTGAACAAACGATTGCTCACTAGCCGACGTTGAGGTACGGTGGTAAGTGCCTGCATCGTTGCCCTAATGCGCGTCAACGTGCCAACGTTCGGGCATGGCCACGAAGCAGACAGCGGCTGACGAGAGAGAAGGCGAAGTGAGCAGGGTAGGGAACGACCGGGAGGCGAACCTAAGGAAGTACTCGTTGTGCAGGCGCCCCGTGCCTGCCCGGGAGTGGAAGGTGAGCAAAGTACGAGCCGTGCGGACGGCGGGGTGCCTTCGGCGCCGGCTCCACCGCTCCTCGGTGCCAGAACCCCAAAGCCCCGGCTCCAGCAGAGCTCCCTGGCTTCTTTTCGCCATAGTGTCGATCGCGCTGTTCATGTCCTCGCTCGACGGCACAATCGTCTCGACCGGGCTGCCCACGATCCGCCATGCTCTCGGGACCAGCATCAATTGGGCAAGCTGGACGATGACCGGGTACCAACTCGGCCTGGTCATAGCAATGCCCATTGCGGGCCGGGTCGCCGACACGTTCGGCCGCAAGCGGGTCTTCCTGGTAGCCGCGCTCATGTTCACGACCAGCTCTCTCCTATGCGGGCTTGCCAGCAACATCGGCGTCCTGATAGGCCTACGCGTGCTGCAAGCCGCCGGCGGAGCTGCCTTTATGCCAGCGGCCAGCGGCATCGTCATGGAAAACTTCGGCGAGCGCAAGCACAAGGCGCTCGGGCTGTTCTCGAGCATTTTCCCTCTCGGTGCGCTCGTAGGGCCTGTCGCCGGAGGCCTGGTACTAGCGTCTTGGAGCTGGCGTGGCGTGTTCTTGGTCAACGTGCCCATAGGTGCAACGTTCACGCTGCTTGCTTGGAAGTACCTGCCGGCATCTCAACGTCGCCCAGCGCGCCCAGACGTCCTGGGCGCCCTGATGATGGGCGCCACCGTGCTCGGCGTGATGGTGGCAGTCACAGACCTCGGCAACCCTGGCACCGGCTTGGCCTCGGCCGGGTTCCTTCTCCCGTTCGCCTTCGCTGTCACCTGCGGCTGGGCCTTCCTCCGGCACTGCTCACGTTCGGAGGATCCCCTCATCCCGGTCCACCTGCTGAAGGGACGGGCCTTCGCTGCCACCAACACCATCAACCTCGTCTGGGGAGCCTGCGCCATCGGCTTCGGCTCCCTAGTACCGCTGTTTTCGGAGGACCGCTACGGGCTTTCGCCGTTGGCCTCTGGCACCCTGCTCACTGCACGGGCGATAGGTGAGATCCTCCTAGCCATCTCAGCCTCCGTGCTCATCCACCGAACCGGCTACCGCCTTCCTATCATTGCGGGCATCGCGTTGATCGGTGGTGGCCTCGCCCTGATCGCCACACCTCCTCTTGGAGGTCTGTCACCCTACCTTTGGCTGTCGATCGGTGCCACCTTCACGGGGCTTGGTACAGGCCTTTCAGCGCCGGCAGCGAACAACGCTTCGATTGAGCTTGCGCCCGACGACGTGGGGGCGATCACGGGCCTTCGGGGGGCGGCCCGTCAGGGTGGCGCGATCATCGGGATTGCGCTCGCGACTTCGCTCGCTGCCCACACAGGCCACGAAGCTGCGACGCTGGCCAAAGCCTTCTTTGTGCTGGCAGCCCTGCTGGCATGTATGGCTCCCCTTGTTTACTTGGCCCCTGATGGCCGCCAAAAGGCCCGCGCTGGCGCGGCAGCTGCAGAGCCGCTGGTTGCCCACTGACGACCGCCAGGGCTTGTGCCGTCATCGATGTCGGCCCCCCGGGCCGCTCATCGAGGAGCCGAGGGCACGGTCGCAACGGGCACGGTCGCAACGGGCACGGTTGTCACGGGCACGGTTGTCACGGGCACGGTTGTGACGGGCACGGTTGTCACGGGCACGGTTGTGACGGGCACGGTTGTAACCAGTTCGGCGGCCAAGCTGTAAACTCGCTACAGTCCTGAACACATAACGCTCAAAACTGTAAGAAGTTCGGCTCGAGGCCCAAGAACTCGTTACATTTGTGGCCGCTACTTCGGCTGCCCACCCAGGGCCCCCGCTACTTCGGCCGCCCACCCAGGGTCCCCGCTACTTCGGCTGCCCAGCGCCCCCGCTACTTCGGCTGCCTACGCAAGTGCCGGGCCTAGACGACCTTCGGGGCCGAGTGCCAAAGCGCTAGATGGCTGCCTACGGGGGACGTGCTAGCGCACGATAGCCATCGATGCGCTGAAGGCATGAAGGAAGTTTTTGCCAGCGTAAGGGCCTAGCTCTCCAGCTGCGAAGAACCCGGCCACGGGGACCGAGCCGAAGACCTTCTTCACCATGGCAGCGTCGTGGTCAGGCTCACTGAACAAGCGCGACCCCCGCCCGTTACAAGGGAACAGGAGCACCCCTGCCGGCGCCCTGCCTGAGAGCGCTTCGGACTCACGTTCAAGGCAATCGGCTAGTGAGCGACTGGCAGCCCCAGGGTCCCGGACCAAAAACTGGACGGTCTTGCCAACGTCCACCTCTCCGGCCACAAGGACGCTACCTCTTGCCGGGTCAGCTCCTAGGACTGCCCTTACCAAGAAGTCGTCCTGGCCGAGTGCCTCACGGTACTCGTCCATAGCTATGCCGAACTGCAGCCCCCCGTCGGCCAACAGGCCCTTCTCCTCGTCCGGGAAACCGGCCACCAGCTGCTCCAGGCGTTCGTAGGCGGGACGGCCCCCCATCTCGTGGACAACATTGCGCTCCGCCCTGGTCACCGTGTAGGGGTTACCTGCTGGCCGGCAACCCTGGGAGACCACGAGGTCCACCTCGGCGCCTGCCAGATGAGCCCCCACCGCCCCCGCACGTACTACGGACCCGTCCAAGAAAAGCTTCGAGGCCTGGCGCTGCACGCCTCCGCTGGCGAGCCCACCGGCCAAAAACGCGCCTGGCACGTTGGAGTTCAAGTGGTCAAGCAACTCGACAACCGGGAACGTGAACGGGTCCGCAAAAAACAGGTAGGCCCCTCCACCAGGCTCGAACCTGTGGCCAGCGAAGAGGCCCCCGCTAGCAGTGCCGAGGTACTCCACTGCGAAGGTCTCAACTGGCGACTGAAAACCTTTCGCCAGCCAGAGCGAAACAGCCTTGCCGCCCTCCGCCTCCCTGCCGGTGCCGACCACCCCTTCCGCCACGCAGCCCACGATTGGGGCGCCGTCCAACACTTTGGCGAGCTCGCCAACCAACTCCTCGGCGGCAGGCCAGTACTCAGCGTTCGCGAAGGCGACTGCGAGCTCGGGCTCGCCGCCCAGGTCTGCGAGCGCCTCTTCAGCAGCCCTCTGGGCAGCTTCTGAAGCGCTCGCGACACCCACGACTAGGGAGGCGGCGGCGTTCACTCAAACCTCATAGCAAGGCCGGCAGCACCTATGACCTCACCTGACTGGCACGGGTCGCAGCTTGGCGTTCACCAAGCAAAGTCCTCTGGTGAAGTCTTGAACCCCGGGAAGATCTCGTCCAGGCGCGAAAGCGCCTTTTCGTCGAGCTCCAAGTCCACGGCCGCCAAAGCGCCCTCGAACTGCTCGACGGTGCGCGGGCCGATTATCGGCGCCGCCACCGCCGGCCTGGTCAGCAGCCACGCCAGTGCCACCGTCCCAGGCGGTGCTCCCAGTTCGTCACAGAAGTCTTCGTAAGCCTCGAACTGAGAGCGCAGTCGCGTCACCAGCTCGCCCGCCCGGCCCTCCAGCCTGCGCTTGCCCTCGCGCTCTTTCTTGGCTGCCCCTCCAAGGGCTCCGCCAGCGAGGGGAGACCATGGTATAAGGCCCAGGCCATAGTGCTCGGCCGCAGGCAGCACCTCACGCTCGACGTCGCGGACCGCCAAGTTGTACAAGCACTGCTCGCTCACCAGACCTAGGAACTTACGTGCCCTAGCCGCCTCTTGGGCCTGTGCAATGTGCCAGCCCCCAAAGTTGGAAGAACCCACGTAGAGGATCTTTCCTTGGTACCTTAGGGCCTCCATCGCCTCCCAGACCTCGTCCCACGGCGCTTCGCGGTCGATGTGGTGCATCTGGTACAAGTCGATGTAGTCGGTCTGTAGCCGCTTGAGCGACGCCTCGCACGCTCTTTTTATATTGAGCGCCGACAGGCGGCTCTCGTTGGGCCAGTCACCCATGCGCCCGAACACCTTGGTCGCGATCACCGTCCGCTCCCGCCGACCTCCGCCTTGGGCGAACCAGCGGCCGATGATGCTCTCAGTCCCGCCAGCGCCTCCGTAGACGTTCGCTGTGTCAAAGAAGTTGATGCCGGCGTCGAGGGCGCGGTCCATGATCGAAAATGCCGTCGGTTCGTCGGTAAGGGGGCCGAAGTTCATCGTGCCTAGGCAAAGGCGGCTCACTGACAAGCCGGTGCGGCCTAAATGGGTGTGCTTCATGACCCTGAACCTAGCGGGTCTGCCAACTTCTTAGAGGTGCTCCCAAGCACGTCCGAGGAACTGAAGGTCGTGCAAGCCTCCGGCCAGCCCGCCCATCAGCCTGGACCGAGCGGCTTGACAACCGTATTGACCAGGTACGGCGACTCGAACGAAGTGGTTTCCCCAGCGTGCTTGCCAGGCGCCGGCAACAGCCGCGCGGACAGTGGCTTGCCCAACCTGGCGGCCAAGCTACCCAAGTCGACTATCACCCTGGCCAGAACCTCAAGAGGGACGTCGCCGGGAACTGGGACCGTGTCGAGCCCAGTACCGCACACCGCGGACCACAAAAGCAGTTGGTCGACGCTCACCAGCCCCTGCTCCCAGCGGCAGGCGAGGAGCCTGTCCTCCATAACGGGGAGCATAAGCCCCGAATAGCCGCACGTCAGCAGGCCCGTAGAGCGCAAACCCGCTGTCATGGCCGCTGCGAGGGCGAGGGTGCCGGGGGTGCCAAAGGTCCCCAGCCCAGCCAGCTCCAGGGCCCCGACGACCGAGTCGTCCAGGTCCGGTGCGGGGGAGAGGTCGATGCCCCCGAAATGAACGCCGAGCCGCCTCGACGACTTCTCTGCGAGTGCTACTACTGGGCCCGCCACCTGCCGGGACACCTCTGCTACTCGGCTCTCCACCTTCTCCAGATCTGCGCCCCCCGCAAGTGCCTCCGCCACGAGGCTAGCCCCTTGCAGGCAGACCGAAAGGCTGCTTGGCCCACGATGGTACGCCGCCGGGAAGAAGGGGGTGCCAGGCGCGACGCACGCGAGCGCCGCGAAGTTGAAGTTGCCGAGCCCTCCCTTGGTGTTGCCGGCAAGCCACAGCATTGCTCGCGCCGCCGCATGGGCCATGGTGGCACAAAGGCCACCTTCGCGTGTGGCGACCAAGGCAGAGGCCGAGAGGGCCTCGTTGCCTGCGAGCATCTGGGCCAGCGAAAGCACTCTTGCCGGCCCATGGGCCGGCAGCGCCGGGCCGAGCGAGCAAAACTCTGCACCCACCTTGGCAAGGGCTTGTTGCAAGCTGCGGGCATAGCCCACCAATTCCTCCTCCCGCCAACCGGCGAGGTCGGTGAGCACCGGCCTGGTGGAGATCCGCAGCGTCTGTACCTTGTAGCCCTCCTGCTCAAAGGCGTGGGCCACTAGCTTCAGGGCTTCAGTCGCCTGCGCGACCGTGCTGTCGCCCAAGGGGTGCGGTTTGTCGAGGCCAAGGGTGACCGCCCGCACGGGCGGCCTGTGGAACTCTGTCACAGCCACTCTGTCACAGCCACTCTGTCACAGCCACTCTGTCACAGCCACTCTGTCACAGCCACTCTGTCACAGCCACTCTGTCACAGCCACGTAACGGCTTCTTCAGCGGGCTCAGCCCACTCGTCGCAAGTTGGGCAGTACCAACGCGGCTCAAGCGCAGCGCCGCAGCTAGCGTGCCGGGCAACCGCAGCACCTTCGCCCCTCCCTCGAGCTCCCCAGCTAGCCAGGAGGCTAAGGGCGCCCGCAAGCTCCTTGCCCTCAGCACTCACACGGTACTCGCGACGGACAGGCCTCACTGAGTATGGCTCGGAGACGATGAGGCCATCTTGTTCGAGGTGACGAAGGCGCGCGCTGAGGACATTGGGCGCCACCCCGGGGAGTGCCTCTACAAGGTCCTTCCAACGCCGCGGCCCCTCAAGCAGGGCATCAACGATCAAAAGCGCCCAGCGGTCGCCAACTCTGGCCACGGCCGCTTCGAGCCCGCTCACGGCCCGGTTGGCCCCCTTGTCGTTCACCCCAACATCCTCTCCTACATCTTGCCATGCAGGCGCGAGGCGACTAAGTACATCCTGGCATAAATACGATCACGTAATTACACTATCGTAACTAGGGGCCAGCAGTAACGTATGAGTGCCCCCGGAAGGGGATGCTCATGCCGAGGAAGAGCCCGTTCGTACTGGAACTGACCGCCGAGCAGCGCTCGGTGCTGGAAGCACGAGCCCGGCAAT
>Ga0209061_1001111_pt1 | contig 49275 bp, 54 predicted proteins | sample Coa_R1_10_FD_187157 | JGI IMG/M metagenome (GOLD analysis project Ga0209061, IMG submission 187157) | Surface soil microbial communities from Centralia Pennsylvania, which are recovering from an underground coalmine fire - Coalmine... | ecosystem: Environmental > Terrestrial > Soil >...
TGATCTTCCCCGCGCATCGGGTTCCTCACACCAAAGGAATCAAGCCCATGCACAGAATCACACTCCCGCACCCTAGCAAAATGCCTTTTTCAGCAGCCTGCTAGCAGGAGTTCTTTTTCGCTTTGGTACATTCCATCGGCCCAATCCTCGAGATTGCTGATCACCTGCTGTGCGCTCTCATCTTGGGCCTCCGCGCCAGCAACGACGTTTGTAAGCGCAACGAGTCGAGCGGGAAGAGCCTCCATGCTGGTCGCCGAATAGTATGGGCCGAGAAACGTGCTGTGCGTGCTTGAGAGTGGTGTGTCCGGAACGGCTAGAAAAAGCTTTGCCAAGAACGACATGCTGCCCCGGATTTCTTGGGCAGCGAATTTGATCTCGCGCGCACGCGTGCGAAGGAGATCGAAGGTGAGCCGCGACAGCTGTTCGACGGATGTCGATGTCACCGGCCGATAATCTTCTTTTGCGACACCACAGCAACCGATGATCCCGATCTTTTGAACCAGCGTCCGGATGCCGTTCGGTCCTTCGGCGACGAGCAATATGTCTGCGCATTGGCCCATCAGCCGCACGCCTTCCATCAGGACGTCTGGCATGTTGTGAGGGACTAATCGCTCGACCTCGCCCGTCAGATAGCCAGCGGCAAGATGGGCATGCGTTTTCGAGGCACCAATACTCGCATAGTCGATCGCAGCATAGACACGAACCAACGCCGCGAACGTTCGAAGCGCCTGTTCAATTTGCTGTTCGTCGCCGCGCGAGACCCCAACGCGAGATGTCTGTCGCAAGTGCTCAAGAGTGTCGTTGATGAAGCCGTCCGATGTTAGGGGGTTATCGAACATGAACTGGTAGGTGAAGAACGTCTTGCCCTTTGCTTCGACGTAGGCCGCGTTGATCGCAATGATTGCATTCATCGCTGCAGCGCTAACCTCGTGATCGCCTTGCTCCGCGAAGCGTCGAGCGAAGGAAATGGCATAACGAACGGCTTGCTTCGCTCCATCAGTCCAATGCGCATTCGCTTGAAAATAGGCCACTCGCGTCAAGTCGTGCTTCGGTGCAAACGGATCATTGGGTTGGCTCGGCGGGCTTGAGTCCGCCAAAAGAGGGGCAGCGCGATCCGCCCGCCGCACCCAAGCTTGGAACTCGCGCCGTGTCCTTGCGACGACGATCCCAAGCTGACGAAGCGGGTTGATCAGGACGAGCGCGCGCCTATAGGCATAGAGGAACAAGATTAGAACCAGCGCCGTCGCCCATGCAGCGGCAAATGTAGCGACGCCAATCCAAGTTCGGTCTGGGACTACCGAAAGCGTGGCGATGAGTATTGCCAATAAGAACGCCGCGGCGAACGCGCTGAGCAATCGGCGGTCACCGCTCAGCCGCCCGAACAAACCATGCGGCATGCGCTCGACATTGACCTGCATAGAGAAAAGGACCAGTGATGAAACAATAGCCGTGGCCCCGAGTAGCGCGCCACCTATCGCCAGGAACAATGAACGGAGTCCCTGTAGCCGCTCCTCCGTCGGAAACGCGGCTTGAAGATCATCGGTCAGTTTCGGAATCCAGAACGCGCTGATCAAGATTAACGACAGCAGCAGGATCGACACCGCGACTGCACCACGTCGAGCTATCCAGATCAGAAGGCGGTGCCGGAGGTAGTAGACTCGGTACCAGAGAAGCGCCCGCCGCGTGCGCAGGGTTTTCAATGCGAGACGCGACAGTCGTTTGCTCCGTCGCCGACATCGCCAAAGCGCGACACGCGCTATGCGACGGCTCTTCTCCAGCCGCAATCTGATCTTGTTCACGATGTCTCCGATCAAGCGAAACTGGTTATGCACGGCTCAATTCCTTCCAAACCGGCGTGATCTTCTTTCGGATCGTGCTCTCGTCCGGCGCGTGCTCAAGGTCGCGGGCCTCGAACCAGGCCACCATCTCGCGCACGAGCTCGGCCTGCGTCGCCGGCACGCCGTGCTCATGAATGCGTCGCGCAAGCGCCGCATAGAACGCATCCCAATCGTGCCGCGGTGGAACGCCCGGGCCGCCGCGGCGGCGCGCTGCCGTGGCGGCGTCGCTTTCCGGGACATGCAAGCCGTTGAAGAACCCGTATTGCCGCTCAAAGCGCTCGACCTCCGCCCGTCGGACCAGCACATCCGCGGCGGTGACCGCGATGCCCTCGGCCGGATCGACGATCCATCGGAAGTCGTTGTCGCCGGCCTTCACGCGGCGGATCGCGACCGTGGGGCTCGGCGCGCCGTCCCTGCGGAACAGCGGCAAGAGATGCGCGGCTTCGACATCGGCGAGGCCCGATAGCGTCTCCGACGGCCCGATCTTCACCGGCGGCAAAGCGATCGAAAGCGCAAGCAATCCGTCGGTCGACCAGCCGATCACATCGAACGGCGTCACCGACCAGCGGATCGCGATCTCGGTGAGGGAATGAAAGGATCGCGGCGGAAGCTGCATGTCCGGCGTGCCCCCGATTGCTCATTGACGGACCTGCTGGCGCAATCGTCGATACGCTTGCACCACCTGCTTGAGATCGCCCCGCATGTCGGGCGGCAGGCGCCCCGCCTCGACGAACAGATCGTCCATGCGAACGCCCAAGATCGCCGCGGCGCGCTCGACCAGCTCGTCGCGCGGCGGCTTTTCCTGTTCGCGCTCAACGCGCGACCAATAGGCGGGCGAGACGCCAAGCCGCTCGGCAAAGTCGTTGAGGCCGATGCCTTGCTCGGTCCGCTTCGCCCTGACCGTGAGGCCGAATGCCATGGCGGCCTCCTTCAGCGAACGAGACCGTACTTGCGGAGGCGCACGCCGATGAAGGCGCTCGTCACGCCGAACTCTTCGGCAAGCGCGCCAGCGATCGCATCAATCGCCGGCCAACCCGCATCGTTTGCCGCGATGTAGGGCGTCGGGATCTCGTCGATCACCTTCCATCGGATCGCCGCACCGAACGCGGAGGCCTCGCGGGCCAACGCTCGCGCCAGCTGCCGCCGCGGCGCCAGAAACGCGCCCATGAACTCGTCGGCGCGCCATTCCCGCCAATCGATCGGCGCGGCGTCCCGCGCCGCAATCGCGCCGCTGCGGAAGGCGCGCGCCGCGCCCTTCGCCACCGCCGCCGGCATGTCGAAGATCGCGTGGCCAAGCTCGTGCGCCGCCGTTGACCTCAGCATCTCGGGCTGACCGCCGAGCAGCTCGGCATTCAAGCTGATCATGACCGTTGCCGGTTCCTGTGGATCATGTTCGCAAACACCGAGCACGGGTTGGCCGGCCTCGTCGTGCACCGGATGAGCGGCGTCCCACACGACTCGCAGAGGCTGGCCGTTCACGCGGAGGCACGCCGCCCGGCGGAACAGGTCGGCCGGCTCGAACGGCCACGCGGTGTAGCCGAGGAGCCGCTGCCGGAAATCGGCTCCGAGCCGCCGGATCGCATCGGCCGAAAGCCTTGCCGGCTCGCCCGAGCCGAAGCACGGATATTCCACGTTGAGCGCCATGCCGACCGCCTCCTCGTTGACCATTTAATCAACAGCAATGTTCCTTTTATGTTCTCATCTGATGGGAGTCGAGTCCTTTTTTCGCCGGTCCCCATGACGCACTTCGTATGCCGGTGGGGCGATGCAGCCTAAGCGTTTGATTCTACAGAAGTCCGCATAAATCCGCGCTTCTTTCCGCCGGTTTCCGCCCCTTTCCGCCTCCGCCGAAGCCGCCCGGCCGTGTTCGGATCGACGCCGCTGCGAACGTGACGTGGTGACGGAGGCTTTCGTGGACGATCAACAGGCAGAACCCGCGGCCAGAACGGAGCCGCTCCTCGGCGGCTGGCTCACCCGGGCCCAGGTCGCCGCCGAAATCGGCTTATCGGCCGATACGCTCGCCCGCTGGGAAACCCGGCGCATCGGCCCGCCCTGCGTCCGTATCGGCCGCAAGGTGCTCTATCGCGCCGAGGCCTTCCGCGAATGGCTGATCTCGCGTGAGCGTCATCCCCTCTCGAAGGGCGCGCGCCCGGGCGGTGAGCGATGAGCGCGCCACTTGTCGTTGCCGCACGCCTCGAAGCCCGCGCGCTCGTCGCCAATGCCGTTCGCCTCGCCTTCTTCGAACGCTACGGCGAATCGCCGAGTCCAGATGATCGGCTGTGGGAACTCGATCCGCTCGATCGCCTCGGCCTCGTTTGTGACGTCGAACTGAAGCTCGGCGTCGCGTTCCGCGACGAAGACATCGAATTCCTCGAAACGCCCGACGATCTCATCGATCGCGGCGTCGCCGTTCTCTTGGGAGGCGGGCGATGAACGCCTTCGAACGGCACGGCATCGAGCACCTTTCCGCGTCTTCGCTCAACCTCTGGGCCGCGCAGCCTGCGCTGTGGATCATGGAAAGGCTCCTTGGCCGGCGAACGCCTCCTAGCGTCATCGCCGCGCGCGGCAAGGCGGTCGAGCACGGGGTCCATCTCGGCCTGAGCAATCCCCGCCTGTCCCTGGATGAATGCATCGAAGGCGCCGAACGCGAATTCGTCCGGCAGACCGCGCTCAGCACCGATCCGCGTCGCGAAGAAGAGCGGAAGAAACTCGCAGGCTGGGTGCGCGGGGCGCTCGCCGAACTTCGCCAATACGGCACGCCGGACGGCTATCAGGAGAAGATCGAGGTCCGACTCGACGATGTTGCCGTTCCGATCGTCGGCTTCATCGACTGGCGGTTCTCCGATCACGGCCTGATCGTCGATCTCAAGACGACCGAGCGCTTCCCCTCGCAGATCGGCGACGCGCACGGTCGTCAAGGCGCCGTCTATGCATCGGCGCACGGCAATTTCGGGATGCGCTTCGCCTATGCGAAGCCCGCGCCCGGCAAAACCGACAAGCGCCAGGTCACCGTCTACGAGATGTCCGGCGACGATGTGCGACGGCATCTCGCGGCGCTGCGCGCCATCGCGCTCTCGCTCGGCCGCTTTCTCGCGATCTCGAACGATGCGCGCGAACTCGCCGGCCTGATCGTCCCCGACTTCGATTCGTTCTGGTGGTCCGAGCCGGCCGCGCGCGCGGCGGGGCGGGAAGTCTTCGGTTTCTGAAACGACCTCAACGCGAAAGGAGAAACGCAATGGGTCTCAATATCGGCGGTTCCGGCAGCATCAAGCCCTACGTCAAGTACAATGCGAAGGCGGATAAGTGGTTCGTGCGCTCGCCCGAGGGCGGCGACCAGGAGATCGCGCGTCCCACGTTCCTCCTCGATCTGAAAAACATCCGCACGGGATGGCTTCGCTTCCGCGAGGGGCAGGCGCCGGAGCGCGTGATCGATCCGTCGCTCGATCGCGCGGCGCCGAGCCCCGGCGAGGACTTCAAGCGCGGCTTCGTCGTCACCGCTTACAGCCCGAAATTCTTCGGCGGCGCGGTCGAGTTCTCCTCGGCCTCGATCCACCTCTCGAACGCGATCCGCGAGCTCTATGCCGCATACGAGGAGCAAAGCGGCAAGACCGAGAACCGCGGCAAGGTCCCCGTCGTATCCTGCACCGGTTCCGAGCCGATGAAGGACAAGTACGGCACCAACTACCGCCCGAAGCTTGAGATCGTGAAGTGGGTCGATCGCCCGGACGATCTGCCGGACGCGAGCCCGGTCGATGAGGCGGACGTGTGGAAGGGCGCGGCGCCCACCGCAAGGCCCGCGCAACATGTGTCGCCTCCCGCCTTAAAGCCCGCGGCCGAGCCGCTTGCCGAACCCCTGTTCTGATGAACGCGCCGGCGGGCTTCGGCTCGCCGGCCTTCCCGCGCGCCCCGATGGAAACCTCGAACGTCCAGCCCATGATCGAGCCCGATGCCGAGCAGATGCGCCGTCACGTGGTACATCTGTTCGAGGGCTTTCTCGACGGCTGTCACGAAGGGCGCATCGAGCTTGCTTGGACCGACGGCCGCGACGGGCGGCTGCGCCACGCCGCGATCTTCGGCACCGATCAACTCGACGATCTCGTGGCGCGAGCGTTCGCGGAAAACCGCAAACCGGGCCAGAACGTCTACATCGGCCAGGCGCTGCGCAAGCCCGACATCCCACCGTTCGGCCGATGCAAGGACGAGGATTTTTTCGCGCTCACCGCCTTCTACGTCGATATCGACGACGACACGACGGCAACGGCGGTGACGAGCTATCGGCACCGCGGTTGTCCGCCGACGGGCGTCGTCATCACCGGCCGCCAGCCGCACATGCGGGCCCAGATGCTTTGGCGGATCAACCGTCCGGAGCGAGATCCGCACGCTTGCCGCACCCAGAACCTCGCGCTCGCACAGGCGCTCGGCGGCGACACCAGCGTGGTCAACCCGAGCCGCGTCATGCGGCTCGGCGGATCGATCGCGTGGCCGGTGAAGGAGGGCCGCGTCATCGAGCGCACTGAATTCCTCACCTTCGATGACGGACGGCCGAAGTCATATTTGCCCGAGCAGATCAGACGCGCGTTTCCGCCGGCGCAAGCGGCGCTTCGGGCGGCGCCGCATCCTGAACATGAGACAAACGAAACCGATCCGGCGCCGCCTTTGTCTGCGGCGTCGTCGCCTACGCCGCTTCAAATCGGCTCGTCGAACGTCTCGGTCGAGGCTTGCCTCGCGCGCATCCGCGCCGGCGACCACTGGCACGACAACCTCGTCCGCCTCACAGGCCACTGGATCGCGCGCGGCTGGTCCGACGCCGAAATCCTCACCGCCGCCGAAGCGCTGACGCTGCCCGGCTACACGATCGCGCAGACCCGTCGCGAAGTGGGATCGATGATCGCTGGCGGGCGCCGCAAGTGGGCCATCCCGAACCCGGAACACGCGGTCGAAGATGAACCTGCGCCAGGCATCGATCTCCTGCAATGGACCGCCGATCGCTACGCCGGCGAGGCAAAGCCGATAGCGTGGCTCTGCCGCGGCACCATCCCGCTCGGCGTCGCGGCCCTGATCGCCGCCATGGGCGGCCTCGGCAAAAGCTATCTCGCGCTCGATCTTGCGCTGCAGATCGCCGCCGGCGTCGCCGGGCTCGAACAGCCCCGCAAAATTCTCGGCGGAAGGATCGCGATCGAAGGAACCGCGGTGGTCGTCACCGCCGAGGACAGCTTCGACGCCGTGCATCGGCGTCTCAACCGCATCGATCCGACCGCACGCCGGCTGCGCCATCCGAAGCGGCTGATCGTGCTGCCGCTGCCGGACGCCGGCGGCCCGCGCCCGTTGATCGCCACCAACGGCAAGGCGCTGGCGCGCACGCCTTTCTTTGACGACCTCAAGCGCCAGCTGGCCCAATTGCCTGACCTGCGGCTCGTCGTCATCGATCCGTTGCAGGCGTTCGTGCTTGCCGACGTGAACGCCGATCCGGCGGCGGCGCAGTTCTTGTGGTCGGCCATGGCCGAACTCACCACCGCGACCGGCGCCACGGTCTTGCTCACGCATCACATGCGCAAGGACGGCATGCTCCGCATCGCCGACGGCGACGACGCGCGCGAGGCGATCCGCGGGACAACTGCCCTCGTTGACGGCGCTCGGCTCGCCTACGCGCTTTGGAAGCTCGACGACGACGCTGCGCGCTCGGTCTGCAACACGCTTCAGATCCCGTTCGAGCGCGGGCGCATCGTCCGCGGCGCCGTCGTGAAGGCGAACGACGAGGCCGACCACGACGCCCACACCTACACGCGCGAGGAAAGCGGGCTGCTGGTCCAACTCGAGACGGAACCGGGCGCCGTTGACGAGCCCGAATTCACGATGGCGCAGGCCCGCGAGGTGCTCAAGGAAATCCAGCGGCGCTTCGACGACGGCAACCCGTTCTCGCATTCGCCGCGCGGCGGCGCGCGTTACCTCGCTCACTACCTCGTCCAACACGCGAGGATGGCGCGCAAGGCCGCGGACAAGCTCGTCACCGATTGGCTGAACAACGGCGTCCTCACGATCGATGTGAGCGACCGCAAGGCGAAACTGAAGGGCTTAAGGGTCGCGCAATGGCTTTGAAGCGGCGGCGGAGACGGCGGAGACGCCCTTTCTAAGTGATTGATTTTGCTTGGCGGAGAAGATGGCGGAGACGCGGAGACACGATGTGTAAGTCCTTGAAAACATGGCGGCGACAGGCGGCGAAGAAAATCCCCCATACCCCCTATGCGCGTCGCCGCCGTGGCGCGGCGGCTCGCGCATCGGGTTCCGGGGTCGCGCCATGAGACGCGCGGCACGGACTTTGAGCCCGATCGCCGATGCGATGGCGCCGTCCGCCTATCGCATTCAGGCGATGGTCGATGGCCTCGACCAGGTAGCGCTCGCCATGGAGCGCAAGTGGGGCGTCGGCCGCCTGCGTCTTCTCGTTTCGGATTTCCTGCGCGCGAAATTCGACGAGCAGAAGGATCGGCTCGATGCCGCGCTGCGCTCCGGCGAAGAGCGCTTCGTCGCCGCCCAGGTCGAAGGCATGCGGCGCGCGTGGGCGGCGCTTGACCGCGCCGCCGACGAAGCCGGCGCGAAGCCGCTCGCGCCGGAGGTCTGGGAATGCGTCCTGCCTTCGACCGGCGAAATCATCTCGCTCGTTCGCAGCGAAGAGGAAGCCCACCACGTCGCCCGCGAAAGCCGCGTGTTCACCGTGGCCGAGATTGCAATCCTGATCGAAGCGCTCGGCGAGGGCGTCCTCACGGTCAAACAGAAATTCCCCGGCGCGGCCGTCACCAGCATCCGGCGCAAGGCGGTCCCCGCGAAGGCGGGGATCGACTGGTCGCGCGGAGATGAAATCCCGTTCTGAACGATTTGGAGGAACTATGCTTGCCATTGCCCTTGCCGAACCAATTCAGCCGCCGCCGGCATCCCGCATCGCCGTGCTTCCGCCGCGCGCGATCCTTGCGCTCGATCTCGGCTCGCGGTGTGGATGGGCCGTGCTTCCTCGTTCGGGTCGTATCACATCCGGCGTGAGCGAATTCAGGCCCGGCCGCTTCGAAGGCGCCGGCATGGCGTTCCTTCGCTTCGAGCGCTTCCTTGCGGATGCGTCCAATGCGTCCGGTCCGTTCGGCGTCGTGGTGTTCGAAGAGGTTCGTGCGCATGCCGGCACGCTCGCGGCGCAGGTCTATGGCGGCTTCCTCGCCCACCTCACCGCGTGGTGCGAACGGCATGCCGCGCCCTATCTCGGCGTGCCCGTCGCCACCATCAAGCGCCATGTCACGGGCAAGGGAAACGCGTCGAAGGACGAAGTGGTCAAGGCCGTGCGGGCACGCGGTCACGCGCCGAAGGACGACAACGAGGCCGATGCTCTCGCGCTCCTCGATTGGGCGATCTCCAACGGGATCGGAGCATGAGCATGGGCCGCGCAGAATTCTTGGACGAGCTCGCCGGCATCCTCGCCGATCGCGAGGACCAATACGGCGCTCCCGCCAAGCTGTTCGAGGAGATCGCTCGCATATGGACGGTGATCTTGAGCTTCGAGGTCGAGCCCGAACAGGTCGCCCTGTGCATGGTGGGCGTGAAGCTCGCACGGCTCAGCCACAACTGGTCGCACGCCGACAGCATCAAGGATGTCGCCGGCTACGCGGCGATTCTTTCCCAACTGGTCAACGAGGCCCGCGCGAAATGAAATACACGCCCAAGGACATCGAGGACCGCTTCGAGGAAGCAGCCGCCACGTTGCGGCGTCTGCCCGACACGCGCGTGCCCGGTTATTTCAGCACGTGGCCGCCGATCATCCGGGCCGCTGTCGAGGCCTACGGCTACGATCCTGCGCGCATGCCGCGTATCGCGCCGTCGCCGCAGGCCATCAGCCGCATGGAGGAGACGTTCACGTGGCTTACATGGCTTGAGCCGGATGACGCGCGCATCGTGTGGCTGCGGGCCGAGGGCGTGCGCTGGAAGCCGATCTGCTGGCGAGTGGGCCTATCCCGTGCCGTGGCATGGCGCCGGTGGGTTGCGTCGCTAATCACGATCGCGAACCGGCTCAATTCCAAGCACATCGCGAGCAGCACGAAGGCTCGCAAGAAAGGCGTGACCGCAATCATCGACGAAGCACGCCGCGACGGCCTGCTTTAGACGGCGCATAAACCGCAAAACACGTCGAACTTTTGGCTTCAACAATGAAACAGACTTCGGCATGATTGCTGGCATGATCGCGGGACGCGCGCCCGCCCCATCCCCGCCGGCCATAGGTTCTTTTTGCCGCCGAGCGTATGCGGGCGGCAAAGGCCCGATCGAAATCCAGCGGCAGATCGGAATTCCGGTTGCGCACCCAGGGTGCGCACCCTCGGGTGCGCGGGTGCGCATCGCCGCGTCGAAGCTTGGAGACATCGCTTGCAAATCGAGACGCGGCCGATCGAGCGGCTGATCCCTTATGTTCGCAACGCGCGGACGCATTCGGAGGATCAGATCGCGCAGATCGCCGCGTCGATCGCCGAGTTCGGCTTCACAAATCCGATCCTGATCGACGCCGACGGCGTGATCATCGCCGGTCACGGGCGCCTGCTCGCCGCGAAGCTCCTGGGGTTAGCCGAGGTTCCGGTCATCGTCCTCGATCATCTTTCGGATGCGCAGCGGCGCGCGCTCGTGATCGCGGACAATAAGATCGCAGAGAACGCCGGCTGGAACGAGGCAAAGCTGCGGGCGGAACTCGCGGCGCTGCGCGACGACGAATTCGATCTCGACGTGCTCGGCTTCAGCGACGCCGATCTTCTCCGCATGCTCGATTCGATCGACGGCAGTTCTTTGCCGGGGGCCGAGGACGCCGGCGGCTCAGGTAATCCTCCCGCCGGATCGCCGGCGTCCGAGCCGTCCTCCACTCTGGCGGAGCGCTTCGGGATTCCACCATTCAGCGTGCTCGATGCGCGCAAGGGCTGGTGGCAGGACCGCAAGCGGGCCTGGATCGACCTCGGCATTCGCTCGGAGCTCGGCCGCGGCGCCGCGCCCGGCGGAAGCCCGCGCCCGCTCGATCGGGCGCGTATGGCGAAAGCAGCGGCGCCGGGTGGATCGCCGCTGCCTGCGGCGAACTACTCGAAATCCAAGGCCCGAGGCGACGGCCGCGGCCGGCAGCTGGCATGAGCAATCTGACCTTCGTCAAAGGCGACCGCGAGGCGGACGATCTTGATCCGGTCAGCCAAGCGATCCTCGAAGTGGGATCGGGCACATCGATCTTCGATCCCGTCATTTGCGAGATCGCCTATCGCTGGTTCTGCCCGCCGGGCGGCACCGTGCTCGATCCCTTCGCCGGCGGTTCGGTTCGCGGCATCGTTGCGTCGAGGCTTGGGCGACGCTACGTCGGCATTGAGCTTCGCCCTGAACAGGTGGCGGCGAATATCGCCCAATTGCATCTCGCCGACGGTCCTGAGCCTGAATGGCGTCAGGGCGATGCGCGCGAGATCGCACGGCTCGCCGCCGACATCGAAGCCGACCTGATCTTCTCGTGCCCGCCTTATTGGAACCTTGAGCGCTATTCGGACGATCCGGCCGACTTGTCGAACATGGAGCGCGAAGATTTTTTCGCTGCCTACAGCACGATCATTCGCGACACCCTAGCGCGGCTCCGTGATGATCGGTTTGCGGTCTGGATTGTCGGCGACGTGCGCGACGATGACGGCTGCTACGTGAACCTGCCCGGCCGCACGGTTGAGGCCTTCGAAGCCGCCGGCGCGCGGCTCTACAACGATGCCATCCTGGTTACGGCGGTCGGATCGCTGCCCGTGCGCGTGGGGCGGCAATTCGAAGTCTCGCGCAAGCTCGGCCGCACGCATCAGAACGTGATGGTCTTCGTCAAAGGCGATCCCCGCAAGGCGACGGAGGCGTGCGGCGCCGTGGAGTTCGGCGAGATCGCGCAAGGAGACGACGCTTGAAGCAGGGTAGCGCATTGGCAGCGCGCGCGGCTCATACCCGCGAGGGTGAGCCGAAGGCGAACGGTTCGATTCCGGCCCCTGCAACCATTCCAGTTTTGGCCGAGCACGACGGCGTTCTCGTGGTTCGGGACGATCTTTATCCCGGCGGGACGAAGGCACGATTCATCGGCACATTTTTCGCCGGCGTGGACGAGGCCGTCTACGCGAGCCCGGTGGAGGGCGGCGCGCAGACGGCGCTGGCAACGGTCGCGCGGCAGCTCGACAAGCGGGCGACGATTTTCGTGGCGCATCGGATTCGTCCGCATCCGCGAACACTTGAAGCAGCGCGCCTCGGCGCCAAGGTCATCACCGTCCAGCCGGGTTACCTGTCGGTCGTTCAGGCTCGTGCTCGCGAATATTGCGCGCGAACGGAAGCCGCCCTCGTGCCGTTCGGCGGCGATATGCCGGAAGCCTTCCTTGCGATCGCCAAGGCGGCGAAGGCGATCGGGATTGAGCCTGACGAGGTCTGGTGCTCGGCAGGATCGGGAGTGCTGGCGCGCGGACTTGCGATGGCATGGCCGACGGCTCGGCGGCACGTCGTTCAGGTCGGCCGCGCGCTGACCCCCGCCGAGGTCGGGGGCGCGACGATCCACATCTATCCCGCGCCGTTCGGTCGCGAAGCAAAGATCAAGCCCCCCTTTCCAAGCGACCCCCACTACGACGCCAAAGCCTGGGAGCAATGCGCGGCCCGGAAGGGTGCGGGCCGCGTGCTATTCTGGAACGTTGCAGGACGCGCGCAGCCGTCTTAGGACTCTCTTGCGCGTAGCTGCCGGCTGTACGAGACTCGTGTCATCAGAGTACGGGGGACACGATGGCAAAGACAAACCGACACCCAATCCAACGTAGTCGAAGACTGTTGTTCGCCCGTATCGGCTGGATGCGCTTTTACAATGGATCGGTCCCGGGAGACGAGCGGCCAGTCGGCGGAGGAAAGTACAACAAGAGCGCGATCGGTCACGAGGTTTACAATTTCAAGCAAACAAATTCGCGCCTGTATGGCTATTTCCAACCGACGATGTCCAGCCATAGCGTCGCATTGGAGCGAATCGATCCTGCTGCTTCTGATGCAAATGAGTTAGAAAACGTCCTCGTAGTTTTTGTTGCGCGTCGTCCGGAGGGCGGGCAGGTTATCGTAGGCTGGTACCGGGACGCAAAGGTTTTGCGGTCGCAAGCTGCCCAATCGCCCGGCAAGCCAAAGGGATATGGCCACTTTTGTTCAGCCAGTCGGCACAACTGCGTTCTCTTACCCACCGAGAAGCGAAGCCATGAGATTCCCGGCGGTCGGGGTGGCTTTGGGCAAGCCAACGTCTGTTATCCGCTAGACCGACAAGGAGAAGCGAAGAAGGCGCGCTGGATTCAGGACGCTCTGGCATTCATCGACGACTACACCGCCGATGACATACTAGCAAATCCAACGGCGGATGCGGAGCAGGACAGCGCCATTGCCGCCGAGAAGGCGCTTGCTCGTTCGAAGGGACAAGGATTCCCGCGCACATCATCAGAGCGACGAGCACTTGAAGATCGCGCGATGGCGCTCGCAAAGCGACACTTTCGCAAGCAAGGGTTCAGAGTCGAGGACGTTTCTGCGCGGCGCCCGTATGACTTGCTCTGCAAGCGAGGAGCTGAGGAACTTCACGTCGAGGTGAAAGGTACGATGACAGACGGCAAGGCCGTCGTACTTACCAACAACGAAGTTAAGCATGCGTGCAACTCAGGCAACTCGTGTGCGCTCTTCGTCCTCCATTCGATGAGACTTAACGGAAAGAAAGCGTCGGGCGGAAAGAAGCGAGTTCTACTTCCATGGCGGATTGAGCAAGCTCATCTTACACCAGTGAGCTACACATATCGGTTGTTGCAGTAATGGCTGCGACTGCCCGAGAGCATTGTGCGGCCCGGAACGGTCCGGGCCGCGTGTTGTTCTGGAACGTAGCTGGGCCGGCGCGGCCTTAGCGCGCCGCCTGCGCCTCAAGCGCCATGATGCAGAGATCGCGGTAACGCTTGATCGCCTTCGGGCTTGAACTGACCGGGTTGATCTCGAAGGTGCGCAGGCCGTTGAGGTCGCCGGCCTTCGCAAGCTCGATCACGCTCGCAAGCTTGTTGCGAAACCGCTTGTGCGTCTCCGCGCTGAAATCCGGCGGCGCGGGCAGCTTGCCGGCGCGGGCGTCGGCCTCGATCTGCGCGCGCTTGCCGAGCGGGCGCTTGGGCGCTGCGGAGTGCGGTTCGCCGTTTGCCCGCGGCTCCCGTGAAGGATCGGGGACGAGCCTCGCGTCGCGCGCTTCGCTTCGGCCGTTTGGCTGCTTCTTCAGGCGCCAGGCAAAGCCGTCCTTTGCTTTGACGACCTCGATTTCATCGAGGTTGTGGCCGGCGGCCTTCGCGGCCCGCTGGGCGTTGAACTTCTTGGCATAGGTCTTCATCGAACTCTCCTTGCTTTCGGTTGGAATGTCGTCGGTGACGAGCGCCGAGCGGCCCTCGGCGTCGACGGCGTAGATCAGGGCGCGGCGCCCGTAGGGGTGTTCGGCTTCGAGAGCGGGCGCGGCGACGTGGCGTGCTTCGGCCAAGGTTCGTGCGGAAGCGTGCGCGTACTTGCCGCGACCAATGAAGAGCGCGATGTCGAACCCGACCGCATTCGCGATGATCGCGGCATCGCGTTCGCTTGGCGGATGAACTTTCGGCATGGATTGCCCTCCGTTTGACGGGGGTCAGTCAGGCTCGACCCGTGCCGGAGAGCAACTGCCAAGTCACTGGAATTTCGAGCATATCGGGAGCGCTGAAGCAGCATGGGTCTTTCCCGCAGGGCTTATGCGCGCCATCGCGGCGTCGCCGAGAACGCCGTTCGCAAGGCGATCGCCGCGGGCCGGATCACGCTCGAACCCGACGGCACGATCGACCCCGAGAAGGCCGATCGCGACTGGGCCGCGCGCACCGATCCGGCGCAGCAGCGCGGCCGTCATGCGCCCATGGCGGAGAAGTCGGCGCGGGAGCCCGGTCAGGAAAAGGCGGTCCCGCGCACGGCGCTGGATACCGTTCAGAAGACACTCCGCGAATCCGGAGAAAGGTCGGAAGGCGACGTGACCTTCCTGCGCGCTCGCACCGCGAACGAGGTGATCAAGGCGCAGGAGCGCAGCGTCCGCCTCGCAAAGATCAAGGGCGAGCTGGTTGATCGGGCGCGCGCCGTCGCGACGATCTTCGGCCTGGCGCGTCGCGAGCGCGATGCATGGGTGCAATGGCCCGCGCGCGTCGCCGCCCTGATGGCGAACGAGCTCCGCGTCGATCCGCATCAGATGGAAACGGTTCTGGAAAAGCATGTCCGACGGCATCTCGCCGAGCTCTCGGACCTCCGGGTCGAACTCCGGTGAGGCCTATGACGGCGAGGCCGACATCATCCGCGCCTGGGCGCGGGGCCTCGCCCCCGATCCGGCGCTGATAGTTTCCGCATGGGCGGACCGCTATCGCATCCTTTCCTCGCGCGCCTCCTCGGAGGCTGGCCGCTATCGCACCGATCGCACGCCCTACATGCGCGCCATCATGGACGCGCTGTCGCCCTCGCACCCGGCGCGAAAGATCGTGTTCATGAAGGCGGCGCAGGTCGGCGCGACGGAAGCGGGCAACAACTGGATCGGTTACTGCATCCACCAAGCACCGGGACCATTTCTCGCCGTTCAGCCGACGACGGATCTCGCGAAGCGGCTCTCGCAGCAACGCATCGAGCCGCTGATCGAGGAAAGCCCGGAACTCCGCGGGATCGTCATGCCGGCGCGCATGCGCGATTCCGGAAACACCGTTCTCGCGAAGCGCTTTGCCGGCGGGCAGCTCGTCCTTACCGGCGCGAACAGCGCCGTCGGCCTGCGGTCGATGCCGGCGCGCTGGCTGTTCCTCGACGAGGTGGACGCCTATCCGGGCGATGTCGAAGGCGAAGGCGATCCCGTGGTGCTAGCCGAAGCGCGCACGAGAACCTTCGGGCATCGCCGGAAGGTGTTCATGGTCTCGACGCCGACGATACGCGGCCTCTCCCGCATCGAGCGCGAATACGAGGCCTCGGATCGTCGCCGCTACTTCGTCCCCTGCCCGCATTGCCGGTTCATGCAGTGGCTCAAGTTCGAGCGGCTGCGCTGGGAGAAAGGCCGTCCGGAGACGGCCGAGTACATCTGCGAGAACTGCGAGCGGAGCATTGCAGAGCACCACAAGACCGCGATGCTGGCGGGCGGCGAGTGGCGTGCGACCGCCGAATGCACCGATCCTCATGTGATCGGCTTCCACATCTCGGGACTCTATTCTCCGGTGGGCTGGCTCTCATGGGCGCAGATAGCCCGCGAGTGGGAGGCGGCGCAGGGCAACGACGCCGCCTTGAAGGCGGCGAAGAACACGCTGCTCGGCGAGACCTGGCAGGAGCGCGGCGAAGCGCCCGACTGGCAATGCCTCTACGAGCGGACAAAGGATCATGCGCTCAAGACCGTGCCGCGCGGCGCGCTCGTGCTCACCGCCGGCGCGGACGTTCAGCGCGAGCGGATCGAGGTTGATGTCTGGGCTTGGGGCCGCGGCCTCGAAAGCTGGCTTGTCGATCACGTCGTCCTCGAAGGCGACACATCCGGCAGCGCCGTCTGGGACACCCTGACAAAGCTGCTCGGCGCGACCTGGGAGCACGAAAGCGGCGCGCTCATGCGGATCGCGCGCCTTGCCATCGATTCCGGCGACGGCCGATCGACATCGCAGGTCTATTCCTGGGTGCGGAGGTTCGGTGCGGGAGTCGCGGTTGCCGTCAAGGGCATCGACGGATTCGATCGTTCAACACCGATCGATGGTCCGAGCTATGTGGACGCCACGGAGGACGGCCGAAAAATCCGCCGCGGCGTGAAGCTATGGAAGGTCTCGGTCGCGGTCTTCAAATCCGAGACCTATCGTTTCCTGCGGCTTGATCGCCCCACCGACGAAGAGCTTGCCGACGGGATCGCGTTTCCGGACGGCTTCGTGCACCTGCCGGCGGGCATCACGGCCGAGTGGGTGAAGCAGCTTACGGCCGAGCAGCTCGTCACGGTCCGTGATCGGCGCGGCTTCTCGAAATTGGAATGGCGGCAGATGCGCGAGCGCAACGAGGCCCTCGATTGCCGCGTCTATGCCCGCGCTGCCGCGTGGCTGCTCGGCATCGATCGCTGGACCGAAGCGAAGTGGCAATCGCTCGAGCGGCAGGTCGCGGACGATCGGCCGAAGGAGCAGCAGGCGGGGCAGGTGCGCCTGCCGGTGAAGGCCGGTGAAAAGAGGCGATCGGATTGGTTTTCCGGCCGCGACGCCGGCAGAGGATGGCTGAGATGAGCTGGACGCAGGCAGAGCTTGATGCGCTGAAGGCGGCCTTTGCGAGCGGCACGCTTCGCGTCAGCTATGACGGCAAGACCGTCGAATATGCATCGGCCGATGATCTGAAGAAACGCATTCAGACCATCGAGAGCGCGATCAACGCCGCGAACGGCAATTCGCGCCCGATCGCCGGCTTCGCCTCGTTCGGCCGTGGTGATCGATGAACCGAGCGAAGTCCTTTACCGCGCCGTCGTTCCTCGATCGCGCGGTTGCGATCGTTGCCCCGCGGGCCGCGGTCAAGCGCCTGGTCGCGCGGCAAGCGTTCGCCGGCCTGGCGCGGCGCGCTTATGACGGCGCCGCCGCCGGCCGGCGCACCGACGGCTGGCATTCGACCGGCGCGTCCGCGGATGCGGAGATCGCGTCGGCCGGCGCGGTTCTGCGCAACCGCATGCGCGACCTCGTGCGCAATAACCCGCACGCGGCGAAGGCCGTGAGCGCCTGGGTCAGCAACATCGTCGGCTCGGGTATCTGCCCGCGCGCGGCAAGCGGCGACGAGGCGCTCGACAAGAGGATCAACGATCTTTTCGCGGAATGGTCGAAGGTTTGCGACGCGGACGGCCGCAGCGACTTTCATGGGCTGACCACGCTTGCGGTCTCCGGAATGGTCGAGGCGGGCGACATTTTCGCCCGACGCCGTATCCGCCGCGCAAGCGACGACCTGCCCGTGCCGCTGCAAATCCAGCTGAACGAGGCGGACCATCTCGACGAGTCGAAGATCGACGGCCGGCCGGACGGCAGCCGCACGATCCGCGGCATCGAATACGATCCGCTCGGCCGGCGCGTCGCCTATTGGCTGTTCCCGGATCATCCCGGCGACATCGCGGTGCCGTTGTCGCACAGCGTCGCGTCCGTTCGCGTTCCGGCGGACGGCGTGATCCATCTCTTCAAGCGCGACCGCGTGCAGCAGCGCGGCGTTCCCTGGGGCGCGCCGGTCATGCGCGCGCTACGCGATCTCGACGACTGGACCAACGCCGAGCTCGTCCGGAAGAAGACTGAGGCTTGCCTCGTCGGCATCGTGATGGGTGCGGAGGACGCCGATCAGGGCGTGGCGCCTTCGGTCGTGGACGCCGACGGCAAGACGATCGAGCAGTTCGAGCCGGGCTTGATCGCCTATGCACGCGGCGGAAAGGACATCAAGTTCAACCAGCCGGCAGCGAGCGCCGGCGTGAGCGAATGGCTCCGCGCGCAACTCCACATCATCGCAGCCGGCTTCCGCATCCCTTACGAGCTTCTCACCGGCGACTTGAGCCAAGTGAACTATTCCTCGATCCGCGCCGGGATCGTGGAATTCCGCCGCATCGTCGAAGCGATCCAGTGGCAGGTCGTCATTCCGGTCTTCTGCCAGCCGATCTGGAACTGGTTCACCGAGGCGGCATACATCGCCGGCCTTGTGCCCGCGCCGAGGATCGCGGTCACGTGGTCGCCGCCACGCTTCGAGTATCTGAACCCGCTCGATGACGCGCGCGCCGATCTCATGATGCTGCGCATGGGCGCCACATCGCTCCCGCGGGTCATCAGCCGGCAGGGCGAAGACCTGGACGACATCCTCGCCGAGATCGCCGCGACCAACGCCAAGCTCGACGCGCTCGGCATCATTCTCGACAGCGATCCGCGCAAGGTCACGCAACAAGGCCTCTATCAAAAGGACCCGGCGAACGAGAACGCGCCCAAGGCCGGAACGAAGACGAACAACTGAACAGCAGGTAGTTGATGCCCGAAGCAGCCCTTCGGGAGCGCCGGCAGGCGCTCCCGATGCAGACCCGGTTTGCGCCGGTTTCCTCGATTGACGCGGAGGCGCGTACGGTCGATCTCGTGTGGACCACCGGCGTTGCGGTGCGCCGACGCCGCTACGATTGGGAGAGCGGACGGGTCCTCAACTACGACGAAATCCTCGTCGTATCGGAGAGCGCGGTCGATCTTTCGCGCCTGAACGCCGGTGCGGCCGTTCTAGACAGCCACGACACGTGGTCCACCCAATCGCAGGTGGCGGTGGTCGAGCGCGCGTCGATCGAGGCCGGCGAAGGCCGGGCGACCGTCCGCTTTCCGAAAGCCGGCGTCGACCAGGCCGCCGATCGCCTGTTCGCGCTCGTCGCCGATCGGATCGTCCGGAACGTGTCGGTCGGCTACTCGATCGACAAGGTCCGCATCGAGAAGTCCGAGCAGGCCGGCGAGGTCGAGAAGTGGTTCGTCGAGCGCTGGACCCCTTACGAGATCAGCTTCGTGACCATCGGCGCTGATCCCGGCGCGCAAGTCCGGTCGGCGCCGCCCGACCGCCTTTTCCCCTTCGAAGTTACGAACCGGGCGGAGCCCGGCCATCAGGAGAACCATGCCATGTCGAAGAAGGACGACGTGCCGGGCAACGCGCCGGCCGACAATCACGAGCAACCCTCTACCGACCAGAACCGTTCCGTGAACTCGCCCGGCGAGGCGGCGTTCGATACCGATCAAGTTCGGGCCGAGGAGCAGGAGCGCATCACAACCATCACGGGCCTGGTCGAGCAGTTCAAGCTCGAGCGCCCGCTCGCCGACGATCTGGTAAAGCGGAACGTCTCGATCACCGATGCACGCAAGGTCATCCTCGATAAGCTCGCGGAACGGGACGCGCGCGGCGCCGGCCACTCGCAGATCTCCATGCCGGCAGGCGGTCTCGACGCTACCGTCACTCGCCGCGAAGCGATTGCCGAAGCGATCCTTCATCGCGCGCAGCCGCAGGCCTTTCAGATGACCGACCGCGCGCGCGAATACCGCGGCATGCGCCTCATTGACGTGGCGCGCGATTGTCTTGAGGCGGCCGGCGTCCGCACGCGCGGCCTGACGCCGAACGAGATCGCCTATCAGGCGACCCGCGCCGCCGGCATGCAGGGAACGTCAGACTTCCCGTTGATCCTGGCTGCGGTGGCGGGCAAGCGCCTTCGCCAGGCCTATGCGATGACGCCGCGCACGTTCCAGCAATGGGCGCGCGGGATCACGGCGACCGATTTCAAGCCGATGTATCCGACGCAGATCGGCAGCTTCCCCGCTCTCAAGGCAGTGATGGAAGGGGCCGAGTTCAGCTACGGCTCGATCGCGGAAGGCCGCGAGTCCTATCAGCTCGCGACCTACGGGCGCATCGTCCCGCTGACGCGGCAGGCGATCATCAACGATGATCTTCGCGCCTTCGACCGCGCTCTCGGCTCCGCCGGACAGCGCGCGGCCGATCTGGAATCGGCCATCGTCTACAACGTGCTTCTTGCCAACGCGAACCTCGCCGATGGGATTGCGCTCTTCCACGCAAACCACGGCAACGTCGGCACGGCCGCCGTGATCGGCGAGACCGCGCTGTCGGAAGCCTGGGAGAAGATGACCCAGCAGAAGGACCTCGGCGACGGAACGGGCGCCGATAAGGAATACATCGACGCGCGCCCGCGGTTCATCCTCGTCCCGCCCGGCCAGCGGTCGATCGAGGCGCGCAAGATGATCGCCGCGACCACGCCGGCGAAGGCCTCCGACGTGAATGCCTTCACGGGATCACTGACGATCGTCGAAGAGCCGCGGCTGTTCAGGACCGGCGGTCCGCAGCCCTGGTACCTCGCCGCCGACCCGAACCTCGTCGATACGGTCGAGTACGCCCATCTCGAAGGGCAGACCGAACCGTTCATCGATCAGCGGGCGGGCTTCGAGGTCGATGGCGTCGAGATCAAGGTGCGGCACGACTTCGCCGCCAAGGCGCTCGACTTCCGCGGCCTCTTCTACAACGCCGGCGTCAACCCGGCGTAACGGGGCACTGATCGCAGCGCAAGAGCCAACCGGAACGGGCCGCCGCCGAGCGGCCTTTTCCGTTTCAGGAGACACTTCATGAAAAACTACGTCCAGGCAGGCGACACGATCACGGTCGCCGCGCCATATGACCGAACCGCCGGCCAGGGCGCGCAGGTGGGTCAGCTTTTCGGCGTCTGTGTCGGCGACGCTTTGAGCGGCGCCGACGTGGCGCTGAAGACCACCGGCGTGTTCGATCTCACCAAGATCGGCTCGCAGGCCTGGACGGTCGGGCAGCTGATCTATTGGGACAATACCAACAAGCGCTGCACCAACGTCGCCACCGGCAATCTGCTGATCGGTGCGGCTGTCGCTGCGGTTGACAATGCAGCCGGCAGCACGACCGGCCGCGTCCGACTCAACGGCGCGGCGCGCGCCAACGAGGCCTAACCCTGATGCAGGCCGCCTTCGGCGCGGCGATCGACGCGATCTTCCGCGACGCCAATGTCGCGGAGGATGCGCGTTGGCGGACGGGCGGCACCGGCGGCGGTCTTGCCGTCCGGGTCATCCGCAAATCGCCGGATGAGGTGGTCGGGTTCGGAAGCAGCCGCGCCGTCATGGCGACCGTCTTGATCGACGTGCGAGCCTCTGAAATCGCATCGCCTGCATCGGGCGATACCGTCGAGATCGCCGGCGATCTGTTCGAGATCATCGGCACGCCCGTGCGCGACAGCCTCGGTCTCGTGTGGACGTGCGAAGCAGGTCGTCGGAACTAACATTCGCTGCAGTCAAACACCGAGGTACTTATTCGCCTGCTCGGCCAAAAGCTTGCGACGCTGGGCCAAAAACTCCTTATAGCGCGATACACGCCATAGATCGTGATTCAGCGGAATACACTGCTTCTCCAACTCAGATTCTGGGACGTTTAGCCGATCAAGATATGTGGCCGGTTCTTCGGTGGATACATTCAAATTCGTCCTTGCACTGAGCACCGCATAGTTCGCGAACGTATTTATGTCAGCGGGCCGAAGCTCCTTCCGCTTGTTCAGCAGAGCTCTTGGAAAGAAATGATGAACCTGAAGTGGCGCGCCATGCCCGATCACCGTCCCATCCAGCGGGCTGTCGGTATTTTGCCAGTCCTTCGCGCTACAGTCCCGGAGCATCGAAAGGAACAACGACATGATGGGACCGCTCAAGCGGCCTGTCTCGAAATCGTCTGCGCGCAAACGTCGAAGGGAGCGTTTAGTGGCGGTCCATAGATGATTTACGGACGGCGCACTTTCAATTGATCGGAGAACCTTGTCGAGTTGCGTCTCGACCGATCCACTGAAGTATCCATGTACGGAAGCAAGAAGCAGCCATCTTCGCGCTAAACGCCTGTCTTCGATGGACCAGTTATTGCCGTGTGCGAGAACGACGACCAAGGGAATCAGGGAATTGAAAGATGGAATAAGCGAAGCAGATGTCCATCGCACGGTGCCTGTAAGAAATTCGACAAGCTTGCCAATGGCGCGTTCAGTCCGCTCCCATGACTTCCTGATCTCGCTCGGCTTGGCTGTTTCCCAGAATTGCTCGGGGTCCGGAATCCGAAACCGGCCTGAATGTACCGCTAGTAAGCACTGGACAAGGAATGGCATTGTGAACCGGAAATCCTGCCAACGGGTTTGCGCCTGACGGACCTCCTTCGAGACCAACCCAGGAACGTGGATCGCAAGTTCAGCGATGCTGAGATCGCTACGTCGGAGCTTTCGGCCGGTCGAGTTAAATCGAATAAAGAGCTCCGTAGCGAGTTTATAGTCGTCCGTTTCGAACTCAGTGACGCCGACCAAATAGTCCCGGATTCGGGTCAAGGCCGATATGTCTTGTCGAATAATTTCTTCGTGTTCGGGCTTGAACCGCTCGCTGGCTTTGATGGCGTTCAGCCGCTCGGTGAGACTGAAGTCCTCTGAGAGGACTTCCGCCACCGGGATGCGCCAAGGGTCATCTCGTTCGTTCTTGCCGCGCCAGTAAAATGTTTCGTCGCCGTCAGCCTCCCTCTGCGGCCAAACATAGAACATCAACGGGTACTCTTCGTCTCCATCCCGAAGGTGGGCGAGAGCTGTCAATCGTTGTTGTCCGTCAAGCAAGTACCCGTAAAAGCCATCAAGGCGGACGCCGCGTTTGAGCCGCTTCTTATCAAATGCCTTCGCATCAACGGCGGTTGTGGCCTTCCAGACTAACATGTGCCCGATGGGTAATCCCCGGTACAGGGAATCGATCAGGAGTTTGATCGCCTTTCTGGTCCAGACGAAGTCTCGCTGTATCTCTGGAAGAACCAATTGCTGTCGATCCACCAGCTCAAGGAGCTTCCCAATGGATCTCGTGACATTGCTCACACTCGATGTTGGCATCTACGATCCTGCACGTTGACGAGCGGCGCCCTTGCTCGCGCCACTCTCTGAAGCCGGCCGGGTTGCTATTAACGCCAAAAGCGCCCCTACGCAGCTCTATTCATTGCACAATTCCAAATGATGGGGAACTTGGCTTCTCACGGATGAGGCATCAGTAGCTCAAGGCTGCGCCGCTTGCTGAACGCGCATCCTGCCAGTCTAGGGGGCCTTGAAGGATCAGTCATGCGCTTTAGCTTCAAGGCCGACGATCTTAGCGCCGTCCTCAAGCGCGCCTATGATGACGGCGAGCGCGCCGTTTCCGAAGCCATGAATGAGGTGCAAGCAGGCCTTCGGGACGAGCTTCGCGGCCAAGTGGTTTCCGCGGGAATGGGCCAGCGGCTCGCCAAGACTTGGCGCGGCAAGCGGTTCCCCGAAAGCGGTGCGAGCATCAATTCAGTGGCCTACGTCTGGTCGCGCGCTCCCGACATCGTGGACGCGTTCGAGCGCGGCGTTCCGATCGTCGCGAGGAACAGACGCTTCCTTGCGGTGCCGACGCGCGACGCGGGCGTGAGCCACACGACGGTCAAGAACAAGCGGCTGACGCCCGCGATCTGGGAGGCCGAAACCGGCGTGAAGCTCAGGTTCGTTCCCCGCGGCGGGCACGCGCTGCTCGTGACCGATGCCCACTACGCCCGCCAACCCGCGCGGTGGAGGCGCCGCAAGTCGTTCAAGCCGATCCGAACGCCTTTGACCGGCAGTCGTAAGGTGCTCGTGATCTTCGTCCTGGTCCCGATGGTCAATCCCGGCACGCGGCTCGATGTCGAAGGCGCCGGCAATCGCTGGGCCGATCGCGTCGCCAGCATCATCGCGTCTCATTGGAGATAGGTCGTGGCGAGCAAGCGCGAGCAGGTGCTTGAAGCGATCAAGGCACTTGTCGCTTCCGCTTTGCCCTCCGCCGAGGTGAAGCGCAATCTCGACAAGCCGGAGCGCATTCCGCCGGGCGGCCTGGTGATCGTCCGCGACGGCGATCCCGGCGAGCCGGAGATCCTCCTTTCGCCGCTGACCTACATTTACGAGCACCGCGTTCCGATAGAAATTGCGGCGTTCGCCTCGGCCTCGCTGACGCGCGAGCAGGCGCTCGATCAGATGCTTGCCGCGATCGGGGAAGCCGTCGCCGCCGCCCGGACCCTCGGCGGCCTATGTGAATTCCTCGAGACGGAAGCGCCGACTTCCGACGACCTGGAAACGGCCGGCGCGATCTCCGGCCGGTGGGCGGACGCAGCGATCATCGCCAGCTACGCCACCGCCAATCCACTTACCTGAACGACAATCAAGGAGGCTTCCATGGCCCGCGCTCGCGGCGCCAATGCCGTCATGGCATTGGCGTTCGAATCCTCTTACGGCACGCCGCCCGGCTCGGGCTTCAAGAAGGTGCCGTTCGTCTCTGCCGCCCTCGGCGAGCAGCAGAACCTGATCGAAAGCGATCTCCTCGGCTACGGCCGCGATCCTCAAGCCCCCGCGCGCGACGTGATCAACAACGACGGTGATGTCGTCGTCCCGCTCGATCTGAGGAATTTCGGCTACTGGCTCAAGCTTCTCTTCGGCACGCCCACCACCAGCCAGGGCCTCGCTGCATCGGGCAGCTTCACCTTCGACGGCCAGCCGGCGAACAACAGCACGATCTCCATCGGCGGCGCCGACTGGACCTTCGTTTCGAGCGCTCCCGTCGGCGACGAAAGCCTGATCGGCGCCACGCTGCAAGAGACGCTTGCGAATGCGGTGGTCGGCCTCAACAGAAGCGCCACGGCCGCGCTCGCGGCGCAATCCTATTCGCTCAATCTAGCCGGCAACGCGATCCTCGTCACGTCCGACACGATCGGCATGGCCGGAAACAGCGTCACGCTCGATGCCTCGACGACGCCGGACTCCAATGCGACGGCCTCGGGCGCCACGCTCGCCGGCGGCTCCGCTTCGGGGCCTTACAATCACGTGTTCACGTCCGGCGCGCTGTCGCTGCCGTCGGCCTCGATCGAAGTCGGCATGCCCGATGTGCCGAGCTACGGAATGAATTTCGGGGCTATGGCCGACAAGCTGTCGATCCAGCTGCAACGCTCGGGGTTGCTCAACGGGACCGTCAGCGTCATCGCGCAGGGCGAGACGCGGGGCGGCGCCTCGGGCGCGGGCTCGCCGACCGAGCAGGTCATCGAGCGATTCACGCAATTCACCGGTCAAATCCGACGTGACGGCGTGCCGCTCGGTAACGTCGTCTCGGGCGCGTTCACCTATGCGAACAATCTCGACAAGGTAGAAGTGATCCGGCCCGACGGGCGTATCGCCGGCGCCGATCCCGCGATGCTGGCCGTCACGGGACAGATCGGCGTGCGCTTCGCCGACACTTCCCTCCTTGATCTCGCCGTCGCGGGCACGCCGATCGAATTGATCTTCGAGTGGTCGATCGCCGCCGGGAAGCTCCTGCGGTTTGCCGTTCACAATGTGAACCTGCCGAAGCCGAAGCTTCCGATCACCGGCCCGGCCGGCGTTCAAGCGACCTTCGATTGGCAGGCGTCGGAGCATCCGGCGCTTGCGAAGACGTGCACCGCACTGCTCGTCAACGACGTGGCCGCGTATTGATCACGCCGCGCGGGCGGCGGCGAGCGCCGCAAGCGTGCCTTCGGGATCGCGCGCAACGAGGATCAAGAGCGATCGCGCCGCCGGATCGATCCCGTTGCGGCCTTGTTCCCAGTTCCGCAGCGTCGCGACGGGAATGCCGAGCGCGTCGGCGAATTGCTCTTGCGTCATGCCGAGGCGGCGCCGCAGGTTCTTGGGCGCGATCAGCATGTCGAGCGTCAGTTCAGGCGCCGTGTCCGGGTCTTCCGCGATCTGGCGGGCAATATCCTCGTCGGTCGTCGCCTCGATTTTGGCGCGGTCGATCGCGGGCTTCGTCGCCCGTATCTCGTCTAGCGCTTTGCGAACAATCGCCACGTCTCGCGCTCCTTTCGGTTTGCCGGCCGAGCCGAGATGATCCGGCGCACCCCGCTGCGGTCGGTGTAGACCACAACGAGCACCATGCCATCGACTTCGCCAATGGCGATGATGCGCTCCTCGCCGTAGTCGCGCCGCTCGTCGGGCGTGGTCTGAACCGGCGCCTCGAAGATGCGGGCGGCCGCGGCGAAATCCACCCCGCGCTCCCTTCGGGTCCACTCGCTCTTGGCTTCGTCCCACTCGAATTCCATCGCCATTCTACGCGAATCGCGTAGTCCGTCAAAGCAAAACTGCGCGATCCGCGCAGTTCCGAATCCTGCCCGGAGGTCACTCTAACATGCTGAAGCTGCACCCGAATCGACCCGATCCCTATTGGCTCGATCTCCTTCCCGGCGTCCGGATCAAGGTCCGGCCGATCAGCGTCGCGGCGATCATCGGCGCACGGCAGGCCGCTGCAGAGGCGATGAAGACTCAGGACGGCCAAGAAATCTTCGTCGGCAGTGCGGCCTTCACGCGCAGCATCGCACGCTGGGGAATCACCGAATGGGAAGGCGTGGGCGACGCGGACGGCACGCCGCTCTCGCCGAGCCCGGAGAATATCGATGCGCTGCTCGAACTCTGGCAGGCGTTCGATGCGATCGACCGGCTCTATATCGCGCCGGCGCTGATCCTGGCCGACGAAAAAAACGCATCCTCGCCCTCGCCGAATGGCATTTCGGCGGGGGCGAAGCCTACTGCGCCGCGTGCACGCAAACGTGCTCCGGCTGTCCGTACCTAGAACACGCGCCGCAGACCGACGACGGCAAGGCGGCCTGGGAGGTCTTCCGTCGCTCCGCCGGACAAGTCCGCGCGGTGATGGGCGGCGTCTACGGCCTCGATTTCGGAGCCGTGCTTCTCCTCGCCGATGCCATGGGCGCGCTCAACCCGGTCCTTGTGGATGCGCTCCCCGAAATCGAGCCGCTCTTCGTGCGCGCCTACGCCAGGGGCAATGAACCTTGACCGACCGCAACGTCTCGATCCGCATCGGCGTCACCGGAAAGGATGACGTCCGACGCGCGTTCGAAGAAGTCGGCAGGGCCGGTGAGGCAGCGTTCAACAAGACCGCAGCCGCCATCGATGCCGCCGGCGCGGCGACCGATCGCGAGACGCAACGTCTCCAGCGCCTGGCGCAGGCTGCGCGGCAGGCGGCGAGCGCCGACGAGGCGCAGCGCAAGTTCAATGCTTTTATGGGCATCGGGACTTCGAGCGCCGGTTCCGCCCGCGAGTCGGCGCGGGTGTTCGAGGAAGCGGCGAAGGCGACCGAAGATCTCGAAAGGCGGACCAGGGCGCTGCGCGCGCAGATCGATCCGCTCGGCGCCGCGCAGGCGAAGCTCAACGCCGAGATCGCGGAAGCGAACGCCCTCTTCAAGGCAGGCGCGATCTCGGCGCAGGAGCAGGCCGCCGCGCATCAGCTTGCGCGAAACCGCTTCGACGCCACGGCGAAGGCGCTCAAGGGCGTAGGCGACGGCTCGCAGCTTGCGAGCTATCAGATCGTCAATCTCGGCTATCAGCTGAACGATGTGGTCGTGGGCCTGGCGAGCGGGCAACGGCCGCTTACCGTGCTGGCGCAGCAAGGCACTCAGATCGCGCAGATTTTCGCCGGCTCCGGTATCGGCGTCGGCGGCGTCCTGAAGGAACTTGGCCGGACTGTGCTCGGGCTCGTTTCGCCGACAACCTTGCTGGTTGGCGGGCTTGCGGCCGTGGGCGGGACCGCGCTCTACGCCTACAACAGCTACATCACTGCGCAGAAGGAGCTTCAGGTCGCGACCGCCGGCGTCGGTCGCGCCGCGGGCGCCACCATCGACCAGCTCAATCGGATCGCCGACAACGCTTCGACGGCCGGGCGCATCTCGGTCGCCGCCGCCCGCGACATGGAGGTGGCCTTCCTCCGCACGGGTCGGATCGGGGTCGATCAATTCGGCGATCTGATCGCGGTCGCGAAAAACTACGCCGCGACCACGGGCCAGGACATCGAGGCGGCGACCAAGGAGCTTGCCGAGGCCTTCGCCGATCCGGCCAAGGGCGTCGATCTCTTGAACGCGAAGGTTGGCGGCTATGACGACCGGACGCGGCTTCTCATCAAGACGCTCGCGGCGCAGAATGATCTGACCGCCGCCCAAAAGGTCCTCTTCGACAATCTCAAGCCATCGCTGATCGATGCCGCCCAGACGACGACGGCGCTCGGCCGCGCGTGGGATTTCGTCGCCCGCAATGCTTCCAACGCAGTGGATGCAATCGGCCGCGCGATCGACCGAGCGACCGATCCGACGCTGCAACAGCGGCTTGACGACCTCCTGAAGGAGCGCGCCAACGCCACCACGCTGGGCGGGCAGTATGTTCCCGGCGTGATGGGCATGCTGGCTTTCGTGCCGGCGCGCCCGCTTTCGGCCATCGACGCCGATATCGCGAGCGTCAAGCGGCAGATTGCCGAGATCGAGCGGAAGGCCGCCGATGCCAAGGCCGACGCCCTCGCCGCGCGTACCTCGACGCTCGCCGGCGAGGTCGCACGCAACGTCACGCCGGGCTTCAACGAGCTTCAGACGCTCAAAGAGCAGCAGGCGAAGCTCGCCGCGGCCCTGAACGATCCGCTCGCCCGGCAGAAGGTCGCCGACCTGAGGCAGGTCGAGGCCGCCTATGACGCGGTGACGCGCGCTGTCACGAGCTGGCTCGATCCCGCCGAAAGGGCCCGCCGCCTCGACGAGCTCGAAATCCAGGCGCTCAACGCCAAGACGCCGGCGCAGAAGGCGGCTATTGCCGAGGAGCGCCGGCGCCTCGAGCTCGCCGGCCAGGCGATCACGACTGGCACGGCGGAAGCCGAGATCACGCGCGCCGGCACGAAGGCGCGAGCCGAAGCAACGCACGCCATCGCCGAGCAATCGCTCGCGCTGACGGTGAACGCGCGCGCTTCGCTTGATGTGGCGAACGCCTATCTCAAGGGCGCCGCCGCCGCTGAGGTCGCCGAAGCGAAGCGAAAGGCGCTGACCGAAGCGATCCGCAACGGCGTCGATGTCGAGATGCGGATGCGGCAAGTCCTTGCCGACAAGATCGCGCAGACCGCAGTCCAATCTGCGAAGTCGGCGAGCGACATCGCCGCCCAGGCCGCCGCGCAGAAGCGGCTCAACGACGCCATCGCCTCGGGTTCGCTCACCGTCGAACAGGCGCGCCGGCAAATGCAGGTCGAGCAGACGCTTCGGCCTCTGCTGGTCGCGCAATCGCTTGCGGAGGGCGAGGCAAAGGCCACGCTCACGCGGATTATCGATGCGCTGCGCGCGGCCTATGGTCGCCTGAACTCCGAGGAGTCGCGCAACGCCGCGCTCGGTCAGATCGCGACGCAGAGGAGCCAGATCGAGCTCCTTCAAAAGCAGATCGAGCTCGTCGGCACGAACGAGTCGCTCGCCGCGATCGAGATCGCGCAGCTTCAGGCGAAGCAGCAGCTGATCCAGCAAGGCATCGATCTCGGCTCGAAGGAAGCGCAGGTCATCATCGCCAACGCCGGCGCGATCGAGCGTCTGAACCAGCAGCTTCAACTCGCGAAGGCATCGCAGCAAGAGCTCATCAGCCTCACCGACACGACGTTCAACCGATTCGCCGACCTGATCGCGCAAGGGAAGACGGACTGGAAGTCGTGGGCGGACGCCGGCCGCGCGGCGATCCTCGACATCAACCGCGAACTCCTGAAGCTCGCGCTCCTCAATCCGCTCAAGAACCTTCTCTTCGGAACGAACCTGCCCACCATATCGTCGGTCGGCGGTCTCTTGGGATCACTCCTCAGGGGGTTCGGTGTCGGACACGCCGGGGGCATGGCCGAACAACTTGCCGGCACCCGCACGGCGCCGTTGATGCTGTTCCGCTTCGCGCCGCGCCTGCACGAAGGCGCGTTCCTGTCTCCGGACGAAGTGCCGGCAATCCTCCAGCGCGGCGAACGCGTGCTCAATCGCGAGGAGACTAGGGCCTACAACCGCGGCGAACGCGCCGACCAGCCGAACATCTACGTCACGATCCAGACGCCGAACCCGGCCGCATTCCAGGCGAGCCGGACGCAGCTTGCAGCCGATCTCTCGCGCGCCGTGCAGATGGGCTTCCGAGGTCGCTAGACCATGCCGCAGCCGTTCGTCGACATCTCGTTCCCGGACGCCGTGGCGCGCGGCGCCACCGGCGGTCCCGGCTTCTCGACGAACGTAGTCACGTTGGGCTCGGGCGCGGAGCGCCGCAACATCCAGTGGGCGAACGCGCGCGGCGAATGGAACATCTCGACGGGCATCCGCACCCGCGCCGAGATGCAGGCGGTCATCGCGCATTTCTACATCGTCAAGGGCCGCGGCCACTCGTTCCGGTTCAGGGATTGGAACGACTACCAAGCCGCCGACATGCCGATGGTTCAGGTCACGCCGACGGTGTGGCAGCTGGTGAAGCGCTACAATATCGGCGGCTATGAGCACGTCCGCACGATTACCAAGCCCGTCGTCGGCACGGTGACGTGCAAGGTCGGCGGGTCGCCGGTCATGCCTTCCAGCATCGACTATCTCACCGGGTTGGTGACGTTCGGCAGTGCGCCAGGATCGGCGCCGACCGCGACGTTCGATTTCGACGTGCCGGTCCGGTTCGATACCGACAAGCTCCCGGTTCAGGCGAACGCCTGGGACCAGCAGATCGTCCCGCAGATCAACCTGATCGAGGTCAATGAATGAAGACGCTCGACGCCGGCCTCGCCGCGCATCTCGCCGGCGGGGTCACGACGCTTTGCCATTGCTGGCGCGTAGCGCGGAAGGACGGCGCGGTCCTCGGCTTCACCGACCATGACCGCGACGTCGTGATCGACGGCACAACCTACAAGGCAACGACCGGATTCACCGCGACCGCGATCGAGGATCAGCTCGGTCTGGCGGTCTCGAACCTCGATGTGGACGGCGCGCTTTCATCCGCGGCCATCGCCGAGGACGATCTCAATGCCGGCCTCTATGACGATGCGTCCGTCATCATCATGCGCGTCAATTGGCAGGACGTGTCGCAGCGCGTCGTTCTCCGCTCGGGCTTCCTCGGCCAGGTCACGCGCGGCGAAGCGGCATTTTCGGCCGAGCTTCGCGGGCTCGCGGCGAAGCTCGACCAGAGCGCGGGCCGCGTCTTTCAGCGCACATGCGCCTGGGAGCTCGGCGATTCGCGCTGCCAGATCGATCTCGGCGCACCCGCCCACAACGGCAGCGGCACGGTCGCGAGCGTCATCAGCAATTTCGACTTCACGGCAAGCGGGATCGGCGCGTTCGCCTCCGGCATCTTCAGCCGCGGCAAGATCGTCTGGACGAGCGGAAACAATGCCGGCCTTGCGATCGAGGTGAAGGCGCATTCGCAGGGGACGCCGAATGCGCGGCTGTCGCTGTTCCTGCCCATGCCGCGCCCGATCCAGGCCGGCGACACGTTCTCGATCACCGCGGGATGCGACAAGCGGTTCGAGACCTGCCGCGATCGGTTCGCGAACGTCGTCAATTTCGGAGGCTTCCCGCACATGCCCGGCAACGATTTTGCGCTGGGTTATGCCAAGCAGGGCGACAACAATGACGGGAAATCTCTTGGTGGTTAGGCGCAGCGACATCCTCGCCGAGGCGCGCTCGTGGATCGGCACGCCCTATGCGCATCAGGCTTCCGTGAAGGGCATCGGTTGCGACTGCCTCGGGCTCGTCCGCGGCGTCTGGCGCGCGATCTATGGCGTCGAGCCCGAAGAGCCCCCGCCCTACACGCGCGATTGGGCCGAGCTTCATGGGCGCGAAACGCTCGCCGAAGCGGCGAGCCGGCACATGATCCCTGTTGCGATCAACGCGATCCGCCCCGGCGATATGCTGCTCTTCGCGATGAAGGACCATTCGCCCGCCAAGCACTGCGCGATCCTGACCGCACCCGGCCGCATGGTCCACTCGATCGAGGCGCATCCCGTTGCCGAGGTCTCGCTCTGGTCGGGACACGACCGCCGGCGACTGCGCTTCGCCTTCTCGTTCCCCGATCTGATCGACTGACATCATGGCAACACTTCTGCTAACGGTCGGCGCATCGGTGCTGACCGCCGGCTCCGCTGCGTGGGTCACGACGCTCGCGACTGCCGCCGCGACCGTTGCCGGAAGCTATATCGACGCGCGCTTGTTCGGCCCCGGACCGCAAATGCTGGAGCAAGAAGGACCGCGGCTCGACAACCTTCAAGTCCAAGCCTCCACCGAAGGCGCGCCGATCCCCGAGATCGCCGGCCGCGTGAGGCTTTCCGGCCAGGTCATCTGGGCGACCAAATTCAGGGAAGTAGCGACGACCAAGACGCAAACAGTCGGAGGCGGAGGAGGAAAAGGCGGCGGCGGCGGAGGCGGGAGCACCGTTCAGACCACGACCTACACCTACTATGCCAATTTCGCGGTGGGCTTAAGCGAAGGCGCGATCGACCGGATCGGCAGGATCTGGGCCGACGGCAAGCCGCTCGACATGAGCCGCGTGACCATGCGCGTGCACAAGGGCACCGCGAACCAGTCGCCGGACCCGCTGATCGAAGGCATCGAAGGGACCGGCAACGCACCCGCCTACCGCGGCACGGCCTATGTGGTTTTCGAGAACCTTGAGATCACGCAGTTCGGCAATCGCCTGCCGCAGCTCGCATTCGAGGTTTTCCGTCGCGTCTCGCCGTCCGACGGCTCGGGGCTTGAGGATATCGTCCAGGCGGTGACGCTGATTCCCGGCGCCGGCGAACGCGTCTACGACACGATCGTCCATACCCGCGATCTCGGCGGCGGCGCGACCACGCCCGAGAACAAATTCGCGGGCCAGGACACGGCCGACTGGAACGTCGCCCTCGACGATCTCCAGGCTTCGATTCCAAACGCGACCACCGTGCTGCTCGTCGTCGGCTGGTTCGGCGACGATCTGCGGGCGGGCAACTGCACCATACGGCCGAAGATCGAGGTCTCGAACAAGAGCACGACGCCGAACGCCTGGAAGGTCCATACGCTGACCCGCGATGGCGCCTTGGTGGTGAGCACGGTTGACGGCAGGCCCGCCTACGGCGGCACGCCCTCGGACGACTCGGTGGTGCGTGCGATTCGCGACCTCAAGGCGCGCGGGTTCTCGGTCGTCTTCTATCCCTTTCTGTTCATGGACATCGCCCAAGGAAATGCCTTGCCCGATCCGTGGACCGGCAATACCGGCCAGCCTGCCTACCCCTGGCGCGGGCGCATCACCTGCGATCCCGCTCCGGGCCGGCCCGGCACCGCGGATAAGACCGCAGCGGCCGGCACGCAGATCGACGCGTTCTTCGGCACGGTCGCGCGTTCCGACATCACGGTTTCGGTGAACGGCAGCAGCAATACGGTCTCAACCTCCTATTCGGGGTTGAGCGAGTGGGGCTTCCGGCGCTTCGTCCTGCACTACGCCAGGCTCTGCGCTGCGGTGAACGCGATCGACGCCGGCGCTGTGGACGCGTTCCTGATCGGCTCGGAGCTCAAGGCCCTCACCACGGTCCGCGACAGCGCGACGAGCTACCCGGCGGTAACGAAGCTTAAGGTGCTTGCCGACGACGTGAAGACGATCCTGGGCTCCGGCGTGAAGGTCGGATACGCAGCGGATTGGTCAGAGTATGCCAACCACAATCCTGGCGACGGCACGGGCGATCTCTTCTTTCACCTCGATCCGCTCTGGGCCGACGGCAACATCGATTTCGTGGGCGTCGATCTCTACCTGCCCCTGTCCGACTGGCGCGACGGCAACGCCCATCTCGATGCGCTCGCCGGAGCCTCCTCGATCTACGACCTCGATTATCTGCGCTCCAACATCGAAGGCGGTGAATATTTCGACTGGCACTACGCTTCGCAAGCAGACCGCGACGCGCAGAACCGATCGCCGATCACCGACGGCGCCTACGGCAAGCCGTGGGTGTTCCGCGCCAAGGATTTTCGCAACTGGTGGCTCAACCAGCACTTCAATCGGCCAGGCGGTGTCGAAAGCGGATCGCCCACGGCCTGGGTGCCGCAGTCGAAGCCGATCTGGTTCACCGAGTTCGGCATCCCCTCGGTGGACAAGGGGAGCAACCAGCCGAACGTCTTCCATGATCCAAAGTCGTCCGAGAGCGCATTGCCCTACTATTCGCGCGGCACGCGCGACGACCTGATCCAGCGGCGCGGCATCGAGGCAATGGTCTCCTATTGGGCGGCCAACAGCCCGGTGTCCTCGGTCTATGGCGGGCCGATGATCGGGCGGCTCGCCGTCTGGACGTGGGACGCTCGGCCATACCCTGCTTGGCCCTCGCGGACGGACGCCTGGGGCGACGGCGATCTCTGGCCGCTCGGGCACTGGCTCAACGGCAAGATCGGGCTCGCCGATGTCGCGGCGCTCGTGGCCGAGCGCTGCAAGCGCGTCGGCTTCACCGCCTACGACGTGACCGCGCTTGCCGGCATCGTCGTCGGCTATGTGCGCGACCGACCGATGAGCCCGCGCGCCGAGATCGAGCTGCTCATGAACGCCTTCGCCTTCGACGCGGCGGAGAGCGAAGGCGTGATCCGTTTCGTGCCGCGAGGGCGCGCCGCCGTGGCCGAATTCGACGCCGACGACTGCGTGCTCCCCGATCAGGGCGACATCCTGAAACTGACGCGCGCGCAGGAAACGGACCTACCGGACATCGTCTCGGTCACGTTCATCGACGGTAGCGGGAACTACGAGCAGGGAACGGTCTCGGCGAGCCGCATCGCCGGCTATTCCGAGCGCAAGACGGACGTGACCGTGCCGCTCGTCATGGACGAAATTCAGGCGCAGGCGATTGCCGACCGGGCGCTCGCCGAAGCCTAGATCGGACGCGAGGCCGCAAAATACGCGCTGCCGCCCGATCGGATCGATCTCGATGCGGGCGATGTGATCAATCTCGTGATCGACGGCCGTCCGCGCGAGTTCCGCCTGACCCGAATCAACGACGCATGGTCGCGCGCGATGGAGGCGCAGCGCTGCGAAGGCGCGGTCTATGCGCCGCCGCTTCCGGGCCTGAAGCCGCCCGCTTTCGAGCCCCCGCCCGTCTATGGCCGCGCGATCCTCGAGCTGATGGATTTGCCCATGTTGCGCGACGACGACGTGGGCTTTGCGCCCTATGTCGGCGCCTCGGCGATGCCGTTTGTCGGCGTCACGCTCTTGGACAGCGCAACCGGCGTCGATTACGCGCTCGATACCGTCCTCCCGGTGCGCGCCACGATCGGCGAAACCGTCTTCGACTTCTGGTCCGGCCCGACCGCCTACTTCGACATCGTCAACACGCTGCGCGTGAAGCTCTATTCGGGCGAGCTTGCGAGCCTCGACGAGGCGACGATCCTCTCGGGCCGCGCCAACGCGCTCGCGATCAGGAACGCGGACGGCGATTGGGAAATCCTGCAATTCTGCAACGCCGCGCTCGTCGATGCCGGCGTTTACGATCTCACAAAGCTCCTGCGCGGCCGGCTCGGCACCGAGCATGCGATGCGCAATCCGGTCGCCGCCGGCGCTCGAATCGTCGTTCTTGACGGCGTCATCGCCCAGATCCAGGCGGCGCTCGCCGAACGCGGCGTGACGCGGTTCTACAAGTGGGGACCGTCGAGCCTCGATCCGTCCGATGTCGCCTGGCAGCAAGGCACGTTCACCGCGCGCTGCGTCGGACTGATGCCGTGGTCGCCGGTGCATGTGGCCGGCGTCCGCAACGGCGCCGGCGATCTTGCGATCACATGGATTCGGCGCACCCGCTTCGGCGGCGACTGGGCCGACGGCGCCGACGTGCCGCTCAACGAGGAAAGCGAGCGCTACGAGGTCGATATCCTCGACGGCGCCAACGTCGCCCGAACGATTGCGACCACATTTCCGGCCGCGACCTATTCCGCCGCGCAGCAGACGGCCAATTTCGGATCGCCGCAGCCGTCGATCGCCGTGCGGGTCTACCAGCTCTCGGCGACCGTCGGCCGCGGCCGGCCCGCTGCCGCCACGCTCTGAACACCAACGTTAGACTTAAGGAACCGAGGCGATGCCGACGCCGCGTTTGGCGCTGCCCTACATCGTGCAGGGGCAGGCGCAGAAGGAAGTCACCCACAACGATGCGCTCGTCCGGCTGGATGCGCTGATCGATCTTTACATCCTCGATCGCGATCTTTCCGCGCCGCCGGCCTCGCCTTCCGACGGCGACGCCTACATCGTGGGCGCAAGCCCGAGCGGCGCCTGGGCCGGCCAGGCCGGCAACATCGCCTACCTGATCGATGGCGGATGGCGCTTCTATGTGCCGGTGAAGGGGCTCGTCGCCTATATCGCAGACGAGCAGAAGATGCTCGTCTTCACCGCGAGCGGCTGGGTTGATCTCGTCTCCGTGCTCGCGTTCCAAAACCTCTCCAAGCTCGGCATCCTTACCTCGGCGGATACGACGAATCGGCTCGCGGTCAAATCCAACGCCATCCTCTTCAGCCATGACGACGTGACGCCCGGCACGGGCGATCTGCGCGTCACGCTGAATAAGAGCGCCGCCGCGAAGGACGCGGGCTTCGTCTTTCAGGACGGATTCGGTACCCGCGCGCTGTTCGGGTTGCTGGGGGATGACAACTTCACCGTCAAGGTGACGCCGGACGGATCGACCTTCTACACCGGCATGTTGATCGACAAGGCGACCGGCAAGGTCTCCTTCCCGGCCATGGCGAAGGTCTCCGCTTACATCAACTACGACCACTATGCGGCGACGACCTACGTCAATACGGACATCAACAACGAGGACCTGGACACCGCGAACGCGTTCGCCTCCAACGTGTTCACCGCGCCCAGCACCGGACTTTACAGGGTGGGATATTCCCTCGGCTGGACGCAGAACGGCGCCAACCTGCCCGCCTCCATACACGGCCGGCTGCTCAAGAACGGCACGACCGAAGTGCTGCCGTCGGCGGCATCAGCTTCAAACAACGCCGGCAACAGCGGCAAGATCATTATCTGCACGGAAGGCATCATCTCGCTGACCGCCGGCGACACCCTTCGTTTGCAACACAAGTTCTCGTCGCTTGACGGATACGCCTCGGCGAACATCACCCGCTTCCGGGTCGAGCAGATCACGTGACCGCCCGGCCGGGCCGTTTGCCGGCCTATAGTCGGAACAGCATGAGAAGGAGGCAGGCATGGACCTGCAATGGTGGATCACCGTCATCGGCGTTCCGCTGGTGGGAGCGCTGTTCTGGCTGCGCTTCCATGATCGCGACGACGTGGACAAGGCGCTGCGCGGCCTCAAGGACGAGCTCGCGAACTACAAGCTTCTGGTGGCCACGAGCTTCGTTTCGGTCTCCTATCTCAAGGACGTTGAGGGCCGCATCATGGCCCACCTGGAGAAGATCGAGAAGAAAATCGACCGCGTGATCGAGCAGCGGCTCCCGCCGGCCGAATAGCGCCGTCCCCAAGTCCCGCCTTCACACGAAAGCCCGCCACGCGTGCGGGCTTCGTCGTTTCAGGAGACATCCCATGCTGCCATCCCGCTACGCCTGGCTCGCCCGCGAGCCCGGCCCGAAGATGATCGTCGAAGCCCTCAAGCTCTTCGGCACGATGGAGAAGCCCGGCTCGGCGAACAACCCGACCATCGTCGCCTGGGCGAAGGAGGTCGGCGGCGAGGTCGCCGATGTCTACAAGGCCGACAGCATTCCCTGGTGCGGCCTGTTCATGGCGGTGGTTGCGAAGCGCTCCGGCAAGGAACCGCCGAAGCATCCGCTCTGGGCCTTGTCGTGGTCCGCCTTCGGCGCCAAAACGCCGGCGCCGGCGCTGGGCGATGTGCTCGTCTTCACGCGCAACGGCGGCGGCCATGTCGGCCTGTACGTCGGTGAGGACGCGTCCGCCTTCCACGTGCTCGGCGGCAACCAGTCCGATCGGGTCTGCATCACGCGGGTCGCCAAAGCCCGCCTCTATGCGGCGCGCCGGCCGCTCTATCGCGCCCAGCCCGCCAACGTGCGGCCGATCCATCTCGAAGCGACCGGCGCGCTGTCGCTGAACGAAGCCTGATCCTTTCCGCCTGTTTCCGCCCCTTTCCGCCTGCGGTTCTCGGCGCCGTTGGTGCTGTCATCCGCGAACCGGCCCATGCGCCCGGCCGTGAATGCGGCGCTCCCATGGAGGCTCTCATGCTCAAGGGTTGGAAGACGCTTGCCTTCAACGTCGCGCTGGCCGTGTTCGGCGTGCTTCAGGCGGCCGACTGGGTCGATCTGCTCGGGTCCGAGCGCGCCGGCATCGCCGTCACCGTGATCGGCATCGTCGGCGCGGTGCTCCGCTTCATGACCGACACGCCGGCGATGAAGAGCAAGTGACATGAACTGGCTCACGGTCCTGTCGGCCCTCGCCCGCATCGTTCTCGCCATCCTCGAAATGGCGCGCGAGCGGCGGGCGAAGGGCGCCGGCAGGGCCGAAGCCATCGCGGAGTCCGCCACCCATGCGCTCGATCTCATCCGCAAGGCGCGCGATGCGCGCCGCGCTGCTGCCGATGCCGCTGCTGATCCTGGCCGGCTGCGCGACGACGACGGCTTCCGTCGGGACTGACGCGGTCGCGTGCTCGGCGTTCGAGCCGATCCGGTGGTCGGAACGGGATACGCAAGAGACGATCCGGCAGGTGAAGGAGCCCAATGCGGCTTGGAAGGCCGTCTGCCTCCAGCGTTCCGAGCGCCGCGACTCGGCGGGACACCCAATCGCTCACCCAGAAAAAAGCGCTCCCAGTTCGATTTGGACCATGCAATCAGTGACGCGTAGGTGATTCGGCGTGCCGAGGCCGCGATCGGCCCTGACCTGTGCAGTCTCGGAGATTCCTCAACGAATAGACGTTTACTGCCGGCGGAACTCTATATATTGTATGTTTAGCTGGGGAGTTGTGAGCTGCATGAGCGATTGGGGGACTATGTACAGCGTCGTGATCGAGCCGGGGCCCAAGGCACGCCGATGGGCCTCCAGGTCGATTTATGAGACGGAGCTGGGCGCAGCGTTTTGTGGCGACTCTCTCAAAGTGCTGCGGAGCAAGCGCCTTCAGCAACACAAAAAGGAAGTTCAGCTGGTCTTCACCTCTCCGCCGTTTCCGCTCAACACCAAGAAGAAGTATGGGAACCTTCAAGGGGAGGAATACATCGAATGGTTCTCGCAGTTCGCGCCGCTGCTCCGGGATTTCGTCGCCCCTAATGGTTCCATCGTTGTGGAAATCGGCAACGCGTGGGAACCGGGTCGCCCGGTAATGTCCACGCTCGTACTTCGGGCGCTCCTTCGGTTCCTCGAAGCAGGTCGGCTCAATTTGTGTCAGGAGTTCATTTGGTACAACCCCGCTCGGTTACCTTCACCTGTGCAATGGGTGAACGTTGAGCGGATCAGGGTCAAGGATGCGTTTACACGCATTTGGTGGATGTCGCCATCCGATCGTCCAAAAGCAGATAACCGGAGAGTCCTTCGTGAATATAGCGCGAGCATGAAGAAGCTGATTGAGACCGGCAAATACAATGCAGGTCCGCGGCCTTCTGAACATCACATTGGCAAGAGCAGTTTCAAGACAAACAACAACGGTGCGATTCCGCCAAATGTCCTCGACGCGGACGATGCGCCATCCCTAAGCACCTTGCTAAAGGGCACCAACACGCACTCCAACGATCAGTATCAGTTGTTTTGCCGAGATCGTGGCATTCCCTTGCATCCAGCGCGAATGCCTGCAGATCTCGTCGAATTCTTCATCCGATTCTTGTCGGACGAGGGAGACCTAGTACTTGATCCATTTGCCGGCAGCAATACGACCGGTGCGGTCGCTGAAAAACTTGGCCGGCGATGGATATCATGCGAGGCAAATTGGGAATATGCGTCTTCTTCGATCGCACGCTTCACGCCCGAGAAAATTACGGAAACCTGTGACGACCTGCGAATTTCCGCGGTTCCCACGCGGAGCAGAAAACGCCTCGGGGCTACTTCCTCGTTCTCTTGATCGCCTCAAATTGATGCGAAAATCGTTTCTCGATCGCTTCTAAAAACTCGCGAAGCTTGAGGAGACTTTCTTTTGAAATCGCTTCCTCGCCACCGGAGACGCCGCGTCTGAAGCTGTCTGATCCGGTCTCGTTCAGCCATGCGAGAGCGTTCTCTATTGCGGTTCGAGTTGCCTTTCGCCGATCCTCGACGTGCTGGGCATCGTTACTTGTTAGGCCAAGAAATGAAGCCGCTCCAAGCCACATACGTGGCTCGTTAGGATCACTGCAGTACTTCCTAAAAACGGGATGGCGATAAAGGGGCGCGACAGCGTCATAGATTGGCTGCGGCGATCGATGGGACTTCTCACCCTGGCCTTTCATACCACCGAGACGATCAGCCTCAGAACGACCTATATCGGTTAGGCGATAATGATTTGCACGCGTCTTTTCAATCCACCCTCGTCTCAGGGGATTATCCTTCTTTGTGGTGCCCATAATTTCCATCATGACCCGCTTGTGGTCGGGATAGAGATCTTCATATCCCCGGCAACCGAAACGGTTCGGGTTGCGCTTCCAAGTCGAAACTGTGAGATCCCATTCGGTGAACTCCTTCATTCCGGCCTGATCGAGGTCACGAGCACCGAACAAAATCTCCTGAGCGGCGGTTAGCCGTTCATGCGGCATCTTGGACAACAGCACTCTCCGCTCTGCTCAACAGTTGATCGCTCAGATCCCAAGCCGCATCGATGAAATCGGCGCATTCGATTTCTGCAAATGCGGCAAGCTGAATGAACTCGAACTCAGTTACGGTTCGTCCCCTCAAGGCCTGCCGGACATGCAGACGCTTGAGCACGTCAAAGCACTTGAGCGCCACGAAATGCATAAAGTTCTTGGAAGCAATGCTTCCAACCCCGGACGGCCCGCCGCGACTTCGACGAACCCTCATCGATTCCTTGCTTCTAGGATTAATCCAAACAACGTTTGGGAATAGGGGGTCCTCGATGATGGTCGGCAGCTCCTCGCCACCGGGCAATGTCCGCTGCTCTTCGGGAAAATCCTCCATGCCGGGAGCTTGCTCGCCGCACAGAAGAATTTCCGGGATATCACTTCCGCGGGCACCCTCAGTGTCCGGGGCGGGCACCCGTTCCGAGCCGATCTGGATCACGGTGGCGCGTTGTTGGTGTGGGCCCGCACCAAATCTGACTCGAACGGTTGCCTGGCCCTCCTTGAAGCCAGCCGTGAAACGGCCGTGGCGCCCGATCAGCCCCATACCAGGTTCGTCGATCGCCCCGTCTATAAGAAGGTCATCTCTGGGACCATTCGGCGTCTGAAATGTGATCGCCAGTTTGACTCGCTGCCCTTGCAGAAGGACTTCCGTCGGCACATCGATAGTGACCTCGGTCGCAGCTACGATTTCGCAGTTGATCTTGTTTGAGAACACAGTGCCGTCGGCGGTCTCCAGCCAGATCTCACCGCGACCAGTAACATCTCCCGATATTCGGTCGCCTTCGACCAAGGACGCGATCGGTGCTGATGAACCAAGGCGAAGGTCGGTAGCTCTCACCGGCTTTGACGAACCGTCAGGTTGGCGCTCGATGCATTTGAAACGGAGCGGGACGGACGTGCCCTGCGCGAGTGACACGATCGTCCGGCCCGGTTCAAGAACAATCTCGTCAATTCGCTCTCCGAACTCGGACCCTCGCCGTTTCCTCTTTTTGCCCTCGCCATCTTTTCCAGTTGGTCCAGAGCCCTGTTCTTCATCATCGGCACCCTCGCCCGATGTGTCCGGATCAAGATAGTGTCGCATGAGGTCGCGTATACTTTGGAGTGCCGCTTTGGCTTGCTCACGGTCCCGTGGCCTGTTCTCCGCCATCATTGCGCGATGCAGGTCTTCCGCTAGCTCTTTGACCTTTTGGCGTGCCCATTCCATCAGCGCTCGAACAAGCGGGGTATCGGACAAATGGATTCGCTCTGCCCCGGAGAGGTGCTCGCCAACCAGTGAAGCGCAACGGAGCTCCCCATAGATGAAGCTTACCGACGTGACGAGGACACCCAGCGAGTGCAGTGGCCAATTCGCGACGTTGTTGCGACTATTCCAGACCCGAATGACATTCCTCGCCTTCGTCTCTTCCGACATTTGGAGCTGTCGGGAAGAGGTGTGAAGCCTAAGAAATCTTGGCCCATCGAGCCCTGCCACCATGTCAACCGGATCGCCCGTCTCAGGATCGGGGAGGATATCGGGGATCTGATGTTCAATCGGTTTTTCAAAGCCGGGATACGGCTCCAGCGCAATCGGCTTGATTGGCGAGGCAGTTACGAGTTCTCCGTCCACGACAACCCATACTTCGCAAGTCTCAACGCTCATCGCAGTCTGACCATGACTCGCGATGATCTCCGGGACGACCTCCTCAGCCAACCTCTTCACCTTCCGCTTTTGGCGTCCCTCCCAATCAGCGACGCGGCTAAGGAGCACCCCTGTGAAGGCTTTTCGCTTCTGAAATGCAGCGAGGGCATTCGGAGGAAGGTTCTCTCTTGAAATGCCACACTGCGCTAGGAAGGCATCGAAGCACGCCTCGGTATCAGGTGCGTCTATTGCCTTCACAATCACGCCGTTCTCTCGGGCGAACCCTGGTTTGTACCGATCCGTGGGGCGGTTGTTCTTGAAGCCCATCCGGGTGCGCTTGCCTTCAAAGCAGGACTCAAGGAATGAGAATTCGGAAGCCCCGCGGACCATGAATGCCTTTCCGCCATTGCCATGGCCGGCCTCAATATCGTCAGAAAGCTCGCTTCGCCCCGCGGTTCGGCTCGACCACGTCGTCCAACCGTCGAAGTCGGCCAAACGTGCGCCGGCGAAATCAATCACGGCGAGCCTGCGGTCGTCCGTATCGGCGACGACCACGATCTGCCGCACGGTGCGATCCGTGATTCCGAGCCGAGAGTATTGGTCTTTCGCGTTCTTTATGAGCTCTGGAAGTCCATCCCTGACACCGCGAAAACGGCTGGTCAGCTGGTCCAGTGTGTGCGCTGCGTCCATTGGAATCTGGTCGGGAAAGAGAAAGTCCGTCGCGGCGCCAACGGGTTTAGAAGCTGGTCCAATCTTAGAGCTTGAAGCGTGCATCGGATTTTCCCTTGGGCGATGCGAAGCGGTTCTCGACCTCGTTGACGGCATCCTTCAGCGCTCTGATGATTTTACGGACTTCAGCGTCCTCAAACTCATAAATCTGTCGGTTTGAGAGATTGCCGATCCGGCTGATCGCTTCGAGCGCCTTGTTGGTCCTGTTCTCGGCGAGCGTCCGAAACTTTTCGCGCTTGCTCGCCCCGGCCTTCGGCTGCGTCTTGGCTTCTGCGGTCACTATTTTCCTCAATATTCGACGACTATTTTGAGGGAACGCACGTTTTGCTTGTGTTCTTGAATATCTGGGACCGCAGTCAGTTTGTCAATATTCGCTCGGATACGTGAACGTATCCGCACGCATATTCGATGAATATGTCGAAGACAGTCACTATCAGTGATCAGTTGCGCCTTTAGAAGCCTTTGGTTTCATTATCGTTTTGAGAACGGACACAGCTGCGCTCGATCCTCATCGGTTCCGACTCGGGCGATTGCCTGTTCGGCCAGTGTTCACCCGCGAGGGCGCCAGTCACCGGTTGGCCAGCGGTTTGCGGACGTATTGCGGAGTTGACATTCGAACGCCCCGGACTCGGGTCCGGGGCGTTTCCGTAAGAACTTGATCTTGCTTATGAATTTTGGTTGCGGGGGTAGGATTTGAACCTACGACCTTCAGGTTATGAGCCGGTTGTAGCACTATATCTTGTGTGTTGATTTCCCGAACTGTTTTCGGCACAGTTGCATTAAGCCTTTGGCATAACGATGAAATCAGACGCAATCGGGCGACATCCGACGCAACCGGAATACCAGATTTAGCCACTAGGCGTGTTGACTTATTGTTGACTCGGGGGGCCGCATGTCCGCTTCCAATTCGCAACGTCTGACCGACGCCATGGTCCGCAAGGCGCTTCCCGCTGCGCGCGGGTCGGCGCTGCTTTGGGACTCGAAAGTCAAGGGCTTCTGCCTTCGCGTTTCGCCGGGCGGCGGCAAGAGCTTCATGCTCGATTACCGCGCCGGCGGACGGCAACGGCGGATCACCATCGGCTCGTATCCCGATTGGTCCGTCGCCGCCGCGCGCGAAGCCGCAAAGGCGATGAAGCGCGAAGTCGATCTCGGCCGCGATCCCATGGGCGAACGGCATGAGGAGCGCGCCGCGCCGACCGTTGCCGACCTTTGGGAACGCTATCGCGTCGAGCATCTTCCGACGAAGGCGGCGCGGTCGCAGAAGGACGAGACGATGATGTGGGAGCAAATCGTGCTTCCGCGCTTCGGCAAGATGAAGGTGGCGGCGGTCGCGCACGAGGACATCGATGCGCTCCATCGCGACATCACCAACATCCGCGGCACGCCGATCCGCGCGAACCGGACGGTCGAGGTGCTGCGCAAAGCCTTCAACCTTTCGATCCGATGGAAGTGGCGCACCGACAATCCGGCCTCGGGCGTGCGGCGCAACCCGGAGGAGCGGCGTAACCGCTATCTCAACAAGGTCGAGATCGCGGCGCTTGCCCGGGCGCTTCAGGACCATTCCGAGCCGGTGTCGGCGAACGCGATCAAGCTCCTCATGCTGACCGGCGCGCGCCGCGGCGAGGTGCTCGGCGCGACCTGGGACATGTTCGATCTTGAGAACGGCATCTGGACCAAGCCGAGTGCCCACACCAAGCAGCGCAAGCTGCATCGGGTGCCGTTGAGCGGCCATGCGATCCGCCTGCTGCTCGAAATCAAGGAAACCGCCACCGGCCCCTATGTCTTCCCCGGCCCTAACGGCAAGCCGCTCACCGACATCAAGCGGACGTGGGCTTCGGTGTGCAAGAAGGCGGGACTCGTCGAGAAGGTCGAGAAGAAGACGCGCAAGGGCAAGGCCGTCCGCGATCGGCACGGCAATCCGGTCACGATCGAAGTGCCCAATGTCCGCATCCACGATCTTCGGCACTCCTTCGCCTCGATCCTGGTTTCGGGCGGCGCCTCGCTTCCGCTGATCGGGCAAATGCTCGGCCATACGCAGGTGCAGACGACGCAGCGCTATGCGCACCTGTTCGACGATCCGATGCGCAAGGCGGCCGAGATGGTCGGCGCCTTCATGCTGCCTGAGCCGGAGATGAAGGATGTGACGCCATCAAAGGAGCCCGCGGATGCCGTTGCTTGAACTGGGAGACATTTCGGCACCGGGCGGCTGCTACCGCGCGCAGATCGCGGTGCGCTCGGTCATGGCATGGCCGAAGGATGCCGATGCCCGCCGGCGCTATCTTGCGACGGTGATGGCGCGGCACCTCGGCGAGCTGGAGCACGCGGCCAAAGACCTGCCCGATCCGGTCCAGGCGCAGGGCTGGTTCGATACCATTGCCGCCGTCGAGGAACTGGAAAGCTGGCAGCATGCCGAAATCACGATCAGCCGCTGGTTCCGCGAGGGCGGTGGCTTCATGGCGGTCGCCGACGCGCCGAGCCTTGCGGAATACCAGCAGCAGATGATGGAGCGCGTCCCCGCCTGGTTCGCCGCCGGCCTGATCCTCGCGTTCGTCCGGCGCATGGCGACGCACCATGCCGACCTGCCCGGCGGCGCGAGCGTCAACAAGGCCGTGTTCGTCATTGAACGTGCCGGCCTTCCGATGGTCCCGCGCAATAGCCACGATCTTCGTCGGGCATGGACGACCTATAAGCCGGTCGCGCATTTTTGCGCCGCCCTGTTCGACATCTTCATTGAGTGCATGGCAGCGGGCGGCGCGCCCGATCGCGTCGCCGCCGAGATGGAGCGCCGGCTCAACGAGGAGTTTCCCGGCTTCCTGGCGACGGCCGACGCCTATCAGGAGTTCGGGCTCGCCTACGCGCCGCCGCGGGCGAAAGGGCAACCGATCCTCGACAAGGGCGAGGCTTGGCTATTGCCGGACGAGAAGCAGTGGAAGCCGACGCCCTATGTTCCGGCGCCGTTCGATGCCCGCCTGCTTGAGATCGCCCGCGCCTATCGCGCGCCCGTCCCCATCGACTGACTACTGAGCCGTTTCCGCTCACTAGATAACGCCGGCGGCTCCCCAATGTCGGCCGGCGAAAACCATCGGCATCTTCCGTCACGAAGCGGCGCACTGCGCCGCGCAGCGATGAGAGGAGCACGATGGATCAGACCACTTTGCCGACCGAAGCGACCGCCGGCGAGCCGGATTTTCTTGCCGGCTACGTTTCGGAAGAGGAATACGCCCGCCGGCGCGGCGTGAGCCTTCGCACCTGCCAGCGCGACCGCCAGCTGCGCCAAGCGCCGCCTTACGTCCAGTTCGGCCGGCGCATCTACTACCGCATCGAGGCGGTGCGCGAATGGCTCGTGAAGAACGAGCGTGAGGCTGATCGCTCGCCGGCGGCGCCGCGCGCACGGAGGGGCCGATGATCGCGCGCCCTCCTTCCATCGCCTCCGACCTGATCGTCGGCGCCGCCGCGCTCGCCCGCTTCATCTACGGATCGGACGACGAACGCTTCCAACGGCGCGTCTATTACCTGACCACCGCCGGCTGCAAACGCCCGCTCCCGCATTTCAGGCTCGGCAACCAGATCGCCGCCCGGCGCAGCACCATCCTCGCCTGGATCGAAGAGCAGGAGCGCCACCATGGCCGCTGAGCACTTCACCGTCACCCGCGAGCGGATTTCCGAGATCATCGGCAAGAACATGCGCGCGCCGCACCTCAATCCAGTGTTCGAGGCGGTCCGCGATTTCGGCGTCAGCGTGCTGATCGCGCCGCAATGCCGGGACAGCCTGGACGAGGCGCTCGACGAAGCGCGGGACGCTTCGATCGTCATCATCGGCGATGACACCGACCGCGCGCTCGGGCCGGATGGCTTCCATAGGCCCTCCATGCGCCGCCTGTTCCAGCTCGCCACCGAAACCGCGGTCATTTCGAGCGCGCCGCCCGAGCACGTCTATGCCGCCATGAGCACCTTGGCGGCGCTCGGCCGGCGCTTCGTGGTCATTGTCGAAACGCGGCCCGAGCAGGAAATCGCCTGGGTGGAATTCATCCAGGCCGCGAACCCGAACCTGCCGATCCTGCTCGTGACCGTCGAGGCGGGCCGCGCATGACGGAAACCGTTCATGCGCATGCGCTGCGCTATGCCAGCCTCGGGCTCGCGGTCTTACCGCTGCATCGGCCGGTCGATCGCGATAGACGATTGCGATGCTCGTGCGGCAAGGCGGATTGCACCTCGCCGGCGAAGCATCCGGTCGGACGCCTAGCGCCGCGCGGCCTGCTCGATGCATCGCGCGATCCGCACCTGCTCGCGGCCTGGTTCGAGCGCGAGCGCTGGAACGTCGGGATCGCGACCGGTGCCGTAAGCGGCATCGTCGTGCTCGATATCGATCCGCGCCACGGTGGCGAAGAAGCACTGGCCGCGCTCGAAGCCGAACACGGGCCGCTGCCGCCGACGTGGCGGTTCCTCACCGGTGGCGGTGGCGAGCACATCGTCTTTCGACATCCGGGCGGCACGGTGAAGAACAGCGCCGGGCGGATCGGCCCGGGCATCGATGTGCGTGGCGATGGCGGCTACATCGTCGCGCCGCCGTCGCTCCACATCAGCGGCCGACCCTACGCGATCTCGGTCGATCACCATCCCGACGAGGTTGCGCTTGCGCCGCTTCCGCCTTGGCTCCTGAACCTCCTTGCCGAGCCGGCGGCGGCCGGACCGCTGAACATCGGGCGCGTACAAACCGATTGGCGCGCGCATCTTTCCGGGACCATCGGCGAAGGCGAGCGCAACATCGCGTTGGCGCGGCTCGCCGGACTCTTGCTCGGCCGGCGCATCGATCCGCACGCCTGCCTCGATCTCGTGCTCGCGTTCAATGCCGCGCGCTGCCGGCCGCCTTTGCCCGACCTCGAAGTCGTCTCGACAGTCGCCAGCATCGCGCGGCGCGAACTCGCCGGCCGGCGCCGGCGACGCGAGGAGCGCGCCCATGGATGACCTGCACAGGCTCCTCGACGAACTGATCGCGCGCGGCGGCGATGCCGATTGCGCCGACGAGCGGCCCGCGGCCTATTCGGATGACGCGCTCGCCTTGCGCTTCACCGCGCGCCACGAGCACGAGCTGCGGTTCGTCAGCCTTTGGGGCCGGTGGCTGATCTGGAACGGACGACGCTGGGAGATCGACGAAACGCAACGCGCGCTCGATCTTGCGCGGCACGTCGGCCGCGAGGCCTCGGCCGAGATCATCGAGGCCAAGGGGCCGGCGAAGCTCGCCGCATCGGTCGCAAGCGCAAAGACCGTCGCCGCCATCGAACGGCTCGCGCGCGCCGATCGCCGGCACGCCTCCGTCACCGACGAATGGGACGCCGATCCCTGGCTCCTCAACACGCCGGGCGGCACCGTCGATCTTTCGACCGGCAAGACGCGCGCCCACGCCCGGGCGGATCGGATCACCAAGATCACCGCCGTCGCACCCGGCGGCGAATGCCCGACCTGGCTCGCCTTCCTCGATCGTGTGTTCGCAAGCGATCAGGCGCTCGTCGCATTCGCGCGGCGCATGCTCGGCTATTCGCTCACCGGCTCGATCCGCGATCATGCGCTGTTCTTCCTCTATGGCACCGGCGGTAACGGCAAGGGTGTATTCCTCAACACGTGGCACGGCATCCTGGGCGATTATTCCACCATCGCAGCGATGGAGACATTTACGGCAACCAACAGCGATCGCCATCCGACCGATCTGGCCATGCTGCGCGGTGCACGCGTCGTCATTGCGCAGGAAACCGAGGAAGGGCAGCGTTGGGCCGAGTCGCGCATCAAGGCGCTGACCGGCGGCGATCCGATCAGCGCCCGCTTCATGCGGCAGGACTTTTTCACCTTCACGCCGACCTTCAAGCTTATGATCGCCGGCAATCACAAGCCATCGCTGCGCTCGGTAGACGAAGCGGTCAAGCGCCGCTTCAACCTCGTGCCGTTCACCGTCACGATTCCAAAGGCCGAACGCGACCCGAACCTGCCCGAGAAGCTCGTCGCCGAGTGGCCGGGCATCCTCGC
>Ga0209061_1001112_pt1 | contig 49264 bp, 40 predicted proteins | sample Coa_R1_10_FD_187157 | JGI IMG/M metagenome (GOLD analysis project Ga0209061, IMG submission 187157) | Surface soil microbial communities from Centralia Pennsylvania, which are recovering from an underground coalmine fire - Coalmine... | ecosystem: Environmental > Terrestrial > Soil >...
CCAACAACGCGCTCACGCGCGACGTCGCGCACATCCACCACGCCGAGCTGCTCACGCCGTATCCGCAGGAGAGCGAGCGCTTCTTCGTCGAGCTGTTCGGGATGCAGGTCGCGGCTCGCGCCGGGCAGTCGGTGTACCTGCGCGGCTGGGGCGAGACCCAGGTGTACGGGCTGAAGCTCACCGAGGCGCGGCTGCCGGGGCTCGGGCACCTCGCGCTGCGCGCCTGGGATCCGGCGGCTCTGCAGCGTCGTGTGGCGGCGCTCGAGGAGAGCGGTCTCGGCGAGGGCTGGAGCGAGGGCGACCGCGGTCACGGGCCCGCCTACCGGTTCCGCGATCCCGACGGCCACCCGATGGAGATCCTGTTCGAGGCCGAGCGCTACGTGCCGCCCGAGGAGCTTCGCCCGCGTCTGAAGAACGTGCCGCAGCGCCACGTCGACCGGGGGGCGGCGGTGAAGCGGATCGACCACGCGAACCTGCTCGCCGCCGACGTGGCGGCCTGCCGCGAGTTTTCCGTAAAGACGCTCGGCTGCCGGCTCTACGAGCAGGTGATCCTCGACTCCGGCGAGGAGGCGGGCGCCTGGATGAGCTTCACGATCGCGGCGCACGAGCTCATCTACACCGCCGACCACGCCGGCGGCTCCGGGCGCCTGCACCACCTCGCGTGGTTCGTCGACACCCGCGAGGAGCTGCTCCGCGCCGCCGACCTGTTCCTCGACGCGGACGTCCCGATCGAGGCCGCGCCCTCCAAGCACGCCGTCGCCCAGGGCATGTTCCTCTACGTCTACGAGCCCGGCGGCAACCGCGTCGAGGTGACGACCGGCACCCACTTCATCTACGAGCCCGACCACGAGCCGATCGTCTGGACCGAGGCCGAGCGCCGCCGCGGCCAGGCGTGGGGCGTGGCGACGGTGCCGACCTTCCACACGTACGGCACGCCCGACGTGTCGGACGGTCCGCCGGGGCCTCCGATCCCCCCGACGAGCCGGATCGTCGGCCCCGACGCCTGAGCGCCGGTTCCGGGATCACGGCTCAGGTCCACGAGGGATGGCCACCACGACGGCGTCCGTTGCGCGACCGACCGCACGAACCGCGGAACCGCGGCGCGAACCTGCGGATGGGCGAGAAGCGCGGTGCCGGGGTCGGTGCCGGCGGCGCGCTGACCCGCGTCAGCGACGCTCGCGCGCGAGCAACTGATCGAGTGGCCGCGTGTTGAGCACGTCGGCCGCGGTCGCCCAGCCGCGGCGCGCGGTCGCGACCGAGTGGGCCATGTTCTCGAGGCCCGCGACCGAGTGGGCGTCCGTCGAGCACACGATCCGGGCCCCGGCGCGCAGCGCGTCGCGGACGTGCGCGCCGCTCAGATCGAGGCGCGGCGGGAGCCCGTTGACCTCGAGCGCGACCCCGCGCTCGACGGCGAGCGCGTACACCCGCTCGAGGTCGACGGCGTTCTCCGGCCGGCGGGTGAGGAGCCGCCCGGTCGGGTGGCTGAGACAGCGCACGTGCGGGTTCTCGAGCGCATGGCAGACGCGGGCGGTCATCTCCCGTGCGGGCATCCGCTGGCCGCCGTGCACGCTCACCTGCACCCAGTCGAGCTCGGCGAGCACGTCGTCGGGGAGGTCGAGACGGCCGTCGGGCAGGATGTCGCACTCGATCCCACGCAGCACGACGAACGGCGCGAGCGTCTCGTTGGTCGCCGCGATCTCCTCGGCCTGGCGACGGACCGCGTCGGCGTCGAGGCCCCGCACGGCGCCGACCGCGGGCGTGTGGTCGCAGATCGCGAGGTACTCGTACCCGCACTCGCGCGCCGCGGCCCCCATCTCCGCGATCGACGCGCGCCCGTCGGACCAGGTCGAGTGGCAGTGCAGGTCGCCACGGATCACCGGAAGGTCGACGAGCATGGGCGGCTCTCCGGCGAACGGTGCCTCGCGGAGCTCCGGCGGGCACCAGGGAATGCCGAGCGCCTCGTAGACACCGGTCTCGGCCGGTTCATCGGGGATCGGCTCGAGCGCGCGGACGTACCCGGGGGCGCCGGTCGCCCGCACGAGCTCGGAGCCGAAGCGCTCCGGCGCTGCGACGCGGAGCTCGAGTGCGACCCCCTCGACCGTCACCCCGAGCGCGCGGCGGGACTCGCGCTCGACGAGCGCGACGATCTGCGGGAGCGCCGCGAATCGGTCGAGCAGCGGCTCGGGGTCCGCGTCGCCGCAGACGACGCTCAAGACCTCGCAGAGCTCGCGCCGGCGGCGCACGTCGCCCGCGGGCTCGCCGCCGAGCGCCGCGGCGACACCGCCGACGAGCTCGATCGCGCGGTTGAGCAGAAGGCCCGGCCGTGACGGCGGCGCCGCCTCCCGGGCGAGGGCGCCGAGCAGCTGCGCCTCGGTCTTCGGGCCGATCCCGGGCACGTCACGGAGCCGCCCGGCGGCGGCCGCCGCGCGGAGCTCCTCGGGCGTGTGGACATCGAGCGCTCGCGCAAGCTCGAGCGCGCGGTTCGCGCCGACGCCCAGGTAGCGCATGAGCCCGACCAGGCCGGGGGAGAGCTCGCGCTCCAGCTCGGCGAGCTCCGCGATCTCGCCCGTCCGCACGAGCTCCCGCAGCCGCAGGTCGATCCCCGCGCCGACGCCGCGGAGCTCGCGCCCCCGCCCGGTCGCCACGAGCTCGGCGACCGGGGCGGGAGTCGCCCGGATCGCCTCGGCGGCGCGGCGGTAGGCCCGCGCCGAGTAGGGGTTCGCGTCGCTCAGCTCGAGCAGCATCGCGAACGCGTCGAGCCGGTCGGCGATCTTCCCGTTGTCCACGCGCGCAAGTGTCCCGCACGGGTGGGCGGGGAAGCAGCGCGCGGATTTCGTCAGTGCCGCGGCGGTGAGTTGCGGGATTTTCATTCGGAGCGGGGGAAGATCGATCAACTCCAGCTACGGTGTGGTGCCGGTGATCGCGGTCGTGGTCAACGGACGCAGTGTCGGCTGAGCCTGGGCACGGCGCGCGCTCGTCCGTGAACCCCCCGAACGGCGGGCACCCGATCCCCTCGACGCGCGCCCGCGAGGCGGTGCGCGGCGGCTTCGACCCGCACGTCCACGTCGCGCCCGACTTCGCGCCGCGCCGGATCACCGACCTTGAGCTGGCCGCGCGCTGCGAAGAGGTCGGCCTCGCGGGCTTCGGCCTGAAGTCGCACTACACCGCCACGCACGAGCGCGCCGCGGTCGTGAGCGCCGCCCACCCGGGAATCCGCGCGCTCGGCACGATCACGCTCAACCACGCGGTCGGCGGTCTCAACGCGACGGCGGTCGAGGTCGCCGCCCGCCAGGGGGCGCGGATCGTGTGGCTGCCGACGGTGAGCTCGCCGCAGGAGCACCGGGAGGTCGAGCGCACCGACCCCGACGGCAAGGTCCCGGTGTGGGTCCGCTTCGAGCTGGAGCTCCGGGCCGCGGGCGCGCGTCCCGGGCCGGTGCCGGTGCTCGACGAGGCCGGACGGCCGCTCGAGGCGCTGCACGAGGTGCTCGAGGTGGTCGCCCACCACGGGATCGTGCTCGCGACCGGTCACCTGTCTGCGCCGGAGATCGTCGCGGTCGTCGCCGCGGCGGTCGCCGCGAAGGTGGAGACGATCGTCGTCACCCATCCGGAGTTCCCCTCGCAGTCGATCCCGCCCGACGTGCAGCGTGAGCTCGCCGACAGAGGGGCGCTCATGGAGCGCGCGTTCACGACCCCGTACACCGGCAAGTGCAGCTGGGAGGCGGTGTTCGAAGCCACACGCGCGGTCGGCGCCGAGCGCACCGTGTGGGGCTCGGACCTCGGCCAGGTGTTCAACCCGCCGGTCGAGGACGGGCTTGCGCTCATGGCCGACCGCTTCCTCGAGGCCGGGTTCAGCGAGCGCGAGGTGCGGCTGATGGCTGTCGAGAACACCCGGCGGCTTGCCGGGGAGAGCTGAGTCCTCGCCGGTAGCATCGCCCTCGGATGACGGTCGAGATCGAGGACCCGCGTCTCGAGGCGCTGATCGATCCGGACGCGCGGCCGCGGCGGCTGTGGACCGGCGGTGAGTGGGTCGAGGGCCCGGTCTACGTCCCGGCCGAGGACTGCGTCTACTGGAGCGACATCCCGAACGACCGCGTGCTGCGCTTCAGCGAGTCCGACGGCGCCTCGGTCGCGCTTCATCCGGCCGGCTACGCGAACGGCCACACGCTCGACCGCGAGGGTCGGATCGTCCGCTGCGAGCACGGTCGCCGGCGGGTGAGCCGCGTCGAGCCCGATGGCACGCTCACGACGATCGCCGACCGTTACGCCGGCGGGCGGCTCAACTCCCCGAACGACGTCGTGGTCAAGTCTGACGGGACGATCTGGTTCAGCGACCCGCCGTACGGGATCGTGTCCGACCGCGAGGGCCACAGGGCCGATTCCGAGCAGGCCGGCTGCTTCGTGTTCCGCTGCGATCCGCGCGACGGCGCGCTGGCCGTCGTCAGCGACGCGTTCGAGGACCCCAACGGGCTCGCGTTCTCCCCGGACGAGTCGATCCTCTATGTCTCGGACACCTCGTCGGCGCGCCACCAACCCGGGCGCCATCACCTGTTCGCGTGCGACGTCCTGAACGGCGGCACGCGCCTCGCGCCGCCGCGCCCGTTCGCGGTCTGCGGCCATGGCGTGTTCGACGGCTTCCGCGTCGACCGCGACGGCAACCTCTGGACCTCGGCCGGCGAGAGCGTCGAGATCTACGCGCCCGACGGTGCGCGCCTCGGCCGCATCGCGCTGCCCGAGGTCGTCTCCAAGTGCACGTTCGGCGGACGCGACGGGACGACGCTCTTCATCACCGCGACGAGCTCGCTCTACGCGCTCGTCACCCGCACGCGCTCGGCGGTGCCCACGGGCGCCGGCACGGGCTCGACGGAGCCGGGCGCGGGCTCGCCCAGGTAGAACCCCTGGCCATAGCCGCAGCCGAGCGCGCGCAGCAGCTGCATCTGACGGCGGTCCTCGATCTCCTCGGCGACGACGCGCACCCCGAGGCTCGCCGCGAGCGCGATGATCATGCGCACGAACGGGCGGCTCGTCCCGTGCGGCTCGATGTCGTCAACGAACGGCCGCCCGAGCTTGAGCCAGTCGAGCGGCAGCCCGCGCAGCTGGCTGAGCGACGAGTAGCCGGTGCCGAAGTCATCGAGGGCGATCTGCACGCCGAGCCCCCGGAGCTGCTGAAGGATCGCCACGCACCGTGCGGGATCGGAGAGGAGCACGCTCTCGGTGATCTCGAGCACGAGCCGGTGCGGATCGAGGCCGCTCTGCGCCAGCGCCGAGTGGACGCCGGGCAGGAAACGCTCGTCGCGCAGCTCGATCGGCGAGACGTTGACGTGCACCGCCGGCGCCGGACCCCCCTCGCCGCTCCACGTCTGCGCCTCACGGCAGGCGCGGTGCAGGACGCGGCGGCCGATCGGGACGATCACGCCGAGCTCCTCGGCGACCGAGATGAACGCGCTCGGGCCGATCGTCCCGCGCGGCGCGTCGACCCAGCGCACGAGCGCCTCCTGGGCGGTGACCGCGCCGCTGTTCAGATCGACGATCGGCTGGTAGTGGACCGCGAAGGCGTCTCGCTGGCTGGCCTCTCGGAGACGCCGCCGCAGACCGTGCTGGTGGAGCACCGAGACCTCCATCCCGGACTCGAACAGCTGGTAGCCGGCGTGCTTGGCCTGCTTGGCGCGGTACATCGCGAGATCGGCGTTGCGGATCAGCTCCTCGGAGCTCATCTGGGCGGGGGCGGGGTCCCCGACCGCGATCCCGATCGACACCCGCACGAGATGCAGCTCGCCCGCGATCGAGAAGCGCTCCTCCATCCGCCGGTCGATCCGCTCGGCGATCTCGATCGCCTGCGCCTGGGTGGCGCCGTCCTGGAGCAGGATCGCGAACTCGTCGCCGCCGAGGCGGGCGAGCGTGTCGGTCGGGCGCACGCAGTCGCCGAGCCGCCCGGAGATGGCGACGAGCAGCTCGTCGCCCGCCGCGTGCCCGAGCGTGTCGTTGACCATCTTGAAGTCGTTGACGTCGATGAAGATGACCGCGGTGCCCTCGGCGGCGCGCGACAGGGCGTCGTCGAGCCGCCTGGCGAACAGCGAGCGGTTCGCCAGCCCGGTGAGCGGGTCGTGGGAGGCCTGGTGCTCGAGCTCGGACTGGAGCTCCTGCAGCTCCCAGACGGCGTGGCCGAGGCGGTCGTTCTCCAGCGCGACGCTCGTGTTCGCGGCGAGCGTCTCGCACAGCTTCACGTCGTCGGGGCCGAAGCGGGCCACGACGCCCGCGGGATCGCCGAGCGCGATCACCCCGACGCACGCGTGCTCGCCCTGGAGCGTGGCGAAGACGCCGTCGCCGAGTCCACGGGAGCGCAGGTAGTCGCGCAGGAACGGATCGGAGACCTCGCGGGCGAGGCAGGCGACGGGCGCGCCGCTCGTCGCGGCGCGCAGGCCGGTCGTCTCGGCGCCGAGCGGCTCCAGCAGCGTCGTCTCGCCGTCGGCCCGGACCGAGGTGCGCAGCGCCTCCTCTCCGTCGGGCGAGAACACGATGATCTCGGCGGCCTCGGAGCGGAACGCCTCAAGCGAGCGGGTGAGCATCCGGGCGAGCGCCTCGCCGGTGCCCGCCGAGCCCGACAGCGCCCGGGCGGCGTCGTAGAGGAACTCGAGACGGTCGTGGCGGGCGCGCTCGGCGGCGTAGGCGCGCATCGTGAGGAACATCCCGGCGATCGGCACGACGAGGAGCACGGCGGTGCGCCAGTCCTGCTCCACGAGGCCGGCAGCGCACAGTCCGAGCGAGGTGTTGGCGAGCGTGACGATCAGGTCGGTGCGCAGCGAGGCGACGATCCGCTCGACGCTGAGCCGACCCTCGGAGAACGACACCGCGGCGGTGATCATCAGCACCGCGCATGCGGAGGCGAGGGTGGCGGCGAGCGCGACCGCGAGCCACGTCCGCGGGTCGCTTGTGCCGGTGCCGCCGGCCGCGGCGTGGAAGGTGAGCACCGCCAGGCATCCGCCGAGCGCGAACTGCGCGGCGTTGAACGCGAGGCGGATCGGCGGCAGGCGCAGGACGAGCAGCGCGAACGCCCGCCCGACGGTGTAGGCGATCACGACCGTCCAGCCGCCGGCGTAGAGCAGCGCGAACACGAGCGGGATCTCGCCGAGCGCCATCGAGTGGGAGCTGCGGCGGAAGTGGACGTGGACGACGAGATGCTCGGCGAGCGCGAAGCCGATCGCGAGCGCCCATACCGGGAGCCGCATGCTGGAGGGCGGCGGCTGCAGCGCGCCGACCCCGCCGAACGTGAGCAGCGCTGCGGCCCCGGCGGCCATCGCCGCGCTCAGCAGCCAGATCGGCGGGGCGCCGCTGGAGAGCGCACGGATGATCGGACGGTGGCGGGTCCGCGCGACGCCGGCCCGCTCACCGCTGCCGCCGATCGCGGTCATCGTCTACCGCCAGCTGGCGGAATCCGGCGAGGCGGCCGCGCCGCCGCTCGTGTCGCCGGCGCTGGTGGTGGTGTCGGTGGCCGACGTGGCATCGGTGGCGGAGGTCGTGGAGCCCGCGGTCGTCGCGGAGGTGTCGCTGGTGTTCGCCGGGGCGGCGGCGGTCCCTGCCGCGGGTGCGGCGAGAACCGTCGGGGCGGCGACGGTCGCGCTCTGCGAGGTGCTGTCGGCGTGCGCGATGCCCGGCAGCGCGAGTGCGAGCGCGGCGGCGAGGGCGGCGACGACGGTGATCATCCGGCCGTGGATGTGCGACAGCGACAGCGAGGTCATGGCATTCCGTTCCTTCGACGAGGGCAGAGTGGCGACCTCCGGTTGGTCGCGCACCATCTACACGCCGGATCGGCGGCCCTCCGCAGAACTTGAGGGCCGCGAGGCAGAATCCGTAGTGACTACTGAACCGGGCTCGGCAGTTGTGGGGAGGTCTGGGACCTGATCGACAGCGTTTGCGTGGATCGAGCGTCCGGTCGGGCGCACGCGCCGCGCGATCGGCAGCCCGCAGAGCGTGACGCCGGCGAGCAGCAGGAACGCCGCCGCCGGGGCGCCGCTCACGAGCCCGACCGCGACCGCGACGATGAGTCCGCCGAGGTTGCCCATGAGCAGGAGGATTCCGGTGGCGACGCCGCCGGCGCCCGCCATCCGCCGCTCGGTGAGCTCGAGGATCACCGGAAGCGCCGCCAGCAGCAGGAAGCCGACCGCGGCGATCACGACGAAGTCGAGGGCGGTGACGGCGTGCGCGACCGCGAGCACGACCATCGCGAGCGTGACGAGGATCACCGCGCCCGTCAGGTAGGCCCGCTGGCCGCCACGCCGGGCGACGATCGGCGGGCTGATCGCGCATCCGGCGACGCCCGCCAGCAGCATCCCCGCGAGCATCAGCCCGGCGTCCGTCGAGGAGATCCGGTCGTGGTGCAGGATCGGCTGCAGGTAGGTGCTGATCGCGACGAACACGCCGACGCCGACGAACATGATCGCCGCGAGCGTGCGCACGAGCGTCACGTTCCACGCGGCGCGCAACTCGGCCATCCCCGCGCCGGCCGCCGGTCCGGACTCGGCGGGCGCCCGGCGCAGGTCGGCCGCGAGCGCCGCGCACGCGACGCAGCCGATCGCCGCCTCGACCGACAGCAGCAGCCTCACCCCGTGCCGGCCCTCGAGCGCCGGGCCGAGCACGAGCGCGACGATCGCGCCGAGGAACTGGGCGGCCGAACCGACCGCGATCCCGGCCGCCCGGCGGCTCGGCGGCAGGTAGCCGGTGGCGACCTTCGTGATCGCATTGAGCACGAGCGGCTGGGCGCAGGCGGCGATCAGCTGGCCCGCCATCGCCCACCCGAACGTCGGCGCGACGAGCCGCACGAGCCCGCCGAGCGCCGCCAGCCCCGCCCCCAGCATGAGCGTCGCGCGAAACCAGCGGTCGAGCGCGAGCCCGGCGGGAAGCGCGATCAGCACGTAGACGAGCGGGAACACGTTCGCCAGCCAGCCGATCGCGTTCTTGGAGACGTGGAAGTCGCGGGCGACGTCCGTGTCGATCGGGGCGAATGACAGCCACAGCAGCTGGGTGACGAGCACGACGAGCGCGAACGCGATGACAACCGACCAGCGCGCGGCCTGGGCTTCGGGGTCCGGGGTGGGCGGTGCCCCCACCGCGTCCGCTGGCACGGCGTCAATCATCGCCACCTCCCAGCCGTTCGGCGACGTATGCCCGGAGCGCGTGGGCGCCCTCGGCGAGCAGCAGCGCGTCGCCGCCGCGGTCGATCCGGAACGCCTCGCGCAGCACGCCGTCGCCGAGCAGCGTCACCACGCGCGCGACCGTTGTCCGCAGCTCGGGGTCGGATTCCGGGTGGGTGACGGCGAGGATCCGCCCGACCGAGCCCGCGACGCGCTCGCGGCTGGGCCGGGTCGCGGCGCGCAGCTGCTCGGTGCGGAGCTCGCCGAACCACAGCGCGAGGAACCCCGGGCGCGCCCGGAAGCCGGCGGCGAGCGCCCGGAACGCCTCGCCGACCGGATCGCTCAGACGACCGTTCTGCGCGCGGTCGGCGATCTCGGCGACGAGCTCGGAGAGCTCCTCCCAGTGGCGCAGCGCGAGCGCGAGCGCGATCGACTCCTTGTCCGGGAACCAGTGGTAGAGCGATCCGATCGAGACGCCGGCGGCCACGGCGACCGGACGGGTGCCGAGCGCGCCGTCGCGGGCGAGCAGCGCGTCGGCCGCGTCGAGGATGCGCCGGACGCGGTCCTGGGCGCGACGCTGGGTCGGCGTGCGCCGGAGCGACCCCTCGGCGGTCCGGGCGGCGAGGGCGGCCATCCGCGCTTCCCCTACACCCGTGTCCCCGACGCGACGAGCTCCTGGGCGTCGCGCAGCGTGAACATGCCGTGGTCGGAGCCGAGTCCGCCGGCGACGAACGCCGCGGTCGCACAGCCGAGCGCGGCCGCCTCGCGCGCGTCGACCCCCAGCGAGAGCCCGCGCAGGAATCCCGCCGAGAACGCGTCGCCGCAGCCGGTCGTGTCGACGACCTCGACCGCGAACGCCGGCACGCGCCGCACGCCCGAGGCGTCGGCGACGATCGCCCCGCGCGCCCCGTCGGTCGCGGCGACGCAGCCGACCCCGCGCTGCAGCAGCGCTCGGCAGCCGTCGGCGAGATTCGAGCATCCGGAGAGCCCGAGCACCTGCTCGGCGTTCGGCAGGAGGTAGTCGAGCTCCGGGAGCGCGGGGCCGATCCAGTCGATGATGTGCGCGGCCTGCTCGCCGGGTGCGAGCAGGTCGGCGGAGGTGACGGTCCCGTGGGCGCTCGCGTGGCGCAGGATCTTCGCGGCCTCCTCGCCGCCCATGAACTCGGGCGCGCCGAGGTGCAGGTAGTCGGCCTCGGCGATCGCCTCCCATGGGGCGTCGCGCGAGTTGTATGTCGCGTTCGCGCCGATCACGTGCCAGGCGGGACGCGAGCCGTCGGGGCGGATCGGCAGCACGCTCGCCGACGTCTGCGCCTCGGCGCGGCGCACGAGCAGCCCGGTGTCGACGCCGGCGCGCTGCAGCATCGAGACGAGCACGTCGCCGAGCGCGTCGGTGCCGATCGCGCCCGCGGTGCGGACCTCGGCGCCGAGCTTTGAGAGCGTCACCGCGGTGCCGCCCGCTGTCCCCGCGGGCGTGAGCCGGATCTCCTCGACGAGCTGGCCGTCCTGTCCCTCGGGGATCGACTCGATCGGCCGCGCGAGTGTGTCGACGACGTGAACGCCGAGCGTGACGACGCGCATCCTCATCTCAGCTCCTCCTCGATGTTCCGGCGGGCGCGCCGATCGCGTCGTCCGCCGGCCGCATCGTTCCGTAGCCGCGGCGCACGACGGTCTCGACGACCGCCGCCAGCTCGGCCTCCCCCAGCACGCGCGGTGTCCCGAGGCTCGCCGCCCGCCAGTACACGGCGCACGCCCACTCCAACAGGCGCGCGTTCTCGACGGCGGCGGCGAGGTCGTGGCCGGTCGTGACCGCGCCGTGGTTGGCCATCAGCACCGCCTGGCGGCCCTCGAGTCCGGCGACGGTCGCCTCGGCGAGCTCCGGCGAGCCGAACGTGAAGTACGGGACGACCGGCACCGGCCCGCCGAGCTGGAGCATCTGGTAGTGGACGCACGGCAGCTCGTCGAGCACGCACGCGAGCGCGGTCGCGAGCGGCGCGTGCGTGTGGACGACCGCGCGGGCGTCGTGGCGGGCGTAGACGCCGAGGTGGAGCGCGGCCTCGCTCGTCGGCGCGAGCGCCCCGTCAAGCACGCTGCCGTCAAGCGCGACGACCGTCACATGAGCGGGGGTGAGCTCGGTGAGCCGCGCGCCGGTCGGCGTGATCGCGACCCGGTCCCCGACCCGCTCGGAGACGTTGCCCGCGGTGCCGAGGACGAGTCCGGCGGCCGCGAGCTCCCGTGACGCGGCGGCGACGCGCGTGCGGGCGGCGATCAGCTCGTGGTCGGCGCTCAGCGTCATCGTCCCTCCGGCTCAGGATCGGCGACAACCTCGGTGGCGACCGGCTCGGCGCCGACACCCTCGGTGGCGACGGGCTCGGTGGCGACCGGCTCGGCGGCGACGAGTCCGGCGAGCCGGGCCATCGAGCGGCGCATCATCGCGCGCAGCTCGCCCTGCTGGAGCGCGTCGATCCGCCGCCCGAGAGCGCCGAGCGCCGGCCGGTAGCGGTGGCGCCAGGTGAAGCGGGTCGCGCCGGCGGTCGGCCCGTCTTCGCCGACCGGCTCGAGCTCGAAGATCGACTCCAGAGCGGTGACGAGCGGCATCCCGGTGCCGGTGTCCCGCCGGTACCACCGCGGCCCGCCCTCCTGCAGCTCCGCGACGCGCCATGTCGTGTGGACGGGCAACGGGCCGGGGCCGTGCCCGACCTCCTTGTAGACGCCGCCGAGCGCCGCCGCGCCGTGGTGATAGGTGACCTCCTCGCAGGTCTCGACCCAGTCGGCGTAGCGGCCGGTGTCCGAGAGCACCGCCCACAGCCGCTCGGGCGGCGCGGAGACGACGAGTGTCTCGGCGACCTCGGTGGGCGGCGTGCCGGCGCGCCTCCGGTTGCCGCCGAGCGGGCTCGCAGCGCCTCCCGCACCTCGCGCGCCGCGCGGTCTCACAGCGCCTCCTGCACCTCGCGCGCCGCGCGGGCGCCGGAGCTCACCGCGCCGTCCATGTAGCCGCTCCAGTGACGCGCGGTCTCGGTCCCCGCCCAGTGGACGCGGTCGTGCGGCACCGCCCGGCTGGACCCGAAGTCGACGAGCGTGCCGGATCCGGGAATCGCGGTCGGGCCGCCGCGCGTCCACGGCTCGGCGACCCAATCGGTCTCGAAGTAGTCGCGGGGCCTGAGCGCGCGCGGCCCGAACGCCCGGGCGAAGCACTGGAGCACCGCGCGCCGCCGCGCGTCCGGCGAGACGCCCGCCCACAGCCGCCAGTCCTCGCCGCCGAGGAACCCCATGAGCACGCCCGGCGTGCCCTCCGGCGGTGTCTTGTCGAACAGCGAGCGGATCGGTGTCCCGTCGCGCAGCACCGCCATCCCGCAGAGCCCGTCCTCCCGCCAGAACGGCGTGTCGTAGACGGCGTCGCATTTCATCAGCGTGCCGAACGGCAGCCGCCGCAGGAGCGCGTCCTGGGCCGGCGGCAGCGGCGGGTCCCACGCGATCTCGGCGGCGAGCTGCGGCGGGGTGGCGACGATCGCCCGCGCGGCGCTCCACGTGCCCGCCTCGGAGTGCACGCGCACGCCACCGTCCTGCTCGATTCGCCGCACCGGCGCCGTGAGCACGACCCGCTCCCCGAGCTCCTCGGCGAGCCTGAGCGAGATCAGCTGGCTGCCCCCGACCAGTCGCGACTCCTGGGCGCCGCCCTGCATCGCGATCCCGCGCTCGATCGTCCCCGGGTGGCTCTCGTCCCCCATCATCGCGATGTACCAGAGCCCGAACAGCGCGGACAGGTCGCGCGCCTCCGCGCCCAACGCGGAGCTGAAGAAGACGTTGAACCATTCGAGCGCGCCCCGGCCGAGCCCCGCCGTCGTGCGCTGCAGCCAGGTTTCGACCGTCATCGCGTCCCAGACGCGTGCCTTCGGGTGCTCCCACGGCGCCTCGAGCGGGATCTGGCGACACAGCCGGTCGACGCGCGCCATCGCGATGCCCAGTCCGGGGAGCGCCGCGAGGTCCGGTGGCACGTCACCGTGGTAGCGCTTCACGCGCCGCCCGTGAATGAACACCTGGTCGCCGGGGACGCCGGCGGGGAACGTGTCGATACCGAGCTCCCGGGCGAGTCCGAGCACGTGCCCCTGCGTCGGCCCCACGTACGCGCCGCCGGCCTCGACGACCGCGCCGCCGCCAAGCTCGTGGTTGAGCGTTCGGCCCCCGACGCGCGGGCGCGCCTCCAGCACGACGACCGAGCGTCCGGCGCGCGTGAGCTCGCGCGCCGCGGTCAGGCCGGCGAGGCCGGCGCCGACGACAACGACGTCGACGCGGCGCGGCGGCGTCGTGTCGGCGACGGAGGCGGGCTCGGCGGGGGCGCCCATGGGGGCGCAATCACAGCACGAACCGAACCTGAGTTCAAGTACGGATTATGGCCTGGGCTTGCCGGTGGGTGTCCGCCGTCAGCCCCATGCCGGGCACCGGATCGGGCCCGGCGGGGACCCGGCGCGGGGGCGCGTTCCGCGGCGGGAGCACCGGCGGCGCGGTGTCGTCGCTCACGACGCGGTTGCGGCCGGCGCGCTTGGCCCGGTAGAGCAGCTCGTCGGAGCGGGCAAGGAGCGTTGCGCGCGTGTCGCCGGCGCCGGGGCCGCAGGTCGCGAGGCCGATGCTGATCGTCGGCGCGACCGAGGCGGGCACACCGTCCCAGCGGTGGACGGCGACCGAACGGCGCAGCTGCGTGAGCGAGGCGACCGCCTGGGTCGCACTCACGTCCGGGGCGACGATCACGAACTCCTCGCCGCCGAGCCGGACAGCGAAGCCGTCGGGGGACATGCGCCGGGCGTGGTCGGCGAGGATCGTCCCGAGCTGGCGCAGGATCGAGTCGCCGGCCTCGTGCGAGTGCTCGTCGTTGATCCGCTTGAAATGGTCGATGTCGATCATCGCGAGCGCCAGCTCGCCGACGCCGATCAGCTCCGCGAGCCGGTCCTCCAGGTAGCGGCGGTTGTACATGCCGGTGAGCGGGTCGCGGATCGCAAGCTCCTGGTAGTAGCGGCGCTGGTCGCGCTCGTTCTGGGTGGCGTAGATGCTCTGCAGCACGGCGGCGCGCCGCTCGCTCTCGGAGCGCTCGAACCGCGCCCGCTCCTCGAGCAGCCGGCGCAGCCGGCGATACGCACGACGGTGGTCGCCGCGCTCGGCGTCGATCGCCGCAAGCACGTCGAGCGCCTCGAGCGCGAACTCCGGCGTCTTGGTGGCGAGCGCCTGGGCGCGGCCGTGCTCCAGGAGGCGGGTGGCGGCGTCGAAGCGACCCTGCCGGCGGCGGATCTCGGCGAGGTGGATGCGGAGCGCGGCGACGCTGTCGGGCTCGACATGGTCGCTGTGGCTGAGGCCGAGCTCGAGCAACCGCTCGGCCTCTCGCAGCTCCCCGCGTGCGAGCCTCAGCCATCCCATCGTGTCGAGGTCGGCGGCCGACGGGACGGCGCGGCCCTCGGCGACGAGCACGATCATCTCCTCCATCAGCTCGTAGGCGCGCGGGCGGCCCTCCTCGGACTGGTGCGCCGTCCAGGCGAAGTTGTTGAGCACGAGCAGGAGCACGTCGGGATCGCCGAGCGCCCGCGCCCGGCGGAGCGCGTCCTCCATCAGCTCAAGATCGGTGCCGCCGGCCCGGTCGTAGTTCGTGAGCATCGCGAGCACCATGTGGTGCTCGACGTGCCAGTGCGGCGGGCAGCTCGGGTCGAGCAGCCGGACGCCGTCGCTCGCAGCCTCGAGGCTCTCGGTCCGCAGGCCGATGCGCTCCCAGTTGGAGGCGAGGTAGAACTGCGCGCGGCCCTCGATCGTCGCCCGTCCGCCGGCGCGGGCGCGCTCCAGCAGCGCGCGCTGGCGCTCGATCGCGGCGTCGATGTCCCCCCGCCGCCCCGTGTGCTCGGCGATCAGCAGCTCGGCCCGCGCGAGCGTGTGCGCGTCGCCCTCCGCCCGCGCCCGGTCGCGCAGCCGCTCGGCGCGCTCGAGGAACCCCTGCAGGCGGATGTTGATCGCGATCTCGAGCGCCGTCGCCTCCTCGGCGGCGCTGGACGCTTGTTCGGGGTGCGTGTCCAGTGCTGACACGGACGTGCCATCGGAGCGGCGCGCACGCCGCTTGAGCGGAGCGCGGGATGTTCAACACCTCGGCGGGGCCGGATCACCCGGGGCCGGATCACGCCGGGGCCGGATCACGCCGGGTCCGCGGACGCCTCGCTGCCGACGAGGTCCTGCACGGACGCGGCGCCGACCGCGCGCACCCGCTCGGCGAGGCCGCGGTTGATCGCCGCCGGCCACGCCGGCCCGCCGTACACGAACCCGGTGTATGCCTGGACGAGCGTCGCGCCGGCGCGGATCCGGGCGAGCGCGTCGTCTGCGGACTCGACGCCGCCGACCGACACGAGCACGAGCCGGTCGCCGGTCCGGGCGCGCACGCGGCGCAGCACCTCGAGCGAGCGGCGCTTCAGTGGCGCCCCCGACACCCCCCCGGGCACGCCCGGCGGGTCCGTGAGCCCGTCGCGCGCGGTCGTCGTGTTCGTGCACACGAGCCCGTCGAGCGAGAGCTCGAGCGCCACGTCGGCGAGCGCGTCGATCGCCCTGTCGTCGAGGTCCGGAGCGAGCTTGACGAGCAGCGGTGGACGGGCGCCGCTTCCGAGCGCATCACGGACGGACGCGACGAGGTCGCGGAGCGCGTCGACGGCCTGCAGGTCGCGCAGTCCCGGGGTGTTCGGCGAGCTCACGTTGAGCACGAGCAGGTCGGCGTGGGGAGCGAGCAGCGCCACCGAGCGCCGATAGTCGGCCGCGGCGTCAGCGGCGAGGTTCGAGCGGCCGACGTTGGCCGCGACGAGCGTCCGCCGGCGGCGCTTCAGCCGGCGCGCCGCCGCCTCGGCGCCCGCGTTGGGAAAGCCCATGCTGTTGATGAGCGCCCGATCGGCTTCGAGGCGATGGATCCGGGGCCGCGGGTTGCCCGGCTGCGGCTCGGCGGTCACCGTGCCGATCTCCACGTAGCCGAAGCCGAGCGCGCCGAGCTCCTCGAACCAGTCGAGGTTCTTGTCGAGGCCCGCCGCGGCCCCGAGCGGGCTCGGGAACTCGAGGCCGAGCGCCCGCACGCGCAGCGCCGGGTCGCGTGCCGGCGCGCCGCCGAGCGCGCGCAGCGCCGCGTGCACCGGGCCGGGGGCGAGGCGGCCGAGCCCGCCGAGCGCCCGCGCGGTGAGCACGTGCGCGGTCTCGGCGTCGACGCGCGCCAGCACGAGCCGGTAGAGGAGGGGGTAGAGCACCGCGCCGAGTTGTAGCGGTTGGAAGCTGCCAGGATGAGGCGATGCGTCCGCCCCGCCCGCTCGTCGCGCTCCTGCTGCTCGCCGCCGCGCTCGTGGTCGCCGCGTGCGGCGCGACGACCGTCCGGCACGTGACGACGACCGTCACCCGCTCGACCTCCAGCCCGGCGACGACGCCGACGGTCGAGGGGGAGACGACGCGGCGGACGAGCCCGAGCGGCGGGGCGCCGCTCGCCCACCGTCACCGTCGCCCTCGCCGCCGTCGCCGCCCCCCCGGGCCGGCGCTCGCCGCCCGTTCTCCGCGCGCGATCCTCGCCGCCGCGGCGGCCGCGCTGCGCCGGGTCGGCAACTACTCGATGCATGCGGACCTCCGTCAGGGCGGGACGCACACGATCGTCGATCTCTCGGCGGTCTCGAACCGGCGCTACGAGGCGGCGACGACCGTCGGGCGCACGAGCTTTCAGCTCATCGTGCTCTCCCGGACCGTGTACCTGCGCGCCAACGCGCCCTTCTGGCTCGGCCAGGCGCGCCACTCGGCGGCCGCGCGCTCCCGGGCGCGGCGGCTCGCCGGCCGCTGGCTGCTCCTGCCGGCGCGCGACGGGCGCTCGATCGAGCACTCGCTCGGCACGCTCGCGCCGGGGACGCTCGCCCGCTGCCTCACCGAGGACCACGGCCGGCTCACGGTCGAGCGCCGCCGACGGGTCGTCGAGCATCGCCGGGCGGTGATCGTGCGCGACGCCGGCAACGCCCCGGGCGCGACCCCGAGCACGATCGCGGTCGCCGCCGCCGGCGTCCCGTATCCGCTGCGCTACGTGGCGACCGGGCGGACGCGGCGCGGCGGGCGCATCGACGTGTGCAACGACGGTCGGGGGGCGGGGGCGACGGGCACGATCACGCTCGGGCGGTTCGGTGAGACACCGGCGCTCCAGCCGCCGGCCGGCGCCCGGAGCGGCGCCGGCGTGACCACCTGAGCAGATGCGGCGGCCCGCCCGGGGCCCCCGGCATGCCGTCGAGGATCGCCGGGGGCGCTCAAGGCGCGGGGCGGACCGGCCGATTGCCGCTCGCATGGGCACCGATCGTGAACGCCTGGCCGGGGTCGTCATCGCCGACGCGACGCAGCCGGGATTCCCGCTCGTCTACGTGTCCGAGGGCTTCGAGCAGCTCACCGGGTACCCCGCCTCCGAGCTGCTCGGCGGGTCGTGCGGCGTGCTTCAGGGTCCCGACTCCGATCCGCGCGCGGTCGACGTCATGCGCCGCGCGCTCGCCGACGGACGCGAGGCGTACGTCACGCTCGTCAACTATCGCTCGGACGGCACCGCGTTCTGGAACGAGGTCGCGCTCGCCCCCGAGCGTGACGTTCACGGCCGCGTCGTCCGCTACCTCGGGATCCAGAAGGACGTCACCGGCCGGATCGACGCGATGCGACGCATCGACCAGCTGTCGCGCCTGGACCCGCTGACGGGCCTCGCGAACCGTGCGGCGCTGCGCGACGAACTCGGTCCGGCGATCACCTCCGCACAGGTGTCCGACCGGCAGGTCGCGCTGCTGTCGATCGGCATCGACGATTTCCGGGAGGTCAACGGCGCCCACGGCTACGCCGCCGGTGATCACGTGCTGCGGGAGGTCGCCGACCGGCTGCGCGCCGCGGTGCGGCCCGAGGATCTGCTCGCGCGCGCCGGCGGCGACGAGTTCCTGCTGCTCGTGCGCGACGTCGAGGACGTGTGGTCGACGGCCGGGGCGATCGCGACCCGTGTCCTGCGCTGCCTGCACGAGCCGGTCGAGCTTCCCGTCGGGCGGCGGGGACCCGGACCGCGAGTCGCGATCCGTGCGAGCGTCGGCGTCAGCAGGTACCCGCGCGACGCGCGGACCGCCGAGGACCTGCTCGGGCATGCCGATCGGGCGCTCCAGATCGCCAAGCGCGCGGGGAAGGATCGCGTTCACGTGCACCGGGCCGGATCCGCGGCCGGCCCAGCCGACGAGGATTTCGATCCGCTCGGTGCCGTGCCGGAGCTGGAGGCGATCCTCGCCCGCGGGGCGATCCGGCCCATCTTTCAGCCGATCGTCTCCCTCGACGATGATGCCGTCGTCGCGTACGAGGCGCTCGCGCGCGGGCCGCGGGGCTCGGCGCTGGAGCGACCGGACCGCCTGTTCGCCGCCGCCAAGGTGGCCGGCCTGGTGACGGAGCTCGACTGGCTCTGCCGGGCGCGGGCCGTGGAGGCGGCGCTCGTGTCGGGCCTGGGGCGGAGCGCGTACCTGTTCCTCAACTGCGAGCCGGCCGCGATCGGCACCGCCTGCCCGGAGCGGCACGCCGCGTTGTGGGCGCGCGCTCGACGGGAGCTGGAGCTCGTCCTGGAGATCACCGAGCGCGCGGTGACGAGCCGTCCCGCCGAGCTCTCGCGAGTCGTGGCCGAGCAGCGGGCGGCCGGGCGCGGGATCGCGCTCGACGACCTCGGCGCCGACGTGCGATCGCTCGCGCTGCTGCCGTTCGTCGAGCCCGACGTGATCAAGCTCGACCTCCGCCTCGTTCAGGATCGCCCCTCGACCGAGCAGGCCGCGATCGTCTCGGCGGTCGCCGCCGAGCGCGAGCGCACCGGCGCCGCCGTGCTCGCGGAGGGCGTCGAGACACGGGAGCACGTCTCGATCGCCCGTGCCCTCGGCGCGAGCCTTGGACAGGGCTACCTGTGGGGTCGCCCCGGACCCCTGCCCTCCGTCGCCCCCCGACCCGCACCCGCCCGCGAGCGCGCCTGGCGCCGGCCGTCGGTGGCCGCCGCGCTCGCCACCGGCCGGACGCCGTTCGAGGTGGTCGCCGCGGGCTGCCCGACCGCCACGACCACGAAGAGCCTGCTCCTCCCGATGAGCCATCACCTGGAGAACCGGGCGCTGCAGATCGGGGAGGGCGCCGTCGTGCTCTCGGCCTTCCAGGACGCGCGCCACTTCACGCCGAGCACCGCGATCCGCTATCGCCTGCTGCACCACGGCGCGAGCCTCGTGGCCGCGCTCGCCGTCGGCCTCGACGTCGAGCCCGTCGCCGGCGTGCGCGGCGCGTCGATCGGCCCCGACGACCCGCTCGCCGGCGAATGGAGCGTGCTCGTCGTCGCCCCCCACTTCGCGGGTGCGCTCGTCGCTCGGGATCTCGGTGACGCGGCGGAGTCCGAGCCCGACCGTCGCTTCGCGTTCGCCACCACGTACCGGCGCGAGTTGGTGATCGCGGCCGCGCGGACGCTGCTGGAGCGCGTGGTCCCCCTGACGGAGGTGCCGGCCCTTCGGTGACGGATCGGCGGATCCCCGCCGACGCCGGTCGACGGCACCGCGACGGTTCAGTCGATCAGCCGTCTCTCCAGGCGCCAGACCGCAAGCCGCCAGGTGAGCAGCGCCCAGGCGAGGAGCACGGCGACGTGGACGAGATCGGCGCCGCCGTGGAACTCGTTCAGCGACACGTCGCGCACGAGCGCGACGCAGTGGTAGAGCGGGTTGAACAGCGCGATCGTCTTCAGCACGCCCGGCAGCGAGGTGATCGGGAAGAACGTCCCGGCGACGAGGAACATCGGCGTGAGCACCGCGCTCGTCACGTAGCTGAAGTTGTCGATCGTCTTGGCGACCGCGGCGATCAGCACTCCGAAGCCGCAGAAGCCGAAGCCGGCCACGAATCCGATCAGCGGAACGAGCAGCATGCCCGGCTCCGGCGTGAGGTGGAAGGCGAACCCGACGAGCAGTGGCGCGATCCCGTAGATCCCCGCGCGCACCGAGACCCACAGCATCTCCGCGGTGATCAGCTCCTCGACGTCGACGGGCGCGGCGAGGAGCGCGTCGTACGTGCGCTGGAACTGCCAGCGGATGAACGTGTTGAACATCCCCGGGAAGGCGGAGGAGAACAGCACCGCCGTCGCCACCACCCCGGTCGCGACGTACTCGACGTAGCGCACGTGCCCGACGTGCGAGACGAGCGAGCCGAACCCGAGCCCGAACGCGAGCAGGTAGATCGTCGGCTGCACGATCGACGAGAACGTCGTCGCCTTCCAGTAGCGCCTGAAGATGACGATGTCGCGGCTCATCACGCCGGCGAGCGCGGCGGGCTCGAGCCGGTGGATCCGGCGCGGGACGCGCGCGCGCGAAACGGAGGCGCTCACGCCGCCATCCGCGCGTCGGTGACGCCCACGCGGGAGCCGCTGGGCGAGACGCATCGTCTCATTCGATCATCTCTCCGGTGAGCGTGACGAACGCGTCCTCCAGGTTCGCCGGGCGGCGCACGCCCTCGGGCGCCTGCCCGTCGAGCGCCTCGGCGCCGAGCAGCGCAACGGCCGGGCCGCTGCGCCGGTGAGCCCAGCCGTTGTCCGCCGCCTGGCGTTCGACGCTCGCCAGGTGCGCCGGCGGGCCGTAGACCTCGATCACCTCGCGGCCGGCGTGCGCGCGCACGAGCTCACCGGGCGTTCCGCGGGCGATGATCTTCCCGTGCGACATGACCGCGACGGTGTCGGCGAGCCGCTCGGCCTCCTCGATGTAGTGGGTCGACATGAGCACCGTCGTGCCGTCGGTGCGCAGCGAGTCGACGAGCGACCACAGCTCCTGGCGGACCTGCGGGTCCAGGCCGACGGTCGGCTCATCGAGCAGCACGAGCCGGGGGCGGTGGATGAGCCCGCGGGCGACGAGCAGTCGCCGCCGCATCCCACCCGAGAGCTCCTTGACGATCGTGTCGGCTCGGTTGCCGAGGTTCGCGATGCTCAGCGCCCGGTCGATCGCGTCGGAGCGCTCGGACTTGGGGACGCGGTACAGGCGGGCGAACACGCTCAGGATCTGGCGGCACGTGAGCTCGACATCGAGGTTGTCCTGCTGGGGCACGACGCCCATCGCCATCCGCGCCCGCTTCGACTCCCGCGGCAGCGTGAATCCGAGGATGCTGATCGATCCCTCGTCGGCGATCGCCTGCGCGGTGAGCATGCGCATCGTCGTCGACTTCCCGGCCCCGTTCGGCCCGAGCAGCCCGAGGCAGATCCCCGGGGGGACCGCGAGGTCGATCCCGTCGACCGCCGTGAGCGCGCCGAAGCGCTTGACGACGCCGCGCAGCTCGATCGCGGCGGGTGACTCGGTCCCGGCCTCCTCCATGACGACCGAGCATAGAGCCGCGGGTGCGCCGCGTGCGGCGGCTGAGGCAGCGGGGGCGGGGGAGGGCTCCGGCGGCGGAGCGCTCGACGCCGCGGGTCGCCTCACGCGACCTTTCCCGCCGAGCGCCGACGTTCAGCCGCCGGGTGTGGCGCCGTTCCCGGTCTCGGGCTTCGCCGCCCCCGGCATCCGGAACATCTGCGCGAGCTTGGCCGCGACCATGATGTCCCCGCTCAGCTGAATCCGGCCGGTGAAGTACGCCTGCATCGGGTCGGAGTTGCCGCTCGCCAGCTTCAGAAACTCGACCCCGTCGAGCGTCACCGTGAGCCGCGCCTCGACCGTCTCGCCCCGCTCCGACCGCGCATGGCCGTCCTCGATGACGAGTTGATACACGTCGCTGCCGCCGTCGGCCCGGCCGGTCACCACCCAGCGGATCGCGGTCGTCGTGCCCGCCGCCACGCTCGCGTCGACCTGCCGCGGCATCTGCCAGAAGATCCCGTCGAGCACCGGTCGGCGCGCCGGCGAGCGCATCAGCTGCTCGAGCCGCTGCGGCGGCGAGTCCCGCACGAGCCGCTCGAACCCACCCTGCAGGTGCGCGGGCGCGTCGGCCGCCAGACGCCTGATCTGGTCGACCGCCCGCTGAGGGTCGAAGCCTCCGAAGCCGCTGCTCACCGGTCCGATGGTAGGGCGGGTGGCGTCGTCACCGCTCGCGCCCGTGCCCGCGCGACCGGCGCTGTGCGGACGAGATCGTCCGTGCGGCCTGCCGCGCACGCCTCCCGGCGAACCGCACCGATGGCGAGCGGACGCGAGGACGCGAACGCGCGGCCCGGAATTCGCCCCCCCCACTCTTCATGCTCCCGGGTAGGATCGACGGCCGCGGGCGGTTAGCTCAGCTGGTAGAGCGCCTCCCTTACAAGGAGGAAGTCGGCGGTTCGAGCCCGTCACCGCCCAGTCGCCGGATCGTCAATGATGGCAAGGGATTTGGCGCCGACTCTCATTATGCGCCGACCCGCTGCGGTCTCCGGGCAACCGGCACGGGCAACCATCACGCGGTCGGCCTGTGGTGGTGAGGTTGGTGATTGTGATGAGCAGGCATTCGTCCGAAGCCGTCCCAAGACGAACCCGTCCTCGAGACGTCCCAAGGCGTCCCGGCTCAGGTCGGGCCGTGAACGTGCGCGGGATCCTCACCGAGCCGGACGCGAGGTCATCGCTTCCGTATCCGCGCGACTGCCAACGTTTGTCCGCCGAGGGCCCGGGGCCGTTCCGAGCGGCGCAGCGCGCGTGGTTGTCCGCTCCGCCCGGATGGCGGGGCATCCTCATCCGCGCGCGAGGACCCGGTTGGGGCTCTCGCCCGTCCTGTCTTCAGTGCTGTCGTTCGCCTCATCCTGACGGGACGTCTTCGGGCATCTTGTGGCGGGAGCACCGAGTGCGTGGAGTGTATGTCTATGTCTGCTCTGTCGAGCTGGATGTCTGCTCTGTCGAGCTGGAACGTGGGTCAGCAGGGCTCGGCGTGGGTCGCTCGGCGGGTGTGACGTGGCGGTGGACTTGAGGCGATGGCAGTCCAGCGGGCACATCTCCGACGGTGAGCAGCACCGAGGGTTGTCGGTCGAGGAGCTGGTGCGCCGAGCGCAGCCACTGCCTTCCCACGAGGAGATGGTGATCGCGGATCTGAGACGCGAGGAAGCTGAGGCGTTCCTCGCTGCCGTCAAGTCGTGACCGCAGCGCCTCGCGGCCGGTCGTCATCGACACGGATGTGTTCAGCGCGGAGCTCATCAGCGGGTCGGCGTTGGCCGAGCGCTATGCGCCGATCATCGCGGGGCGTCCGGCCTTCATCTCCTTCCAGACCGCCGCCGAGGTTCGGTATGGAGCGTCGTATCGAGGCTGGGGAACGTCTCGTCTGCACGCCTTGGAGAGCCGCCTGGCCAAGGTCGAGATCGTTCACAGCGGCCCTGAGCTCGTGATGATCCACGCCCAACTCAGGGCCGACTCCCGGCGCGTCGGCCACCCTCTGGCGCAGCGCGCGCACAACGCGGACCGCTTGCTCGCCGCCACGGCCGTCCGTCTCGGCGTCTCGCTGGTGTCCAACGACGCGATCTTTCAGAACGTCTCGGGGCTTCGCCCCTCGAGCGCGCCGAAGACGAATAACCACAACAATCGCGCAGCAAGGCGAGCGCAGCGCCTTGGTCGAGCTCGGCAGCGCTCGGCTCGACAATCCTGTTCGCGCAAGGGGTTGTCCCGCTCGGCCTGGACCGCGATATTGGAACCACGGCGAAGCGCTCGTCGGCGTCCCCGGCGTCAGACGGCCCGGCCGTAGCGAACACGCTGCGGCGACGGCGCCAGTGCGTAGGCACCCGCTGGGCATTGCCCCCGCCTCAGACACGCTCGCAACTCGTCCAGAGCGGGAGTCAGTGCCGATCGCCGCCGATGCCCTCGACCACGAGAGCAACAGCGCAGTCCGCTTGCGGGAGGGCGCTGATCGCCTCGGTAGCAAGCACATCGCTGGCGTCCGGAATCGCGGCAACGCGCTTGCGGGGCGCGCGGGCAACGGACGAGCGCCTTGTCCCCGGAAGCAGTCGTGCGACATGCGCCGCCCCGGGGAGCAATGCGATAGTCCACGAGCAATCCTTGCCGTCGGTGGAGTGCGGGACAATGTCCCAACGATGGCGGCGGCTCTCTTGTTCAAAGATCTATTCACCTACGACCGACGCTCCATCGCGTGGCTGCGCATCTTTCGGCTCGAGACCGGCGAAGGGGTAGCCGTCGTGGTCGAACCGGATGACAACCCGGGTGCATCGTCGGTGAACGCCGCCGAGAGCCTCCTCCGGGACCTACGGCGCGCTTTCCCTGGCCTCCAACCCCTCCGCGTCTTCGTCAACTTCCCCCACGATCCCCGTGGCCCTGGCTGGACCGAGCTTTCTGACTCGGATGACGGGATCGTGTTTAAGCGACGACCTGTAGGCGCCCTGATGACACTTGTCGGTGTCAGCCCAGTCGCCGGTGGCGAGGTCGACGAGGCCACATGCGCGTTCTTCGGCGGTGAGCAGCACCCATTGCTCGGCCTGATCCCGCCGCCTGACCTACCTCGTGAGCGTTTGCGCGACCTGTGTGTCATCGCGGTGGCCGACCTGCCGTGGCCGCACAATCCCTCAGGTTGCAAATGGAGTAAACGATTTGAGCGAGTCGAGGCTCTCTATTCGTCGAGCGGTCATCCGGATCCGGCAGTGGGCGCGCAGTGGTTCTTGACGCTCACTGACGATGAGCTGGCGGCGTGCAGTTACCACCGAGCCGACTGGCTCCGGATCGCTGAGGTCAGCGTCGGTGTGTTTCGCTCCCTTGCAAACGACGCGACGCTCGAGGACGCGGTTGCGGCCGTTGAGGCCGAGCTTGGGGAGTCTGCGGAGGGCCGGTGGTGCTCGTCGCTGTTCCTCGATCCGATCGTGTGCCGTCCCAAGGGCCGGAGCGTGACCAACGGTCAGCATCGCGCGTGCGCGCTCAGAGCCAGCGGCGCTCCCGTCTGCGTGGTCGATGTCGGCGACGAGTACGTCGGCGAGCCGCGCCCAGCTGACCCATGGCGGCGTGCGGCCGGCGACATTGCCGCGTTTTGGGCCAAGTACGCCGGCTCGTAGGAGTAGCCCGGCGACGGCTCAAGCGCCGCGCTTCTCGTTCGTCGCCGAAGCGCTTGTGGGAAGAAGCCCCACCGAGGGACCAATGCACTCGTGAGGCGACCGCCGGTACACCACCAGTCCTGCGAGGCAATGCATTGCGAGCGCGTCCCGACCCGCACACGCGTCGGCCACAGCGCTACTACAGAGCGCTGTGGCCACGGTTTGACTACTAGCTACTTGCCCCGGATAAACGGCTGCACTGAAACGGCCGCGCTGGAGTGGCGCGGCCGAGTCAGGCTTGGTTGGGTGCCCTGGTGGAGTGGGCTTAGGGGAGTGTTTCACCGGGCTCGGATGGCGAGCGTGTCCAGGTCGTAGGCCAGGATCGCCCATCCGGTCCAGATTCTCATTCCGTCATCGCCCTTCAGCCGGGAGCGCCGCAGCCCGTAGCCGCGTTTGAGGTGACTGATGCGTCCCTCGATCCCGGTGCGGTAGCGGGCTCGTCGTTTGCGGGTGCGTCGGCTGCCGGGTTCGTGGCGTCCAGCGATCTGGATCTGCTGGGCGGCGAGGTCGGGGAACGTGTCGTGGGTAGGACCGGGCATGAACCCGCCGTCGGCCACGATCTCCCGTGGGCGGATCCCGGCGCGCGCGAGCTCGTCGGCGGTCGTGGGTAGCAGTCGGTTCTCGGCTGGGTTGCCCGGCGCGTGCGCCGCGGGCAGGATGAACCCGCGTGCGCCCCTCCGTGTGTTCTCGGTCACCTCGCAGATCTGCGCCACATACCCGAACTCGGTGGGCTTGCCCAGCTTGCCCTTGCGGATCGGTCGCGCGTCGGGATCGGCCAGCGACACCAGCCGGTCGGTGATCTTCAGGTTGCGCGCACGACGATCGATCTGCTCGGCCACCCGGTCGCAGCGATCGGCCAGCTCGGTCAGCTTCTGGGCGGCCCTGAGCTTGGCCTGGGCCCCTCGTCCCCGCGCCGACGCTCTGGTCGCGGCCGCCAGTCGTCTGGCCTCGGTGATCGAGCGGGCGATCAGCCGACCGGCCTGCTGGTTGAGCGCGATCACCTGCTCCTTGGCCTCTCCGGTCCGCCGTCCCAGCGTCCGCGAGATCGCCCGGACCGTCTTGCCCACCGACCGCGACCGGTCGCGCACCCGCACCTTCGAGTTGACCATCGAGCGCAGCTTCTTGCCCTCGCGCGCGAGCGCCCGGGCGCCCTGCAACGCGAGCATCGCGTCTGAGGGGTAGCGGATATCGGCCTCCACCACCGTGGAGTCGATCCGCGCCGCTCGCCCCACGAACCGCGTCTCGCGCTGCGCGGTCTCGATCACCATCCGCGTGATCTCCGCCACCACCCCCGGTCCGAGCCGGCGCGCCAGCTTGCGCACCGTCGACTCGTCGGGCACCCGCCGGTCGATCCCGATCAGGCAGAACCGGCGCAGATGCAGCGAGTCCGATACTTCGCGCACCAGCGTCTCGTATCCCCAGCCGGTGCGCTGCCGGATCACCATCAACCGCACGAACGTGGCCATCGCGATCGACGGGCGCCCCCGCTCGCGCGCCGATTGCTCCCACGCCTCGGCGATCGGCAACAACAACCCATCGGTCAAGACGCGATCCAAGCGAGCGAGATCCTCGGGCAACTCGCGCACCTCGACTGGCAACACCTCGTCCCACAACGACTCCACCTGCCCGCCCACCAGCGTCAGCATGACACCTCCACGCGATCTCAAAAGCACCCAACAAGCAGGCGAATCTTCTTAAACCACGCGGACGGAACCGCAGCCGGGACTCACTCCCGAGCCGGCTTCAACCGCCGTCGTTTATCCAGGGGAAGTAGTTACCTGACCGTCGTGGAGCGGCTCGCGCGATCCATGGCGCTCAACAGCGGTGGATCGGTCAGCCACCGGCGGGGGCGCGATGAGCCGGCAGGGACCGTGGAGGTCGACGCACCGCACGACGACGCCCTTGCCGCCCTCCTGCCCCACCTTCGGCAGCTGTTCGATGCCCAAGAGGGCTCCGGGCTGTCGTTCGCCGAGATGCTCAAAGCCCTGTCGGCTGCCGCTCACACCGCGGGGCTCGTCGAACTCGTCGCGGAACTGAAGCGGTGGAAGAAGGCTCACTCGCGGCTGCGGCGCACCCACATCGGGGCGCTTCAGCACCAACTCGCCGAGGAGCTCGCGGGTGAAAGCCTTGGAGAGCCGCACCGGGGGTTCCCCGGCATGCCCGAGATGAGCTCCGAGCAGCTGATCGCCATCTTCATGTATGGCGAGACCCTGCATCGCGACGCCGAGAAGGCCGCCCAGGTCGAGGCGTGGGATAGCGATCCGCTGTTAGGACCGCTGATGCGACAGGAGGTCCGGGCCGACGCGCAGGCGTTCGTGCACTTCTACGGCGCCTTTGCTGGCTACGTGCGCGCTGGCTCGAGGTGGCCGATGCGCGGGCCGCTGGCGAGGGAGAAGCAGCCGACGCCGACGGGGAGCGTGGCGTTGTGCATCGTCAAGCGCCAGCGACGCGTGCGGGCGCTCCGCCTTCGAGGGGAGTCGCGGACGCCCGCCTTCGCGTGGACTCGATGGCGCCGGCAATAGGAAGCGCGTCCCCGAGCCGCCGGGAGGCCCTCACAACCCCTTTCATTGACGAGCGATGCGAAGAGCCAGCGAGCGCTATGGCGACGATCCAGTCGTCCCACGGGTAAGGCTTGGGCGACCGCTTGGCCGCGGAGGTACTTGGCCGGTGGGCGAGGCGGGGCACGACCACCGGCAAGATCGTGGTCTAGAGGCCGTGGCTGGCGGGGATCATGGGCGCGGGACGTTCGTGGACGGCGTGGACGATCTCGGTGTTGTCGATCCCGCGCAGGTAGACCGAGGTGATCGCGAGATCCGCGTGACCGAGCTGGCGCTGAATGACGAGCAGCGGAACTCCTTCGCGGGACATCTCCACGGCGTGAGCGTGCCGCAGCTGATGAGGCGCGACTCGCCGGCGGACACCAGCTCGAGCTGCCGCGCGGTGGAGCTGTGCGCGAACACCGGCAGGAGCCCAAGGCCGGCCGGCCGTCGGGCCGCGCAGGACGCAGAACAGCGCGCCGACCGGCAGGGTGGTTCGCAGTTGCAGCCATGGCGTCATCTGGTCCCATGCCCAGCGGTCCATCCCGACCTCGCGGCGCTTGCCGCCTTTGCCGCGGCGCACGAGGATCGCGCCGCGCTGCAGGTCAGGTCGCTCTCGGTCAGGGTGAGCGCTTCGCTGATGCGCAGCCCGGCCCGCCAGAGCACGACGATCAGACCACGCAGACGGATCGCGTCGTGGTCCTCGCCGGCGGCGTGCATGACGGCAATGATCTCCTCAACGGTTGGTGGGTCAGCCGGATAACGGCGGCCTTTGTTGCGCGGCGGGCGGCCCTGATGGAAGCTGGGCAGCGTCGCGGGCGACCGGCGTCGACCGCAGGCGTCCAACTGCACGGTGGATGGCATGCGTCCTCCCCTCGGACGATGGTGGATCCGCCGATCGTCGGGCCGCCGGCCAGCGGTCTCGAGGTCGTGCGCGCCAGCATTGCGGCGAGCGCTTGTCGCGCAACTCGCCTGTCACACCCAGGTCTGGCGCCTGGCGACCTTTGCCTATGCAGATACCCCGACGGCACGCAGCAGGGAGTGTCGACCGACAGTCAACAGGCTCTGCGCACGGTTGCATAAGTCGACCGGGTCGACCAGGCTGCGTTACACTAGACGCATGACTGATGACCGCTTCGACTCAGATCGTGACCGAGAGGGCGACGCGGCTGATCCCTCGGTCTCAGGTCTGCCCATGGCCGGCAGTGAGCTGCATGAGGCGGCAGAATTCGACCGTCGTGCCGAGGTGTCCGCACTGCTGGATGCCGACGAAACTACAGCTGGCGACGTCTGGCGTCGTCTCCGAGCTGGGAGCACGCCACAGCAGATTGCGGAAGAGGACGGGAACACACTCGGCCCGATCTACAGCTTCATCAATCTACACAACGCATTGTTGGACGGCACCGTGTCGCCCTCTCCTTCAGTCGCGAAGCAGGTTGGTGGCCGCGTCCGGAAGTGGCTGAAGACGAAACCTCTGAGTGAGCCGCTGCGCCAGCAGCTCGAGGAACAGGACCGCCTGCTGACAGCCGTGGTTAACAACACAGAGGCTTCCGAAGCAGAGTCAGACGAAGCTATCGCGAAGAGCAAGACGGCAGAGGCCGAAAACGCTGCGGGCATCTACGTCTATACGTTGCCTCACTATGTTCGCCACCCATACGATGGCAAGACTGGAAGAACCCTCTTGAAGGTTGGTCATTCGTCGGTCGATGCCCTGTTCAGAGCGAACTCTCAAACCAGGGTCACATCCCTCCCAGAGGACCCATGGCTTCTCCGCATCTACCCAACTGACGGATCGTCGCATGTGGAACGACAGTTTCACGGCTTTCTGCGAGACGCCGACCACGACGGCGTCCGAGGAACACGTACCGGTGCAGAGTGGTTTCTTACCTCTTTGAAGTTCTTAGATCGTGTTGCGACCACCCTAGGTCTTGAGGTGCGTGTCATCAACGACTTTGCAATCGAAGACGAATAGTCTGGCCGCGGACGTCGGCATAACCCAAGCCATGCCATCCGAAGTAGTAACGCGGCATCTGGCTTCGTGGGCCGGGCTGTGCCCAGGCAACAACGAGAGCGCCGGCAAACGCCAACACGGACGCACCACCAAAGGCAGCCCGTGGCTTCGCACCGCACTGGTCGAGGCTGTCCAGCCGTAGTTTCGCCTCCGGGGTCTCTCAGACCGAGTAGCTGGGTAGGCGCGATGAGTGCGCCGTCTTCGTAAGTAACCCACCGGCTGCAGTCACGAAGACCAGCATGACTGGTTTCGCGTGGATGCGCCCGCGCCGGCGCGGGGCTTGGAATGGCCCACGTCCCTACCTACATCGATGATCGGATCCATCATCGACTCGCCCGATCGCGGGCGACTCCTCTTCGATCAGAGGACTCGTCAGATAGTGCGGCCGCTCGTGAGTCCTATGCCGCGGCCTCACTCGGCGGCGCCGCGTTCTGACCGTCATCATCGGGGCCGACGCCGACCGTGGGGTTACCGCACTGCTGGTTGGGTGACGGTGCTGGACGTTCGTTCGGGCTGGCAGAGCGTGACGGTGGAGGCGGGCTGGATCGATGCCGAGGTATCCGGCATGGGGATGTGGAGCAGGAGCAACGGCCGAGAGGTTCCGAATGAGCGGCACTGGTCGGCGCACACCAGCACCTCCGGGCGCAATGCGCGCGCTGACCTGGTGCCCTACACGCCGCTGCCGGCCGAGACTGGTCCGCTGTGGGCACCGGATCAGTTGTCGGTGTGGCCGATGGAAGGCGGCCGCTACGGGATTGACGCTCACTACCACGGCCGCACCGGCGTTGAGCGAGCTCACGTGCAGCAGTCCCGGCTGCAGAAGCAGGGGCTCGATGCGACGGTCAAACGCGACACCGATGGTGGCTTGATCCGTATCGGGCCGCTCGCGCACGCCGCGGCCTGGCTGGCGCTCGAGGCGTTCCTCGGCCGCCCCCTCTGACCGCCCGGGCGCGGCAATCTACAGGCCATGGCTGGCCGGGATCGTCGGCGCGGGGCGCTCGTGGACGGCGTGGACGACCTCGGTGTTGTCAATCCCGCGCAGGTACAGCGAGGTGATCGCGAGGTCCGCGTGTCCGAGCTGGCGCTGGATGACGAGCAACGGCACTCCCTCCCGCGACATCTCAACGGCGTGAGCATGCCGCAGCTGATGGGGGGCGAACCGACGCCGCACGCCCGCTCGGGCCGCCGCGTGGTGCAGCTGCGAACGCACCCCAGCCGCCGCCCACGGGCGGCCCGCGGTCGGGCCGCGCAGCACGCAGAACAGCGCGCCGACCGGGAGCGTGGCGCGCAGGTCGAGCCACGGACCCAGTTGTTCCCAGGCCCAGCGGTCCATCCCAACCTCGCGGCGCTTGCCGCCCTTGCCGCGGCGCACCAGGACCGCGCCGCGACGCAGGTCAAGATCGCTCTCAGTCAGCGCCAACGCTTCGCTGATGCGGAGACCGGCCCGCCACAGCACCACGATCAAGCCGCGCAGCCGGACCGCATCTTGACCGTCGCCGGCGGCGTGCATGACCGCGATGATCTCCTCGACGGTCGGAGGATCGGCCGGGTACCGCTGACCTTTGTTGCGCGGCGGGCGGCCCTGATGAAAGCTCGGCAGGGTCGCGGGTGAGCGGCGTCGACCGCAGGCGTCCAGCTGCACAGTAGATGGCATGAGTCCTCCCTCGAGTGGGTGGTTGATCCATGCATCCTCCCGCCGCGACAGAGCTCCGAGACCAAGCTGGCTCGGGCATTGACCAGGGCGGCTGCTGCCGCGGCGCGCGCCCCCCGGCCGTCGACGAAACCGGTGAGTGGCTCTACCGCAGAGTGCTGAGGACCTGCTCGATCAGGCGCAAGAACTGCTGACGGCGCGTCGGGTCTGCAAGCGGCTCGATCGGCGCGTTTGGCCACCGGCGTCCGGGATCGAGCTCGACCCCCAGGGCGGTGAGATCGGCGACCAGCTGCGTCAGGTGCTCCTCATCCCACGGCGCGCCGTGTTTGATGAAGCTCTCAAGATGCACCTCAAGCGCGCGGCGCAGCGAATCGGGCGCGGTGCGGATCTTGAGAATCGCAACGTGGTCGATCTCGATGATGCCGAAGGTCGTGGTGTAACGCACATCGAGATCTGGTGAGCGCTCTGCCCAGTCAAGGATGGCGTCTGCCGCCGCAGCAGCCTGCTCGTCGTAAGCGCGGAGCCGAGTGACGACCTGGTCGTGGTCAAGTGCCTCACCGCGCGTCGCGATCCGCTTGGTCGCGCGGGCTTCTATCGTGTCACCCAGCAGTCGCGGCACGATCGTCTGGTGCCTGCCCTCCGCGTCGGTGTATTGCTTGACCTCGATCGCCAGGACCTCGGTCGAGGTCATCTGGCGGTTGAGATACTCGATGATGCTCCGCAGTTCGCTGCCGATGCGGTCCGCGACGAAGATCAGCCGCAGCCGCTCGGCCTTGAGGTTGGTGTCGACGGTCTGCCAGAACGCTTCGACATCCTCGACTCCGAAGCTGCCAGCCAGCGTCTCCTCGCCGGTCGTGCCCTGCTGTTGCGCGGCCTCATCAAGCCAGTCAGCCATCCGCTCGGCGCTAAGCGAGGTGCGGGCGTGCGCGGCGTACTCAAGCATCTGCGCGACCACCTCACGCCGGCTGCGGGTGTCGCTGCTGCGCTTGACTTCCACCAGAGTGGGAATGCCGTGCCGATCCAGATAGAGATGATCAAGCGACCATCGCGCTCCCGCATCCTCGTGCTCGCTGACGCCGGCCTCACGCCGCACCAGGATCAACGCGTGCCCAGAATCCTCCCCACCCGCCAGCATCTCCGGGTGACGCTCAATCAGCTCCTGCAGAACATCCTCCGCGTCATACGGGGTCTCCCGCATCGCCACGTAACGATCGCCATCCCGGAGATAGATCCCGCTCATCCGCTACCCGAGGCCGCCGACGGTCCGCAGAGCTGACATCGATATGAGCCTACGGGACATCGCGACTGGCAGTCCCCGGGCATGATTGATCCGGTGCCCCACCAACCTCGCCTCGCCCCTTTCCCGCCAACCTCAAGGAGACGCGTTTGACCGACTTCACCACCTACACGAAGGCTGCGCTGTACGCCGAGCTCGCCGGCCGAGAAAGCATGCGCGGTCTGCACGGCATGGCCGCCAAGCTCAACGATCGCGAGATCGCCAAGATCCGTCGCGAGCTGGAAAGTCGCGACCTCCCCATCGAGCAACCCCCGGGCTCCCGGAGCGGCGCGTTCTACGTGCTCTCCTATCGCGAACCCCCATTCAACGTGGGGGTCTTGCACGCCGATCCACACTGCAGCCTCATCCATGAACACGCCGCTGACGCCAAGCGCCCGGCCGAGGTGAGGGTCGCAACTCCTGATGAGATCGCGCGTCGACCCGGATGCAAGGTCTGCACCGCCCGCGCGTGAGCGCGGCGGCCGCACCATCTCGCCGTCAAACGCGAGGCGAGTCAACGACCGTATCCGATGCTCGGAGTGGCACGCCCTTCAGTCGAATCTCGCGATCAACTTCTGGCGAAGCGAACTCGACGCTGGTGTGGCCTGCGCGTCGCTACACCCTGAGGTCGGCCAGAGTCGCGCCTCCGAACGCTTAGGGGCACTCGCAACCGCGCGGGAATCTGACGGGACTCTCAGTCTCGTCTTGATGATCGCATCCGACATGGACGCGCCCGGCCAACGACGAGTCCTGTCCGAGCAGAGCACTCGCCAGATCGCTCTGCCGCTCATGGGTCCTTTGCCGCGATTGCGGTAACGCGGCGCCCGCCGGGTTGGCGGGCGTCTTCCGCGAGACGCCTCATCAGTTCAGGCGGCCGGGCTGGCGCTTCTGGTAGCCGCGTCCGCGGGGGCGATCACGCCTATGGCGGCGATCATGAGTTGCGTCAGCGGCTCGTTGTCTCGGTTGGCTGTGATGAATGCGTTTCGCAGGCGCTGCTCGCCGCCGGTTGCGGTAGGGCGACCGGCGCGGTATCGAGGCGAATGCCTTTGGGGTAGAACGGCTCGCCGTTGTGGCTGACGTGCTGACCGTTCTTGGGGAGGCATTGGGGGTTGTTGAGGAACTCGAGAACCGTGGTGGACCGTTGAAACAGGTTGCCGCCGGCGCCCCAGGCCGCGATCGTGTGTCGGCACCGGCTCGTGATTTGGGAGAGCACCGTGTTGTTGTGTGAGCCGACAGCTCGCGGCTCGTCAAGCTCCTTGAGCACCTTCGGTTTGCCTGCGCGGTATGCGAAGAGGTTGACGATGATCAGTCCTGTGCACCCCCAGGCTTCGGACTGGTGCCGGCATCGGGTCAGGATCGGTCTCGGTTTGCCATCGGTGTCTCCGGTCGCGGGGTTGAGCAACACCCACGCGGCTGTAGTGCTCAACGCGAGGTCACCCCACCACAGCCCGAATGCGTACCGGTGGACGGCCTCGGCTTCGCCCGAGTACAGCGCGATCCACTCGGCGCCATTCGGCAGGTCATGCTTTGCGGGGAACAAGCCGCGGCGTACGGCCAGGTCGCACCAGGCGGCCAGCGAGAGAAAGCACGACTCAATGGTGAGTTCCGCACCGTCGGCTGTCGGGGCTGAACGCCCATGGGCACGGTCTGGCGCGGCGGCTTGGTCGTGTGGGCCGGCGGCCCGGTGCCGATGCTGACTGCTCGCTGGAGTGGTCGGGTCGATCTTGGACAGCAGTACTGCGGCGCGCTTTGCCGCGGGGGATGGGCCAGCGAGCCGCGGGCCGAACACGTCCGTGAATCTCTGGGCCGTGCCGATCAGCCAATCAAATGCCTCCGGCCAGAACGCCGGATCGCCCACTGCCAGTGGCGCCCGTCGGTAGACACGCGTTGCGGTCGGGTGCCCCCACGTCAGATCATCGAACCCAAGCTCGCTCTCGATCACCTCGCGATCGCGGATGAGGTGCGCGAGACCGCCGGAGTGATCGCCGGCGTCCGCTCGGGGCGCTTTGGGGAAGAGCGCGAGTTTGCATTCGACCCAGCCGTGCTGTAGTGAGATCGCCAACACGATCTTCGCGCGGCGGGTGCCGATGGGCAAGTAGCGCCAGTTCCTCGGCGTCGGCGTGGGAACGGCGATTGATGCTCTGGCGGCCACGTCACTGAACGCGGTCCAGAACGCCAGCTGCGACGCTCGCGTGCTGCTGAGAGCCGTCGCGCTCACGCTTCGAGTGCCTGATAGGCGACCTGAGCGAGCTCGTGCAGCTCCATCGCTTGCGCCAGCCAGCGGTACTTCGCCAGGCGATACAGGGAGAACGCCTCGCGCGCGATGCGCATCTGCACCCCCACCAGGTGCGGGTCAGGCTCAAGCGCGTTCACCGCGTCGCCGGCCACCAGCAATGCGTCCCGCGCGCACGCCACCCAACATTCGGCGGGATCCTCTGCCGCGGGAATCGCCGGCAACCGCCCCGCGGCTTCGATCACGCGCTCCAAGTCGCGCTTTCGGAGCTCGGGTTCTGTGTCCTGGTAGTCCTCTCGTAGCCAGTCCGCAGCGAAGTGCTCAATCCGCCGCCACGCCTGATCGACCCGGCGACCCACGTACAACGCGCCGTACGGATCGGCGCGCTCCAGCTGCGGCATGAGGTCGGTGGCGTCGATCAACATCCACCTGATCGCCTCCTGCAGGCTGCGACCAAACGGTCTCGGCGACAACGAGTCATCGATCAGACAGTCGTACATCACGATCCCCATCGACCGGACTCCGTCGCTCCTTGAACGCACCCCTGTTCAAACAATCGCGACGCCCAAACCTCCCGGTTGGCGACGACCGATCTGAGACGGACGATTCAAAGCGCTCGTCCATGGGCGCCGGGCCGGGCGACTCCTCCGCCGCGACAGCGGAAGCCGGCGACGTGCTTGCTGCCGAGACGATCAGCGCCGACCCGCAAGCGGCATGGGCTGTTGCTCTCGCGGCCGAGCGGGCACCGGCGGCGATCGGCAGCTGACTGCCGAGAAAGGACGAGTTGCGAGCGTGCCGGAATGTGCGGCGATGCCCAGCGGGTGCCTACGCACCGGCGCCGTCGCCGCGAGCGGGTTCGCTACGGACCGAGCCATCCAACGCCAGCGACGCCCACGAGCGCTTCGCCGCCGCGATAGGAGTCGCAGACGCCAACCTGGCTGCCCGAGGCGTTGGCCAGCCGTTCTGTCAGTCGGCACTGAGAGCGGGCGTGTCGCGGGGAGGGTGCGGTGCGGTGCGGTCGCGTACGGACTTGGGCCTCGCGTCCGTGCTCGGATGGGTCGACGTACGCGCCGCGGGTCCAGGTCTGTTAGGAAGGTTGACGCGCGCGGATTGCGCAACGATGACCTCGCGTCCGTGCTCGGTGAGGTGCTCGCGCGCGGAGGAGGCTCTGGCGTGGGATCGATGCGGCTTGTTGCCCGGCTGCCCGGAGCCGCCGGTCAGACCTCGGCCGAGCGTGTTCCGCTGCACGGCCGGTTGGGCTCGGTGATCTGGAGGAGCGGCTCACGCACGCCGGCGGTGATGCCGGTCGCGCGGTCGCCGCTCGCCAACGTCGTGCCGCCGTGGGCGCGGCAGACGTCCATCAGCATGCGCAGCGGCACGCCCGTAGCCCGCGCGGCGGGATCCCGGCCGACGCCTGTCGCGCCGGGTGATCGGGCGCTCGGAGGGTTCGATAGGTTCGCCGTCGAGTCAAGTCGGCGGAGGTAGTGGTCCCCTGCCTGGCTGGCTTGCCCTCCAGATAGTCCGCATACAGGACCGCCTGGCTACCGGTGACCGTCGCGATGGTCCACATCCGCCGCTTCTCCCGACCCGCCCCCGGCCTTCCCGGTCTTGCCGTGGACGTTTCCAGATGTCCGAACAGCAGCAGGGGCACACTGTACGCACCACGGTGCTAACGGCCGAAACGTCCCTCAAACGTCCCGAAACGTCCCGTCGCCCGAGGCGCCCACGGCTTCGCCCGCCCACAGGTCGGAACGGCTCCTGGGAGTGTCCGAGGATCGCGCGTCACAGACGTTGCGCAGCGGCGCGAACGTCAGTGTGTCCAAGCTGATCCGGGACAGGTGTGCGTCGTGCGGCGTCTCTCACCGCCCGGCGGAGGATGCGCAGCGTCTGTCGTAGGTCTCGCTGGGCATAGTCGTACTCGGCCTCGAGGCGCGCGAGCGCGGCGTCGTCGAGCAGCCCGTCGACGCCCTCCGCACCCGCGGGTGGGATGTCGGCGTGGCGAGCGATGATCTGCCTCAGCGCGCTTGTCGCATCCGGGGTGAATTCGGGAATCGTGATCGTGTCGGCGAGCCGCTTGGCGAGGTTCTCGTAGGCCGGAAGGCCCCGCCAGTGATCCTGGACGGCGACGATGAGGTGAAAGTCAGCCGCCAGCAGCGGCTGCAGCGCGGTCGTGAACAGCGCTTGCGCGCGCGGCTCGACCGCCTCAACGTCGGGAGAGCTGCCCCACTTGTCGGCGTCGTCGATGATCAGCACCGGGGTGGGCATCCGGTCGTGGGCGAAGACGCGCATGACCTCGGAGATGCCGGCCAGGGCCTGCGTCGGGTTCGCTCGGATCGTCGTGCTGGTCGCCGCCGTCTGGACCTCGCCGGCGATCTCGGCGAGCCCCGGCATCGCCGGATGCGGCGCTGGGAGCTTCAGCGTCGCGCCGAGCGAGAGGTGCGGGGAGCTGTGCGTCGTCTCCTCGGCGGCGGCACGCTCGATCCGGCGGGCGGCGCGGCGGATGCGATCCTGGACGGTGAAGCGATCGCGTGCCTGCTGCAGGATCTCGGTGAGGATGAACTGCGCGAAGCGCGTCTGGTTCGTGAGGATGTCGAGATCGGCCATCGCGATTCCGATCGGCAGCGGGAGGTGGGTCGACAGCTGTGCGAGCGTCGCCGCGATCAGGCTGGACTTGCCTGAGCCGGTCGGGCCGCTGATCGCCACCTTGGTCGGCTGCTCACGCAGGAGAAGGCCGGCGAGCGCGTGCTCGTGCAGCTGGTCCCCGACGAGGAGGTCGAAGTCGACGTGGCGTCGGCTGAGCTGGTCCAGAGCGAACGCCGGCTCGAAGCAGTCGCTGGCGGCGAGTCGACGGATGAGCTCGGCGCTCACGTCGGCCGCCACGCGTCGTTGACGGCGAACAGCTTGACGCGACCCCCGCCGGGGCCGCGACCGGGGTAGCTCGTCAGCAAGCCGGCGGATTCGAGTTCGCCGAGGACCTGGACGGCTCGATTGCGGGTCCAGCCCATGCTGGACAGCAACTCCTCGTCGGCGCTGTACACGGGACGGTCGAGCTGTTCGATCTCAGTGAGCAGCATCGCCGCGGATCGTCCCAGCGTCGCGATATAGGCCTCGCGCTGAGCACGGTGGGCGAGGACTTCGGCGAGGCTCCGACGCTCGACGATGATCTCGCGGGCCAGCTCCAGGGCACGCCGTGGGCTGCCGGCGCTGGCGTGGGCGATGTCCGCGGGCTGCCCGATGCGGCTGGCCTCCGCACCGAGCCGGAGCTGGAGTAGCTGTGCGATCTGTGCAGCCGGCATCGGTTGGAGGTCGATCGTCTGTTCGAAGAAGGCGTCGGCGGGAGGAGCGAGCAGCGCGCGGTCGCGGGTGGCCACGATCCAGGTGAACGGCACCTGCCAGAGGGCATCGCGGAGGCGACCGAACAGCTCGTGGCCGGCGTCGGCGTCGACATCGTCGAGCAGCACGGTCAGCGGCGGATCCAGCGGCTCGGCGCTCGCCATCGCTCGGGCACGCTCGATCGCGGAGCCGCCGCCCGCCGCGGCCTCGACGGCGTCGAGGTGCACTTCGCCTGCAGCGGAGGGTTCGGCCGCCGCCCTGCTCACCGCATCGAGGATCGCGGCCGCATCCTGCGCGTGGCCGGCATCGACGAAGAGGCTCGGCCGTCCGCGCTCACGCAGCTCCCGGGTCGTCTGACGCAGCAGCGTCGTCTTGCCAGACCCTGCTGGCCCGAGGATGGCGGCATTGAGGCCGTGGTCCAGCGCGGCCCGGAGCCGGGCCGCCTCGTCGCGTTCGACGTAGAGCTCGGCGTCGACGAGTGTGTCCAGGAGCGGGCGATTACGAAGCTCGGTCATGATTTACAGAGCTTACTGTAAGTCCTGTAAACGCTCCATGGAACATCGGATCGCACGGTCGAGTTCCTCGTCACCGCAGCGGCGCGCGTTGATCTGGGGCGAGAGTCGCGAACGCTCGATTGAGCACGGCGACGTCCTCGGGACGGGCCTTTGCGTGGAGGTAGCGCTCGGTCGTCGACAGCTTTGAGTGGCCGAGGAACCCCTGGACCCACCGTGGATCGGCCTGGCGGGCGATCAGCGAGCCTGCGCCGTGTCGCAGCGCGTGGAACTTGAGCACGCGTAGCCCGATGGCCGCTGCCGTGCGCTTGAACCGGCGGCGGAGCGCGCCGGGATCGAGCGGTCGGCCGAGCCGCGAGCAGAACACGAAGTCCTCGGGGGACACGAACTCATCGCGAGTGAGGAGCGCCGCGAAGGCGGCGGCCGCCGGGTCGGCGATCGGCACGAAACGCGCCTGCCACGTCTTCGTCGGGCCCTCGATCCGGGCGCTGAACGCGCGATGCACCACCAGTCGCCGGACGGACAGATCCACATCTCCCCAGCGGAGGGCGAGCAGCTCGCCGAGCCGCAGACCGGTGTACGCAGCGATCCGATACAGCGCCGCGTCCTGTACGTCCTCGAGCCGCCGAGCGCGGAGCTCGCCCGCCAGGGCGTCCGCCGTCCTGCCTGGATCTTCGGTGCTGCCCGAGAGCTGGGCACGGGCGTCTGGAACGGAGTCGACCTTCGCGGCGAAGGCTGGATTGGACTCGACCTCCGCCGCGACGCGCGCGAGTGGCACGTGGCCGGCGCGGGCTGCGGCCATCACGTCACGCGTGGCATCGAGCTCGCGGGTGAACCACTCCACCCACCGGTGCGCGCCCCTGGCTGCGGCTTGCGCGATCGCCTCGACCTCGTCGGGCTCGTAGAAGTCGAGCACCGCGGGCGGAGGCTCCCGGCGCTTGTTGGTGGTCGCGGCGGGGTTGCGCTCGAGTCCGAAGGTGTCCTCGCGCATGCCGAAGTTGAACGCGGCGCAGATGACCTGGCGGTACTTGTTGATCGTCCAGGTGGACTTGCCGTCGTCCCCGAGCCTGCGGAGGAACTGCGAGACGTCGCGCGAGGTGATCTCGCGCGCCGGGCGGTCGCCGAGTGACTCGAGCAGCAGACCCGGTGTCCGCCCCCGCCCCCGACGATGTGGCTCGCCGGGCTCCGCCAGCATCCAGCGGTAGTTCGCGAGGGTCGACGGCTTGGCCTGCTTCTCCTGCTCAAGGTAGTCGAGCCACTCGATCGCCAGCTCGCGGAAGGTGATCCCGCGCCGCCGGCGCTCCTCGGCGCTCTGCTCGAGCGCCGCCTGCTGGGCGTCGTGGTCGGCGATGAGCTCGAGCATCCGGGCGGCGGCCTGCGGCTCGGTGAGCGCGCCGCCCTTCGCCCGGCCGCGTTTCAGCTTCCAACCGCCCGCTCCGTCCGGCTCGGCCCACGCGCGTCCCAGGCTGCGGACGACCGACTTGCCGTCGCGCGACCACTTCCCGTACCAGAAGGGTCCGGTCGATCGCTGGCGGATATACGGCCTCGATGCAGTGGCGGCAGCTGGCAATTCACGGACCTCGCAGGCGCGGCGAAGCGATGACTCCGCACGGACGATATCGGCGGCCTCGGACGGCGGGCAACTGTCGAAAAGTGGCCGGGCAACTGTCGCCGCGGGCAACGATGCGGGCAACCTTCCGGGTCGCAGAGGCCGTCATTATGGGCTTTTCTCCGTTCGCAATCGCCTGTATCTACGGGCTTTGCACCGCTAGCGCCTCCCTTACAAGGAGGAAGTCGGCGGTTCGAGCCCGTCACCGCCCACTCGTTTCGGTGGACTCGGCGCCGAGCCCTCGGCGAGGCTCCGCAGCTCGGAGGTTGCATCGGGTAGCCCTGTGCCCGCACGCACCGCGTCGCAGGTGGCAACCGGCAACCCTCCTTTGATCCCCGCGCGGCGGCACAGGGTGTGCCGCCGCAGCCGGGGCGGTGAAGGCGGGGGTGTGCTGGGGCAAGCTGGAGCGGTGAAGGAGGAGGCCCCGGGACCGGGGTCTGACGCCTCAGGGAACGTTCACGTTCACCGGCGCGGAGCTGATCCCGTTGGCGACCACCTGAATCGTGGACGGGCCCGGCAGGGTGCTGAGTGGCACGTTGAAGGTGATCGTCGACGCGGCCCCAGGCGCAATGCTGTCGCTGGTCCACGTCGCCGGAGCGTAGGTCACATCCGGGTACAGCAGGTTGCCGTTGGTGATCTTGACGATCGGACGGTTCGTCGGGTCCTGGAAGTCATCGCCGTAGTAGCTGCCCTGGTCCAGCCCGTCGAGCTGCGTGCCCGACAGCTGATAGTTGTGACCGGGCTGCAGCGTCGACGGGACCGAGGTGATCGTCGGCGCCCACGAGGGGTTCGGGCTCCCTGAGGGGGTGTAGAGCTCGATCTGGTTGGTGAAGTCGGTCCACATGATCTGGCCGTTCGGCAGGTTGAGGAAATGGCCGACGTAGGAGGGCTCGGTGGGCGCGTTCGGAACCTGGGGCACCTGCGTGTAGCTCGTGCCGTTGAACAGGAAGAACCTGGTCGGAGGGTTGAAGGTGCCGGGGCTGTCAGCCATCAGCACGTTGCCGTTGGGAAGCACGGTCGCCGGCGCGTCGGCCGCGTCGTACTGCTTGCCGCCGATGATCGGTTGGTTCGGCCCCGACGACCACGTGCCGGTCGTCGTGTTGTAGAGCGCCGTGTACTTCGTGGCGCCGATCGCGAACAGCGTTCCGTTCGGCATCAGCGGCTGCGGACCCATCTCATACGCCGGACGGTTGGACAGCTGGTGAGGGACCGTTCCCGCCGAGCTCCACATGCCGGTGCTCGGGGTGTACACCTCGCTGTTCGTCGGGACCGACGGGTCCGTCGCGCCCACGCCGACGTCGACCGTCAGCACCTGTCCATTGGGCAGGAGCGACCATCCCTCCTCGTTGTTCGTATCGCTGTCGATCTTCCCGGCTCCCGTCGGCCTCCAGCTGCGCTGGCTCTCGTTGAACAGCGCGTCCTGCTGCGAGCAGCAGTTGCCGAGCATGAACGTGCCGTTTGCGAGCACCGTCGAGGGAGCGTCCCCGACCGTGTACCAGTTGGAGGGCGGGCCGACCGGGGTCCAGGTGTTGGCGTTCGGGTCATAGATGGCGCCCAGCTCGGTCCACGTCGGCTTGCCGAAGTTGTACTCGCCGCCCTGGGCGATGAGCTTGCCGTCGCCCAGCACCGCCGAGCCGTAGTACAGCGGCGCGTAGCCCAGCGCTGACGTCGAGGCCACCTTGGTCCACTTGCCGTCCGCGTAGTTGCCGTAGGCGTCGGGCGTCAGCAGGTGCCAGTTCGGGCTGCCGTTCGCGCCGGCCTGGACAAGCACGTCGCCGTTGTTGAGCAGCTGCTCGGCGCCGGCGGCCCACTTCGGCTCGTGCACGAGCGGGGTCCACGGAGAGTTCGCCTCCACCGCCGCCTTCGCAGCCGACGTGTGGAACGGACGCGGCGTCACCGCTCGTTGGCTGACGGGCAGCGTCGCGGCGCTCCCCGACGTGTCGGCGGACGCGGACGCCGCGCCGACCGCGAGCGCGGCCAGTACCGAACATCCCGCCCCTGCCAGTACCTGGACCGAACGACGCATCATGCAACCCCCACCAAGCTCGACGCCAAGGATCTGCGAATCACTACCAGACGCGTCGATGACACGCAAGGGGTCGAGAGGCCCCGGCCGCCGCGCGAGCGGAACGGCGAACCACAGGACGCTGATCACGACCGCGGCGGCGCCCGCGACGATGCCGGGGCGGCGGCGCCGACGACGACGTCGGAGAGGAGCGGGCCTCGGCCTCCTCGCCGCGTGCGCTCTGGTCGGTCACAGGTCGGGGCGACCGGCGACACGGGTGTCGGTCGCTGGACGGCCTCCGAGTGCGGTGACCCGGAGGGCGGCCAGGCCGGACGGGCCCGGGACCGGTGCAGGACGTCATAAAAATTTCCAAAAGTTCACAAATCTGCGGTACGGTCCGGCCTGCGACTTAGGGTTCAACGGTTTTGCATTGGGGGCCGCACATGTGCTTGGACGAAGCACAGGCGAGTGGCACCGGGGCGGTTGGGCGTAACGGCTCGGTGCGTGACTCGGCGCACACGGAGGGACCCGTGGGGATCACGCCCTCCTGGGAAGCGACGCGCGGGAACGGAGCTCCGCCGCCGGAGCCGCCGCTCGTGTCGCCCGGACTGGCCGACCGCGTGAGACTGACCTCGAACGGCAACGGCGCGGTCGTGATCGAGCCGGCGCGCCGGGCCAACGGGGCCGTCGTGGTCGAGCCGGCGCCCCCGGCCAACGGGACCGTCGTGATCGAGCCCGCGCCCGCGGTGCCGCTCCCCGGCCCGATCCCCGAGCCAGAGGCGGCCGGGCCGTTCGCCGCCACCGGCGTCACGGTGAGCGTCGTCATCCCGACGCTCAACGAGGCCCGGAACCTCCCGCACGTGCTGCCGCGGATCCCGACGTGGGTCCACGAGGTGCTGCTCGTCGACGGCGGCTCGGTCGACGACACGGTCGAGGTGGCGCGGCAGCTGATACCGACGGTCGTCGTCATCGGCCAGGGGCGTCCCGGCAAGGGCGCCGCGCTCCGCGCCGGGTTCGCGGCGGCGCGCGGCGACATCATCGTCACGCTCGACGCCGACGGCTCGACCGACCCGGCCGAGCTGCCCGCATTCGTCGGCTGCCTGCTGTCCGGGGCGGACTTCGTCAAGGGCTCGCGATTCCTGCAGGGCGGCGGCACCCGCGACATGGGGGTCGTCCGCCGTGCGGGCAACTGGGCGCTGCGCAGCGCCGTGCGGACCGCGTTCGGCGGCCGCTACTCCGACCTCTGCTACGGCTACAACGCGTTCTGGCGGCGGATCCTGCCCGTGCTGGAGGGCGACGCGGACGGGTTCGAGATCGAGACGATGCTCAACGTGCGCGCGCTTGCGGCCGGGATGCGGGTCGCCGAGGTCCCGAGTTTCGAGGCCCCCCGGATCTACGGGCTGAGCAACCTCAACCCCTGGCGCGACGGACTGCGGGTGCTGCGCACGATCACCCGCGAGCGCCGGGCGCTGCGCGATGAGCGGCGCGGCGCCCCGCGGCGCGCCGCATGTGCTGCGGAGCTCCCCCGGCTCGCACTGGGCGGACCGGAGCCGACCGTCGAGGTGGTCGCGCTCGCGGTCAGTTCCGTCCCGGAGCCGCCTGCAACGGTTCCCCGCAACGGGACCGCGCCCATCGCCACCGTTCAGTCGCTCTGACGGGCGGACATATGGCGGATGCGCTGAGCCTCCCCACCCGCGCCGCCGCCCCCGCGCAGTCGGCGTCCGAGATTGCGGTGATCGTTGCGACCTGCGACCGCCCGGAGCAGCTCGAGGCGTGCCTGCGCTCGCTCGCCGCCCAGACGCACCGGCCGGCCGTGATCGTCGTCGTCGACGACGCGCCGGGCGGCGAGGTGACCCCCGCGGTCGTCGCCCGGCTGGCCACCGGCTTCCCGATCCGCTACGTCGAGGGTCGCCGCGGCGGCCTCGGCGACGCGCACAATCGCGGGCTTGAGCACGTCGATACGCCGCTCGTCGCGTTCACCGACGACGACGTGATTGCGGAGGCCCGTTGGCTTGAGCGGGTCGTGGCCGCGTTCGACGCCGACGAGCGCGTCGGCTGCGTCACCGGCATGATCGAGCCGCTCGAGCTCCGCAGCGACGTGCAGCTCATGCTCGAGGGGTACGCGGGGTTCAACAAGGGGGAGGCGCGCCGCGTCTACGACCTCGACGCCCACCGTCCCGACGAGCCGCTGTTCCCGTTCGCCGCCGGCCAACTCGGGTCGGGCGCGAACATGTCGTTCCGCCGCTCGGTCCTCGAGGAGATGGGCGGGTTCGACCCGGCGCTCGGCGCCGGCACGCGCGCTCGCTCGGGTGACGACCTGCTCGCGTTCTTCGAGGTCATCCAGAACGGACACCGGCTCGTCTACGAGCCGGAGGCGGTCGTCCGGCACCGGCACGCCGACACGATGCAGGCGTTCGAGCGGCAGGTGTACGGCTACGGGGTCGGCCTCACCGCATACCTGACGCGCTGCCTGCTCGGCCGCCCGCGGCTGCTGCCGACGGTGCTGCGACGGCTGCCTCGGGCGATCGCCTACGTGCTCGATCCCTGCTCGCTCAAGAACGCCCGCCTGCCCCCGGACTACCCACCGGCGTTCCGGCGCCGGGAGCGGCTCGGCATGGTCGTGGGGCCGTTCGCGTATCTGGCAAGCCGCCGCGAGGTGCGCCGCCGGCACGCGCGGGCGGCCCACGCGACCGGCCCGCGTCGCGCGCGAGGGCGGCCGGCGTGAGCATCCCCGTGCTCCTCTACCACGGCGTCGGCATGCGTGTTGACCCGCGGTTCGCGCGCTGGGTGGTCACCCCGACATCGTTCGCCGAGCAGATGGCGACGCTCGCCGCCGAGGGGTACAGCACGATCACCGCAACGCAGGCCGCCGAGGCGCTGCGCTCCCACAGGCCGGCCGGGGAGCGCGTCGTCGCGATCACCTTCGACGACGGCTTCGCCGAGGTGCACGACAGCGCCTGGCCGGTGCTCCGCCGGCACGGGCTGACGGCGACCGTCTACGTCGCGACCGGGTACGTGGGGGACACGAGCCGCTGGCTGCACGACGAGGGGGAGGGGACGCGACCGATGCTCGACTGGGACCAGATCGCCGAGCTCGCCGACGGCGGGATCGAGATCGGGGCCCATACGGAGAGCCACGTCGCGCTCGACACGGTCTCCCGGGCGCGCGCGGCCCGGGAGATCGAGCGCTCGCGTGACGCGCTCGCCGCGGTCGTGGGCCCGGTTGCGTCGTTCGCGTACCCGTACGGATACCACCGGGCGTCGGTGCGCCGTCAGGTGCGCGAGGCGGGGTTCACCCACGCCTACACGGTCGGCGACGGGATCGCGTCCGCCGCCGACGACCGGTTCGCCATCACGCGCGCGATCGTCGCCCGCGAAACCACGACCGAGCGCTTCGCGGAGATCCTCGCGGCCCGATCCGGCCGGGTGGGCCGCCGGCCCGTGCGCCGCGCGGCGTGGCGGGCGGTGCGACGCGCGGGCGGACAGCCGCTCGTCGACCGGGTTCGCGGGGCAGCGGCGGCGAGGCCGGTGGGGTGAGGCGCGCCCGCGCGCCGGCGAGGGCGTTCGCGGTCCTCGCGCTGATCGCGGTCGGGCTTGCGACCGCGGGCGTCGTCGCGCTCGCGGGTCCCTCGGGGCGGGCCGACGGGTCGACGAGGCGGGCCGGCCGCGGCCACAGTCGGCCCCTCGTCCCGACGGGCCGACTCGTGTTCGACGACGAGTTCCGCGGCACGAGACTCGACCGCCATCACTGGAGCACGTGCTACTGGTGGGGTCGGCGCGGGTGCACGATCGGCACCGACGGCGAGCTTGAGTGGTACCGGCCCCGCGAGGTCGTCGTCTCCCGCGGCACGGCCCGGCTGATCGCGCGCCGGCGGACGGTCCATGGCTCAGACGGCCGCACGCACCCGTTCGTCTCGGGGATGATCAGCACCGGTCCGCCGCCCGGGCGCCGCAGGCCGAAGTTCGCGTTCCGCTACGGCTGGGTGCAGGCGCGGATCCGGGTGCCGGTCGGGCGCGGTCTGTGGCCGACGTTCTGGCTGCTGCCCGCCAACCGCAGTGACCTGCCGGAGATCGACGTGATGGAGATCCTCGGGCAGACGGCCGACGAGGTCCATCTGCACCTGCACTTCACCCGTGCCGGGCGAGAGTCCGAGGTCGGTGTCGTCCGCCGCGAGCGCGGGACGCGGGGCCGCTGGCACGTGTACGGGATCCACTGGACACCCAGCCGGCTCACCTGGACGCTCGACGGCCGCAGGGTCTTCCAGGTCACCGGATCGGCCGTGCCACACGTGCGGATGTACCTGCTCGCCGACCTCGCGGTCGGCGGCGGCTACCCCGGGCCGCCGGACGCCGCGACCCGCTTCCCGGCGACGCTCCGGATCGACTGGGTGCGCGTATGGCGGTGAGCACGAGCACGCCGCCTCGCGGCCGCGGCCGCTCCGCGCTCCGTGCCGCCCGCCGGCGCATCGACACGCCGCTCTACCGCAACGGCTACTCGCTCGTCGCCGGCTCGGCGCTCACCTCGGGGATCGGCCTGCTCTACTGGCTCGTCGCCGCGCGCGCGTACTCCACCGCGGCTGTCGGCATCGGCTCGGCGCTCATCTCCGCCTCGGCGACGATCGCGAACCTCGGCCACCTCAACCTCAAGAGCGCGCTCAACCGCTTCCTGCCGCGCGCGGGCGCGCTCACCGAGCGGCTCGTCACCCGCTCCTACCTGATCGCGGCCGTCGTGTCCGGCGCGGCAAGCGCGGTGTTCGTCGTGGGCATCGGGCTGTGGGCGCCCGCGCTTGGCGTCGTGTCGACCCCGCTGCTCGGCGCGGGGTTCGTGCTCGCGACGATCGCGGGAACGATCTTCGTGCTCGAGGACAGCGTCCTCACCGGGATCCGCAGGGCCCACTGGGTGCCGCTCGAGAATCTCGTCTACTCGATCCTCAAGCTCGCGGCGCTGCCCGCGGTCGTGCTCGTGATGCCGCGGCTCGGAACGTTCGTGTCGTGGACGGCGACGATGCCGCCGCTCATCCTCGCGGTCAACTGGCTGCTGTTCAGGCGCCTGCTGCCCGCCCACGCACGCGCGACCGAGCGGGACGCCGAGCCCGTCGACGCCCCCGCGATCGCGCGCTATGTCGCTGCGGACTTCTCCGCCTACGTGATCATGACGGCGACGATGGGGCTGCTGCCGGTCGTCGTGCTCTCGACGCTCGGCGCCAAGGCGAGCGCCTACTACTTCATCGCGTGGTCGATCGGCTACGGCCTCTACCTGATCCCGAGCGGGATGGGGATGTCGATGATCTCCGAGGCCGCGGCCGACCCGGACGGCCTGGCCGGCTACGACCGCCAGACGCTGCTGGAGGGCGCAAAGCTGCTCGTGCCCTGTGTCCTCGTCACCCTCGTCGGCGCGCCCTGGCTGCTCGGCCTGCTCGGCGCCGGGTATGCCCGCGGCGCGACCGACCTCTTGCGGCTGCTCGCTCTCTCCGCGCTGCCGTGGATGGTGTTCGTCAGCTACACGAACTCGGCGCGCGTGCGGCGGCGGATGCGAAACGTCGTGCGCGCGGCGGTGGCGCTGTTCGGGCTCGTCGTCGCGATCGGCGTGCCGCTGTTGCGTCCGCTCGGGGTCGACGGCCTCGGGGTGGGATGGCTCGCCGCCCAGACGATCGTCGCCGCCGGGATCCTCGTCGCCCCGCGCCTGCGCCGGCGCGGTGGGCTCGACGCGGCGGTCCGGATGCTCTCCGCAGCGCGCACCGGCTGGCGCCGGCTGCGCCGGGGACGGCTCGATCGCGCGCTGCGCTCGATGCTGATCGAGCTCGCTCCCCCGGAGCGGCCGTGGGTCGTCCAGCGCCGCGTGAGCGCGCTCAACGACGTCGCGATCACGCTCGTCGGGCCCGCCGGTTCCGATCCGGCGGCGGTCGTCAAGAGCACGCGCGCCACCGCCGGCCAGGGCTCGCTGTGGCCCCACGCGCACGCGCTGCGGGAGCTCGCGCGCGTCGACGAGCTGTCGGACTGGCGGTCGCTCGTCCCGCGGGAGATCGCGGGCGGCATCGTCGGGCGGGGCGCATATCTCGTGGAGAGCTGGCTGCCGGGGGCGACGATGGATGCGCTGCTGCGGACCGGGATGCCGCCGGGCGAGCTGCTCGACCCCGCAGCGCAGACGATTGCGCGACTCCACGCGGCGACCGCGCGGGCGGACCGGTTCGACGATGCGCTCATGGCCGAGCTCGTCGACGGCCCGCTCGAGCGGCTGCGGTCGGTGATGGCCCTTCGGGTGGGCCGCGCCGGCGGTGAGCGGCTCGCGCGTCTCGAGCGCGAGCTGCGCGCGCCCGCCGGGCTCCGGGTCGCCACCGCCTGGGTGCACGGGGACCTCTCACCGGGCAACATCCTGTTCGCGCCCGACGGTGCGGTGAGCGGGATCGTCGACTGGGAGCGGGGCCGCGCTCGGGGGCTGCCGCAACTCGACCTGCTGCAGCTGCTCATCTCGACGCGGACGGCGGTCGAGGCGAAGGACTTCGGCCGGGTCGTCGCCGAGCTGCGCGGAGAGCGCGGGTGGCGCCCGCACGAGCGCGGCCTCGTCGCCGGGCTCGGCGGCCCGCTCGCGCCCGACGCGCTCGTGCTGCTCACGTGGCTGAACCACATCGCGGCCAACCTGGAGAAGTCCTCGCGCTACCGGCACAACCCGCTGTTCGTGCGGCGCAACGTCGACCCCGTGCTGCGGACCCTCGCCGAGCTCCCGCCCGCCCGCGTCCCACGGGCCCGCCGCCCGCTCGCCCGCGCCCCGCACATCCGCCGCCCGCTCTCACGCCCCCCGCGCGTCCGCACCCCGCTCATCCGCGGCCCGCGCATTCCCGATCCACTCGCCCGCATGCGGGCGTGGCTCGCCGACCACGTCACCGCGGCGGTGACCGCCGCGCTCTGCCTGGCGTGCGCGCTCTGGGGAGTCTCGCTGCCGCAGATCGATCCGCGGGCGATGAACGA
>Ga0209061_1001113_pt1 | contig 49241 bp, 40 predicted proteins | sample Coa_R1_10_FD_187157 | JGI IMG/M metagenome (GOLD analysis project Ga0209061, IMG submission 187157) | Surface soil microbial communities from Centralia Pennsylvania, which are recovering from an underground coalmine fire - Coalmine... | ecosystem: Environmental > Terrestrial > Soil >...
CGCCGCTCTGCCCCTGCGGCACCTGCGCCGGCTGGGAGTTGGGGTCAACCGCGCGGGAGACCCAGGCGTGGCGGCCCCAGCCAAGGTGACGGCCCGGGCCGTCCTGTGCCTGGCCGTCCTGACCCTGTGCGCCCTGCCCGGAGGCGATCGAGCCGACGGCGGGCGAAACCTCCTGCCCGCCGGCGGCGCCCTGACCGCGTCCGCCGTCGCCGCCGTGCGCAAGCCAGCCGCGATGCAGCCCGCGCCCGGGAGCGCTCGGCGCCGACGCCGCGGCCACGGCCGGAGCCGGAGGCGCAGCGGGTGCGGGAGGGGCGACGAGCGCGGCCGGCGGAGCCGCAGGGGCGGCGGGCGCCACGAGCGCAGCCGGAGCCGGCGGCGCCGCGGCGTGATGACCCGGCACTCGGCTCAGCGGGCGGGGCGCGCGGGCGCCCCTGCCTCCGCCGCGGGCGAAGCGGTGCGCGAGTGCTCCGCTCCCGGAGGAGCGGCGAGTCGTCGCCGCCACGGTTGCGCTGGCGCCGGAACGGGTGGCGCTCGATGAGACCGGCGTCGTGGAGAGGTGCGCCGGGCCGGTCGGTGCGTCGGACTGCACCGGACGGGCAAGCAGCGGGGCGGCGTGCGAGCGCGCATGGCTCTGCGCCTGGGCACCGAGCAGCTGGACGGCCGCAGACCCTCCGCTGGCCAGCCGCGACCAGCCGTTGAAGGCCACGAGCGTGCCGGCGAGCGCGAACGCGAGGACGGCCGCGAGCACGAGCGCGCCCGCCGTCCCAAGTCCCGCCACGTATGCCCTGGTCGCTCGCACGACCACGTTATCGGCCCCGCGAGGGCGGACCTTTAGCGCCGACCGAGAGTTCATCGGCAGGTTTTCATCGCTCTTTAGGCGGTTTCGCAAGCGCTGGACGGCTGTCCGAAGCCGTGATGGGCCGGTGTGACTCCCGGGCGCCTCCACCACCACCGGCCGCCCTCCGCCGGCCCCGGCCGGCACGAGCCGGGCCCCAAGCCGGCACGAGCCGGGCCCCAGCCGGCACGAGCCGGGCCCCAACCGGCGGGAGCCGCCCGCGCCGGCCCCACCAGCCACCGGCCGGGCCTCGGCCGGACCTCACGAACCGGGACATTGCGTGTGCGAAGATCATGAGCGCAATGCCACCATCCAGGTCGTTCGGTCGTGACCCAGGGCTCCAGGCCCGGATGCTCTTCACGGCATTCCTGCTTGGGCTCATCTACGTGGTGCTGATCGCGGTGCTGGTCGCCGCGGGGGTGGGAGCGGTGACGGTCGCGGCGATCGCCTGCGTGCTGTTCATCGTCCAGTACCTGAGCGCAGACCGGCTGGCGCTCGCGTCGATGCGCGCCAGAGAGGTCTCGGCAGAGGACGTGCCGGAGCTGCACACCGCGGTCGAGCGGCTGTGCATCCAGGCCGACCTGCCGATGCCGCGGCTGGCGGTTGTCGACACGCCGATGCCCAACGCGTTCGCCGTGGGACGCTCGCCGTCGAGCTCGACGGTCTGCGTGACGACCGGGCTGCTGCGCCTGCTGTCGCCCACGGAGCTCGAGGGCGTGCTCGCGCACGAGCTCAGCCACATTCAGAACCGCGACGTGATGGTCATGACGATCGCGAGCTTCTTCGCCTCGATCGCCGCGTTCATCGCTCAGATGGGCCTGTTCTTCGGCGGCGGGTTCGGCCGCGACCAGCGAAACAACTCCAACAACCCCAGCTTCGCGGTCGTGATCGTCGTCGCCGGGGTCGTTTACGTCATCTCGTTCCTGCTGCTGCAGGCGCTCTCCCGCTATCGGGAGTTCGCGGCCGACCGAGGCTCGGCGATCATCACCGGCCGCCCGAGCGCGCTCAGCTCGGCGCTGCTGAAGATCGCCGGTCGCATGGACCAGATACCCCAGCGAGACCTGCGGGCGGTCTCCGGCGAGCTCGCCGCCTTCTACATCTTCCCTCCCAAGCTGCGGTCATCGGTGACCGGGCTGTTTGCCACCCATCCACCGCTCGAGGCTCGGCTCGAGGCGCTCCAGCGGCTGGAGGCGCAGCTGCAGGGCAGCCGCTGATGGGCCTGCTTCAGGTCCTCACCGGCCGCCGCAGGCTGAGACCGCCGAGCACCGACCGGCTGTTTGCCATCGCCACCGCCGGCGTCGCGTTCGAGGCGGCCGGCATGGCCTGCGACGGCGCGGCCGCGATCGTGTTCCAGTCGCTTGAGACCGCGGACTTCCGCTCGATCGTCGAGGACATGAAGGAGGTGGTCGGCGCCACCGCCGCCGAGCTGGCGGCCAGCGTGCAGACCACCCAGGACGAGTACGGCTTCAGCTGGCTGATCCTGCGAGGCGGCGATCTCGACGGGCTGGTGACGGGCGTCAACGCGGTCGCCGACGCGATCCAGGCCGGCGGTTACGGCGAGCGCCTCCTGTGCGCGGTGTTCCCGTTCCGCGACGGGCAGCGCAGAAAGCTCTACTGGATCTACAACTTCAAGCGAGGGTCGTTCTACCCGTTCGTGCCCGAGCCCGGCTCGCAGCGGCGCGACAACGAGCGCGAGCTGATCCTGCGCGCCCAGGCCGAGCGCGAGCTGCCGATCGAGCCGGAGCTCTCACGCTGGTTTGCGCTGTGGGGCATCCCCATCTGAGCACGGCGAGGGAATCGCCGATCGCTCGGCCCCGCCCGGCTTAGGGCCGCCCTGCCGGGGGCAGGGTGCGCTACCCTCGCATGCTGGTCGATCAGGCCCCAGGCAGATCTGACCGCCACGGCGCACGGGGCCGGCGACGCACGACTCGCAACCGACATTGGAGACACCTTGCGCATACTGATCCTCGGCGGCGATGGCTTCTGCGGCTGGCCCACCTCGCTTCACCTGTCGGCGTGCGGCCACGAGGTCGCCATCGTCGACAACCTGGCGCGGCGCAACGCCGACGTCGAGCTCGAGGCGGAGTCGCTGACGCCGATCCGGCCCATCAGCACGCGGCTGGCCGCCTGGCGGGAGCTCACCGGCCGCGAGATCCCGTTTCATCGCTTCAACGTGGCCGAGAACTATCGCGTGCTGCTTGACCTGCTGAGCGAATGGCAGCCTGACGCGATCGTGCACTTCGCCGAGCAGCGCGCGGCGCCGTACTCGATGAAGAGCCCGTGGCACAAGCGCTACACGGTCAACAACAACGTGAACGCCACCCACAACCTGCTGGTGGCGCTCGTCGAGGCCGAGCTCGACGCGCACATCGTCCACCTGGGCACGATGGGCGTCTACGGGTACGGGACCGCGGGCGTGAAGATCCCCGAGGGCTACCTCCGGGTCAGGATCGACACCGACGAGGGCACCGAGATCGAGCAGGAGATCCTCTACCCGGTCAACCCCGGCAGCGTCTACCACATGACCAAGACGCAGGACCAGCTGATGTTCGCCTACTACAACAAGAACGACGGCGTGCGCATCACCGACCTGCACCAGGGGATCGTTTGGGGGACGCAGACGGCCGAGACGCGGCTCGACGAGCGGCTGATCAACCGCTTCGACTACGACGGCGACTACGGAACGGTGCTCAACCGCTTCCTCATGCAGGCGGCGATCGGCTACCCGCTGACGGTGCACGGCACCGGCGGCCAGACGCGCGCGTTCATCCACATCCAGGACACGGTGCGCTGCATCCAGCTGGCGATCGAGAACCCGCCCGAGGCCGGCGACCGCGTCCGCGTCTTCAACCAGATGACCGAGTGCCATCGGGTCATCGATCTCGCCAAGCTGGTCTCGAGCCTCACCGGCGCAGAGATCGACCACGTCGAGAACCCGCGCAACGAGGCACCGGAGAACGACCTGTTCGTCGAGAACCGCCAGCTGCTGGACCTTGGGCTCGAGCCGATCCGCCTGCAGGACGACCTGCTGACGGAGGTGACGGAGATCGCGCGCGCCTACGCCCACCGCTGCGACCGCTCGCGGATCCCGTGCAGCTCCAAGTGGATCCAGCGCCGCGCCTCGCGCGCGGTGCCGGCCTAGCAGCAGCCCGGGGTCGCACAGCGGCGCTGGCTGCCCGTGGCCGCGGGGCCGCGCTGGCTGCCCGTGGCCTTGTGGCGACGCCGGATGCCCGCGGCCGCGTTGCTTCGCCGGGCGCCCGCGTTCGTGTCGCGTCGCTGGCTGCTCGCGGTCGTGCGTCGGCGCCCATAAGGCCGATCCTGCTCAACGGCAGAGCCGCCGCCCGTGCCACGATCACCGGGGTCGAGCGCTACTCGCGTGAGGTCGTCTCCCGCCTGATCGCGAGCGCGCCCGAGCGCTACGCGCTCGCCGTCCCGCCGGCGCCGGCCGTGCGCCGGCCGCTGCTCGGACACGCCTGGGAGCAGCTGGTGCTCCCAGCCAGAGCTGCGGCGCTGAGCGCCCCGCTGGTGTACTCGCCCGCGAATATGGCCCCGGTCATGTGGCCGGGCAACGTGGTCGTCGTCCACGACGCCGCCGCGCTGCGTCGCGAGGCGGGACACTCGGCGCCGTACCGGGCCTGGCATTCGACCGTGGGCCTGCACGCTGCACGCCACGCTCTGGCCGTCGTCACCGTGTCCGCGTTCAGCCGCCGGGAGCTCGTCGAGCTGGGCGGGATCGACCCGGAGCGGATCGTGGTGATACCCCCCGGCGTCGACGCCCGCTTCTGCCCATCCGCCGACCACCACACGCCCGGCCAACCGTCGCCAGTCGCACGCGACGATGGGGCATCCGGCGCGGCCGGTTACGGTCCCGGCCCGGCCGGTTACGGTCCCGGCCCGGCCGGTTACGGTCCCGGCCCGGCGGGTTACGGTCCCGGCCCGGCGGGTTACGGTCCCGGCCCGGCGGGTTACGGTCCCGGCGCACCCGCCGGCCACGGGCCCGCCGCGCCCGGCCGTCGGTCGGGACGGGCGCCGGACGGCCCCGGAGCGCCCGCCGCAAGTCCATACGTGCTCACCGTAGCCACCGCCGAGGCGCGAAAGAACCTTCGCGCCCTCGGCGCGGTCGCCGCGGCGCTGGCGCCCTTCGGGGTGCAGGTGGTGTGGGCTGGAGAGTCGCGACCGCAGCTCGGCTCAGCGCCCGCCCCGCCGGGCGTGCGCGCGCTGGGCTGGGTGGCGGATGCGGCGCTCCCCGACCTCTACAGGGGCGCGCTCGCGTATGTGCTGCCGTCTGTCCACGAGGGGTTCGGCCTGACCTGCATCGAGGCGATGGCCTGCGGGGTGCCGGTGGTCGCGGCCGACCGCGCCGCGCTGCCGGAGACCTGCGCCGGCGCCGCGCTGCTCGTGGACCCGGACAGCCCGCGGGCGCTGACGGAGGCCGTGCTGGCAGCCACGCTCGACGAGCGCGTCCGCGCAAGGCTCCGGGAGGCGGGGCTTCGACGCGCGGCCCAGCTCTCCTGGACTGCCACCGCGACCGCGACGCACGAACTGCTGGCCCGGCTGGCCGAGAACCCGGGTCACGGGCGCGGCTGATGGGGCCAAGCGACGCGGCGCGGCCGGCGGGGCGGGCGCCGCTGGGTGTCAGCCGGGGATCAGGCCCTCGCCCTGGAACTCGGCGCGCGCCTCGGCGAGCGACACGTCAGGCGGAGGCAGGATCAGGTCCGAGCCGACCAGCTCGTCATCGGCGATTGGCCTCCCGCGCTCTCTCACGTAGGCCAGCAGCCGCTCGAAGGCGGCCTGGAAGCGCTTCTCATCGTCGCCCTCGCACGCCGAGACCGCGTCTAAATCAAGCTCCTCCAGCCGCGCCCGATCCTCCTCGGCCAACTCGTACTGCCCCTCGGTGGAGATGCGCACGATCACTGCGCCGGCTCCGCGCTCGACGTGCCGCCGGCTCCATCCCCGCCGGGCGCCTCGGCCGCGTCCAGACCCGAAGCGGCGCTCGCGGCGCCCTCACCGGACGCCCCGGGCGAGGCACCCGGCGCTCCGGCACCCAGCTCCCCCTTGGCCGCTGACCCGACGCCGAGCTCGGCCTTCATGCGCTCAAGCTCGGAGTCGACGGCGCTGGAGCTCGTCAGCTCTCGCAGCTGGCGATCGATGTCGTCCTCGCCGGAGCCGAGCTGGGTGAGGTCCTCGAACGTCCCCGCCGCCTCGAGCTCGGCGACCGCATCCGCGCGCGCGCGCATGTTCTCGGTCTTGTCGATCGCACGCTGCATCGCCAGGCCGACATCGGCCATCTCCTCCCCCACGCCGGTCGCGGCCTCGGAGATTCGCACCTGGGCCTCAGCCGCCGAGTACTGGGCCTTGATGACCTCCTTGCGGGAGCGGAACTGCTCGATCTTGGCGCGCAGCTTCTGCTCTGAGGCGGTCATCTGCTCCTGCTGGGCTTCCAGCTGCGCGATCTGCGAGTCCAGCGACTGCAGCTCCGTCTGGACGGCGGTCTTGCGCTCGAGTGCGGTGCGCGCCAGCTGCTCGTTGCCGGCCGCCAGCGCCTGCCGCGCCTGCGTGTCCAGCTTGACCACCTGCTGCTGGTACTTCTCCTCCTGAAGCTGCAGGCGCTTCTTGGCGGTGACGACGTCGGCGATCCCCTTCTTGACGTTCTGAAGCAGCTCGATCTGCTTCTGGTAGCTGTATTCGAGCGTCTCGGCAGGGTCCTCGGCGCGGTCCAGGAGCTTTGAGATCTTCGCTTTGACGACGGTGGACATGCGCCCGGAAAGGCCCGGCATCGCATCCTCCTTGGCGGGTGGCTTTCTGTCAGCCGTAGGGTAGTGGGTCCGGGGGGTCCGGCGGGCGTCGTTATGGTGACCTGAATGCGCTCGCGCATCCGCACCGCCCCGAATGGCGCCCGCGCCACCAACCTCCGCGCACTCCGCGCCGCTCCTGGCATCGCCCGCCGCGCCGCGCGTGCCGTCGCCCGCCAGACCGTCTCTGCCATCGCCCGCCGGACCCGTACCGTCTCCGCCACCGCCGGCCGCGCCGCCCCCGCGATCGCCGGCCCCACCGACCCCACGATCGCGGGCCGCGCCGCCCGCGCGAGCGCCGGCCCCGCCGACCCTGACACCCCGGGCCGCGCTCGCGTGGGCACGGGCCCGCTGGGCTGCATGGCGGCCACAGCCGTCCCGTCCCGGCTGCGTGAGGATGCGGCTCGCCCGTGGCGGCCAGCCCTGACCTGCATCCTGGCGACCGCGGCCATCGGCCTTGCGGCCGCTGGATGCGGGGCATCGACACCGGCGACACCCGCGGCGCGCGGCGTCAGCGCAGCCGACGCTCGCGCCGCCGAGGCGCTCGGGATCCCCATGCTGGCGACGCGGAACACCACCCGCGTCGACGGCGCGGACCCGATCGCCGACGCCGCCGGTGTCGCGCTGGCCGTCTACCCCTCGGCGGCCCCGGGCACTCACCCTGCCGTGGTCACGCTCGCGCCGACCTCCGACTGGCAGGCGGCGATCGCCGCCTCCGTGCTGATGGCCTCACCCCTGCACGCGCCGGTCCTCCTGTCCGGCCCGCGCACGCTCCCGGCGGCCACCAGGCAGGCTCTCTCGCTGCTGGGCCCGTCGGGCTCTGGCGCCGTCGACGGCGCCCAGGTTATCCGCGTGGGAGCGGTTCCGGCGCCGCGCGGCCTGCGCGCGCAGACGATCGCGGGCGCGGGCCCGTACGCCCTTGCCGCGGCGATCGACCGGCTGCAGGCCGCCCTCAGCGGACGTCCGAGCCCCGATGTGGTGATCGCCTCGGCGCAGGCCCCCGCCTATGCGATGCCCGCGGCCGGCTGGGCGGCGGAGAGCGGCAACCCGGTGCTTTTCGTGAGCCGAGGCGGGGTGCCGGCGGCCACTCGCCAGGCGCTTGAGTCGCACGGGCGCCCGGGGATCTACGTTCTGGGCCCGCCGTCGGTCATCCCAGACTCGGTGCTGCGCCAGCTCGCGGCCTACGGCACCGTCAAGCGCGTGGGCGCCCCGGGCCCGGCGGCCAACTCGGTGGCCTTCGCGGCCTATCGTGACCCTCCGTGCGTCTACGGCCAGCCATGCGCGCACGTGCCCGGCAGCTTCGGCTGGGCGATCCGCAGTCCCGGTCACGGCTACGTGCTGCTCAACGCGTCTCGGCCGCTGGATGCGGCCGCCGCGGCGGCGCTTTCCGGCAGCGCCGACTTCGGGCCTCAGCTGCTGGTCGACGATCCGACTACCCTTCCGCGTGCGGTGCTGGACTACCTGCTCAACTACGCGACCCCGGGCTACACACAGGAGGGCCCGACCGCCGCGGTCTACAACCATGGCTGGGTGATCGGTGACGCGAGCGCGATCTCCCTGTCGGTGCAGGCGGAGGTCGACCAGCTCCTGCAGGCGATCCCCCAGTCGACCGGCGGATGAGCGACCCGCACTCGAGCGGCAGATGCGAGACCACAGCTTGACGAGATGAGCGACGCAGAGAATCCCGATCTCCTTGACCCGGAGCACGTCGTGACCGTCGAGGACGTCCGCGCCCTGATGGGCGCCTCGACGCCGCACTTCGCGCTTCAGCTGCGCGAGCGCATCCGCCGTCTGATCGCCGGCCTGCCGCCCGGCCACCCGGCACGGATCGAGGGCGAACGGGAGATCGCGCGCCTGGATCGGATCGCCTTCGCCGGCGAGGTGCGCGGCCACGGCGCCGAGCCGGGCCTTGAGCCGCTGCCGAGCGTCAGCTCGGACGCGATCGGGCGACGCTAGGGGATGGCCCGCAAGCGGGTCGTCTCGGTGATCGGGCTCGGCAGGGTCGGGCTGCCGCTCGCGCTGTGCTTCGCCGACCGCGGTCTCCATGTCCTGGGCGTCGACCACGAGCGGGCGATCCTCGACTCCCTCCGCGCCGGGAGGATGCCGTTCCAGGAGCCCGGGGCGCAGCCTCTGCTGGAGCGCGCGCTCCGTTCCGGTCGCCTGGAGCTGTCCGAACGGGCCGCCGATGCGGCGCGCGCCGAGGACATCGTGATCACGATCGGCACCCCGTCTTTCTCGCACATCGAATCCGACCTGCGCCAGGTGCGCGCGGCGCTGGATGACCTCCTGCCGCTGCTGCGAGCCGGCCAGGGGCTGATCCTCCGCTCCACGATCGCGCCGGGCACGACCGAGTTCGTCGCCGGCTACCTGGAGAAGCGGCGCGGGCTGCGCGCGGGCGAGGACATCTTCGTGGCGCACGCGCCTGAGCGGATCGCCGCGGGGAGGTTCCTTGAGGAGATCGGGACGCTCCCGTGCATCATCGGTGGCGTTGGGCCGGCGTCCACGGAGCGCGCCGCAGACCTGTTCGGCGTGTTCGGCGCGCCGATCGTGCGCACCACGCCGGTCCAGGCGGAGCTGGCGAAGATCTGGACCAACATCCTCCGCTACACCACGTTCGCGCTGCCGAACCTGCTCATGATGGACTGCGACAAGCACGGGGCCAACGTGTTCGAGGTGATCGAGTTGATCAACCGGGACTATCCGCGGGGCGGGATCGCGATGCCCGGCATGACCGCGGGAAGCTGCCTGCGCAAGGACTTCGCCTTCTCTGAGGAGCGCTCCCACGCCCCGGGGATGCTGCTCGCGGTCTCGAGGGTCAACGAGAGCGTGCCGCTGTTCTTGATCGAGGGCGCCAAGCGGCGGATCGGCTCCCTCGCCTCCCGCCGCGTGGCCGTGCTCGGTCTCACCTTCAAGCGCGACACCGACGACGAGCGCGACTCGCTGTCGCACAAGCTGATCCGCCTTCTGGAGCGCGAGCTGGCCGACGTCGCCGTGTGCGATCCACACGCGCCGACCCCCACCCAGCCGCTTCAGGAGGCCGTTCGTGAGGCGGATGTGGTGATCGTCGCCACCAACCACTCCGAGTTCGAGCGCCCGGGCACGCTCCAGCGAGTCAGGGCTCTGGCCGCCGAGGACTGCCTGCTGGTGGACCCGTGGAACAGCCTCGGCACCGGGCAGGTGTTCGTGTTCACATCCGAGGCGGCAACGCTCGCCCAGGGCCGCTCGCGCGCGCCCGGCGCGGCGGGCTGAGGCCACCGGTGGCGCTCGGGATCAACCTGACCGGCAGGACCGGCTGAGGCCACCGATGGCCGCCAGGATCGACGTCACCGGCAGGGCCGGCTGAGGCCACCGATGGCCGCGAGGATCCTCGTCACCGGCGGGGCCGGAATGATCGGCTCGGCCGTGGTCCGCCGCCTGCTGGCCGCCGGCGAGCTCGAGGTCAGAGTCGCCGACCACCGGCCCGCGCCGGCGTGGATGCGCGATGCCTGCGAGGTGCACGGCGGCGATCTGCGCGAGCCTCGGATCGCCGGCGCCGCGGTCAGGGGCGCCGAGCGGGTGATCCACCTGGCCGCGATCGTCGGTGGGATCGCCAACTTCCACCGCCTCCCCTTCACCCTCACCGAGGTGAACAACGCGCTGTGCGGAGCGCTCGTCCGCGCCTGCGTCGACCAGGGCGTCGAGCGCTTCACGTACGTGTCGTCGTCGATGGTGTTCGAGCGAGCGACGGAGTTCCCGACCACCGAGGCCCACCTCGACAGCTGCCCGGCCCCGAGGTCCGCGTACGGCTTCTCCAAGCTTTCGGGAGAGGTCTACACCCGTGCCGCCCACGACCAGCACGGGCTGCCGTTCACGATCTGCCGTCCGTTCAACGCCTACGGCCCCGGCGAGCTGCCCGACCCAGATGAGCCGGGCATCGCGCACGCGGTGCCGGATCTGATCGCCAAGGTGCTGGCGGGCCAGCGGCCGCTTGAGATCTTCGGCTCCGGCAGGCAGACAAGGACGCTCACCCACGTCGACGACATCGCGGACGGTATCGTCACGGCCACCCTCTCCCAGGCGGCACTCAACGAGGACTTCAACATCTCCGCCTCCGACGAGCGCACCGTCGCCGAGATCGCAGCGCTGATCTGGGAGGCGTGCGGCGAGGATCCCGCGACTCTGCGGCTGGCCCACCTGCCCAGCTTCCGCGTGGACGTGCAGCGCCGCTGGCCCTCGGTCGAGAAGGCGCGCCGTCTGCTTGGCTGGGAGGCGCGCATCGGCCTGCGCGAGGGGCTCGCCGACACGGTGGCCTGGCTGCGCGAGCAGCGCGCTGCCGCGGGCGTGTGACCGGACTGATCTGGCGTCGCGCCCTCGGCCCCCGCGTCATCGGCGGGCGCTAGATTCGCCCCAGGGTGCAGCCCACCACCTCCACCGTCGCAACCGGCCTCGCCGGCAGCTCGCTACCGGGCCCGTACCCGGTGGGGGAGTACGCGGCGGCTCTGCGCCAGCGTCTGCGCCAGTTCACGCGGGTGCAGCTGGCGGGCGAGGTCTGGGGCGTGCGGGCGGGCCGCGTCCGCGTCTATTTCGAGCTTCGGGACGCGCGCGGCGCGCTTCCGTGCTCGATCTGGCGCGACGACCTCGAGCGCCTCGGGCTCGGGCTCGCCGACGGCATGCGGGTGATCGCGGCCGGCGGCTGCGACTACTACCCGGGCAGCTCGACCTCCTCGCCGGCGTTCTCGTTCGATGTTCTGGAGCTGCGGGCCGAGGGGGAGGGCGACCTCCTCGCCGAGCTTGCACGCCTTCGGCGCCGCCTTCACGCCGAGGGGCTCTTCGAGCACCAGCGACTGCTCCCGCGTCCGGCGCTGCCACGGGCGATCGGCGTGATCTGCGCGGAGAATGGAAAGGCGCGCGACGATGTGCTCGCCGGCCTGCGCCGGCGCGGCTGGGCCGGCCGTCTGGTCTGGGCCTTCGCGCCGGTTCAGGATCGCCACGCCGCGCCCGCGATCGCGGGCGCCCTGCGAGACCTCGCCGCGATCGGAGCGGTGGAGGTGGTGATCGTGGCGCGCGGCGGAGGCTCGCTCGCCGACCTGCAGGCGTTCTGCGACGAGATGCTGTGTCGCACCGTCGCCCTCCTGCCGGTCCCCGTGATCGCCTCGGTCGGCCACCACACCGATCGCACGCTGCTCGACGATGTGGCGGCGGTCTCCTGCTCCACGCCCACCCATGCGGCGGAGGCGGCCGTACCGATCGACTGCGCAGCCGCGCGGGCCGAACTGGCCGCGGTCGCGACCCGTCTTGGCGACCACCAGCGACGCGCCATCGGCCAGCGGGCGCGTGTGCTCGCCGCTCTGTCACGGGCCCCTGGGCGCCAGGTTGCGGCGCATCGCGAGCGGCTGCACCAGCTCGCGCGCGAGCTCGGTGGCGCCGGCCGCCGTCGCGCGGCGTCCGAGCTTGAGAGGATGCGCCGGCACGCCGGCTCCCTGGCGGGCGCCGCGGGGCGAACGGGCGGCATCGACGCGTCGCGCAGGGCCTCAGAGCTCGAGCGGCTGCGGCTGGCGCTCGGCGGCCACGACCCCGCGCGCACGCTCGCGAGGGGATACGCGCTCGTCGAGGACCGCGCCGGTCGGCCACTGTCGTCGGCCGCCCAGGTGCGGGCGGTGCGCGAGCTGAATCTGCGCCTGTGCGACGGGGTCGTCCCGGCGGTGGTGGCCGACCGGCCGCCGATCGACGGGGAGATGGGCGTGGCAGGCCAGCCGCAGCCGGCCGGCCGGCCCCGCGCGGCAGACCGGCCTCACACGGCCGACCAACCCCACGCCGCCGACCCGGCGGGCGGGAGCTCTGCTCGCCGATGACGGCCCCCGCCGAGGGTCCCCTCAGCTACGAGGCCGCGGTCGCGCGCGTCGAGGAGATCGTTCGGCGGCTGGACTCCGGCGAAGCGGGGTTGCGGGAGACGCTTGACCTGGTTCGAGAGGGCCGCGAGCTGCTCGAGCACTGCGCCGGCGAGCTTGAGGAGGTGAGCCGGGGACTGCAGGAGCTCCGCCTGGAGGAGCTGGTCCAGCGGCTGGAGCGCCCGCCCGGGCAGGGCCGGCAGGCGCAGGCTGGCGCCGAGCCGTGTGCGCCCGCCGACCACAGCGGCGGCTGGCGACCGGGATGAGCCTGTTCCAGGCGCTCGCCTCGCTGCCCGTCGAGATCGACGGCTACGAGCTGCACGGCCTGATGACGGCCGTGTCAAGCGGGTTTGAGCGTCACACCACCGTGATCTCGATGCGCGGCGGCGGTGTGGTCGGGGTAGGCGAGGACGTCGTGTACTCCGCCGAGGACCAGCTCGCGCTGCAGCGGGCTGGGCCTGTCGCCCCGCTCACGGGACGCTGGGCGCTTGGCGAGTTGTGCGAGCACATCGACGCGCTTGACCTGTTCCCCGCCGAGCCGCAGCACGGCGAGGTGAGCCGCCTGTACCGGCGGTGGGCGTTTCAGTCGGCCGCGCTGGACCTGGCCCTGCGCCAGGCTGGGCGCTCGCTCCACGACGCGATCGGACGCCAGCCCCGGCCGGTCAGGTTCGTGGTGTCGCTGCGGCTCGGCGAACCCCCCACGCTCGAGCCCATCGAGCGCCTCATCGACCTGTATCCGGACCTCCGCTTCAAGCTGGACGCAACCAGCTCCTGGACAGACGAGCTGGTCAGCCGGCTGGCGCAGCTGGGCGTGGTGGAGGCGATCGACTTCAAGGCGCACTACAGCGGCACGGTCGTCGATCAGCCGCCGGACGCCGCGCTCTATGCGCGGGTTGCCGCCGCGTTCCCGCACGCCTGGCTGGAGGACCCGGACGTGACGCACCCGGCGACCGCGGCGGTGCTCGCCACAGAGCAGCACCGGATCACCTGGGATGCTCCGATCCACAGCGTCGAAGATGTCAAGGCGCTTGCCTTCCAGCCCAGGATGGTGAACGTCAAGCCCTCGCGACTGGGTGGCCTGCGGCCGCTGCTCGAGCTCTACGAGTACTGCGAGGCCCGGGGGATCGCCACCTACGGCGGCGGGCAGTTCGAGCTCGGCCCGGGTCGTGGTCAGGCGCAGTACCTCGCGTCGCTCTATCACCCCGGCGCGCCGAACGACCTGGCGCCGGCCGGGTTCAATCTCAGCGCGCCGCCGCCCGGCCTGCCCTCAAGCCCGCTGCCGGTGTCGGCGGACCGCATCGGGTTTCGCTGGGGCGAGCTCCAGGAGCCGGACTGAAGCCGCGGCCGATCGCGGCGGCAAGGTCGGGCGACCGGGAGAGTGCGCTGGAAGCTCGAGCGGCCAGGACTGAGCCCGCGGGCATCGCAGCGGCGCGGGCGCATATCCCCACCCCCGGGGCGAGCGCTTCAGGAGAGGTCGAGCAGGATCTTGCCCTGAACCCGGCGCTCCACCAGGCGCCTGAACGCCTCGTTGACCTGGTCCAGCGGCAGCACCGCGTCGATTCGCACCCTCAGCTGCCCATCCCTGACGGCTTCAAGGGCCTCCACCAGCCCAGCGCGCCGCTCGTCGCGCTGCACGCGCAAGCCGGCGTACCCCAGCAGCGAGAGGCCCTTGCGGTACAGCTGCTGGATGTTGAATGTGACCTGGGGCCCGGCGGAGACGCCGAACGACACGATCCTGCCCGCGGGCGCGGTCGCCTCCACCACGGGCGCCACGAAGTCCCCGCCCAGCGGATCGAACACCGCGGTGGGGGCCAGCTCCATCAGCGCGGCTGAGATCTCAGCCGGCCCGCCAACCAGAACCCGCTCGGCGCCGGCCTCCTCGATCGCCGCGACCTTCGCGGCCGATCCCGTCTGCCCCCAGACCGTCGCCCGCGCCGCTCGCGCGAGCGACACGATCATGCTGCCCACGCCACCAGACGCGCCCAGGACCAGCACCCGGTCGTCGGGCCCCACCGATGCTAGGTGCCGCACGCAGTTGACCGCCGTCAGACCCGCGATTCCCATGGCTGCCGCCTGCTGGAGCGACACGCCGTCGGGCACCTCGACCACGGATTCGACGGGCACGTTGGCCGCCTGCGCCCAGACCCCGTCACGCTCGCCGCCGAGCCCCTCGCCGCATACGAGCACCCGCCGGCCGTCCAGCTCCCCGGCTGCCTCCCCACCGAGGGTCCGGGGCACGGGGCCGTCCGGGTTGACCTGCCCCTGGGCGTTGTAGCGGTCGATCGGGTTGACGCCGCCGTATCGAAGCCGCACCTGCACCTCACCGGGCGCCGGCGGCGCCAGGGGCACGCGCTCCACGGCAAGCGGCGCGCCGTGGGTCAGAAGCCGTGCCGCCGCGACGTCGTCCAAAGCCATGACGGCGCGTTGTAGCAGAGCGGCCCGTCACGGGGCGCTCCGGCCACGGTCCGGTTGCGCCGCCGGTCCGGTTGCGCCGCGGCGCCAACGGGCGAGCCGAGCGGAGTCGAAAGCTGGATCGATGTGGCCTGCGGATGCGCCGGCGCGCCCACAGGGGCGGGCGATGGTGCTCATCCCCCACCCCCGTGGGCGAGCCAACCTGGTGCCGGACCCGTCGTTCGAATACGACGATGCGCCGGCGCGCCCACGGGCGGGCCACTCGCGCGCGCCGGTGCGACCAGGACTACGTGGCGTGGCCCCAACTGCGAAGTGGGCCCCTATCTCCGATCGGATTTCATGTCCGCCCGACCGCCGTCCCGTACGCTTCTGCGCCTCCGGCGCGCGGATGACGCGCGCGCATCGACCATCGACCCAGGAGCTACGTTGCAGGAACGACTAGCCATCGCCGGCTCGGGCACGATCGCGTCCGGGCTCGCCGCAGTCGCAGCCGCCCACGGCGAGGTGCTGCTGTGGGCCAGGTCCGAGGCCTCCGCGGATCGAGCGCGTGCGCAGATCCGCAAGCACTGCGAACGCGTACCCGAGCTCAACGGCCACGCGGAGCGCGTGCGGATCGTTACCGATCTGGCCGAGCTGGCGCAGGCCAGCTTCCTGGTCGAGGCGGTCGTGGAGGATCAAGCGCACAAGGGCGCCCTCCTGGCCGAGCTGGCATCCCACACCGGCCCGGACGAGGTGATCGCCACCACGACCTCGTCGCTGTCAATCGCGGAGCTTGCACGGGCCAGCGGCCACCCGGAGCGGTTCGTGGGGCTGCATGTCTTCAACCCCGTGCCGCGCATGGAGCTGGTGGAGCTGGCGTTCGGACCCCAGACGCGCGACGACGTGCGCCGTCGCGCGCACGAGCTGTGCCGGGCGCTGGGAAAGACCGCCGTCGAGGTTCCCGACACCCCCGGGTTCGTGGTCAACCGGCTGCTGTTCCCCTACCTGTTTGAGGCCGTCGAGCTGGCGGTCCGCACCGGCATGGATCCCGTCGAGGTCGACCGCTGCATGGTGCTTGGAGCTGGGATGCCGATGGGCCCGCTGGCGCTGCTTGACTTCGTCGGCCTCGACGTGGCCCAGGCGATCGGCGACGCGCTCTCGCTGCCGGTGCCCGAGAGGCTCAGGGCGCTGGTGCGCGAGGGCGCTTTGGGCCGCAAGACCGGGCGCGGCTTTCACTCATACGGCTGAGGACGCAATGTGGTCGCGGCCGCGCGGGGCAGCGTCCGGCGGCCGAAGGAGACCAGGCTGACGGAGCCCGACGAGCCGATCCGAGCGCTTGCGACCACGACCAAGCCAGCACGACCAGGCGTCCACGGGACCATGACGCGAGGCGGCTGGAGGCGTCGCGGTCACCAAACCTCAAAGATGGGCGAATTATTAAGGCTGCGTTCAGGTCCGCGCCCCATCATCCCTTCTCGACGTACCTCATAGCAGCACCTCCTCCCCAGAAGCATGAAACCGGTCCGTCCCCAGCGGACCGGTTTCTGCTTTGTGCGCAGCGTTTGCCGTAGCGGCGCTTCAGGGCGTGGCGCCAGGTGCCGCGGGACCGGCGGGGGCGTCGCGCTCGCGCTGCTGCGGGCGGCCGCTGGGCGCCTCCCCAGGGTCCTGGTCCCGGGACGGGTCGCGGCGGCGGATCCGCACCGCCTCCACCCGGTTCTCGCGCACCGACTCAACCCGGATCGCATAGCCGTCGGCGGCCACCTGGTCGCCGCGCTTGGGCAGCCTGCCGAGCTGATCGAACACGAACCCTCCAACGGAGTTGTAGGCGTCGGTGTCGACCGGCAGATGCAGCCCGTAGTCCTCCAGGTCCGATACCGGGACGTGACCGCGCACGAACCACTCGCCGCTGGCCAGGCGACGGACCGCGCCGCCCGCGGGGTCGGTCTCGTCGGAGATCTCCCCGACGACCTCCTCGATGATGTCCTCGGTCGTGACGATCCCGCTCGTGCGGCCGTACTCGTCCACGACGACCGCAAGCTCGGTCCGCTCGCGCTGGAGGTCGGCGAGCAGGTCATCCAGCGGCTTGGTCTCGGGCACGATCGGCGCCGGGCGGACCAGCCCGGCGAAGCTCGCTCCCTCCCCGGAGGAGATCATCAGGCGCACCAGCTGGTTGACGTGCACGATCCCCAGCACGCGATCGAGGTTGAAGCGCTCGGTGACCAGCAGGCGCGAGTGCCCGGTGGACACGCACCGGCGCAGCGCGTCGCCGACCGTCTCGGACACGTCGACGGTCACCACCGCCGGGATCGGCGTCATGACCTGTCGCGCCTCCTGCTCGTGAAGGTGAAACACGCCGGTGAGCATGCTCGCCTCACCCGCATCCAGGGCGCCTCCGCGGCGCGACTCGGCGATGATCCGCTTGATCTCCGAGGGGGTCCCCGCCTCCGGGACCGCCGACGGGTCGGTGCCGAGCGCTCTCACGAGCGCGCTCGAGACCGCGTTGAGGACGGCGATGAACGGCGAGAAGGCGATCCGGCTGAGGCGCAGGGGGCGGGCGATCCGCCACGCGACCTGCTCGGCGTGCTGGATCGTGAACAGCTTGGGCGCGATCTCGCCGGCGCTGCTGAGCGCGAGCGTGATCAGCAGGTACGCGATCACGACCGAGACCGCGACGGCCAACGAGCTCGCCGCGCCCGATCCGAACAGCGGCTCGAGCGCGTGCGCGACCGCCGGCTCGCCGAGCGCGCCGATCCCGATCGAGGCCATCGTGATCCCAACCTGGCAGGCGGCGATGTAGTCGCCGATCTCGTCCATCTGGGCCAGCGCCAGTCGCGCGCCGCGCCTGCCCTGCTCGGCCAGCTCCGCCAGCCGCTCGCGGCGTGAGCGCACAAGCGAGTACTCCGCGATCACAAAGAACGCGTTGACCAGGATCAGCGCCCCGGTCAGGATGATCAGCAGCGCCGTCACGGACCGCCGCGCGCAACCGTGCGGGCGACCCCGGGCGGCGCGCCGCTACTTCGGGGTGGGTCGTCGTCGTTCATGCAGCGACGCGCGCAACGGTAGCAGCCCCTTCGGCCGGTCCGGCGCGCACGAACGGCGACGCGCCGCGCGCATGCGCCACACACGCGCCGCGCAGCCGGGCGCGCACGACCGGCGACGCGCCGCGCTCACCCCGCCGCTCAGCCGGCGCACGATCGGCGACGCGCCGCGCTCACCCCGCCGCTCAGCCGAGCGCGTCGATCCGCTTTGCGAGCTCGAGGTCGGCGTCGGTCACCCCGCCCGCGGAGTGGGTGCTGAGCGTGATGCGCACGCGGTTGTAGCCGTGCACGAGGATGTCGGGGTGGTGGTTGGCCTCCTCGGCGAGCCCGGCGACCCGGTTGACGAACTCGATCGCGCCGGCGAAGTCGGCGAGCCGCCACTCGCGCACGATCGCGCTCCCATCCCGCTCCCACTCGGAACCTCGTAGCCTTGACTGGACTTCGTCGTCATCGAGCAGCTGCGCCATGTCACCCCTCCTTCAGTTGATCGCCACCGCCCCGCCGCACGCCCGCAGACCGCGTGCCAGAGGCGTCCTGTGATGCGGATCGTCAGCCTGGTCCCGTCGGCGACCGAGATGCTGTTCGCGCTCGGGCTCGGCGGCGACGTGGTGGCGGTCACGCACGAATGCGATTATCCGGCCGCGGCGCGCCAGCTGCCGAAGGTCACGCGCGACGTGCTGCCCGCGGGGCTGAGCGCGCGGGAGATCGACGCCGCCGTCAAGCGCCGGACGCTCGACGGGCAGTCGATCTACGAGCTGGACGCCCAGGCGCTGCGCGAGCTCGCCCCGGACCTGATCGTCACGCAGGCGCTGTGCTCGGTGTGCGCGGTCTCATACGAGGACGTGCGCGCGATCGCCGCCGAGATCGACACGCGTCCGCGGGTGATCTCGCTGGATCCGCACACCGTCGGCGAGGTGCTGGGCGACGCGCGGACGCTCGCGGAGGCGACGGACCGCCGGGACGCAGCGGCGCGGCTGGTCGCCGACGCCGCCGCGCGCATCGACCGGGTGCGCGTGGCCACGCGGCGAGCCAGGCGGCCGCGAGTGGCGGCGCTCGAGTGGCTTGATCCGCCGTTCTGCGCCGGCCACTGGGTTCCGCAGATGATCGACTACGCCGGCGGAGAGGATGTCCTCGGCCTGCCGGGCGAGCGCTCGGAGGAGCGAGACTGGGACCAGATCGCGGCGCTCAGCCCCGACATCGTGATCGTGATGCCGTGTGGCTACGACGCCGAGATCGCACACCGTGAGGCCGAGATGCACTCCGAGCAGCTGGCGGCCGTCGGCGCGGGCGAGGTGGTGGCGGTGGACGCGGCCGCCTACTTCTCGCGGCCCGGCCCACGGATCGTGGACGGCCTCGAGCTGCTGGCGCACATCCTGCACCCGGAGCTTGTCAGCGAACCGCCGACCGGAGCGCGGGCTCTGACCGTCGACCTCTGAGCGCCCGCCGGAGCGGCCGTCGACCTCCGAGCGCCTGGCTGCAGGCGCCGGCCACAGTCGCCCGGCTGCAGGCGCGAGCCACAGTCGCCCGCAGGCGCAGGCCGCCGCCCCGGGCCGGCGACCCAGGCCTGGCGGTCCGGCGGCTCAGAGCGTGATGCCGTTGGGGGCCAGGCCGGTTGATCCAGCGACCGCGATCGCACCCACAACGCTCACCACGGCAACTGCCGCGCAGCCGGCGACCACCAGCGCCTGCCGGCCCCGACGCTCCCCGTAGCGCACGATCAGCCACCCGCACAGCGCCCCGGCCACGACCCCCGCGAGATGGCCGCCGATCGAGATGCCGGGGACCGTCAGGTCAAAGACGATGTTGATGATCAGCGTCAGCCCCAGTGGACCGCGCCAGACGTTCATGCCCCGGTCGTGGGCCACGACCATCAGCGCGCCGAGGATCCCAAAGCACGCGCCCGATGCCCCAACCGTCACGCCGTCGGGCGTGAACAGCAGCGCGCCGAACGAGCCCGCCAAAAGCGACACGAAGTAGACGATCACGAAGTTGAGCCGCCCGATCGCGGGCTCAAGCAGCGCCCCCATCACGTACAGAAACCACATGTTGAACAGGATGTGCAGCAGCCCGTCGTGCAGAAAGCCGGCCGTCAGCAGCCGGTAGTACTGGTGGCTCTGGGTGATCAGCGGCCCCCACAGCGCGCCCTTCGTGTACAGCGTCCCGATCCCCGATGCGCTCACGCCCCCGAGCGGGGTGCCCGTCGCGACCTCTCCTAAGAACACCACTACGTTGAGCGCGACCAGCACACGCGTGGCCAGCGGGACGCTCGGGAGCGATCGCGCGCGCACGCGCGTCACCTTCGTCCGCTGCCGGGCGCACTCGGGGCAGCGCATCCCGACCGAGGTCGGCGTCATGCAGTCGGGGCAGATCGGCCGGCCGCAGTTGGAGCACGCGACGCCCGTCTCACGCGAGGGGTGCCTGTAGCAGACGGCCATCGGAGCGCTTGACGGTATCAGCGCGCCGCGTCGGTCCCGCCACAGGACCGCACGGGCCCCGTTCGCACGCCGTCGATCCCCACCGGCACGCCGCGCCCGTCCCCATCAACCCCGCCCCCGCACGCCGCGTCGATCCCACCGGCACAGCGTGGGCCTCTCGTCCGCGGCATGCACCCGGGCCTCAGCGGCCCGGCAGGATCCTGCGAGCCTCGTGCGCCACGTCTTTGAGGGTCCGGCCCGCCAGGTCGATCAGCCCCGAGGACCTGTGCGGGTGCGCACGGTGGCGCGCGCGAGCGCGCAGGAGCACGAGCGCCGTCCCAGCTCCCGCCCCGACGACCACGGCCGCAGCGGGCCTCACCCAGTTGCGCGGGTCCCGCATCGCCGACAGCTCCCAGGACTCCAGCTCCTCCTGCGCCAGCTCGGTCGCCCTGACCAGGGCCGACTCCAGCCGGGTGGCGAGGCTCTCCGGCGGCTCGACGGGCGCCAGCGCCTCTCGCAGCAGCTCCTCGAAGTCGGTGGCGCCCGAGCTCATCTGCGCTTCCCCGGTGCTGGGTCCTCGCCGTCCGCGCCCGCGGGGCCGCCGCCGTCCGCGCCCCTGGGGTCCTCGCCGTCCGCGCCCTTGGCCTCGCTCGCGCGCGCGGCGGCGGACTCCCCCACGATCCCCTCCAGCTGGCGGATGGCGCGATGCAGCAGCACCTTGGTCGCACCGTCGGTGCGGTCAAGCGCACGCGCGATCTCACGGTTGTCCATCCCGAGCGCGAAGCGCATGATCAGCGCGTTGCGCCGGTCGTCCGGCAGCTGGGAGACCCCGTCCAGGATCGCCGCCAGGTGCGCGCGGCCCTCAACCAGAGCCTCGGTGGTGTGCGGCGCGGAGATCATGCTCGCATCCTCGATCGTGGACTCGGGCCGCCGGGAGCGATCGCGGTAGAAGTTGGCCGCGAGGTTGTGCGCGATGCGGATGAGCCACGGCCGCAGCGGCCGGCCGTGCGACTCGCGCAGCGCCCGGTCGAAGTGGCGGTAGGCCTGCAGGAAGGTCTGCTCGGTGAGGTCCTCGGCGTCATGGTGGTTGCCCACGCGGTAGTAGCTGTAGGAGTACACGTCCCGCAGGTACCGCCGATACAGCTCGGTGAACTGCTCGTCGAGCCGAGCCTTGGAGTCCGGGTCTGGATGGCCCAATGCACGGTCAGCCTATCCGCGCGGCCGCCGCCCCGACAGGCCTGCGCTCCGCCGCACGCTCGCGGCGGACCCCGTCGCGGGCGACCCGGACCTCGAGGCCCGCGCGCGCCAGAACCACCTCCAGCGCTCGCGCCAGCACCCTGTCAGGGCACGCAACGGACACGCGCGCCCCCGGGTGAGCGAGCGCCGCCGGCTCGGCCTGCACGCCGATCGTGGCCAACGCGCGCCCGGGCGCACGCTCGACGGCCGCCGCTCGCAGACCGTCCGGCGCCGGCGCGCCGCAGTACAGGATCGCCAGGCCGCAGCCCGGCCCGGGCTCGGTCGCAGCGAGGCGGGCCTCCAGCATGTCCGCAGCCTGATCGTCTGAGCCGTCGACGATCAGAAGGTCCATCCCGGCGGGCGAGAAGCCGGCCCCCGCAAGCACATCGACCCCGTGCGGTATCGCCACGCCGGGGAGCGCGTCGGCGTTCTCCCGCTCCATCGCGATCGCGGCCGCCCGGGCCTCGTCTGGCACGGCGAGCTGGACCTCAAGCCCGGCCCTTGCGAGCGACACCGCCAGCGCCGTGCCAGCCGTGCCCGCCCCGAGGATCGCCGCGCGGCGCGGCGGAGGTGCGCCGCCCAGCGCCTCCCACTGCAGCATGACGCACGGCCACACGCGGTCTGCGACCGCGGCAGCCAGCCGCGGCGATGGATGCGCCACGCGCGGGAATGCGAGCGCGCGCCCGGCCCTGATCGCCACCCGGTGCGGACGGATCCGCCAGCCGCGGCGCACCGCCTCGGTGCCGATCACCGCCACGGGGACGATCGGAGCGCCCGTCTCGAGCGCCAGCCGCGCAAAGCCGCGGCGTGGGCGACCGAGCGGCCCGGGCCGCGTGCGCGTTCCCTCCGGGAAGATAAGCACGATGTCGCCGCGTCGGAGGATCGCGGTGGCGGTGGTGATGAACTCCGCGTCGCCGGCGTCGCGACGCACCGGGAATGCGCCCACCGCCGCCAGCAGCCAGGAGAGCGCCCGACTGTAGGCGAAGATCTCCTGCTTGGCCACGTAGTACATCGGCCGGCGCGCCATGCAGGCGATCACGAACGGATCCAGGAAGCTGCGGTGGTTGGAGGCGATGATCACGGGGCCGCGACGCGGTATGTGCTCGCGACCGATGCGCCGCATGCGGAAGTAGGTCAAAAAGAACGCCTGAAACAGCACGCGGACGACCCCGTAGATGATCGGGTTGGCGCGGCGCTCGCGCGCCCGCCGGTGCAGCCGCTCCAGGTCATCCATCGCACAGGGCCGTACCCGGCCCGGATCGTCCCGTTACAGTTCGGGCGAAGTGAACGAGCCGCCCGCCCGCAAGCGCACGATCCGCGGAGCCGCGGCCGGCGCGGTGGCGGCAGCCGTGTGGGCAGCCCAGCAGCCGCTGGACAAGGCGCTGTTTGTCAGCTCCTACGACGACGTGGAGCTGCTGGGACGGGTGCTGGTGGGCGGCGGGGACGGGTGGCTGCTGCCGGGAGCGACGCTGCATCTGGCAAACGGGGCCCTGTTCGGCGCCGTCTACGCCAATCTGTCACCGAGGCTGCCGCTTCCGGCCGCGATCAGGGGACCGGTGGTGGCGTTGGTCGAGCACCTCGCATCCTGGCAGCTGACCGGCATCTCCGACCGGGTGCATCCCGCGCGCGACCGGCTGCCGCGACTGCGCGGCAATCGCGCCGCCTTCTGGCAGGCGGCGTGGCGGCACCTTCTGTTCGGGACTGTGCTGGGCGAGCTCGAGCGCCGGCTCAACGGGCAGGCTGCCCCCGTCCCGCCGGCGCCAGCGCGGGATTTCTCCAGCAACGGGCACGGCTCGCTGGAGCACGCGGTGACCGTCCACGAAGCTCCCTGACGCCCGTCGCCTGAGAACGGGCCACGGCGCGGAGGGGTTGGGCTCTGGTGAGCGGAACGCGGGTGCTGATCACGGGCGCGTCGGGCTTCGCCGGTGGATGGCTCTGGCGCGAGTGCGCGGCGCAAGGCGACGACGTCGTCGGCGTGTCTCGCCGGGGCTCGGCGCCCGCCGGCTGCGGCGGCGGCGTGGCGGTCGATCTGCGTGACGCGGGCGAGATCGCCGGCGCAATCCGCCGCCGGCGCCCCGAGGTGGTCTTCCACCTCGCCGCGCTCACCTCGGTCGGCCGCTCGTGGTCTGACCCCGCGCGGGCCGTGTCCGACAACGACCTGATCGCGGTGAACCTGCTGGAGGCCCTGCGCTCCCATGCCCCCGACGCGCGGATCGTGTGGGTCAGCTCCTGCGAGGTCTACGGCGATCCCGAGAGCCTGCCGGTCAGAGAGGATGCGCGGCTGGCGCCGGCAAACCCCTATGCGGTCTCCAAGGCGGCGGGCGAGATGCTCACCGAGGTTTACCGTGAGGCCTACGGGCTGCGGATCGTGCGCGCGCGTCCGTTCAGCCACTCAGGGCCCGGGCAGCTGCCGATCTTTCTGCTCTCCTCCCTGGCCAGGCAGGCTGCGCAGGCGAGGCTGGCCGGCGCCCGCACAGCCCGCATCGTGACCGGCAACCCGGACGCCCGGCGCGACTTCACCGACGTGCGCGACATCGTCCGCGGCTATCGGCTGCTCGCCCTGGCGCCCGACGGGGAGGGCGCGGCCTTCAACGTCAGCTCGGGCATCTCGATCTCGGCGCGCGACCAGGTGGAGCTTCTGTCCAGGCTGCTTCACCCCACCGCGGTCGAGCACGTCGTCGACCGGTCGCTCACCCGCGCGCGGGAGATCATGGACCTTCGCGGCGACCCGACGCGGATCGCCGCGCTCACCGGCTGGCGGCCGCAGATCCCGCTTGAGCAGACGATGGCCGACACGATCGCCTGGTGGGAGCGCGAGCTGGCGGGCGCCTGACCACCGCCGGCGCAGGCGCCTGGGATGCCGAGGCGCCGGGTTCTGGTGCGTGCCACAGCGCCGGGGCCTGCGGGCACGAGCCGCATTCCACGAGCCTGGTCGCGGGGTCCAGACGTGCCGGATTTCCCGAGCCGGGTCGCACCGCTCAGAGGTGTCGGATTCGCCGGGTCCGGTCGCGCGGCCTCGCACGCCGGGCGCCTGGGCACTCGGGTTCATGCGAGACTTGGCGAGCGCCCGCCTAGCTCAACCGGTAGAGCACTTCACTTGTAATGAAGGGGTTGGGGGTTCGAGTCCCCCGGCGGGCTCTGGCGGCTGTTCTCAGGTTCATTCTCAGGTTCTCACCCTGAGAATGCCCTGCAAATCGCGCGCCTTTTGGGAGCGGGACGAAACATGCGGTTCGCATTCTCAGGTTCGCCGCGTTCCGGGGCCCTCCGGGGCCGGGTTGTTCTCAGGTTCGGCGGGTGAACCGCACGGATTCGCCGGCGCGGGGTGCAGAAGCTGGACGGGGTTGCTGTGGTTGAGCCCCGGACGCGGCCGTTCGTCGCCGCTGGCCGCGAGCGAGCGGTGGATGCCCCAAAACCGGCAGGTTGAGGATGACGTCGATGTAGGCGGAAGCGATTGGCGAGGTACGCGACTGTCCTGCTTGGCGGGGTCGAGGTAGGCGATGACGAGCGCACGCCCGTCGCCGGACGGGGCCGCGCGCCGTTCGCGACGGCGGTGGCCGCCTGCCACATCCCGGAGCTACAGCTTGCGCAACGCGTCGAGCGCCGCGTCGGCGGTCGCTCGCAGCTGCTCTAGCTCCTCGACGAGTCGGTCGATGACCTCCTGCGGGTCGCGGCCATCGTCGGCCGCGGTGCCAGCGCCTTCGACGCCACGACCTTCATAGCCCCATGCGGCGGCCACGACATCGGCCAAAGCGCGGGCGGCATCGATCACAGCGCCCTCGTCGTCGACTCGGCCGGTGATCAGCAGGTACTCGACGAACTTCTCCAAGTTGTCCTCGGCGACGAACGGGCCGCGACGCAGCGCGTAAGCGGACCAGCGAATGGCCAAGTCATCGCGGGTTGCGTCGTCGAGGCTGCGAACCTGAAACCCGCCGGCCTTCAGCGCGGCGTCGACGTCGCGCGCGTCCACCATGAAGCAGCGCCGCAGGTCAGCAATCCTGTCGTCGGCGTCGTGGGCGTCGGCTGGCAGCGGGAAGCGGCCGAAGTTGCCGCCGGCAAGCTCGGCAACCTCGTCCTCGGTCGCCTCGACGACGGGCGCGAATAGCAGGCGGCGATTGGTCGGGCCCGCACCATCGCGTCCCAGTGCTGTGGCAATCAAGCAGTCATCGCTGAGGAGCACCGCCTGCTGGTGAACGCCGTGCGCGAGCACGTAGTTCTGCCCTGCCTTGATGCCGATACCGGGGATGTAATACGGAACCTCCTCGTCGATGTTCCAGCGCTTTGTCGCGAACTTGGCTGAGGCGAACTCGACGCCCATAGCGCGCGCGTCCTCGCGGACGTGCACGTCGTAGAGAAAGTCCGCCTCGCAGATGTCGCCGAAGGAGAGCTCCTGGCGGAGCGCCGGCTCGTAGGTCACCGCGCCGTAGCGGGCGTGCTCGTGCTGCTGCGCACCATCGTGTTCGCGTTGGCGTACAGGGCACGGTTGGCGCGCACGCTCAGGCGTCGCTTAGGTCGCACGAGGTCGCCCCGCGAGCCGGCTGCGTCAGGAGCGGCGTCGCAGACCATCGGGACAACCACCGGCTTGAAGTCCACGTTGCGGAACATCTCATCCCACTGCGCCTCATCGGTGTCGGGCGCCCAGGCGTTCCCAGGCATCGTCGCAAGCATGTCCGGCGCCACGGTGGGCACGAGGAGTTCCCCCTTGCGAGCTCCGAGCTCGACGAGGTCGCGCGTGACCCACATCCCCTTGGGCAGCGCCGTGCGCGCCGCGTTCACGGCGACGGTGATGATGTCGCCGCTGTCGACCAGTGCGACGCGGTACCCCGCGTCACTGACGTCTTCGATGCGCCCGACGTCGATGCTCAGACGGATGCCGGCCTCGGCCAGCTGGCGTTCGGCCTCGGCGACCTGCTCGCGCCAGGCGACCAGCTCGTCCGCGGCGCGCTCCAAGAGCACGGCGACGAGGTCGTCGAGCTGCCAGCCCTTCCGGCCGCGCAGCGCCGTGCGCAGCACCGTGGCCATAGCGGAGAAGCTGGCGGTCTCATAAAGCCCGGCGGCGGCGGACGCCAGGTGGCGCAGCAGCGGCTCATCCTGGGGGGACGGGCGCTCCGCGACGAGCCCTGCGACCGCGAACTCGGGGAAGATGATGGGCTCTTGGCCGAAGGTCTTGACGCGCTGGCCCGGAGGCAGCACGTTGCCCTCCACCAGTCGCTGACGGCGCCGCGAATACCCGACGACGGCATCGAGTTCGTTCTGGGTAAAGAAGCCGAGCGTTGCGGACATGGAGAATGATTGTAGCTAGGCGCGACATGTTTGTCGCGCCTAGCGCTGTTATCGGCGGCTGCCCGGGTGGACTGTAGGCGTGGCGCGTCTGTCCAGAGGTGCCGTCGCCGACGTTGGAGGCGACTGCGCGGCGATGAGCGGCCTGGCAGCGTGCGCCGTGGGCATGTCGTCCCACGTCCGGCCGTTGAGCTCGCGCCCGCCGGTCTTCGGGGTACGCCCGACCCAGTCGTTGTAGAGGGCGCTTCCCGCGCGGCCATCGCCCCCCTCGTAGGTTCGACGAAGTATGCGCCAGCCCCGGGCGGTCGCGACGAAGCCTCTGAGGTAGCCCTGCGGATTCGGCATTTACGGAGACCAGGATCGTACGCTTGCGTAGGTGCCCCGCTAGCTGCGGAGGCCGGAGGACCCACGATGAAGCCCTAGCCGAGCGTCCCGCGTGTCGTGCGGGCGGCGCAACGCCTCGGGTTTGACCATCGTTCGCGGCATGGCCGGCTGTTGCTGGCCCCGGACCAGGCGCGGCAGCTGCGGGCCGCTCTGGGCCGCCGTCAGGCGGCATCAGGCCTCTCCAGCACCGAGACATCGGCGCTAGCCGCTCTGGCCCGCTCTCCGTTGGGGCTCACATCCGCCCGCGCGGTGGACCGTAAGGCCGGCCTGTCGCCGACAGCGACTTCTCGTGCGCTGGCGCGTTTGGTCGACTCAGGTCTCGTCACCCGTCAGGACGCCGTCATCATCGCCGGGCGCCCTCGTCGTGTCAGCCTGCTGCACGCTAACCGCCGCCATCCCCTCTACCGCACGCTCGCCTCGACGCTGGCGCGGGTCGAGTTCCCAAAAGCAGCACCTGACAAAGAGGTTCCAGCCAGTCTGGGTCATTTGTTCTGGAACGCCAGCCCCACCCAGCTCAACGTCGCCCACGGCGGCGATTACATCGCCCGCCGGCTTCTGCGCACACTTGACCCCGTGGGGCTCGCCTGGGGGGCGCGCAACCTCAAGCCGGCTCACTGGCGTGCCGCCGCGCGAGCGCGCGGTCTTGACCCGGCAGTTAGATCATTGGCAGAGAACCTGGCCGCCGACGGCGACGACTGATCGGTCGCGGCGGGCAGGAGCCAGAACCGTCAGGCCCGCTGCCGCGCAACCCTGGAGCAAGGCTCCCCAGAGAAGTGCGTGACGCGCTCCCGCCGCCTGTGGCCCGCGCCTGGCGGCTGATAGCGCCGCACCTCCCTGACGGACTCTACCTCGCCGGCGGCACAGCGACCGCACTGCACCTTCGTCACCGGCGCAGCAACGACCTTGACTTCGTCTTTCACCAAGACGCGGTCGACCTTGATGCGCTTGAAGCGCAACTGTCCAAGCTGGGAGCCGCCGTGGACCTGCGCGCCCCAACGTGCGAGTCGCCGACATCCGCGACCTGATCGCAATGAGGCTCAAGGTGCTCGCTGAACGCGGCGAACTGCACGACTACTACGACGTCAAGGAGATCGAAGAGCGTGAAGGGGTCTCCCTGGGAGACGGCATTGCCTTCTTCCGTGACCGCTACGGGCTCGACCAACCCAGTCCCCCCATCCGCCAGCTCATCGTGGCACTGGGGTACCTCGCCGACTGCGACGAGGACGAATCTCTCCCGATGGGCAAGCGCGAGCTTGCCGACTGGCGGCGCAAGCGGCATGCCAAGCTCATCCGCAACCGCAGCTGCTAGGCACACACAGTGACCGAGCCTCGCAGCCCTGGCGGCCAGTCTCCGCTCTGAGTCGCAGAGCTCCAAACGCTCAGGCGCTCCAGATTGCCGCGCACATTCGGGTTGGGTGGGCCACCTCGGTGCCGTCGCCATGCACCGCACGGCCTGGGGGAATCGTCTCGCCTCAGGAGATCGTTGCAGCTGCCGGCGCTGTTGAGGGCTCCAGGATACCCCCACAGCGCGGGTTTCGGCGTCGCGGCGGCGGTTCTCAGAAGAGGTCAGCGGCGGTTACGAGCGCGATCCCTTCTTCACGAGCTCGTCTCTCGACACCGCTCGTAAAACCTTCCCGGGCGAAGAGACCGAGACGCGCCCGTCCTGCGGGACTGCCGAGACGCGCGCGGTGATCGTAAAGCCGATCCAGAACGCCCTCGTCGATCGTTGCCCGCCACTTGACCGAGGCGAGGAACGTGTAGCGCTGGCCGTGCATCCCGACGATGTCGATCTCAGCGTCATGTTTCCGCGACCACCAGGCGCCCAGTTCGTCGATGGTGCCGACCACGGTGGACGGGGCGTACATGCCCACCCACTGCCGGCAGCAGTCCTCGAATGCCGAGCCCATGAAGGTGCTGAGGTCAGCCAGGACGTCATTGAGGACCTCGCTGACTCGACCGCGCTCAAGCCGGCTGCGATTGGGGAAGACGTAGCGAAACCAGAAGCGCATGAACGGGTCTGCGACAACGTACAGCGAACGGTCCCGCGCCCTGTGGCGGGGCTCCAGGGGCTCGCGCACGCTGACGTGGCCCAAACGTGTCAGCACCGCGAGCTTCTTTGAGGTGTTCGCCACCGCCAGCTTGGCGCGGCTGGCGATTCGGGCGGTGTGAGTGTTGCCCTCTGCGACGGCGCGTAGAACGTCGAAGTAGGTGCCCGGATCTCGTATCTCCTCCTCCTCGCGGAGGAGGTGCAGCGGATCGCTGTAGAGGGGTGCACCTTTGGTCAGGATCCGTTGCGAGATAACGTCCTCGATCGGGAGGTCGCCAGCCCAAACCTGGTACTGGGGCAAACCGCCCAGGACCGCGTAGCGACGAAGACGCTCGACCGGGTCCGACTGCGTCGTGAAGTGGCCGGCCCAGCGGTAATCCAGCGGCTCCAGCAAGGGGCGGTAGGTCGCGCGTCCGTAGAGCGGCTGGCCGTGGTCCACGAGTCCGCACATGAACGAGATGGCGCTCCCACAGAGCACGAGGCAGACGGGGACCCGCTCGCGCTCCCAACGGTCCCAAAAACCCTGGATGATCGACGGCAGCGCCGGCTGGGCATTGCACATCCACTGAAACTCGTCCAAAACGAGCGTGACGGGTGCCTGCCTCGCTTGCGCCTCGAAGAACGACAGGGCATCTGGCCAGGAGCCGAAGGTCAGTGGCGGGCTCCCTGCGATGAGAGTCGCGGCCTCCCTTGAGAGGAACTCAAGGTGCCCGCCCTCTCCCTGTTCGTCGGCTTGGAAACTGACGAGCCGAGGTCCCCGCAGCGCCTCGCTGAGCAGGAAGCTCTTTCCGACCCGCCGCCGCCCGGTCATGATGACCAGCGACGGGGGCGCCGCCACGGCAGCTTGCAGGCCGGCAGATTCATGATCGCGGTCGACGAGCGGCATCGCCGAGACTATATAAAGTGCGTTTCCTTGTGAGTTGTCAACTTATGAGGAAACGACTCCTAAGTGGCTTCCACGGCTTTCACGCGCTGCAAGCCCCCGCGCGGTCCCTGGAGCCCATGCCGAGGAGCAGCTGCACGCTCGATAGCGCGGGACTTGGCCGAGCCCAACGGTCAGCCGGCGATCAGCCGTCGGCGAGCGAGGCGCAGTCGTGGCGCTGGCCGGAAGCCAGGACCGCAGCCGGCCGCCCGGACGCGCTCGTTGAGGGTGTTGAGTCCGATCTTCACGTCTGACCTCCTCCACGCAACCCCTGTGGACGCGGCTTCCGAGCGGGTGCTCGGACCGCGGGCGCCGGTCAGGACCGCGCGCGCAGCTGCAGCAGGAGCGAGCGGCCGGCGGCCCGTCCGCCGCTGAGCTTGACCGTGGCCCACGCGAAAGCGGTCGTGCGCTGCGTGCGCAAGGAGCTTGAGCCCCGCGACGGTGAGGCGGACCGTCACCAGTCGCGAGCGTCCGTCGCTGACCTTGAAGCGCGCGCTGCCGAGCACGATCGTCCTGAGCGTCCCCGGGCGCCCGCGGCCGCCATTCGTGCCGGTCCGCCGTGCGATGGCGAGCGTCAGGCTGTCGTCGCAGGCGCGCCCGGACCGCCCTGTGCACGTCAGCCTGAGCTGTGCGCGCCCCCGGGTCACGGGCGCTCGCCCGGTACCGATCGCGACCGCCGGCGGCGGCAAGGCAACCGTGTACCTGATCGTCGCCGTGCCGGTCTGACCATCCCTGGAGGTGCCGGTCACCTCCAAGACGTGCCGGCCCGGACTCGAGGTGTCAAGCTGCCCAGACCCGCCAGCGAGCGTGTCGGTGCCCGTCGAGTCATCGCACGATGAGACACCCGGCCCGTAGGCGGCGTCTGAGCAGAGGAAGCTAGTCTGCGCGGATTGGCCTAGCGTGTAGGTGCCTCCCGAGGCGGGTGTCAGGATCGTCGCGGCCGGCTCTCCCACGACCTCCTGCATCAGGTCCGCGGACACGCCGCCTGCGTTGGCGCCGTCGCCGCTGTAGCGCGCGGTGATCGCGTGGACGCCCGCCGCGAGGGCGCTGGTCGTGCAGCTGGCGGTCGAGCTCACGAGGTCGACCGCCTGCGCGGCGCAACCGCTGATCGTGGCGCCGTCGGCCTCGAAGGCCACCGTCCCGGTCGGCATGGCACCGGTGACCGCGGCGGTGAATGTCACCGCCGCCCTGAGAGGCGCCGGGTCCTGCGATGACGCGAGCGTCGTCGTGCTGGCAGCGAGGTAGGTGACCGAGACCATGGCTGGCGCGCTCGTCGCGGTCGGGCCGCTCACCTGCGTGGCGCCCTGGACGACGAATCTTGACCCACCACCACCGCCGCCGCCGGCGCTGCACGCACCTCCTCCGCCGCCACCGTAGTAGCCGCCTCCCCCTCCGCCGCCGCCGTCGTCCAAACCGCCGCTGGCGCCGTCGCCGCCGGCTTCAAATGCTCCCGCCGACCCGGACGCTCCATCGCCGCTGGCTCCTGCGCATTGTCCGGGGAAGGTGACGGTGCCCGCGGCTCCGCCGGCGCTCTCACTGCCGGCACCGGCAGGGGACAATAGGAAGGTGCCAGCGCCTCCGGCAGCGCCCGCGTTCCCACCTGTCCCAGCAAAGCCGCCACCGCCGCCGCCGCCACCACCACCGGCCGCGACGATCAGCAGGGTTCCGGGGCTGGACGCCGGCGCGACCGATGATGCGCCACCGCCTCCCCCGCCGGCGTAGTCCCCTGATCCTCCCGCGCCGCCTCCTCCGGCTCCACCAGCCCCACCCGGCACGCCGCCGTTGCTGCAGCCGCCGGAATCGCCCGCACCGCCGACGACGACCGACAGCTGCTCGCCCGGCGTGACCGGCACCGTTGCGGCCAGGGACGCTCCCTCGCCACCGGCCGTCTGCTGCCATTGGCCTAGGGCCCGCCGGCGGCTCCGATCGCCACCACATCGATGTCGGTCACGCCGGCGGGGATCGTGAGGGAATGGCTCCCGGGCGCATTGAAGGTGACGGTCACCGCGGCCGATGCCCGCTCGCGGCCATCAGGCAGACGCTCAGGCACCCGGCGAGGACGACGAACCGGCGCCCGCGCCCATGACGATGACGCCGCAGACGTCGCATGACAGCCAGTCCACGCCACGGCCGGCTTGAACTCAATGCACCTCTCATCGCGGAACGCCCCGTTATCGGAGGATGGGACACCGGGCACGACTCGCCGCCCTGGCCCCTCCGCTTCTGGTGCACAACGGACCCAGCGCCGAGGCCGGGAGATACAGTACGGCAGTCGCCGCGAGCGAGGTGAGTCGGCATGAGCGTGCACCGGACGTGAGCGTGCACCGGACGTGAGCGTGCACCGGACGTGAGCGTGCACCGGACGTGAGCTTGCACCGGACGTGAGCTTGCACCGGACGCGGGCCTCAGGCGGACGCGGGCCTCACGCGGACGCGGGCGTGAACCACACCCGCCCTTCGCTTTCCTCAGCCACCGCCGGCATTCCCCGCCCCGGGCCCCGGCCCCTGCGGCTGGCGTGGTCGTTTCGTACCATCGACCGGGCGATGCGGCGTGGACGGAGGCCCGGAATCCCCGGCACAGCCGACGTTGTGGGTGCGCCGAGGGGAGCCTGAGGACGAGCACTCGCCGCGGCGCACCGGCCGCGATCACGGCTGATCTGACAATGGGGACCGAGACCGAGAGCGCACACGGCGCGGGCGGATCACTGCCCCGCCACCACGTTCCGCGCCCGCGACTGGTGGCGCAGGTGCAGCGCGCACCGGTGGCGGTGGTGGCGGCCGGGGGCGGCTACGGCAAGACGCTGCTGGCGCTCGAGGCGGCGCGGGCACTCAGAGTGGCATCCGTCAACGTGCTGCTCGGAGCCGGCGACCACGGGCCCGCCGCGCTGATCTCGCGGATGATCTCGGCGCTGCGCCGGGCGCGGCTGTCTGAGCTGGCGGCCGCGGTGCGAGCCGAGCAGGGCGATCCCGCGGCGGCGGTGGATGCGCTCGCCGCGGCGCTGGAGCGCGAGCCCGGCGAGGTGCTGCTGATCGTCGACGACGCACACCAGGCCGACGGGCCGGCACGAGCGCTGCTGGCGCGCCTCACGCGATCGCTTCCCGGCGAGCACCGGCTGATGATCCTCGGCCGACTGGCCAGCGAAGCCTTCGAGCTGGCGGCCAACGCTGAGCTGGTCTCGGTCTCGGCAGATCAGCTCGCGTTCACGTCCGATGAGACGGTCGATCTCTGTCGCGGCCTCGGCGTCGAGCTGGGGCCGCAGGATGCCCGGGCGCTGGTGCGCGCCACGGCCGGCTGGCCGGCCGCGCTCGTGCTCGTCGCCCAGACGCTCTCGCGCAGCGCTCATCCCGACGCGGCGCTGGCCGAGATCGTGGAGCGCCGTCACCCGCTCAAGCACCTGGTCGACCGGCAGCTGGCCGTGCTGACCGAGGACGAGCTGCGGGGCCTCGCCCAGCTCGCGCACCTGCCGCTGCTCTCGCCGGCCGTGGCCGAGGCGGTGACCGGCGACCGGCAGCTGCTCGAACGCGCCCAGGCAGCCGGGCTGCCGCTGAGCACGCGCCCCGATGGATGGCGTGAGCTGCCGGGACCGGTGCAGGAGCACATCGCGCGCCAAGCGCCCCTGCAGGCGGCAACCGCGCTCGCGGTCGCACCGGTCTACGCGGGCCGCGGCGAGCTGTCGGCGGCGGTCGGTGTGCTGCTGGAGGCCGGAGAGGACATGGCCGCGGCCGAGTTGCTGGCGCGCATGTCCCCGCAGGAGGCGGATGACCTCGGCTACCTGGAGCTCCAGACCCTGATCGACGCGCTTGCGGACAGCGCCGTGGAGGCGCATCCAGGAGTGCTCGTGCACCTGGCCCGAGCGTGCGAGCCGGCGGCGCGCGTGCGCGTGCGGGCAGACGCGCTCGAGCGCGCGCGCACGCTCGCGCTGCGAGCCGGCGATCGGCGCATGGCGTCCGCGATCGACGCCGAGCGCGCGCGTGACCTCGTGCGCGACGGCCTGGCCGCAGAAGGCGAGCAGCTCGCCTCCCGGGTGCTCGCGGAGCTTGGCCCCGGCGAGCTGACGACCCGCGCAAGAGCGCTTGACGCGGTTGGCCGTGCCGCCGCCTGGCGGCGCGATGAGGCCTCGCTCGTGCGCGCTGAGCGCCTGCTGCGCGAATGCCGCGAGCTGTGCGAGCGCCTCGGACTGCGCGGGTGGGCCGCCCAGGTCACGATGCCGCTGGCGCACGGCGTTCTGTACGCGCGCGGGGACCATCGGGCGGCGCTTGAGCTGATCGAACAGACGCTCGGCGCGCTCCCCGGCCGCAGCCGGCATCGCGGCGTGATCCTCTCCTTCTATGCGGACATCCTGATCGACTGCGGTCGCTTCACCGACGCCGAGCCGATCATCGAGGAGGAGTGGCGGCTCGGCGAGCTGCTCGCCGACCACCGCATCTGCGCCTACGCCGCCTGGTCGGGGGCGAAGCTCGCCTCGCAGGTCGGCGACCGGGAGGGCACCCTGCGCCGGATCCGCGCCGTGGAGTCCCGCCGCGACGACTGGTTTGCCCACTCGACGGGGGCCGCCTTCCTGGCCGACGCAGCGGACCTGCTGGAGCGCGTCGGGGAGACCGAGCTTGCGCTGGACTATCTCGCGCGCGCCCGCCGGCGCCGCCGGGAGTCGCCGCTGGCGGTGGCGGTCGCCGAGGCCGCCGTCCTCGCCAGGTCCGGCGACGCCGATCAGGCGGAGCGCGTGCTGGCGCGGATCGACCGCCTCCCCCGACTGGAGCCGCGGGAGCGGTGGCGGATGGCGTTGCTGCGCGCCTACGCGGGTCTGCGACGCGGCGATCCACGTGCGGGAGCGCTCGCCGCGCGCGCTTTCGATCTGGCCGCCGCGATCAGCGCGCCGCAGCTGCCGCTCGTGCGCGACCGCGCGGTCGCCGAGCGCCTGATCGAGCTGGCGGCCACCTGCGGATCGGCCGCAGCCGCCGGCCTGCGGTCCGCGCCTCCTCCGCTGACCCTGTCGGTTCTCGGCCGTTTTGAGCTGCGGCGCGGCGGCGAGCCGGTGAGGATCCCGCCGGGCAAGCCCGAGCAGCTGGTGAAGCTTTTGGCCGTGTCGGGCCGCCGCCTGCCCGCCGAGCAGGCGATCGAGGAGCTGTGGCCTGAGGTCGAACCGCTCAGCGGCCGCAAGCGGCTGCGAAACGCGCTCAACCGCCTGCACGCGGCCGCGCCGGACCTGGCGCGCAGAGACGGCGAGCTGCTTGATCTGGGCAATGTGGAGGTGGACGCCGAGCTGTTCGAGCAGCGCGCGCGACGCGTGCTGGATGGCGCCGAACGCGCGAGCGCCCGTCTTGTGCTCTCGGGCTACCGCGGCCCGCTGCTGCCCGGCGACCTCTACGAGCCGTGGGCGGCAGCCCCGCGCGAGCGCCTGCAGCGCCTGTTCGTCGCCGTGCTCGACGCGGCCGCCGAGGGAGCTGAGGCGGCCGGCGAGATCGACGAGGCGCTGCGCCTGATCGAGCGTGCGCTGGAGCTCGAGCCGTTCGACGAGCGCCGGTATCTGACCGGCGCGCGCCTGCTGCTCGCCCAGGGCCGCCGGGCAGCCGCACTGGCGCTCCTGGAGCGCGGCCGCGATGCGCTGCGCAGGCTGGGCGTGCCCATCTCACCGGCGCACGAGCAGCTTGCCGCCGACGCGCGTCGGTGACGCTGAGGCCGGCACCCAGGCCAGTGACCCTGAGGCCGGCACCCAGGCCGGGAACCCTGAGGCCGGCACCCAGGCCAGTGACCCTGAGGCCGGCACCCAGGCCAGTGACCCTGAGGCCGGCACCCAGGCCGGGAACCCTGAGGCCGGCACCCAGGCCGGGGACCCTGAGGCCGGGGCACGGAGACCGCCACGTGAGCCTGACCGCGATGCGTCGCGGTCACTCTGGCCGCGCGGCTGAGGGCGGCGGCGAAGCATCCCGGCCGCGGCAACGCGGCCGGAGGTATGCCAACAGCTCCTCCGCGCTGTGAATGATCGCCTGCTCGCCCGTGTCGACCACCTCCACCTGCCCCACGAGCCGGCCGTCTTCCAGCTCCGCCACAAGCAATCTGAGCAGTACCGCAAGCAGCGCCGTGCTCCGAACCCATTCAGCGCCCGCGCGCCTGACGGCCGGAGGCGTCCGCGATCGTGGGCGTCATGGGATGCCGAGGCTCCCTCCGGCGACCGGTGCGCGCTGATGATCCGATCCGAGCATCGCAGCGGAAGCGGCGATTGCGCCGATGGCGATCACGGTGACCCGCGGCAGCCGGGCGGGAGCGCACACGAGCGCGACGCGGGCCGTGGGTCGCCGTGGCGGACGGCGCGGGGACCTCATGGCGCGCCCGTGACGATCTGCGTCTGGGCGGAGTCGGCTTCCGTGGCGAGTGCGACGAAGCTCGCCGGCGAGCTCATCGCCACGGCGACGAAGCCGACCAGCGGATCCTTGGCCTGAAGCTGCGGGAGGTCCTGCTCGCCCTGTGGCTGACCGTCCCGGAACGCCTCGAGCGCCGGCACCGCGCCGGTGCCCACCCCGGCGGCGATGCAGACGCTCAGGTCGCGCTCGCACGAGACGTACTGCCCGACCATCGTCGTCGTCGCCACCTGGGTCAGCGACGAGCCGCCGATCGCAACCGACAGCAGCAGGCCCTGGGTCTGCGTGCCAGCTGGCAGGTAGCAGGCCGACCGCGCGCATGCGATGCCGTCACCGAGCGTCGGATCGCTGCTGAGCTCCAGCACGTGGACACCGGAGATCCGGCCGCCGGGGCCCACCTTGGCGTACACGCTGCCTATGCCGGCGCTGGTCGTCACGTCAGCCGTTCCCACCATCTCGCATGCCGACATCGAGGCGCATGACAGGCCGTAGACCCCGGTGCTCGTCACCGGCCTGCCCAGAACGTGCTCGTGCACCGGTCCGACCCTGCCGCCGATCACGTCCGCGGCTGCCAATGCCGCCTTCAAGCCCGCGCCGAACCCCGCGATGACGCACCTGGCTACCTGAGGGCAGAAGACCCTCCAGGCCACGAACCCGGGCCTGCTCAGGGCAGCGAATCTGCCGTGTGACAGCTCCCGGATCGCGGGGTCGCCGTGGCTGTCGTCACCGGTCATCAGGCAGAAGCTCCTGCTGGGGCAGCTCAGGTCGATCACCGTCTGCATCCCCGGGACCCTTCGGCTGCTCGTCTGGCGCCCGGAAAGCAGGGTGTCGAACACCGCCTGGCCGTGGCGGTCGTCGCCCGCGGCGTAGCAGAGCCTGGCCGTCGGGCAGCTGATCGCTGCAAGCCTGCCGCTCGCCACGCCAGCTTCGGTGAACGAGGCCGCGCCGCAGACCGCCGGCAGGAGCGTCGCGACAAAGGCCGCAAGGCCAAACGCCAGGGCCCAGCGAGCAGCACCCCCTCGGCCGCCGGTTCGCATCCGCATCCTCATCCTCATCGAAGGGTCCCCCCTCCTTCATCTCGATCGCCTTGCCCGATTGGATTGCGGGCACGCTACGGGCGGCGCGTCCCACGGACGTCCCACGGCGCGCGGATCCGGCCGGCCTACTGCGGCAGCTGCGGGTCGCGCAGGCGCTCGTTGATCCGATCAGACAGCGCCCTTGATTCGGCACGCAGGGCCGCCAGGCGCTCGGCCTCGTCGGCCGCCGCAAGCCTTGCGCTCTCGGCCGCCTCAGCCAGCACGTGAAGCTGCGCCCGCGCGCTGGCGGTCTCTTCGGCCGCGCGCCGGCGCAGCTCCTCCGCGCGCGCGGCCACCACGGCGGCCGGCTCCTCGGGGCCGTGCACCTCGCGCGCGACGATCTCGCGAACGAAGGCGAAGTGCCGCTCGCCGCATGCCACCGGCACATGCCGCACGGTCACAAGCTCGATCGACCCGTCGTCGCGCACGTCGCTTGCGACCGAGCAGGCGGCGTGCGGCTCAACCGACGCGAGCCAGAGCGCGGCGCTCTGCGCCGCCGCGCGCTCCCGGCGCCGATCCAGCGACTGGCCCACGAGCTCTGCCACGTGCACCCATCCCCAGTGCGTCAGGACCAGCACCAGGCCGACGACAACCATCGCGACCGGCCCGGGGCCCAGGCCGCCCAGCACCCCCTCGGCGATCCCGCCGGCCGCCAGGATCGCTCCTGCGATCAGTGCCACGGCGGTCATCGCGGCGCCCGCGGCCAGGATTCGGCCGCGCGCAGCCGACGGCGGGGGCGCGCCTGGGCGGCCATCCGGGTCGGGCAGCTGCGCGGGGTCGGCCGTGAGCAGGCTCTCGTGCGCGCTGCGGCCGACGAGCTGCGCGGGATCGGCTTCGCTGCCCATCCAGCTGAAGGTACTCTCGGCACGACAGACGTCCACCCCCTGCGAGAGGAATCTCGATGCCCATCTTCTTCTTCACCGTCGGGCAGCAGGAGCGCGCGATCGTCGAGCGCTTCGGGAAGTTCGTTCGCGTGGCGGGTCCGGGCCTTCAGCGCAAGATGCCGTTCGTGGAGCGCGTGGCGGGCCGGATGAGCCTCCAGGTGGAGCAGCTCAACGCGGACATCGAGACCAAGACACGGGACAACGTGTTCGTCCACGTCAAGCTCGCGGTCCAGTACAAGGTGGGCGCCAACCCCCAGCAGGTGCAGGACGCGCACTACAAGCTCGACGACCCGGAGGTGCAGATGCAGTCCTACGCCTTCGACGTCGTGCGCTCGCACATCCCCAGCATGGACCTCGACGAGGCCTACGCCGACGCCGACACGATCGCGATGCACATCCAGGAGACGCTTCACCGCAACATGGCCGAGTACGGCTATGAGATCGTCAAGGCGCTGGTTACCAACATCGAGCCCGACCAGCGCGTCAAGGACGCGATGAACAACATCAACGCGTCCCAGCGCAACCAGCTGGCGGCGGCCGCGCAGGGGGACGCGCAGAAGACGCTCGCGGTCAAGAAGGCCGAGGGCGAGCGCGAGACGATGCGCCTGCAGGGCGAGGGGGTGGCCGCCGAGCGCCGGGCGATCGCACAGGGGCTCAAGGAGTCGCTTGAGATCATCGCCGAGCAGGGCCTGGACCCCAAGGAGGCGATGGCGCTCGTGGCGCTCACGCAGTACACCGACATGATCCGCGCGCTGGGCGAGGGCTCGAAGACCAACACGATCCTGCTTCCTCACTCCCCCAGCGGGGTCGGGGACCTGATGACGCAGATCCGCGACGGGATCCTGATCGCAGATGCCGCGGCCGGCGGATCGGGGGTCAGGCCGGCCCGCGAGGCGGCGCCCCCCGGGCGCCCGGCGGGCCCGCCGGCGGGCGCCCAGCCCTGAGGCGCCGGCTGCCACCCCGCGCCGGAGACGAGCGCCCGAGCGCCGGGCATGAGCGCCGGCCGGTGCCGTTGTCGACCGTCGCCCGGGAGTGGGCGCGGATCGGGTTCACCGGCTTCGGCGGACCCCCGGCCCACATCGCGCTGCTGCGCGCCCTCGTCGTCGAGCGTCGCGGCTGGCTGGACGCACGCGAGTTCCAGGACGCCAACGCGGCCTGCGGCCTGCTGCCCGGTCCGGCGTCCACGCAGCTGTCGATCTTCTGCGCCTGGCGGGTAGCCGGGCCGGCCGGCGCGGTCGTCGGCGGCCTGGGCTTCATCGCCCCCGCGGTGGCGCTTGTGCTGGCGCTCTCCGCGCTGTTTCTGGAGCGAGATCCGCCGCTGTGGGTGCGCGGCGCCGGCGCCGGCGCGGGAGCGGCGGTGGCCGCCGTCGCGGTCCGCGCGGGCGTGATGCTGCTCGGCCCCAGCCTGGCGGCTGTGCGGGGCGATCGGGCGCGGCTTTTGCGCTGGGCCGCCTACGTGGGGGCGGGCACCGCGGGAGCGGTCTGGCTGGGCGCCTGGCTGGTGCTGGTGCTCGCGGCCTGCGGGATCGCAGAGCTGATCGCGGGCGGCGGGCGCCCGTGGTCGGTGATGCCGCTGGCGCACGCGGGCCGGATGGCCGCCGCGGGCGGCCTCGCGCCGCTCGCGTGGACGGCGTTGAAGGTGGGCGCGCTCTCGTTCGGCGGCGGGTTTGTGATCGTGCCGCTGATGCAGGCGGACGCGATCCACGCCTACCACTGGATGAGCGCCGGCGAGTTCCTCAACGCCGTGGCGCTCGGGCAGGCGACGCCCGGCCCGGTGGTCGCGACGGTCGCCGCGGTCGGGTATGCGGCGCATGGCGTCGCGGGCGGCCTGCTCGCCGCGCTGGTGGCCTTCGCGCCATCGTTTGCGTTCATCCTGCTCGGGGGCGGCAGGTTCGACCGTGTGCGAGACGACCGCCGGGCCCGGGCGTTCCTGGACGGCGCCGGACCGGCGGCGATCGGCGCGATCCTCGGGGCGGCGGTTACGCTGGCGGGCGCCCTGACGCAGGCCTGGCAGTTCGCGCTGCTGGGCGTCGCCGCGATCTGGCTCGTGCTCGCGCGGCGGGGGATCGTGCAGGCGCTCGTGGGGGCCGGCGCGATCGGCGTGATCGCAGCGCTCATGGGCGCGCCCCTGGGGCGCTGAGTCCGGCGCCGCCGCAAAGCCGCCGGCGCCCGGCGCCCCGATCCGGGCGCCGGGCGCCCGGCGCGCCGGATCGGGGTCAGGCGACCTGCGGCTGGCGCACCCTGCGCGAGACAACCGGCGCTAGCGTTTGCGGCGATGGGGATCGCCCAGCCGCCCGCAGCGGACCTGCCGCTCACGGCCGGCAGGCCGGTGGCGGCCAACCGGCCGCCGCCCATGACGCTCGGGCTGGTGGCGCGGATCGCGGAGGACATCCGGCGCGAGCGGCGCATTCGGCGCCGGGCGAGCCTGCCGCCGGGCAGCACCGCCCCGAGCTGGCAGAACACCAAGCGCATCATCTCAGACCCGCTCGGTCTGCTGCTGGAGCACCGGCAGCGCTTTGGCCCGGTGTTCACGATCCGCCTCCTGCACGAGCCGATCGTGTGGGCGATCGGCCCCGAGGCAAACCACCAGATCCTGGTCGCCGACTTCGACGCCTTCCAGTGGCGCGAGGGGCGCTTCGCCGACCTCTGGCCTCTGCTCGGGGACGGGCTGCTGAACACCGACGGGGCCTACCACCGCGAGTTCCGGATGCTGCTCTTGCCCGCGTTTCACCGTGAGCGGATCGCCTCGCTGTCGGAGTCGATCGTGCGCGAGGCGGTGGACGCCGCGCAGTCGCTCGCCGACGGGCAGGTGATCGACATCTACCGCTGGGTGCGCGAGCTCGCGCTGCGGATCGCGCTGCGGGTCCTGCTCGGCGTGCGCACCACGCGCGAGCGCGAGCGTGAGCTTGCGACCACCTTCGAGACCTCGCTGGCGATCCACGGCGAGCCCGTGCCGCTGCAGATGCTCCCGGGCCCGGGCACGCCGCTGTCGCGCGCGATCCAGGCGCGCCGGCGGCTGGAGGGCGCGATGCGCGCGGAGATCGAGGCGCGCCGGCGGTCCGGGGAGCCGGGACCGGGCGTGCTCGGGCTGCTCCTGAGCGCCACCGACGCCGACGGCAGGCCGCTCGGGTTGCGAACCGTGCGCGACCACGCGATCACGCTCCTGTTCGCCGGCCACGACACGACCACCACCACGTTCACGTTCCTCACCCACGAGCTCGGCCGCAACCCGGCGCTGCGCGAAGGGGTCGAGCGTGAGCTCGAACGGGTGCTCGGCCCGCGTGAGGTGGCCGCCGCAGAGCTCGACGGGGAGGCACTCCCGCTCTTGGAGCGCTGCATCAAGGAGACGCTGCGCCGCTACCCGGCAGCGTGGGTCGGGCCGCGGCGGGCCACTCGCGATGTGACCCTGGCGGGGGTGACCGTGCCCGCCGAGGTGGCCGTGCACTACTCCTCCTGGGCCACCCACCATCTGCCGGAGCTGTACCCGGACCCGTTCCGCTTTGACCCGGACCGGTTCTCACCCGAGCGTGAGGCGGCGCTGCCGCGCGGCGCATACGTCCCGTTCGGCGGCGGTTCGCGGATGTGCCTGGGCAAGCGCTTCGGCGAGTACGAGCTGCGCGCGCTCGCGGCCGTGCTCTACCGGCGAGTGCGGCTCGAGCCCGTCGACGCACGCGAGCCCGCGATCGCGACCACCCCGACCCTGGGGCCTCGCGGAGGCCTGCGCTTCACCGTCCGGACGCGCTGAGCCGTCCTGCGCCCAGCCGCTCGTCGGGAGACCCGGCCGCCACCCTAGCGGTACACCCGTGCCGCTAATTGGTACACTTGTACCAACATGGTCGTGACGGGTCGAACATCCAAGCGTGCGCGCGCGACGGGGCGCCCCCGCCGCCCTGAGGGCGCGATCGCGCGCCCACGCGGGGCCGCGCGGCGCGACGCGCTGCTTGAGGCCGTGCTCTCGATCGTCGCCGAGACGGGCGCCGAGGCGGTCACCCACCGCCGCGTCGCCGAGGTGGCCGGGCTGCCGCTGGCGTCGACCACCTACTGGTTCTCCTCCAAGGAGCAGCTGCTGACGGCGGCGCTGGAGCTCGCCGCCGAGCGCGACACGCAGCGGCTGCTGGACTGGGCCGCGAGCTCGACGCGCGGCGACCTCGACCCGCTGGACGCCGTGGTCGGCGCGATCGTCGACTGCGACGCGGACGGCCCGGCCAAGCGCGGCTCGATGATCGCCGTCTACGCGCTGATGCTCGAGGCGGCTCGCCGGCCGGCGCTGCGAGGGATCGCGCGCCGCTGGACCGAGGCGTACCTGCTGACGCTCTCCTCCCTGCTTTCGCAGGCCGGGTCGCGTGCCCCGCGCGAGCACGCCGAGCTGCTGCTGGGCGCGGCGGACGGGCTGCTGATCGAGCAGCTGGCGATGGGCGTCCAGGACGACGTGCGGCCGCGGCTCAGGCGGCTGGCGGCCGCGCTGGTGAGCGAGCGATGACCGGGCTCACCGAGCTGGTCGCGCGCAGAGGCGCCGCGGGCGGTCGCGCGTCCGGGGCGCCCGAGAGGCGCGCCGTGCGGCTGGTGCAGGCTCTGCTGCTGCTTGAGTCCGCGATGTACTCGGCGCTCGCGCCCGTCCTGCCCCACTACGAGCGACTGCTGCACGCCGCCAAGCCCGCGATGGGCATCCTCAACGCCAGCTACCCGGCCGGCCTTGTGCCCGGCTCGTTCCTGGCCGCGTGGGCCGCGGCCCGCCTGGGCGTGCGCCGCGCGACGCTGCTGGGGCTGGTTCTGTTCGCGGCCGCGATCGCCCCCTTCGGCTGGGCGACCGGCGAGGTCGCACTGGACGCGCTGCGCTTCGCGCAGGGGCTCGCTTGCGGCTTCATCTGGATCGGCGGCCTGACGTGGGTGATCGGCGTGGCCGAGCGCGAGCGTCGCGGCGAGGTGCTGGGCACCGTGTTTGCGGCGGCGATCTTCGGCACGCTGGTCGGGCCGATCCTCGGGACGCTGGCGATCGCCGCCGGGACCGGGCCGGTGTTCGCCGCGGTGGCGCTCGCCTCCCTGGCGCTCGCGCGCTGGACCGCCTCCCACCCGCAGCCGCCGCTGGGCGCCGAGCGGGAGCGCTCGCCGCGGCTGCGGGCGATGCTCGCCAACCGGCGGATCTCGCTCGGCGGCTGGCTGATCCTGCTTGAGGCCGGCACGGTCGGCGCGGTCAGCACGCTCGTGCCGCTGCGGCTCGCCGCGCTGGGCGCCGCGGAGGCGCTGATCGGCGCCACCTTCCTGATCGCCGCGCTTCTCTCCACCCAGATGTCGCGCCCGATCGGCAGGATCACCGACCGGCACGGCCCCAGACGGCCGCTGCGCGCGGGCCTGATCGCGACCGCGGTGCTGATGGTGCTCCTGACGCTGCCGCGCTCGGCCACCCTGCTGGCGGTGGTCACGATCGTCGTGTTCGGCGCCCCGCTGACGGCCTACACGATCCCCGCGATGGCGATCATGACCGACGCCGCCGAGAGCGCCGGGATCCCGATCGTGGTCGCGACGATGGTGCTCAACCTCGCATGGGCGCTCGGCGAGGCCGTGGGCGCGCCGGCCGCCGCCGGCCTGGCGCAGTCGGCGGGCGACTCGGCCCCGCTGCTGGGGCTGGCGGCGATCATGCTCGCGACGCTGGCCCCGGTCGCCCGCGCCCGGATGCCGGTCCCGGCTGCGCTCGGCGGCCCGCGCGCCAGCGAGGAGGCCGGGGAGGCTGGCGCCGGCGACAGCGACGAGGGCTCGGCGGTGCGCGCCGCCGCCCGCCGCGCGGCCGCCCCGCAGCCCGCGGGGGCCGGCGCGAGGACCTGGACGCGGGATCAGTGACCGCCGCGGGCGAGCGATCCGGCCCGCCGCGCGCCGGGCGCACCGGCCGCCGGGCCGCCCACCGCCCGCGCCGCAGCCGAGTCGCCCCCCTCCGAGCCGCCCGTCGCCCGCGCCGCCGCCGAGTCGCCCCCCTCCGGGCTGCCCGTCACCGTGGCCGGAGCCGGTCCGGGCCCCGCCGGGCTGGCGCCCGCCGCGCCGCCCGCCGCCGGGGCGACCTTCGGGAGCCGCGCGGCGGCGCCGCGCAGAAGCTCCACGTCGACGCCCAGCTCCAGCGCGGCGGCCGCGAGCGACATCTCCACGTAGCGCTCGCGCCCGTGCTCGGGATGGCCGAGTGCCATCTGCACCGCGAGGCCGTCGGTGAGCGCCGCCAGGCGCAGCGCGGCTCGATCGGGGTCGGCGACCCGCCACTCTCCGGCCGCGGCCCCGTGGCGGATCGCGTCGGCCAGCGCAGCGCGCCATCGGTCGTGGAACCGGCGCTGCGCGGGCACCGTCTCCGGGTGATGGCGCGAGTAGGCCCACAGGTCGATCCACAGCGGCCAGTCCGCGTCGGCCGAGCGCACGATCAGGGCCGCGATGCGCAGCGCCCCCGACCGAGCGCCCTCAAGCTCACGCTCCAGCGACCGGTAGAAGGCCTCATCGGCGGCCGCGATCGCCTCCGCCAGCAGCGCGTCCTTGGTGCCGAAGTAGTAGACGACGCTCGCCGCGCTGACCCCCGCTCGCCGGCCCACGTCGACCAGGCGCACGTCCCACAGGCCGCGCTCGGAGATCAGCGCGACCGCATGCGAGAGGATCTGCGGCCGGCGCACGTCGTCGAGCCGCCTGCGCGGGCGCCCGCGGCCGGCCCTCAGCGGCGCGAGGCGGGAGGCGGGCGTCGGCGGCGGAGCGGCGGACACTGGACAACAGGATTGCAAATCCTGGCTCCAAACCGATGTTTCAAACCATCGTTATAGTTTTCTGCCGCGATGCGGCCGGACCCCGAGCCAGCCAACGTCGATCACCGCCCGCTCACAGCGCTGTTCGCGCCTGAGTCGGTGGCGGTCGTCGGCGCGTCCGAGGACCCGCGCAAGTGGGGCTGCTGGCTGGCCCGCGGCGCGCTGCGTGGCGAGCAGCGCCGGCCCGTGTACCTGGTCAACCGCCGCGCGAGCCGCGTGCTCTCCCGACGCGCCTATGCGGCGCTTTCGGAGCTGCCCGCGCGCCCGGACCTGGTCGTCATCGCCGTGCCGGGCCCGGCGCTCGAGGCGACGGTCGACGAGGCGCTGGCGGCCGGGGCGCGGGCGATCGTGGCGATCACCGCCGGCGGGGACCCGCTGCGCTCCGCGCCGCGCGAGGCGTCCATGGCCGCGCGCGTGCGCTCCGCCGGCGCCGTGCTGCTCGGTCCCAACTGCCTGGGAGTGCTCGACTCAGGCCAACGGCTGGAGCTGGTGTCAAACCCGCTGCCGGCGGGCCCGATCGGCCTGATCTCCCAGAGCGGCAACCTGGCGCTGGAGCTCGGCCTGCTCGCGGCGCCCGAGCGGCTCGGCTTCTCGAGATTTGCGTCGCTGGGCAACCAGGCCGACCTCGGCGCGACCGAGCTCCTGCGCGCGTTCGCCGAGCATCCGCCCACCGAGGTGATCGCCCTCTACGTGGAGGACTTCCGCGACGGGCGTGCATTCGCCGCCGCTGCCGCCGACGCGGTCGCCGGCGGAAAGCCGGTTCTGGCGCTCGCCATCGAGCGCTCGGACGCGACCGGGCGCGCGGTGCGCTCGCACACCGGCGCGCTGGCCTCCGACGGGGCGGCGATCGACGCCGCGTGCCGTGCGGCGGGGATCGTCCGCGTGCGCACCCCCCGGCAGCTGATCGACGCCGCCCAGGCGCTGCTGCGATGCCCGCGAGCATCCGGGCGCCGCGTGGCGGTGCTGTCCGACGGTGGCGGGCACGCAACGATCGCCGCGGCCGTCGCGGCCGCGGCGGGCCTTTCGCTGCCCGAGCTCGGGCCGCAGCGCTCCGAGTCGCTGCGCGCGCAGCTGCCGGAGGCCGCCGGCGTCTCAAACCCGATCGACGTGGCCGGCGGCGCCGAGCGCGACGTGCACACCTTCCCGCGCATCGCGCAGGAGCTGCTCGGCGCCGGCGACGCGGACGCGCTGCTGATCACCGGCTACTTCGGCGGCTATCGCGAGTACGGGCCCGAGGTCGAGGCCGAGGAGCTGCGGGCCGCAGAGCGACTCGGCGAGGTCGCCGCCGCCACCGGGCGGCCCGTCGTCGTGCACACGATGTTCCCGCGCGGGCGGGCGGCGGACGTGCTGCGCGGCCGGGGCGTCGCCGTGTATGAGACGATCGAGCAGGCGGCGAGCGCGCTGGCGCTGCTGGCGACCGCGTCCCCCCCGCAGCCGGGCGCCCTGCCCGCGATGCCCGCCCCAGCGCCGCCGGTCGGCGAAGCCGGGGCGCCGGCCGACGAAACCGGCTACGAGGCGGCCCGCGAGCTGCTGGCCGCGGCCGGGGTCCCGTTCGTCGCCCAGCGGACCGTCGCCGGCCTGCAGGAGGCGCTGGATGCCGCAGCGGCGCTCGGATACCCGATCGTGCTCAAGGCACTCGGCACGCTGCACAAGTCAGACAGCGGCGGCGTGGTGGTCGGCATCGCCGACGCGCACGAGCTGCGGCGCGCATACCGGCGCGTGCAGGAGCGGCTGCGTCCGCCGCGCTGGTCGGTCGAGCGCATGGCGCCTGTGTCGGAGGGGGTCGAGCTGCTGATCGGCGCGCGGCAGGACGCGCGCTTTGGGACGGTCGCGCTCGCGGGCGCCGGCGGGATCCACGCCGAGGTGCTGCGCGACGTCGCGGTGGCGCTCGCGCCGGTGGACCGCTCGCGCGCGCGGGCGATGCTCCGCTCGCTGCGAATCGCGCCGCTGCTGGCCGGCGTGCGGGGACGGCCGGCGCTGGCCATCGACGCGGCCGCCGACGCGCTGTGCGCGCTGTCGCGCGCCGCCGCCGAGCACCCGGAGCTGGCCGAGGTTGAGATCAACCCGCTGCTCGTCACGCCCTCCGCCGCGATCGCGCTGGACGCGAGGTTCATACCTGCCACACCTACCCGAGGAGCCAGAGAGGATGCAGTTCACCTACACGCCTGAGCAGCTCGAGCTGCGGGAGCGCGCCCAGTCGCTCGCCGAGGCGATCATGGCGTTCGAGCAGCCGTGCGAGGAGGGGCGCGGGCTGGCGCCCGAGGCGCTGGAGCAGATCCGGCGGCTCACGCTCGAGCACAGGCTGCACGCGATCAACATGCCCACCGAATGGGGCGGGCAGGGCCTGTCGGTGCTGGACCAGGTGATCGTCCAGGAGCGCCTGGGGCAGCTCACCAACGCGCTGTGGGACACGGTCTGGCGGCCCGCCAACGCCCTGCGCCACTGCACCGAGTCACAGCGCGAGCGCTACCTGCTGCCGGCGATCGCGGGCGAGCGCCGCGACTGCTTTGCGGTCACCGAGGAGCACGCCGGCTCTGACCCGTCGCTGATCCGCACCACCGCGCGCCGCGACGGCGACGGCTACGTGCTCTGCGGGGAGAAGTGGTTTGTGACCGTCGGCGACGTGGCCGACTTCCTGATCGTCCAGGCCCTGGTCGGAGAGGAGCGCGCCCCAACGCTCTTCCTGGTCGACAAGGACCTGCCGGGCGTGGCCGTCAAGCGCACGCCGGCCTACATGCACACGTTCGTCTTCGAGCACCCGGAGTTCACCTTCGACGATGTGCGCCTGGGCCCCGAGCAGGTGCTCGGCGAGGTCGGGGGCGGCTACGAGCTGACCCGCGACTGGTTCGTGGAGGAGCGGCTGATGATCGCCGCGCGCGCGACCGGCGCCGCCGAGCGCGCGCTGCGGCTGGCCAACGAGCACGCCAACACGCGCGTGCAGTCCGGCGGGGTGATCGCCTCCCACCAGCTGGTCGCAGCGATGATCGCCGACAGCGTCTGCGACATCGCCCTCTGCCGCACCCTCACCCACCAGGTGGCGTGGGAGGCCGACAACGGCCTGCCGCGCAAGCAGCTGCACGCCAAGGCGGCGATCGTCAAGCTCACCGCATCGGAGGCCGCCGGACGCGTGATCGACCGGGCCCTGCAGATCTTCGGCGGCCGCGGCTACATGCGCGAGAACCCGGTCGAGCGGCTGTACCGCGACATCCGGGTCGACCGCATCTGGGAGGGAACCTCTGAGATCCAGCGGATGATCATCGCGCGCGAGGCCAGCAAGCGGGGCCTGGACGGGATGCTCTGCTACGGCGCCGGGCTGCCGGAGGCGGTCGGTGCCTGAGTCGACCGGCGCCCAGACGGCCGGACCGATCTCGCTCAGCGACGAGCAGCGCGCCATCCAGGAGGTCTGCCGGGAGTTCGCCGCCCGGGAGATCCGCCCGGTCTCGCTTGCGGTCGACGAGGCCGACACGGAGGTCCCCTGGGAGGTGTGGCGCAAGGCCGCAAGCCTGGGGCTGACGTCGTTCATGCTGCCCGAGCGCTACGGCGGCGGCGGGCTCACCGACTGCCTGACCTCGTGCGTGGTTCAGGAGGAGCTCTCGCACGGCTGCGCGGGAATCGGCAACCTGATCACCTCAAACGGGTTCTTCGCAGAGCCGATCCTGGCGCTGGGCACCGAGGAGCAGCGCCAGCGGTGGCTTGCGCCGCTGGCCGGCGAGGATCCGCCGATGACCGCGCTTGCGATCACCGAGCCGCAGAGCGGCTCGGACGCGGCCTCGATCCGCACCCACGCCCGGCGCGTGGACGGGGGCTACGTCCTCAACGGGCAGAAGGCCTGGATCTCCAACGGCGGCGTGTCCCGCTTCTACGTCGTCTTCGCGACCGTGGCGCCCGGCAGCGGCTACCGGGGAATCACCGCCTTCGTGCTCGAGGACACCGACGAGGGCCTGCGCTGCGGGCC